>Ga0137391_10000067_pt1 | contig 57719 bp, 53 predicted proteins | sample 15con2h24BmetaG_FD_101399 | JGI IMG/M metagenome (GOLD analysis project Ga0137391, IMG submission 101399) | Vadose zone soil microbial communities from Angelo Coast Range Reserve, California, USA - 15con2h2.4B metaG | ecosystem: Environmental > Terrestrial > Soil > Vadose zone > Saprolite...
AGACCAACCAGCCCGGTCAACGCAAGCGACGGCAGATAGGCGGTCATCCGCCCCCTATCTCGGGTGAAATAAAATGCGCGGCATGATCACGATCGGCGCGATCATTTCGGGCGCGAACCCTATCCCTTAGACGCAAGGGGCCGCGGCGGCCGTGGCAACCGCGCCACGCCGCGTGCCGGCGCGTTCGCGCGCGCCGGCATAACTTGCGCGCATCGAAAGGGCGCGCGGACGTGAAGGGTTCGGACGACGACGCGCTTACGACGCGCATGAGGGAGGGTGTGGCGTCCTGACGTGCGGGCCGCCGTCCGATTTGGGAGATTTCCAAAACAAAAGCCCGCAGCCGTTTCCGGCGCGGGCTTCACGATTTCTGCGATGTTGCCACTATGCCGTTGATTTGCCCGACGTGTCAAATCTTATGGAGCGTGTCTTATGGAGCGTTGCCAATTCGACCGATCGGTGAGACGCTGGGATCGGCGTCTCCTTCTCCCGAAACTTCCGCTGCATGCAGGAAACTCGTTTCCAACGACGGTTGGGCACCGCGCTTGTCGTCGCCGCCGCAATCGCCTGGAGCACGGCGCCGTTCTTCACGCGGCTGCTTCACCTTGATTCCTGGACCATCCTGTTCTGGCGCGGCTTGTTCGGCGGTGGATTTATCGCCGCGTTTCTGGTGTTGACGCGCGGCCGCGCTGGCGCGCGTGAGCTGGTCGAGACGGGAAAAAGCGGCTGGCTCGTCGCCAGCCTTTCGACATTGGGGATGGTGACGTTCATTCCGGCGCTGCAGCTGACGAAGGTCTCGAACGTGGCGATCATTATCGCGACGGGCCCCTTCGTCGCCGCCGGCATCGCCTGGATCTGGCTTGGCGAGGCCACTCGCCGCTCAACCCTGATCGCGGGCCTCGTCGCCCTCTGCGGCATCGCGATCATCGTCGGCAGCCCGGGAGGAGCCGCCGATTTTAGAGGCATTGGGCTCGCCTGCATCATGACGGTCGCCATCGCGGCGATGACGGTTGCGGTGCGGCGTCACAAGCAGAACTCGATGGTCGCCGCGGCCGCGCTGTCGAATTTTCTCGGCAGCGTCGTCAGCGTTCCCTTTGCGGACGGTCTTACGAACGTCACGGGTCGCGATCTCGGGGTGCTTGCGATGTTCGGCCTGTTCCAGGTCGGAATGGGCCTCACTCTCTTTGTCCTCGGCTCGCGACTGTTGCCGTCCGGCCAGGCCTCCCTGATCGCGACGCTCGAGACGCCGCTCATGCCTTTCTGGGTATGGCTCGCCTTCCACGAGCTTCCGACCGAGCGTGCGCTGATCGGTGGCAGCCTGGTGATGGGCGCCGTCGTCGCCGATATCGTCGCGGACAATTGGACCCGCACGCGACCCGGCGCGGCGGGCAACCGTTGACCGAGCCACAGCAAAAAGCCCGCGGCCATCTCCGGCGCGGGCTCATCGATTTTTGCGATGATGCCATCATGCCGGTGATTTGCCCGACGTGTCAAACTTTATGGAAATGCAACGCAGGATATTTCCAAAATCGAAACCGTTCCTGCAACTTGCGCCCCCGGAAAACAAAAAAGCCCGCTGCCCGGTGTGCGGCGCGAGCCATATATTCCTCGCGAGGATGACAATCTGCGCCCGATTTGCCCGACGTGTCAACGACGCGACCGGCGGATGACGAGCGAATAGCGAGTCTTCGATGTACTATGTCGCCACCGCCTTGGCTGTTCTGTCTGCAATGTTCTATGCCGCGGGCAATCATGAAATCGGCTCGCTTGGCGCCGGAATGTGCGAATATGGCCGCCTATTCTGCGATAGTCCGCACCACGTTCTGGTCGGCGCCGGCCTCGCGGCCGCCTGGGGCACGTTCGTCAGCGTGCGCTAGCCGCTTCGCGTCCGTCTCGAAGCGACCTGCTAGTTTCTGACCGCATAAAGTGGCGTTCTCAGCGTCAACTGGTGGGACGGCCTCGGCACCCATGCGATCTGCGCGGTCACGCCAAACAGGCGGTTGTCGTTGTCGTCCATGCGATCGAGGTCGAGACGTACGATCGGCTCAGTGAACGGCTGGAACGGCGTGAGGTTGAGAAGCCTGGCGCCGCCGAACGATTGGACCCCGATACGGCCCGAGACCTTCCAGTTGTTCGGCCACTGATAGTAGCCGCCGACGAAGCCGACGATATTGCCGCTGACGGTCACGAGCGGCGAATCGACATCCACCCTTGTATACTGGATCCCTGCCAGCAGTCCCCGCGTTTCGTCCTCGTTCAGGGCGGAGTTGAACTCGGCGATGGTGTTGAGCGTCGTCGTTGCGAGCGGGGAATCGGGCACGGTCCGCGTGATGGTCGACTGCAGCGTCACGGTCGGGATCATCCCGCCGTTCTGCTGATAGACATCGGCTTGAAATCCGACAAACCAGCTGCTGACCGCAAATGTCGACCAGCCGGATATGTCGTTGTGAGATGCGCTGGCGGTGAAGCCGCCATAGAGCGAGACGCGGTCGTTGACATCGACCGTCAGCGGCACATCGAGCCCGATATTCTGGCTTGCCGGAGACGACAGGGTCGGTGCCGTCGAGAGGGTTGCCGGATTTACCAGGGTCGCAATATTCGAAAGCGTCGCGAACAAGGACGTATCGCCGAGACCGATCGACAGCGTATTGGCGGGCAAGGTCGCGTAGGTCGTCCGCAAGTCCAGATAGATGTTCGGCAGCGCCGCCGTCTTCGCCGGTCCAGCGTCGTCATCGCCATCGTCTTTGCCGAGAGCAAAGCCCGAACCACAACAACACGCCATTGCAATGGTCAAGAAACGGCTTGCCGACCGATCAAGCGCCAACCTCGGCAGGCGCAGCGTGGTCCCGATAGATCGATCCGACCGAAACATGCCCAGCCGGTCAGCTCCGCTTGCCGCCGATTCCCAACCGACGTTACCGAAAACTATACCGCGGTAAGGATCTCGTTCAATAGCACAGGGAGGCGCCGAGAGCGCTTGAGCACTGAATTAAAACGCCCGAGGACGCGTTCCTCCTCAGAGCTCGACTGCCTTGCGATGATGCCGATATGCCCTTGAGTGCCCCGGCGCGTCAATTTCGCACCCTTGCCGGCCAATCAGCGCTGCATCCGCGCCACATTTGCGCAGAGATGCATCGGTAAAATGATTTTAGATCGACTCTCGGACGTATGACGGTTCTGGACAGGGCCTTTTCTCGGGCCCATCATTGCTTCTTAGCTGCGGTGGGGAGACGGATATTCATGGATGTCAGGACTTGGCTGGGCAGCCTCGGCCTCGACAAATATGCAGACATATTCCGGGAGCACCAGATCGAAGCCGACGTGTTGCCGGAGCTGACTGAGCAACACCTCAGAGAGATGGGTGTCCCGCTCGGGCACCGGCTCAGAATGCTGCGCGCAGTCCGGCAGCTCACTGGCGACGTATCGGGTACGGCTCAACCGGCGGCCCCGGCCGGGCCCGCCCCGCAGGATGGCGCCGAGCGCCGGCACATGACGGTCATGTTCTGCGATCTCGTCGGATTGAGCTCGCTGACGGCGCAAATCGACCCTGAGGACATGGCCGATCTGATTCGCGCATTTCAGGGCGCGGTGGCGGCCGCGGTAACGCGCCTCGACGGCCATGTCGCAAGATTGGTCGGCGACGGCGCCACGATCTATTTCGGCTATCCTCGCGCGCACGAGGACGACGCCGCGCGGGCAACGCGCGCAGGCATCGCACTGATCGAGACGGTCGCGGAGCTGCGGCGCGAGCGTGGCGCCGCGGTCGAGATGCGGATCGGCATCTCGACCGGGCTCGTCGTGGTCGGCGAGTTGATCGGCGAAGGCGAGGCGCGCGAGCGTGGTGTTGTCGGCGATACAGCAAACCTCGCGGCACGGCTGCGATCGCTGGCCGAGCCCGGCACCATCCTGGTCTCGGAAGCAACGCGCCGTCTGCTCGGCAAAACCTTTGAGCTGAAGGCGCTCGGGCCGCAAACGCTGAAGGGCTTCAATGCGCCGGTCGCAACCTGGCTGATCGTGGGCGAGCATGAAAATGTCAGCCGATTCGAGGCCTCGCGCTCGGGCGTCCTGACGCCGTTCATAGGCCGCGAACAGGAGATCGCGCTGCTGGTCGAGCGTTGGCAACGTGCCATCGGCGGCGAGGGTCAGATCGCGCTGCTGTCGGGAGAGGCCGGCATCGGCAAGTCACGCGTTCTGGCGATGCTGCGCGAGCGGATCGGCAAACAGCATCACCTGGCGCTGCGCTATCAATGCTCGCCGCACCACGTCAACGACGCGTTCTATCCGGTGATCGGCCAGATCTGGCACGCCGCGGACTTTGTCAGCGGCGAGCCGGCCGCGGTGCGGCTTTCGAAGCTTGAAAGGATGGTCGAAAGCACCGGATTGGGCAGCGGTGAGATCGTGCCTTATCTGGCCGCGCTCTTGGCGATCCCGACCGGGCAGCGTTACCCGCCTCTGGATCTGGAGCCAAGCGAATTGAAGGAGCGGACCATTGCCGCGCTGATCGCGATGACCATCGGAGCGGCAAGGCAGGCGCCGCTCCTGATGATCGTGGAAGACGCGCATTGGATCGATCCGACCTCGCTCGACCTCACCAACCGCCTGGTGGACCGATTGCGTCATGCGCCGATCCTGTGGGTGACGACGTTCCGTCCGGAGTTCGCCGCGCCGTGGATTGGCAACAACGTCACCACATTGGCGCTCAACCGGCTTGAGCGGGACCAGGCGGTGACGATGATCGATCGCATGACGTCGGGCAAGAGGCTGCCGGCGAACGTGCTCGATCAGATCGTGGCGAAGACCGACGGCGTTCCGCTGTTCATGGAAGAACTGACCAAGAGCGTGCTGGAATCCGGATTGGTGCGCGAGGAAGGCGGAGCTTACGTGCTGGCGTCGGCGCTGACGCCGCTCGCGATCCCCTCGACCTTGCACGACTCGCTGACGGCCCGGCTGGATCGCCTGTCGCCGGTCAAGGAGACCGCCCAGATCGGTGCGGCGATTGGACGCGAGTTCTCCCAGGCGCTGCTCGAAGCGGTGTCGCCGATCAAGGGCGCGGCGCTGGACGAGGCGCTACGACAACTGATGGAGGCCGAACTGATCCACATGCGCGGCATCCCACCGAACACGAGCTGTGTGTTCAAGCACGCGCTGGTTCAGGATGCCGCCCATGCTTCGCTGCTGCGCGGCCGGCGTCAACGTATCCACGCCGACATCGCGCAGGCCCTGCAACGGCGCGTGAGTGGGGAGGAATATCTTCCAGCGACGATCGCGCACCACTACACCGAGGCGGGCCTTTCCGAGCCTGCGGCACGGAGCTGGCTTGCGGCAGCCGAGCTGGCGCTGTCGCAGTCGGCGCCATTGGAAGCCGAACGCCACGCCTCGACCGGTCTCGCGCTGATCCCAAGCATCGCAGCGGGAGCCGACCGCGACGCGCTCGAACTTAGCCTCCTGGTTGCCCGCGCCAATGCGCTGGTGCCGTTGAAAAGCATTTCCGCGCCGGAAACGTTCGCGGTCATGACCGAAGCAAAACGGGTGCTCGATCGCGGCGTGGGAACGGATCTGCAGCGTGTCTCGATTCTGTTCGGGCTTTGCTCGGCGACGACGCTGTTGGCAAGAATGCAAACGGCCTTCGAACTGGCGCAACAAATCATCGAAGTGTCGGAACGGCAGGATGATCCGATCCACCGGCTCGTCGCCTATCGTATGCTCGGCACCAATCAGTTTTTTGCCGGCCGCCACCGCGAGGCGCTCGCGAACCTGCAGAACGGCAAGCGATATCGCGACCCGCACCGGCAACGTGCCCTCAGCTACAGGTTCGGGTGGGACCCCAGCCTCGCGATTCTCAGCTTCGAAGGCCTGACGCGACTGTCGCTCGGCCAGCTCGACAGCGCTGCGCGGATCGGTGAACAGGTTCGCGCCGAGGTCTCAAATCATGGTCACGCCGCGACGGTCGCATCGGCGACGTTTTGCGTGACAACTTGGCCCGAACTGGTGCTTGGGGATCTCGACGGCCTGGAGCGCGACAGCAGCGAACTCGCCGCCTATTGCGTCGAAAAGAAAGTCGAGCAGATCCGCCTGCTGGCCAGCTTCCACTGCGCCTTCGCGCGTGCGATGCGCGACCCCAGCGGCGACAACATCGCCGCTCAGCGCGCAGCACTCGACGAGGTCCGCTTGGCGGGCGGCAACGTCGGAAATTCGCTCAACATATGCAATCTTGTCGAAGTCGCCTTGATGGCTGGAGATTGGAAATGCGCCGAAGCCGACCTCGCGGACGGGTTCGCCTTCGTCGAACAATCGGGCGAACAGTACTGGCTCGCCGACTTGCACCGCCTGAGCGGACAGCTCGCGCTGAGGCGGCCCGTGCCGGACCGCTCGCGCGCGGAAGCCTGCTTCACCAAGGCCATCGGCGTTGCGAGAGGCCAGCACGCCCGCTTGCTTGAACTGCGCGCCGCCACCGACCTTGCCCGCCTCTGGCACGACACCCGGCCGGACAATGACATTCACGCCCTGCTGCAGCCGATCCTGGCCGCGATCGAAGGCGGCGAGACCGCACGCGATGTCTGCAGCGCCAGCAGCCTGCTCGATGGGCAAGATCAAGAAATACCAGCCGTCTGCCAATCCGCGCCGCGAGCAATTTGCATTGCAAATATCAATCCTAGATTGCACAATGGATCGGAGATTTTTGACCAAACCGCCGGAAACAACAGCCGTACACCGTAACAACCGTCGCTTTTCCCATAGAGAATTTCGTCCGACCATGCCCTATCCGTGAACGATAGCAGCGAGGCTGTTGGTTCTGATTTCAACACGCTACGGATAACGCGGCGCAAAACCTTGAAACGACACAAAAGCGTTATCAGCAATTTTGACAATGTGATCGTCAGACGGACGTATAAGGCGCGGGCCCCATCGCGCAATAACCTTGCAGGAGAGACCGATGCCAGCAAATGCCGATCAATCCGGCCTGAGCAATACCCTTAATGTCACTGAACGAAAAGTCGCCCGCGACGCCGGCACCGTCTGGGGCCTGATGCTCGATCACTTCGTCGACAAACATGTCCAGGCCGCCGCGGCCATGAAGATCAATCCCGAAGGCGGCGTGGCACGCACGCCCGAGGGCATCGCGGTCACCAGCAAGGAGCTGGTGCTGCAGGTCCTGCTTAATCCGGACGGAAACTACACCATCGAGGGCTACCAGCCGCGCATGGAGCAAAGCATCGGCGTGATCTATCTCGGCATGGATTGGGGACCGGAATACGAACGGCAGTCGACCCCGGCCAATGCGGCGATCGGCCGCGTCACACGGCGCGAGGCATTTGAATTCGCGGTCAAGGAGACGCGCGCGGCGCTCGCGACCGTCCCCGCTCCCAACGGCGTGATCGACATCCAGGCGGTTTCAGACGTCGTCTTCGCCAAGCTCTGCGCCCATTGGTTCGACATTCCGGACGGCGTCCACGTGAAGCCGGGCGGCTTCCGGATCTCCAACCTGCTCTCACCCGGGGTTTGTCCCGGCGATTACTCGCCGCCGTCAGGCTATATTGTTCATCCCGACCCGGATTTCCTGTTGACCTTCATCGGCCAGCGCACCGGCCAGATCCTGCGCGAGTCGGTGAACAAATATGTTGCCGAGAAGCGCGCCGCTGGACAGCTTCCCACCGCTCCCCTCACCCGCGCCTTCTTCGAGGAATTTCCGGATCCGAAAGACAATGACCTGCTGGCGCGAACCATCGTCGGGGTAATGATGGGCGCGTTGCCCACCATCAACGGCAACCTCATCACCATCGTCAAGACATGGCAAAGAACCGCGACGCTGCTGGCGTTGCAGGCGAAGCTCAATGCCAGCAAGGAGACGGACGAATTCGTCAAGGCGCATGAGATCGTTGAAACGCCGATGCGCCAGACCATGCAGATGCAGCCGACGCCGGACTGGCTATGGCGGCTCGCGAAGAAGGATCACACGCTCGGCACCAAGAACCCGGTGCAGGTGCGTGCCGGCGACAAGATCTATCTCAGCATCACGCAGGCGACGCAGGAAGAACTGCGCGCCGGCGGAAACGATGTCTGTCCGCTGTTCGGCGGCGACCGTAGCCAGAAACCTCATCCGACCCACGCCTGCCCTGGATTCGAGATGGGATTTGGCATCCTGCTCGGCATCGTCTACGGGGTCGTGGATTCTCAGCCCAAGCCGTAAGTTCGCAACGACGCTTGACTCATCAACCGGCTCATCAACGCGAAAGGCCCGCGGCCACCCGGCGCGGGCCTTTTTGTGCCGCATCGCTTGGGCCCCAGCCTTCGGATCACATCAGCCGACGTTTTGAGCGCACTGAAGCAACGGTCGTCGGCGCAACAGGTTCCCGACGCTGGAACTTTTCCTTGCGAACTGATTTGATCGCAGGGCTTCAAATCTCCATGACTTCCCCCTTTTGCATCAAGGCGACCGATGGTCAAAACGAAACGCGCCGAGCGCAAGACCTCCATCAGGGCTGCGCTTCGGTCGCTCGGCCCCGGTCTTGTGACGGGCGCGGCCGACGACGATCCCTCGGGCATCGCGACCTATTCGCAGGCCGGCGCGCAATTCGGCTATGGCCTGCTCTGGACGGTGTTTCTCACGACGCCCTTCATGATCGCCATCCAGTTGGTGAGCGCCTATATCGGAAGGGTAACCGGCAAGGGCCTCGCCGCCAATGTGAAGGAGCTTGCGCCGCGCTGGTCCGTCCTGCTGCTGGTTTCTCTGTTGGTCGCGGCGAACACCTTCAACATCGCCGCGGATATCGCGGCGATGGGCGAAGCGCTGTCGCTGGTCATCGGCGGCCTCAATCACGAGCACGCGTTGATCTTCGCGGCGACGTCAACCTTGCTGCAGGTGTTCGTCCCCTATCGCCGATACGCGCCGATCCTCAAATTTCTGACATTCGCATTATTCGCCTATGTCGCGACCGCGCTGACGGTGAAGGTGCCGTGGGGACAAGCCATGCTGGAAGCGGTCTGGCCACGCCCGACCATCAATGCCGACTATCTCCTGATGGTGGTGGCCGTGCTGGGCACCACCATCAGCCCGTATCTGTTCTTCTGGCAGGCTTCGCAGGAAGTCGAGGAGATGAACCAGGGGCACGTGGATCGTCCCCTTCGAGAACTTGCACGGGGCGGCCGTCTCGAACTCGACCGCATCAAGATCGACACGACCGTCGGGATGATCTTCTCGAACGTGATCGCCTTCTTCGTTATCCTGACCACGGCCTCGGTCCTGCATGCTCACGGCGTCACCAACATCAATTCGGCAACGCAGGCGGCGGAAGCGTTACGTCCGCTGGCCGGCAATTTCACGTTCCTGCTATTTGCCCTCGGCATTATCGGCACCGGCCTGCTGGCAATCCCGGTGCTGGCCGGCTCGGCCGCCTATGGCGTGGCGGAAGCATTCGGATGGCACGCCACGCTGGAGGCCAAGGCGCCCGACGCGGTTGAGTTCTACACCATCATCGCCGCCGCGACCGTCATCGGCTTCGGATTGGGCTTTACCGGCATCAACGCCATTCACATGCTGGTGTGGAGCGCCGTGCTCAACGGCATCGTGGCGGTCCCGATCATGGCGATGATGATGGTGATCGTCTCGAACTCGCAAGCGATGGGCCGATTCAAGGCAAGATCATGGCTCGTGACGCTGGGCTGGATCGGGACCGCGCTCATGGGCGTGGCCGTGATCGCGCTGTTCTGGTCTTTTCTCGCCAAAGCAAGCTAAGTCCTAAGTTAAAGGTTAAGGACCGAGCAGGCTTCCGCCGGCCCCGAGCCCTTTGGCACGCCGATGGCGCCCCTCTCCTGCAAGCTGAACGCGTTGCAAATACGCATGTCATTGGTGCGCTGCGGCATCGACTTTGTGTGCTATGAATACGCCGCGCGCCGCGCCGTAGCGGCAGGCGCCGGAATACACAAAAACTTTCCTTGGGGGAACGTCTTGAGCAAACCGGACCGGATGAGCGCCCGCTCGACTCCTTATTCGCCGTCGCCACGAGGCCTCGCGCTGTTGCGCGATCCGCTCCTCAACAAGGGCACCGCGTTCACCCGCGAGGAGCGCGACGCGCTCGGGCTGCGCGGCTTCCTGCCGGCAGCCGTGCTCTCGATGCAGGCGCAAGTCGAACGCGTTCTGACCAACCTGCGCGGCCTGCCCAGCGATCTCGAGAAATATATCGCATTGAACGCGCTGCATGATCGCAACGAAGCGCTGTTCTTCCGCGTCGTCTGCGACCATATCGATGAAATCCAGCCCCTGATCTACACGCCGACGGTGGGACTTGCCTGCCAGCGTTATGGGCTGATCTTTCAGCGGCCGCGCGGCCTGTTCATTTCGGCCAATGATCGCGGCCGGATCGCGGAAATCCTCGGCAATTGGCCGTATCGTGCAAAATTGATCGTCGTGACCGATGGCGAGCGCATTCTCGGCCTTGGCGATCTCGGCGCCAACGGCATGGGCATCCCTGTCGGAAAGCTGTCGCTCTATTCCGCGTGCGCAGGCATTCACCCCGAGCTTTGCCTGCCTGTCATGCTCGACGTGGGCACCAACAACGAGGACTTTATCAACGACCCCTATTATATCGGCCTTCGCCAGAAGCGCATCACCGGCGCCGACTATGACGCGTTCGTCGATGAGTTCGTCACCGCGGCCCGCACCGTTTTTCCAGGCGTCCTGATTCAGTTTGAGGACTTCGCCAATCACTCGGCCTTCCGCCTGCTGCACAAATATCGCGACGATGCTTGCGTCTTTAACGACGACATTCAGGGAACGGCCGCAGTGGCGCTCGCCGGCCTGTTTTCCGGGCTGCGCGCGATCGGCGGCAGCCTCAAGGACCAGACGCTATTGTTTCTCGGCGCGGGTGAAGCGGCGACGGGCATTGCGGAGCTTGTGGTGTCGGCAATGATGGCTGAAGGCCTCACCGAGGCCGAGGCGCTTCAACGCAATTGGCTGGTGGATTCGCGTGGCCTTGTGGTGAAGAACAGGACTAGCCTCTCCGGACACAAGCTGCGCTTCGCGCACGATCAGGCGCCGGTCGGCGACTTCCTGGCGGCGATCGAAACACTCAAGCCGACGGCGATCATCGGTGTGGCCGCGGCGGGCGGCGCCTTCACGCCCGAGGTGCTTCAAGCCATGGCACGGATCAACGATCGCCCGATCGTGTTTGCGCTGTCCAATCCGACGTCGAAGGCGGAATGCTCGGCCGAGCAGGCCTATTTCCACACCGAGGGACGAGCGCTGTTCGCGTGCGGCAGCCCCTACGACCCGGTGAAATTCAACGGCAAAACCTTCGTGCCGCGCCAGGGCAACAACTCCTATATCTTTCCTGGCGTCGGCCTGGGTGCGATCGGCAGCGGCTCCAGGCTGGTCACGGATGAGATGTTCATGGCAGCCGCGCATACGCTGGCCAATTCCGTCAGCGCAGCCGACCTCAAGCAGGGCAGTCTCTATCCCGCGCTGCCGCGGATCCGCGAAGTCTCGGCGCAGATCGGCGCCGCTGTGGCAGATGTCGCCTATCAGCGCGGCCTTGCCGACGGCCCGCCGCCGAACGATCTGATCGGATACATCCAATCGCAGATGTACGACCCGCATTATTGAAGCCCCGCGCTCGATCCGGAAAAGCGCACCCTCGGGCTACGCGACGGGTGGGCCGAAAAGATCATGCTCAGATATCAAGTTGGAGCGCGATGACGTCAGGATGCGCTGTCGCGTTCCAACGGAGTCAGCCGCGTTGAAGCAGCCGCCGCAGGCCGCGGATTTCCGTGACTTTCTCAATATCGAAGACGGTATCGATCAGCCGCGTTGACGTGTCGCGCCCGAGCACCGGCACTGTCAGGTCGCGCGCCTTGGCGATCACCTCGTTCCGCGTCATTGGATTGCGCGGGGTGCCGCGCACGGCCGAGACCCGCTCCGAGAGTTGGGTTCCGTCCAGCAATTCGACCTCGACCACGGTCTCGCGCGCCGGCAATAGCTTGGCGAGTTCTTCGTCGCGCACAAGACTGACCTTGGCACGCTGCTTGAGGACCGTGGCATCCTGCATGCGCGGCTTGTCGTGCGCGGCATGGAAGGAGACCGTCTTGTCGATCAACATCACCGCGACCATGTGCTGCAGGCAGATATCGGGAATGTCGCGGTTGTCCACCACATTGCCGACCGAAGGCGCAAGCCGCACCGTCACCTTTTTCACCTGATCCGCTTCGAAGGGCCGCTTGTCGCGGATTGCCTCGATGGCGTCGAGCGGACCCTGGATCGGCGAGCCAACGGTCCATTTCTTGATGTCGGTCTGCGTGATCTCATAGCGTTCGCCAAGCTTCTCGATCAGCCGATCGGGCTGCGCCTTGGGCGCGTAGGCGGCGAAGAAGTTGTCCGGACCTGAAAAAATATCATCCACGCCGTTCCAGCCCGATTTGACCAGCAGGGCTGCGGTCACGCCGTTGCGCGCCGGCATGCCGGCGAACACGAAGGCCTTTTCGATGTGGTCGGTGTCGCGCCGCCAAGCGGTGATTCCGGAGGATTCCTGCGCGGTGTAATCGAGCGCCCAGCGGATCTGCCTGGCGTCGAGACCCGCCGCGCAGGCTGCCGCCGCCGCTGCGCCAAAGGTGCCGGCGACGCTGTGGGTCGCAAAGCTGCTCTCGTAGCTGAAGGCGGCGCCACCCATCGCCATCACCACGCGCGTGCCGATGTCGTAGCCAAGCGCCACTGCCCGAAGCAAGACGGTGCCGTCGATCCCATAGGTCTCGCCTGCCGCGAGCGCTGCCGGGACGACCGCGCAACCGGGATGAGACCGGGATTCGTTATGCGAGTCGTCGGTCTCGTCGGCATGGGCCATCACGCCGTTGGCAAGCGCGGCATCGATCGGCGGAGCGGTCAGCGCAGAGCCCACCACGGTGACCGGCCCGCCGGCGCCGCTATGCTCGCGGATGTAGCGCTGCGCGGCCTGGCCGGGCGGCAGTTCGGAGCCAGAAATCATCGCGGCCAGACTATCGAGCAGATGACACTTGGCCTGCTCGATAACATCCTCCGGCAGCGCACGGGATCGCGCCTCGCTCATATAGGCGCTGAGCGCGCTCATGACGCGGCCTGGACCGGCTTCTGAGCCTTGCGCCAGAGCGCGAACGGATGGCAGGCCGAGCGCCATCGCGCTTGCCATCATGCCCAGAAAGTTTCGCCGTGATCGCCTCATCAGCGCCTAGCTTTTCCTCCGCGCGGTCCTGCCCCGTCGAAGATGGTTTCCGGCCGCATCGAACGGCTTCGCCCAATCGCTGGCATTGCAGCGATATCAGCTCAACACGATTTTGCAACCTCGGACGTGGCGGAAACCTATACCCGGCCAAGCTCAGATCGCAACCTGCCGCCCGATCTCGACCACCTGATCGCTGGGCAGGCTGAAGAAATCGCTCACATGCTCGGCATTGCGTTCCATGACGGCAAAGAACCGCTCCTGCCAACCCGGCAGGCCCTTGCCATCCTCGCGGCGGATCACGGTTTCATGGCCGACGTAATAGGTGACGTCCGCAAGGTCGACGGTGCATCCGAGCGATTTGCTCGAGGCGAGGAGTTCGGGGATATGTGGACGTTCCATGAAACCGAAACGCGCTTCGGCACGCCAAAAGTTCGGAGCAACCTCAACGATCGAGAGCCGGTTGGCTGGAGCGACCCAAGGGACCGATAGAATTTCCACGCGCAGCACGAAGAGGTGTTCATGCAGCGCGCGGTTATGCTTGACGTGCCAGATCATCACGGGCGGCGTGTCCCGTTCGGTGCGGGTCGGGAACACCGCGGTGCCGGGAACCCGCGGCACGTTGTCCGCGGCGGCCTTCGCCATAAACTCAGGGACCGGAATCAGTGCCTCGTGCATGCGCATCGACACCGCGGCTGCGCCGCGATGCCAGATCCACATCACGCCGTAGACCGTGACGGCAAGGATCAACGGTACATAGCCGCCCTCGGCGATCTTGGTCAGATTGGCCAGGAAGAAGGCGCCATCAACGGTCATGAAGAAGGCCGCGACGCAACCCGCGGCCAGCAGGCTCCAGCCCCAGATTTCGCGCATGGCGATGAAGAGGAGCGCCGAGGTCATCAGCATGGTCAGCGACACTGCGATACCATAAGCGGACGCCAGATTGTCGGATTTTCCGAACCCGACGGTCAGCCCCACGGTCACGATCATCAGGAGCCAATTGACGACGCCGACATAGATCTGGCCATAGCCTTCGGACGAGGTCTGCTTGATCCGCAGTCGCGGCAGCCAGCCGAGCTGGATCGCCTGCCGCGTCATCGAGAAGGCGCCGGTGATGATCGATTGGCTCGCGATGATGGTGGCAATCGTCGCCAGCAGGATCAGGGGCAACAGCAGTATCTCCGGGCAGAGCCTGAAGAAGATATTGCCGTCGGTCGGCGCGCCTCCGAGCACGAGGGCCGCCTGACCCGCATAATTCAGGATCAGGCTCGGAAACACGACCGCGAACCAGGCGAGCTTGATCGGCCCGCTGCCGAAATGCCCCATATCGGCATAGAGCGCCTCCGCGCCGGTAACACAGAGAAACACCGCGCCGAGCACCAGAAAGCCGGTGGCGCCATTGGAGAACAGATAGGACAGGCCGTAGAGGGGGTTGAGCGCGGCAAACACGGACGGATGTTTGGCAACGCCCAGCAGCCCCAGCACGGCGATGATGACGAACCAGATCAACATCATCGGTCCGAACAATTGTCCGATCGCCGCAGTCCCCCGCGACTGGATCGCAAACAGCACAAGCAGGATCACGACGGCGGCGGGAACGACATAGGGTTGCAGCGCCGGCGTCGCCATGTTCAGGCCTTCCAGCGCCGACAAGACCGAGATTGCCGGCGTGATCGCGCCATCGCCGTAGATCAGCGCCGCGCCGAACAGGCCGACGGCGACAATGGTGGGCCGGTTCTGTTTCTTCACGCCCAACAGCGCCATCAGAGCCAGAATGCCGCCCTCGCCGTCATTGTCGACGCGCATCGCGAACAGCACATATTTGACCGTCGTGATGATGAAGAGCGTCCAGAGCACCAGCGACAGCGCCCCGAGCACGGCGGCCGCATCCGGAGATTTCTCCGCCGTGCCGAGAATGGTCTTGAAGGTATAAAGCGGGCTCGTCCCGATATCGCCGAACACGATTCCAAGCGCCGACAAAGCCAGGACAGGCAGCTTTCCCTGTGGAGGCTGCCGTGCCACATCGTCGCCAGGCATGGCTGTGCTTTCGTTCACTGTGCCGTCCAGTGCGAGCGCTTCATGCATCGCCGTCGCCGTCAAATGATCCATATAAACTATCGTCCAGGTCTGCAACAGCCGGACGAACGCGTCCGTCTTCCGGCGCAACATCCGCTCGCGAAACGAGCTCAGATCTTACCTCTCAAACGCGCCTGAACGGGGCTGAATAAAAGCGCATGAGTGATGGCGAATATTTGATCTCGGGTCATCGGGAATAATCGGGCGGCTGCTCCGATCATGCTGGGGAGACGACACAGGGAAACGCGAGCTTCTCGCGCGTTCCGAGGATATCCACGAAGAAAACCCAAATCGCCGCATTCATTTCTCCTTCGCCAAGGTCGCCGTGCGCCGACACCATCTTAGCGCTGCTGTATTGTCAGCGTACATCACACTCAGCACGATCGCGGCGCGGGCGGACGGTTGTCCGGTCGCCAAGGACGACATCGCGACCGACCGGCCCGACGTCACGAACTCCAGCCTGGTGGTTCCCGTCGGCAGTTTCCAAAGCGAAAACGGGGTGAATGTCAGCGCCCGCGACGGCGGCCGAACCATCGACGGCACCAATACGCGCTGGCGGCTGGGGGTTGCGCCCTGTCTGGAAGTGCTGGTCGACCTGCCGGCGTATGTTGCCAATGTCCGCGCCCCCGGCAATTCGGGTTTTACCGACGCCGCGCCCGCGATCAAATGGCAGATCAGTCCGGTTCCAGGCAAAGTCGACCTCTCGGCCGTGGTTGGTGTGGCCCTTCCGACGGGAGCGGCCGAGATTGCCGGCCTGGGCGCGCAGCCCTATGTGCAATTTCCCTGGTCGTGGGAGTTGCACGACGGCTGGGGCGTCAGCGGGATGTTCACCGAGTTCTTTCGCCCCTCCGATCCCGCGTCCAAACACGTCACCGAAACGACTTTCGCGGTGGAAAAGAAGCTGACCCACACGTTCAGCCTGTTTACCGAGTATGTCGGCGACTACCCGGACGGAGCCGTTCCGAGCCAGCTCTGGAATTCGGGCGGGCTTTATCGGCTAAGCCGGAATCAGCAAGTCGATTTCCATATCGCGTTCGGCCTCAATCACAATTCGCCAAGCTACATTGTCGGCGTCGGTTACTCTTTCCGGTTTGATGGATTGTTCGCGACGCATGCCAGGTAACGCGTTGCTGCGAAAGCCGCAGCGGCCCATCCGCCAACCCTGGTCCTCGCCGGCACTTTTCCTAGCACGCATGCCTATTCGCGCTGGCTCGCTCGCATGGGGCTGGATAAGAAACAAGGGCCCCGGCATAATCGCCGCAAAACCACAAGGGAAACGCCATGACTGCGAGATCAAAGGTAACCAGCGTCGACATCCTGGCCTGCGACGCCGGCTGGAGGAACTATCACTTCGTCAAGGTCACGACCGAAGACGGCGTTGTCGGCTGGAGTGAATATGACGAGGGGTTCGGCTCGCCCGGCGTCAGCGCTGCGATCCAACGCCTCTCGGCACGGGTCGTCGGACAAAACGCCTTTCAGCACGAGCGCATCCATGCCGAGCTGTTCGCGGCGACCCGCCCCGCAGCCGGTGGCGTAGTCGCGCAGGCGCTCGGCGCGATCGAGAACGCGCTGCTCGATGCCAAGGCCAAGCACCTCGGCGTGCCCTGCTACGAACTGCTCGGCGGCAAGATTCGCGACCGCGTTCGCGTCTACTGGTCGCATTGCGCGACCTGGCGCATCAATCATCCGAGCTGGTACAAGCCACCGATCGAAAGCCTCGACGGCGTGAAATCGATCGGCCGCGAGGTGCGCGAAAAGAAATTCACCGCGCTGAAGACCAACATCTTCACTTATGACAATGGCAAGCCCACCGGCTGGCGGCCGGGCTTCGGCTCGCCCTTCCTTCCCGAGATCAACGTCGATCGCAAGGTGCTGCGCGACCTGCGGATGCACCTCGAAGCCGTCCGCGACGGCGCCGGGCCCGATGTCGACATCCTGCTCGACCTCAACTTCAACGCCAAGACCGAGGGTTATCTGAAAATCCTGCGCGCGATCGCCGATCTCGACATGTTCTGGATCGAGATCGACAGCTTTAGCCCGGAAGCGCTCGGCTATATCAGGCGGCAAAGCCCCCACCCGATTTCGTCCTGCGAGACGCTGTTGGGCTTGCGCGAATTCCAGCCCTATTTCCGCGAACAGGCGATGGACGTCGCGATCATCGACACGCCATGGAACGGCGTCTGGCAATCGATGAAGATTGCCTCCGCCGCGGACGCCTGTGAGGTCAACGTCGCGCCACACAATTTCTACGGCCATCTCTGCAGCTTGATGAACGCGCATTTCTGCGCGGCGGTGCCTAACGTGCGCATCATGGAGATCGATATCGATCGGCTCGCCTGGGATCACGAGCTCTTCACGCACCTGCCCGACATCCAGGACGGCCATCTCGTGATTCCGGACCGCCCGGGCTGGGGCACCGAGCCGAACGAAGACGGGCTTCGCGCGCATCCGCCGAAGTCCAGCGGAGGCCTTTTGAACTATGGGCGAAGGACCTCGTAGGCGACCGACGGGTGAACGCATCAGCGCCTGCTCGGCATCTGCTCATGCACGCCAGATTTTTGACGTCGGGCCAGGGATCGCCGACGCGCCCTCGCCTTTCTCGCCATGGCAGGCCGCGTATTGCTGCGCGAACACCTCGAGGCGCCAGAACCCGACGGGTTCAGAAGCGTCACACCTTGAACAGCTTCGCGTAGCGCGCCTTGATGTCCTCGCTCTGCGCCAACACGGCCGCGGGATCCGATTTCAGCAATTTGATCTCCGATAATGGCTTATGGCCCGCCTTCTCCTTGACCTGCGCATGAAAGGAGCGATGAGCGAAATTGTCGACCAGCAATTGCTGCCCCTCCACGCTGAAGAAGAAGCTCTGGAACAGCCTTGCAGCGTTCGGATTTGGCGCATTCTTGAACACGCCGGAGGGAACGATGATCAACGGCGAGCCCTCGCTGGCATAGACGACCTCGACCGGCTTGCCCTGTTCCTTCAACAGCAAGAGATTGTAGTCGTTGCCGTCGGCCATCACCGCGCGCTCGCCGAGCAGGAGCTTCTTGGGCGGATCGGCCGCCGACTGCACCTGCAGCACCTTCTGCTGCGCCAGCCTCTCGAAAAAGCTCCAGCCGAGCTCGCGCGAGAGCACGAACGTCGCGGTCATGATCGCGCCGCTATAGCCGGGATGCGCCTTGACGATCTTACCTTGCCACTTCGGATCGAGCAGGTCCGCGTAACCCTTGGGCGCGTCGTCCGGCTTCACCAGACTTGTGTTGTAGCCGATGGTCTCGATCCAGGCGCATGAGGTCGCATACAGACCGTCCGGATCGACCTGATCTTCCGGAAAATATCTGGCGACGTCGTCGGACAGATAAGGCGCAAGCCAGTCCTTCGACTTCCAGTCGAGGTAATGCGCGGGATCGGTCGAATTCGCGACGTCCACCGCGTTGATGCCGCTGCCCTGCTCCTGCGCGATGCGCTGATAGATGCGTTCCGCGCCCGATCGCTCGACGCGGACCGCAATGCCCGGATATCTGGCCTCGAAGGCCTTGCCGAGGCGTTCGGCGACATTGAGTTCCAGCGCGGAATAGTAGGAGAGCTTGCCTTCCTTGCGGGCGGCTTCGATCAGCTCCGGCGTCACCGTCGCCGGCGGCGGCGCGGCGGCTCGTGCCGGTTCAGCGAATAACGTTCCAGCGGCGAGCGCGGTCGACATTTTCAGCACGTCGCGCCTCGACCATTGACGATTTCGCATGGCGTTTCCCGTTTTGTTGCACCGCTTTGCCGCGGCGTCATGAAGGACCGATGGAAGCATAACACACCGGCACCACGGCAGATGGCAAGCGATTGGCAAATCGCCCAACGCTCTCCTCCCGTGCCGGGCCCAATTATTACCTCGGTGAGCCATCCCGGACTGGCGTCCGCCGCAAGTCCGGATCAAAATCAAGACCGCAGCGTTTCTCCGCCAGGCCTCTCGATAACAAAGCCATTCCGATGGAGAAGGCGATGTCAACTGACGTGCTCATCATCGGCGCAGGCCCGACCGGTCTGGTGCTCGCACTTTGGCTGACCCGGCTCGGCGTCAAGGTCCGCATCATCGACAAGACCGCCGAATCCGGCACGACCTCGCGCGCCCTTGCCGTCCAGGCGCGCACTCTGGAACTCTACCGGCAGTTGGACCTCACCAACGCCGTGATTGCCAAAGGCCATCGGGTCCCTGCCGTCAATCTCTGGGTCCAGGGCGAACGGGAAGCGCGTCTTGCGTTCGAAAATATCGGCTCGGGCATGACGCCCTACCCTTTCCTGCACATCTTTCCGCAGGACCAGCATGAGCGGCTATTGATCGGGCGGCTTGAGGCGTTCGGTGTTCGGGTCGAACGGCGCACCGAACTGATCGCGTTCACCGAGCAAGATCAGGGTGTCAAAGCCCGCTTGCGCGGCGCAGATGGCGCGGAGCAGGAATGCTCGGCCCAATATGTCGCCGGCTGCGACGGTGCGCGCTCGACCGTACGCGAGGTCATCGGCACGGGTTTTCCCGGCGGAACTTACCGTCAGCTGTTCTACGTGGCCGACGTCGAGGCCGCGGGCGCCGCGGTGAACGGCGAACTGCACATCGATCTGGACGACGCCGATTTTCTCGGGGTCTTCCCGCTGGCCGGAGCAGGACGCGCCCGCCTGATCGGAACGGTGCGCGACGAGCGGGCCGACCGTACGGATACGCTGGCATTCGAGGATATCAGCGACCGCGCCATCAACCACCTCAAGCTCAAGGTCGCCAAGGTCAACTGGTTTTCGACCTATCACGTGCATCACCGCGTCACGCAGCATTTCCGCAAGGGGCGTGCCTTTCTCGTTGGCGATGCCGCGCACATCCACAGCCCGGCCGGCGGCCAGGGCATGAACACCGGCATTGGCGACGCCATCAATCTCGCCTGGAAACTTGCATCGGTCATCAGGGGGAGCGCCGACGATACGCTGCTCAATAGCTATGAGTCCGAACGGATCGGCTTTGCGCGGCGGCTGGTGGCGACAACCGATCGCGTCTTCAGTTTTGCGACCGCCGACGGCCGGTTCGCCGACCTTATGCGTACGCGCGTCGCGCCGGTGCTGTTCCCGTTTGCGGTCAGCTTCGAACGGGTGCGCGAATTCATGTTCCGGACCGTTTCGCAGACCATGCTGAACTACCGCAAGGGCCCGCTCAGCAGCGGACAGGCCGGGCACGTTCATGGCGGCGATCGGCTGCCGTGGGTCGCGATCGACGGCGTGGACAATTTCGCCTCGCTTTCAGCAATGGCGTGGCAGGTCCATGTCTACGGCGCAGCCAGCCCGGAAGTTTCGGCATGGTGCGCCAAGCAGAACCTGCCGCTCCATGTCTTCGGCTGGCGAAGTGAATATCAGGCCGCGGGCCTCGCGCGCGACGCGCTCTATCTGTTCAGACCTGACAGCTACGTGGCGCTGGCCGATCCCAAGGGCACCGCAAACGCGCTCGACCGCTATTTCGCCGATCATCGTATCCGGCCTGCGCCGACCTCGAGCCGGCCCGATTGATTGCATCGGAGCATGATCCGGAAAAAGCCTGCCCCGCACGTGATGCGGGGTGGGTACCGGTTTTCCGAAATGGATCATGTTCGAACAACAAGCTAATCGCCCGGCGCGATCGCGTTGCTCGGCGTCTTGCGATCGATGATGTTCTGGCCGAACAGGCTGCCGACCAGTTCGACAGCGGTGCGCGCCGTCCGTCCTCGCTCGTCGAGAAACGGATTGAGCTCCACGATATCGACCGACCCGACGAGACCGGAATCGTGCAGCATCTCCATCACCAGATGCGCCTCCCGATAAGTCGCGCCGCCGGGCACCGTGGTGCCAACGCCGGGCGCGAGTTCGGGGTCGAGAAAATCGACGTCGAAGCTGACGTGCAAGACACCATTGCAGGCCTGCACCTTGTCGATGAAACGGCGCATCAGCACGCCGACGCCGAACTCGTCGATCTCACGCATGTCCGCCACGCTGACGCGGCGTTCGTGCAAGAGGTCTTTTTCGAGCCTGTCGATCGAGCGCGTCCCGAACAATTCCAACCGGCGGGGATCGACCGGCGTGCGCGGCTCGTCGCCCAAGAGGCCGTCGAGGCCTCCTTCGCCGCACAGGAAGGCGGCGGCCATCCCGTGCATGTTGGCCGACAGCGTCGTCACCGGCGTGTTGTAGTCCGCATGCGCATCCAGCCACAGCACGAAAAGCTCTCGCCCGACGTCGCGCCAATGGCGCGCCATTGCGTTCACCGATCCCATCGACAACGAATGATCGCCGCCGAGAAAGATCGGGATCGCGCCGGCTCGCGCGATCTCGTAGCCGCGCTTCGACAGCGCCCGGGTCCAGCGCTGGATTTCCCGGTAGTGATTGGCCTTTGCTGGCGCGGCGTCGGTGAGATCGGCCATGTCGCGGACCGAAAGATCGCCATGGTCGATCACATTGAGATCGAGAGCTTCGAGCAGGGTCACCAGGCCCGCCGTGCGAAGGGCCGCGGGCCCCATCAATGTGCCGCGCTGCGACGCGCCCATGTCGATGGGGGCGCCAAGCACCGCGATGCGCCGTGTCTGTTCGCTCGTTGACATGTCGATCATGAAGACCCCATTGCGCGGACGGGCTGCCGGTCACGGTAACAGAGATTCTCCCGGTCCGTTGCGCGGTTGCAAACCTTTCATCCCCTTGCGGAACAAAGTCCACTCTCCCGCATTCATGCTTGGAGGCCATTGCCCGCCATTCATCACGGCGCCCACCCGTCGCGGATAGCCAAAGGCAATAGCCTCACGCCCCTTGGCGGGGCGCGGAATACGGGCCGTCGCTGGACATGAATTGAAGCAAAGGGCACGCCAAGTGAGTATGGATCAAAATTTCGAGCCGATCCCCCAGCCGGGCGTGGCCGCGCGCGCGATGGATACGGTCGCGGACGTATCGCGCACGGTCGGCGAAGTGACGGGGGCATTGCGCGCTGCGGTAGACCGGTTGAGCGAAGCCATCGAGCATGCGCGGCGCCCCGGCCAGCCGCTTTCGACGATTGCCGCGATCACCCGCGAAGCCCCGCTGACGAGCCTTTGCATCGCCTTCATGTTCGGTATCGCGGTGGCACGGCGGCGTTAAGGCGTTTCAAATCTGCGCGAAGACTGTCAGAACAGCCTCGGCCCGCGGTGATCGAATCAGGATTTCTAGGTCAGGAGCGTCGTAGCCAAGACCATCACGGCAATCCCGGCCATGCTGACGGCAACCTGCACGGCGAAGCTCGCGGCAAGTTCGACCAGGACCCCGTGGGCGATCAATGACATCGAAACGCCGAGGCTCGCGCCGACGTGATGGTCGCAGCCCCGAAAGCGACCGTCTTTACGCGGGCGCTGTCCCGGGCGCCTCCTAAGCAGCCTGGCCGGCGGCCGGCCTGTCGGTCGACCCCTCTGCCGCCAAAAACTGGTTTTCGAATGCATGAACCTGCATCGGCCGGCCGAAGAAATAGCCCTGGCCTTCTTCGCACCCCATGCGGACCAGCAGTTCGGCGACGGCCTCATTCTCGATGCCTTCGGCGATGACGGCAAGGCCCAATTGCTTGCTGAGTGAGATGGTCGAACCGACGATTGCGGCGTCATCGGAATCGCCCAGCAGCCCGAACACGAACGATCTGTCGATCTTGAGGCCATCGAGCGGGAACTTCTTCAGGTAACTAAGGCTGGCATAGCCGGTACCGAAGTCGTCGAACACAATCCGGACGCCGGATTCCTGGATCCTCTGGAAAGTGTCGAGCACCCTCTGCTCGTCGAGCAACAGAATATTCTCGGTCACTTCCAGTTCGAGCAATGACGGCGAGAGTCCGGTCGCATCAAGCATCTCGGCAACCAAGGCGGCGAGGTCTCCCGACTGCAATTGCGAGGGAGAAAGATTCACGCCGACGCGGACATGGTGGCCGGCGAGCTCCCAGGCCCGGGCCTGTCGGCACGCGGTCTGAAGCACCCAGGCCGCAATCCGGTCCGAAATCGCGGACGTGTTGACCACCGGCATGAATTCCGCCGGCGAGATCAGGCCCCGCTCCGGGTGCCGCCAGCGAATAAGCGCTTCCGCGCCGATCAGGCTGCCGTCCGTAAGCCGAACCTGTGGCTGGTAGAATAACTCGAATTCATGACGCTCGGCGGCCCGCGCCAGCTCAGCCTCCAGCATCAGCCTTGCCTCCAGCTCCCGCCTGATCGAGCTTTCGAAAATCACGTGACCGCCGCGCCGGGTTGCCTTGGCGCGGCAGAGGGCGAGATGGCTGTTGCTCAGGAGTTCATCCGCGGTCCGGCCATCTTCCGGGCAGATGGCGGCGCCGACGCTGACCTTGATACGATGCTGCCGCGATCCCGCCAGCAGCGGCTTGTCGAAGGTATCCGCGATGCGTTGCGCAAACTGCGGAATCGTCTCCCGCAAGGCCGAGCGCTGAACCGCGATCGCAAATTCATCGCCGCTCAAGCGTGCGACCAGCGCAGCGCCTCCACTCTCGGCGTTCAACCGTTCGGCCACGCCGCGCAACACAAGGTCGCCACAGGCATGACCCAGCATGTCGTTGATCTGCTGGAAGCCGTCGAGGCCGAGCACGAGGAGCACAACCTCGCCTGACCGTTCCGCGGCTGCGATCATTGCGTCGAGGCCTGCGCGCAGCTTGTCGCGGTTGGCAAGGCCGGTCAGCGAATCATGCTCCGCCAGATATCGGATGCGTTCGGCCTCGCGCTTTCGAACCGATATGTCGCGCAGCACCGCACCATGCTGGAAGCCGTCGGTGCCCTGCCAGCCGGAGAAACAGGCCTCGACCGGAAACACCTCGCCGTTCTTCCGCTTGCCTTCGAATTCCACCACGGAGCCGCCGGGCAGCAGCAGGGCTGGCCGCGCCGCATCGCGGATGGAAAATGCATTGGCGCCCTCGCCGGCGCAAATAAGGTCGAACGGCTTGCCGATCATCTCTGACGGCTCATAGCCGAAGATCGCCGCAGCACCCGGATTCCAGACCGTGATCAGATGATTCCGATCTGTGCATACCAGGCCGTCGCCGAGCGACATCGCGATGCGCTGAAAACGGCTCTCGGCAATCCGGCCAAGCAGGCCGCGAAAGTCGATTTCGTCGAGCGCGATGGCTGCGATGTAGACGGCGATGGCGGTCTGGAAGAGTGACGTATCGAGAATGAGCGGCCATCTCGCCTGAAGCAGAATGGCTCCTGCTTCGATGGCGGCGGACATCCCAACAAGAACAATCGCCCTCGTTCCGGCCGCGAGGCGGCGCCAGGAAAGTCCCATGATCAGCGCGACAAGGCATAGCCCGGTCGCACTGACGAGATCGGACGTCCAGCGCAGGCTGCGGTTTTGCATGACCGACTCGGCCGCAAGCGTCTGCAGCATCGGGCCCGAGACGACTCTGCCATTCGGAACGCTGAAGCGGTCGCCGAGTTCGAGCGCGGTGCCGCCGACGATGACCTTCTTGTCCCTCAGCCGCGCCAGCGTCGCGGTGTCACCGCGCAACACGTCGACATAGGACACGCGAGGAATCGAGACGGCGCGAATGCCAAAATCGATCAGGAAGGGAGCATCTTCTTCCGCAAACTGCCCCGCCAGCATCGCGCCCATCGACGGAATGAATTCACCGCCGAGCCTGTCGCCGAACGGGTAGTATCGAACCAGGCCGTCCGGTTCGATCGCGACGTTCACGAAAGCCGGCCAGGACTGGTCGCTGAATTGCTTGAGCGGGCGGTTGATATGAAGCGCGTTCGGATTGCCCGAGACCGCACCGGGTTGCTTGAACGAGGGCAGGACCACCGATCCGCCCGCGCCCCGAAGCGCTTCGACAAATTCCTGGTCCGACGCAGGATCCGACGGCGCGCTGAAATCGACATCGAACGCGATGTCGCGCACGCCCGCATTTTCAAGCTTCCTGAGCAGCTCGGCATGGAGACGGCGCGGCCATGGCCAGATTCCGATCTTCTCGATCGAGGAAGCGTCGATCGCAACCACGACGATTTCACCGCTGGCCTGACGCTGGTCCCACGCGAATCGCAGATCGGCCAGGACATTGCGGAACGCGCCATGCCAGCCGGACGAAAGGACGCTCGCCAGCGCAATCAGCACCAGAATATGCGGCCGATAGTGTTTCAATTCATCACCCCCGCACCCCTCTCAATCGAAGGACATGCGCCTTCCCCCATCGCGTGGCCTAACGACTACTTGTTCTTCGAGTGGCCGTATGCATTGCCGTTGCCGTTATTCCCGTTCCCATTACCATTATTGCCATTTCCATTGCCCTTGCCGTTACCGGTGGCGCCGTTGCCATTGTCATTGCCATTGCCGTTTGAGGGCGCGATGACGGCGGTCGCGGTCACCCCTGATACGGCACCAGCACCAACTCCGGCTGCTGTGGCGGCGTTTCCGCCGTTGGAGCTATCCTGGCCAAGAGCGCTGACCCCGCTCGCATTCGCTTTGGCGTCGCTCCACACGGTGTTTTTGGTCGGCGAGTTCCTGGCGGACGAGTTTTTCACTCCCGGCATGACCGACCCATGGGCAAGCCCACGAGTGGCCTTTTGAACATTCAATGTGACTTCACCAAGCGCGCCCGGGATTCGAATGACATTCGGCTTGATCGGCGCCCTGTCCGCGGCTTGCTTTTGTTGGAGGGGCTCGGTCCCCAGCTTGCCATTGATCACGTCGATATGCCCGAGCGCGTGAACGGATTTACCGCTCCCGGCATTGTGCGGAGCAGAGAGCCCTCCCTTCGGAACCGGGACCCGTTCGATCGACGAGGCGCGGGGTCTGCCGTGCTCGATCGGATTGAGCACGCCTGCTCCTGTGAGCGAAAGGCCGGCTTTACCATGCGCAAAGCTGGTCGCAATCTGGCCCGGTAGCACCTGGGCGATCTGGCCTGATTTGAAATCGGCGACTTCGACCTGTCCCCGGCGCACATCGACGCGCGTGCCGATCGCACTGACGGTGACGCTGAACTGCGTTCCCTTGACCACGGCGGCAAGGTAAGGCGTCTCGACCTCGAAATGTTTGACGTTGCGTTTTTCAACGTCAAGAAGGATCGAGCCGGCTTGCTGCAGGATCGTGGTCGATAGACCGTCCTTCTTTTCAAGCGGCAAACCCACCACCGAGTTCGGTGCGATGAGAATGGTTTCCTCGCCCCGAATGAGAAGGACACGCCCGTTTCGTCCGGTTCGGATCGTGTCGCCCGGCTTCAGCGCTTCGTCCTGCTTCAGCGAAACCTGCTTCGCTTCGCCCGTGGCGGCGATCCACACCTCGCCTGTGGACCTGCTGACTGACCAGACGTCGCTTTCGGCGGCGATCGCGCCGGAGCTTGCCGCAAGCGCCAGCGCAACCGCGATGACGCGCCCGAGTCCAATGATACCGCGCATGGCGTTCCTTCGTTGCTCGATGTCGAGCCCCGATGATTACCGGAAATGTTTCAACGCGAGCTTAGGAGAACGCACCAGCTTCAGTTGCCGCCTTAACGCTTCATTGACCATAAAAAACTATTAAAAATCATGAGATTGGAAATTTTCCAGGTGTTCACGGAGTGTCCTCCGTGGAACTACGGAGGCGCCGCATCGAGAGCGGCCACGAGGCCTCGCTCGTTCCTTCGTCTTGCCATCGCCTGCGTGGCTCTGTTGCTCTCGACAACGGTTTTGGCCCGCGCGGAACAGGCAAGCCGGACAGGATTCGATCCGCGGCAAGCGGAAAAGCATTTCGATGATTTGCGGTCGGAGCGGTCGCGGCCGGCCCGGTCGGCGCTGCGAATGCCGGTGCTCGCAAGGCCCGCACCGCAGGCCGGCAACAAGCCGCTGTTTGTGCTTCGCGGCGTGTCGCTCGCAGGGGCGTCGGCGATACCGCAAGATCAGATCGCGAAGGCCTATCAACCCTATCTTGGGAAGACGGTCTCGCAAGCCGACCTGGCGGCGATCGCTTTAGAGATCAGCGAGACCTATCATTCGGCCGGCTTTCAGTTGAGCCGTGCGATCGTTCCGCCGCAGGATATCCAGAACGGCTTGGTCCGCATCCAGGTTATCGAGGGCAGCATCGCGGAAGTAGCGCTGGAAGGCGAAGGCGCCGAAAAATTCGGCATACGTTCGCTTCTCGACCCGGTGCTGGCCGAACATCCCTCGCATCTCGCAACGCTCGAACGGCAACTGCTCCTGATCAACGGCTTGCCGGGCGTCCGCATCACCGATTCCGCGCTTGACGAGATCGGCGGGCCGACCGGCCGCTTTCGCCTGATCGTCTATCTGAAGGTCTGGCACGTCTACACGTCATTCGGCATCGACAATCTCGGATCGCCGTCGGTCGGCCCCTGGCAGAGCTACGCCACCGGCGCGTTCAATTCCTATTTGCTGCCGGGCGACACCTTGGCGCTCAATCTCTCGACCACAGCCAACGATCCGCGCGAACTTGGGTTCGGCCGCCTATCCTATGACGCGCCGGTCGGAACCGACGGCGCGAGGCTTGGCATGTCAGCCCTCTATAGCGAGGTTCGGCCAGGCGATAGCAGGCGCCTCTTCAACGACAACATCAGGACCGAAGCTCTTGAAATCCGCGGCAGCATCGTGCCGTTGCAATCGCAGCGCTCCACGTTGACGCTCACTGCGGCGGCGGGATTGAGCAACGTCTCCGAAAGCGCGGTGTCCGGTCCCATCTACAACGATCGCATCCGCACGGTCAGCCTGACCTCCGACTACCGGCTTCAGGACGGGTTCGGCGGCAACAACTTTGCCACGCTGTCCTGGCGACAGGGCCTCGACATTCTCGGAAGCTCACGTTCGGGCGACGACCTGCTGTCGCGTGACGGCGCTTCCGGCAACTTTTCCGTACTCGGCCTGTGGTTGACGCGCTACCAGACGCTCTCGGACGCCTGGTCGGTGAAGGTCGCGACGGCCGGTCAAATCGCATCCGGCCCGTTATTCACCTCGCAGCAATTCTATCTCGGCGGCGCCGCCTTCGGGCGCGGCTATGGCAGTACGGAGATCAGCGGCGACAACGGCATTACTGGCTCTTTCGAGTTGCGTTTCGATCAGAAGCTCAATTTTCGCTATCTGTCCGGCTACCAGCTTTATGGCTTCGTCGACGCCGGCGCGGTCTGGAACGACGGCTTTGGCATCGGCGACGGTCTTGCGCTGACCTCCGCCGGCGGTGGCGTACGATTCTTCCTGTCCGATGATCTGCGGGCCGATATCGGCGTGGCATTCCCCCTCAGTTATCGCGCTCCAAATAATGAATCACGGACCGCGCGCCTGCTCCTTTCGCTGTCCAATGCTCTCAAGCTCTGTCCGGAGCGAGGTCAGGCGCCTTGCCCGTAGCCCTCAGTACTGACGGCACGACAGCCGTCGAATTTCAATTCCCTTACTATGATACCCAGGCAAGCTGTTTCTCGATTACTCTTGCCCGGGCCTTTCAATTCCCACCGCATCCCAGAGCTGATCTAGGTCAAGAGCAAGGCGCTGGGTTCGCGCATGTTGCTGGCGCCGCGAGGTTGTACGGCTCGCTTGCTCCGGATTGCGCCCATGACGCTCTATTATTTCCGCATCCAGAACACTTCCGGTGGCGAAGTTGCCGATTTGAGCACGGACCTCGCAAACCACGACGCGGCGTGGACCGAGCTGGCCAACGTCTGCGGCGATCTGGTCCGCGATGCCACAAGAAGCCTCAGGCCAAACGCGCACTGGCAGCTCGAACTTCTGGACGTCGCCAAGAAGCCATTGTTCCGCATCCGTGTCGTTGCCGAATCGTTCGGATCGGACTGGCGGGATAACGTAACGCCGGCACTGATTGTCATGTTTTGGCCGCGGCGACGCTTAGAGTCCGGTTGCTGATGTTGCCTCAAGCGGCGGATTAGCCGAATTCAACGATCAACTTCGGACCAAAAGCGCCGCGTCGCGGCGTCTCGCGATTTCAATCGTCGGTCTGCAGCTGGATCGTGTCAGGCGCGTATCTAGCTGAGTGGAAATCCGTGAACTTCCCGTACTCGCCCGGATTGCCCATAAACCAAAAATTGTCCTCCACTACCATGGGAACTGGGAACCTCCGTGATCTACAAAGGCGTGGAATATACGATCATGCCGACCGCCGAACCGGATATCTGGGAATGGCGGTTCCGGATCGGCGACAAGGTCAAAACCGGCAGAACGCAGACCCGGCTGGCGGCGCTCGCCGCTCGGCGCGTTCAAACAAAGATTGATGCCGCCCTCCGCGCGGCCAAACCGGCAACCAACGACCAAGCCACCTGACCGCCAATGTTGCGGCAGTGCGAATCGAGCCCACCTTTTGCCAGCATGACTTGCCTAAATTCAATTTTTCCGTCCTGATCGAGACTCGCCTGCCGCACGTTCAACACCATATCTTGATCAAGATTGATTGGCTTGGAAGATGAAGAGGGCAATTGCGATACTGGCCTGTCTGTGCGTCCTCGCAGGCGCTCAATATTTTGCCATCAGCAAATGGGCCATTCGGCACGAGACGCTCAGTCTGTTCGATGCGACGCGTCAAAGGCCCGTCTCCGTCGACCTTGCCGTGCGCCGTGACTACGAGATGAAGGCGAACAATGGCTTATGGAAGCTCCCGGTCGCCATCATCAGCAACGGCAATACCGTCAGGAATACCGAGTATTCGTTTCTCGCGAATGTGCTGGCGGCTCGCGGCTACCTGGTCGCCAGCATCCAGCAGGACCTGCCGAGCGATCCGCCGCTGATGACCAGGGTCGGCCAGCCCTATGTCGGCCGGCACGCGGTCTATTTACGCTGCGAAGCCAACATCCTCTTTGTGCTCGGCGAGCTGCAAAGGCTGCAACCGCACGCCGATTACGACCACTTGACGCTTGTGGGACATTCGAACGGTGGCGACGTCTCGATGTATGTCGCCAAACAGCACCCGGAATTGGTGTCGAAGGTCATCACCCTGGACAATCTGCGGGTGCCTTTCGTACTGAGCGACAGGATGAAGATCCTGTCATTCCGCTCCAAGGACCCGAACTTCAAGACCGATCCCGGCGTTCTGCCTCCGCCCAAGAAAGCCAAGTCCGGCGGAATCGATATCGTCGACACCGGCGCGTTGCATACCGATCTGAGCGATCGCGGCCCTCAATCGGTGAAAGAGAAGATTCAGGCCACCCTCGACCGGTTCCTGAAGGATAGCGACGCCAGCGATCTTGCGCCGGCGAACACCGAGCAGCCGATGATCGCCAATCCTGGCGACTACTGACACCCCGCACCGGTTCTTGCGACAGATGAAAGCGCCGCCGCGGCGGGCGCGACATGCTGCCCGGCACGCGGATGCACACATCCGATCGGAGCCGACATTGCACGCCAGGAGACGCGGATTGCCGCCAACCACCGAAAGCCGCGACGCGAATGCGGCAGGACTGCTGGCGCCTCCAGTTCGACAGCGTCATCGCCGCGTGCTGAGGGCTCTGAAGCGCCTGATCGCCAGGACGGACCTCAAATACCTTCCACGGTCCTGTTGCGGCTGATCGCGGCGATGACGCACATCTTGAAAGGGTATCCGATGCACGTGGCCTTGAAACAGAGTCTGGTCCTGATTGTCGGCGCGGTCGGGCTTGGCGCGTCGCCGGTCATGGCAGCCGACGCCGGCCACGGCGCGGATCTCGCCAAACGCTGGTGCGCATCTTGTCACCTCGTGGAGAGCGGCCAGAAGCAGGCGAGCGCCGACGTTCCGTCCTTCGCGGCGATCGCGGCAAAATCGGACTTTTCACCGGAAAAGGTGGCTTACTTTCTGCTCGACCCGCATCCGAAGATGCCGAATTTTCCGCTGAGCCGGACCGAGGCTGCGGATATCGCCGCCTATATCGGCTCCCTCCGCAAATAGAGGGCCGGCGGCGACGGCACAAATGCAAATCCCTGCCGGTTTTGGCCGACAGGGATCAGCAGAAAGGATGACAGACGGCGGGTGCACGCACCCGGTGGCCCATCATGGACCTGCAATTTGATTGAAGTCCCGGGCGCGGTCCCATGCAAGACTTTTTTATGGGCAGCGCACAATTTGCGTTTGGCACCGGCAACCGTCCAAGGCCGCGACCCTAGGGTTTGCCTTTCATCGCATCTTTGGTGGCGGACATCACTTCGCCCGTGATGTGCCGCATATGTTCCCCGGCACTGGTGAACTGGCTTCGCAAGAACTCCGACTGGATGCGCATGGCCTCTTGAAGGTCCGTCGCATGGACCAACTTCCGCGCATGCTCGAAGGCCGCCTTCATGTTCTCTTCAGTGAACGACAGGGCCTGTTTCGAGATTTCCGTTCCCCCACCCGGGACGGACCCCATGGATTTACTTGCGGCGTCAAAGAACATCCTGAATGCTTTTTCTGCCTGTTCGATGGTTTTTTCGGCTAGCTCACGCAGCTCGGCGGGGACTTCCAATTTCGGCTCAATCATGACGGCGACCTCCCGGTATGCGATTCAATTATCACATTTGCAGGGCCGCGTCTTTGCGACCGCTGGCCCCCTGCCGAAGGCAGACCGGGAGCCATCATCGGGCCCGTTGGGCCATTCAACCTTATGTTGTAACTCCCCCCTGACGATCGGGAGAGGCGCCGCGGCCCTGACCCCGGCCTCCCCGGTACGAGGACAGCATCGTCGCCGGCCGCTCCCGCAGTAAAAGCTCGAATGTCTTTTCCCGGGCGATTTGAAGCGCGTGGTCGATCGACGCGCCCCGCTGGATTTACCGAAGGCTTAGCCCGAACGGCGACGTCGCGAGTGGATTCCGCCGCGGCTTGCAGGGTGGAATTACGCGCGCGCCGACAGCGAGATAGAAGCGTCATCGGCGGTATGATGCTGCGGCGCTGGAGCGCAGGCGCAGCATCACAATTTTGGATTGGTTTGATTTCGCGCCGTAATGTGCAGGAATCGACGGCCTCTTGTTACCATTTGGTTGCGAGCGCCTCGACCGATGCCTTCCAGAACAACACTCCTGAGCAACTATCCGGCGATCCGTACCCGTGATCCCGAATACGCGCGCGACCGGATTTTCGCGCTGTTCGGCGCAACCAGCTTCGACGTCCCAAGCAGTGAAAAGAGGTTCGAGACTCGCGCCAACCACCTGCGGGTCGGCGACCTCATTGTGTATTATTGCGCCTTCTCGAGCGATGTTTCGATCGGCTTCGGTGAGGTACCGTTCATCCGGCAAATCTTCAATATCGACGGGAAGGTTCGCTATTCCGGCGGGAATTTAAGCGGCGAAGTCGCACGGGGCTCATGCTCGGGGATCCTACCGGCCGGCGTTCCTCTTAGGTTCGACTTCCAGTCGAGCTACCGTCATCTCGTGCTCCGCATCGAGCAACAAGCCCTGCAACGCTATCTCGGCGCCCTGCTGGGACAGCGGATCGAAAACGAACTCGTGTTCGACGATGGCCCCGATCAGCATCCGGCGATGAAACGCGTGCGCCGCATGATTTTCCAGTTTGCGTCCGACTTCAACACGCGCGGCGCTCTCTTTTCCGACCTTGCCACGGCCGAGATGTCGCGCATCGCGATCATGAAATTTCTCATGTACACGCGGCACAGTTATACGCACTTCCTGTTTCGCAAGCCGCCGGCATCCAACGCATCCGCGGTCAAGACCGTCGAGGAGTTCATCGAGGCGAACTGGAACAAGCCGATCGACATCGAGGCGATGTCGGCTGTCGCTAGGACCAGCGCCAGAAGCCTGTACCGGCAGTTCAAGAAGGACCGGGGTTATTCTCCGGCGGATTTCGCCAAGCGCATCAGGCTCGACCGGGCGCGAGAGATGCTGGAGCAAGCCGAGGGAGACGCGTCGGTGATCCAGATCGCGCTGAAATGCGGCTTCCAGAACCCTGGCCATTTTGCCCGTGATTTTCGCCTGGCATTCGGGGAGCTGCCATCCGATACATTGCGCAGATATGGTAGACGCCTGATCTCGTGATCGCCCGCGCCAGACAACCATTCCGATCCCCTCATCCCGAAAAGCGCCGCCGATACTCCGATGGCGTCACGCCGAGGTGCCTGAGGAAGGCCCGCCGCATTCGTTCATCGTCACCGAAGCCCGCCCGTTTCGCCACCTCGACGACGCCGCCGACCTGTCTGCTCTCGAGCAGGAGCCGCGCCGTCTCCACGCGCAGCGCCTCGACCCCGTTCGCCGGCGTCATGCCCGTCCGGCTGACATAGGTGCGGGCAAAAGTCCGCGGCGTCATCCCGGCACGCTCGGCCAGCGTTTCCACCCTGAGGTCGCTTGCGATATTTTCGATGATCCAGGCGTGCAACGCGCTGAAGCGCCCCTCGACATCGGAGGCCTGCGCGGCGAGCACGGTCGAAAACTGGCTTTGGCCGCCGGGACGTTTCAGAAAGACGACCAGGCGCCGCGCGATGTCCAATGCGATCGTGTGGCCGAAATCCTCCTCGATCATCGCAAGCGCGAGGTCGATGCCGGCGCTGACGCCGGCGGATGACCACACCCTTCCGTCCTGAACAAAAATCGCGTTCGGCTCGACCTGGATGTCGGGAAAACTGTCCTGCAGCCTCGGACAATATCGCCAATGGGTCACGGCGCGCTTGCCATCCAGCGCGCCCGTCCAGGCCAACACGAAGGCGCCGAGACAAACCGATGCAATCCGCCGTGCCTTGGGCACGGTTTGCATGATCCATTTCATCAAGGTGGGGTCCTGACGCAGCGCCCAGATGCCCGGGCCGCCCGGGATAATGAGCGTATCGACCTGATGAGACCTGACGGTCGAAATCGGCACGGTGTCAACCATCATCCCGACGTCCGTTGGCACCAGTCCACCCGACGTCGAAAGATAGGACAGGGCGTAGCCCGCGGCCGGCAGTTCGATCTCCTGCAGTTCGGCGAAGACCTGCGCCGGACCGGAAATATCGAGCAGGGTCACGCCGGGAAAAGCGGCGATCGCGATCCGCCTCGCGGGCGGTTTTTCGCGCAGGTCGGGCCGCCGGGATTTGGCAGATTTCGAGGGCATATTGTCCTTTAAGCCATTCGAGGCCCGCCTGTATAGCTAGGCTTCGGATAGTTGGAGCTCCGCCATGTCGCGAAATCTGGGCAGCCAATGCCAAGCGATCCCGTCGCGGTGGGCCGACTACGAGGTCTTCAGCTTTCCGGATGCCTCCCAAATCGGCGACGCCGACCGGCCGGCGCTGATGGAGGCGATGAACGACATCATCGCCGTGAACTGGAAGGCAACCGAGCCGCACTGGACCGCAGCGTCCTCGCCTTTCGACAGCAAATACAGCCTCATCTTTGTCCATGACAGGTTCGGACTGGTTGCGTTTTCGGTCTACCGCATACTCAACGTCGCAGGCCGCCTCGCCATCTACCGCAGCGGCACCGAGGTGCTTCCCGCCCATCAGGGACGCGGCCTGTACGGACTCTTCACATCGAAAATCTTCAAGCGTTGCCGTGCCGCGACGCAGGAGAACGCCGGCATCCTGTACGGATGGCGAACCCGCAATCCGATCGTATGGGCGGCGAACGCCAAGATCTGCGAAAAAGTCGCCCCTTCGCTGCTCGGTGACGCCCAGGATGCCGCGTTGCAGGCGGCGTGCGTGGAGATGTGTTCCTCGCTTTACCCCGGAAAGGCGCTCGAACTGCCGAGCATGATCATGCGCGGCGCTTACGGCCACATCAAGCATCACCGGCAGACCTATCACGGCACGGCATCGCTGGTTGATGCGGCGATGTCGCGGATCATTCCGGATTCGGCAGACGCGCTGTTTTCAGTCGGCGTCGCAAGGATATGACGCCGATGCCCGGACAACAGGCCGTGCTCGCCTCGCCGTTCCGCCTCGGAGATCGCGCTTACCTGGCATGGGCGACGGTAGCGACCGCGTATGCGATCGCCTTCCTGCAGCGCATGTCGCCACAATCGGTCAGCTTTGGTTTCATGCACGATTTCAGCACCGACGCCGCCGGCGTCGCGATGCTGGCCTCAAGCTATTTCTGGGGCTACACCTTGATGCAGATTCCGGCGGGCCTCTTGGTCGACCGCTTTGGCGTCAAACGCGTGGTGCTATCCAGCATGGCCGCGTCTTCCCTTGGCAGCGCTGCATTTGCACTCGCGCCGAACCTGCTCGACGTGTTTGTCGCCCGCCTGATCGTGGCCTGCGGCGACGCCCTGGTCTTCACCGCGCTGTTGAAACTCGTGGCACAGAATTTCGCCGATGAACGGTTCGGCTTCATGTCGGGCATCTCGCAGGTGTCGGGCTATCTCGGCGGCGTCCTGGCGACGACGCCGCTTGCTGCCGCGGTCAGTGGATTCGGTTGGCGCGCCTGCTTCATTTTCATCGCCTGCGTCGGGGTCGCGAACCTCGCCTTCGCCTCGGTGACGCTGAAGCCGTCCCAGGCGGCGCAGAGCGACAAGACTCTGAAAAGCGTCCTCTTGGCGAGCAGGCGATCGCTCACGCAGGTCGCGAACTGGGGATGCGCTATGAGCTTCGCGTCCCATTTCGCGGTCGTGACGACGCTGTCGGGCGTGTGGGGCATCCCGATGGTGGCTCATGTCTTCAACCTGTCGCCGTCGGCGGCCGGCGCTCCGCTGCTCGCCTTCATGATCGGCAATGTCGCCGGCTCGATCTTTCTCGGTCACGCGGCCGACCGCGTGGTCGCGCTCGACGCGGCACTCGTTCGAATCTGCCTGTTGCGGATGCTGCTGATCGCGATGCTGCTGCCGCCCTTTGCGCATGCGTTCGGCCTGTTTTATGTCGGAATCGTATTTGTCGTGCTGGGCCTGGTCGCGGGCGGCACCGTCCCGCTGGTGCTCAAATGCACCAAGCGCCTCTACACCGCCGAGTTGATCGGCGTCGGCGCGTCCGTCAACACGACCGCCGCCGGAATATTTGCCGGAGCTTCGCAGCCCATCATCGGGTTCGCGATGGTTGCTTTCAGCCAGCTGGCCCCAACTAGCGCCCGGCAGGTGGACCCGGCCTCCATCAGCGACGCCGGCTACAGCGCACTCATTGCACTGCTGCTGCTGATGTCGCTTCCGGGAATTGTGGGGCCGATATTGATGAGACGCAAATTGATAGTTTGACAATGGCGCCAAGCACAAAGGGGAACGTATGTCGCGTTTGTATGTGAGAAAGAGCGAAGTGGGTTCGAATTTTGCGGTCAGCACGTGGCAGAGCGTGATGTTTTCCGAGTTCGAAGCGCAAATGAGCAGCGAGTCGCGGCCGTTTCCCTGTGTGTTCGGCGTTGCCGGCTACCGTCAGGATCAGTTGCGTTATCTGTTTCTCGACCAGCTCGACGCCGAAGCCCTCGGCGAACAGCTCGCCCAGTTCGTCGCCGAGTCGCGTTCGTACGGGCCGAACACGTCGCTCGTGGTTTTCACCCGCCCGGGACCTGTGCAAACGATCGACGCCTATCACAGGAAATTCTGGCTGCTGCTCGATCAATTGGCGCAGATCGACAAGAGCCCGTGGCCTGCGGGCATCCCCGAACAGACCGACCATCCGATGTGGGAGTTTTCGTTCGCAGGCGAACCGATCTTCGTGGTCTGCAGCACGCCCGCCCATGTGATGCGGCAAAGCCGCCGCTCAAGTACCCTGATGCTGACGTTCCAGCCGCGCTGGGTATTCGAGAAGATCCTCGGCACCGAGAAAGCGGCCGAAGCCGCGTTCGCCGAAGTGCGCAAGCGGCTCATCCCTTACGACAGCACCAGCCCCTCTCCGCTTCTTGGACGTTACGGAAATCACGACGGGCGCGAGCATCAGCAATACTTCCTGCACGACGAAAATCATCAAGCCTTGGGATGCCCATTCGCCAAGCTCGCCCAAACCAAGACCTCGAAAATCGAAGGCACGGAGCAAGCCGCATGACCCGGATCATCAGTGGAACAAAGACCGAATTTTCGATCGACCCCGCCATCCTTGAGCTGCTTCCGGAACAGGGCTGCGTCGAGCTGCAGCGCGACGCCGCGGGCAAGGTGCATCATTTTCACACCCACGCGGTCGACGAGATCCTGATCATTATCAGCGGCAGGCTGAACTTCATGTGGGACGGCGGCGAGCGCGTCTGCGGCGCTGGTGACACCATCCTATTGCCCGCCGGCACGCTTCACCAGTCGGAGGCTCTGGATGGAGGCGCAATCTATGCGATCGCAACGCGACCGCCGGCGACGATTCTGAACGGCGCCTGAACGGCGCGCCGTCAGGATAACGGGTGGTCGGGGGCGGACGAGCCTTCGGTTGCGAGACGCTCAACCAGCTCGATGACTTCGAAGCGTTCCCTGGGCGCTAACTTAAGGAAAGCTTTCAGCAGTCGAAGACTTTCGACGGCTTCGCTCGATGGAGCTCCGAGCTTCTTGTGTAGCTCCGTAATGAATGTGGGATTTTTCATCTCGCACCTTTGGTAGGGAACGGAAATGGCATTTCTCAGCAAACGTGAAGGTCTTGCCCGAAAGGTCGATACTGCAGCAATCGAGGCTGAGCGTCTCGGCCTGACGACGGCGACGTTGATACTACGGATGGCACGCCTGGAGATTGATAGGGCCGAACCCGACGAGGTTGAAAGTATGCCAAGGAACAACTCACGCAGCAAGCCCAACTGATTGCCCATTATCGACGGCCGTTCATAACCGGCCATTTGGCAGGATTTGAGCGGCGTGGCGCTCATATGCCTTGTATGAGGATCATCTCGGATCGGTCGTTCGGGTGATTTGCCGAAATTTTGATCAACCTCGGGCCGTTTCCTCTGATCCGTCATTTTAGTGATCCGATGGAACCACGAAGGCATGGGGTTGTGGATGCCTTGGCTCCGCTTTTCAGTCCTCAAGACCCGCGGCTGCAAGGGATGTGATGCGAATTTTCTATTTTGATATGAAGGGCGGCATACCGAATCGAGACAAACGAGGGCTGGAATTTCCGACAGCCGGCGGCGCAATCGAGCATAGCAAAGATGTCGCGCGACGGCTCCGTCACGATCCACGGATCAGGGATCGCGCCCTTTCCATAGTGGTTGTCGACGAACTAGGCGCCGAGGTTCACCGTGAACCGGTGCATCCGGGCACACCCGAGGCAGGCATTTCGTAGGCAAATCGACCGACGGCTGCAAAAAAGCCTGATCTTGCGCCGCGGTACGCGAGCCACGACGGGACTGCCTCCGGCCTCCCGAGGCCCGCCCCTCGGTCACGATGCGCCGCTTCTCGAGGGGGGGCCGTCGCGGAACGCGCCCCGACCCCTGAGGAGGCTGCCAGGGGCGCCCGGCCTGGGGGTTATTTTGCAGTGGAATCCTTTGACAGCATCGCGACCGCTTCCTGCACCGTCGACATGAATTGCGCGGGGAAGATGATGGTCGAGTTTTTCTCGATCGAAATTTCCGCCATGGTTTGCAGCGTTCGCAACTGCAGCGCCACGGGATGTTGGGTGATGATATCGGCCGCCTCGCCGAGCTTCACGGCGGCCTGATATTCGCCCTCGGCGGCGACAATCTTGGCGCGCCGCTCGCGCTCCGCCTCGGCTTCCTTGGCCATCGCGCGCTGCATGTTATCGGGCAGCACGATGTCCTTGATCTCCACGGCCGTCACCTGGGTGCCCCACGGCTCGGTGTGAATGTCGATCACGTTCTTGATCTGGTCGTTGATGCTGGCGGTGTCCGCCAAAAGCTCATCGAGATTGAAGCGTCCAACAACATTCCGCACCGTGGTCTGGCTGATCTGATTGATCGCATTGTAGACGTTCTCGATGGCGATCACCGCCTTTTCCGGATCGGTGATGTGATAGTAGGCGACCGCGGCAATATCGATCGAGACGTTGTCCTTGGTGATGATCTTCTGTGAGGGGATCTGCATGGTGACGGTGCGAAGCGAGACCCGCACCATCTGCTGAAGCGGAACGAAGATCAGCGTCAGCCCCGGCCCGCGCACGCCCGCGAACCGGCCCAGCAGAAACACCACCCCGCGCTCATATTGCTTCAGGACGCGAAGCGAGACGATCACATACAGCAGGATCAATATGACGAGAAAGAACATCCAGTCCATCACGTGCTCCCAGCGTCCGCTCACCGAAGTGTTACCGAACCATAGATACGACGATCCCAGGGCGCAATAGACGGCGCGCCCTCCGCGACTGTCTTCATGACCGAATTTCGGGCTTTCGTCGCCGCGCCGTCGCAATCGGCGGCGCGAAGCTCATTGCATGATGCGTATACTTCAAATGCTGTGACATTGCGAATTTTTTGGCACGCATCCCTCCGCCGAGAGAATCTGTTTTGCTTTCTCGACCGCGGAGAGCGGCGACCTGCGCCGGGCCTGCAAACGACCTTTGGCACCCTAACTCTCTGCGACAAACTACACGCATATGATTGAAGCCGCGTGCGAACAAATAACAGGTGTGAGAGCGCATCAGGCATGCACGCACGGCGCGCCCGGCTCGCCCTTACCAAATCAACGCGGGGCCGAAAGGCCGCCACACACAACAAAGACGAGAGAGCAAGATGAAGCATCTTCTGAAATTGACTGCGGCGCCCGCGATCGCGTTGGCCGCCTCGGCCTTCATGTCGGTCGCGGCGCCGACACAGGCCTCGGCGTACGAGTATTGCCGCAAGGACGTGACCTCCGCGGTCACCTCCTGCAGCTTCGACACCATGGAGCAGTGCCACGCCATGTCGTCCGGGCGCGGCGGCGACTGCTTCCGCGACCCGTTCCTTCCCGCGCGGGACGCCCTCGCCTACGCGCCGAAGCCGCTCCACACCAAGCAAAGCACCCATCGCGCGAGGACGCACGCCGAGTAACACTGTCATTGCTTGGAGCATGATCCGGAAAAGTGCGTAGCGGTTTTCCGAAAAGAATCAGGTCCAATCAAGACCTGGAATGCGACGGCGATTCAACCTGATCCCATCGCGCTCTGGGCGCATGATATGCGCCCGCGGCCTCATTCGCAGAGGCCGAGGGCGTTGTCTTCGCGTTTGCACAAAAACTACCAGATCAACGGCACCAGCCGGTAACGCACCCGGTCGCAATAGTCGGCGTAACCGGCAGATTTCCGAGCAGGAATCGCTCCTCATCAATCAACCGCCATATCAGCGCGGGCAGGATCGCGGCGACGATCAGCGTGCTCCACCAGGAGCCCAACGCGATCGGGCCGCCGAGCAGCATGACCCGTCCCGAGACGTACATCGGGTGGCGCACCCAGGCGTAGGGACCGGTCGATATGACCGTCTGGTCTGTGGCTGGTTGGGAAACATGGATATCGGCCCATCGAAAAGATCATGCTTTGGCTTGAGCGCCCGTTATTGCTGCTTTTCCCAGAACGACAGCAGACCCTGCGACGCCGAGCCGCCGATCACGCAGGGAATGCCGACCGCGACCTGCCCAAGCGCCGCCGCCGAGACGCAACCGAGCGCGACCGCGCCAACGCCGACCTGCCCCCAGAAATCGAGATTGCGCCGCGAATCCGACCCCTTGGTCTTCAATTCATCGACGGCGGCGAGCGCGTCCTTGCGGACCGCGGCAAGCTGCACCGTGTCGGCAGCCTCGATCACCTCGGTAAGCGGCGCCTTGATCGCCGCCGGCTGGCCCGGCAGCTCCGCGCGGAGAAATTCGCGTAGTTCGGCGTCGCGCACCGCGTAGCTTGCCAGCGTATACCGCGCCATGCTGCCGACCGTCAGCTTGTCGACGGTGTCCCGGCTCTTCGACCAAGGCAGCATCTGCATGATGCGCAGGATCGGCAGATGCGACCCGGTCGCGAAATAATAGCCCCACAGCGTATCCAGCAGATCCTGATTGCCGGCATAGGTCAGCGCCATGTTCAGCTTCTTCTCGTCCTTGGCAAACGGATTCTTGGTGAAGACGCCGCGCAGCTTGTCCATCATTCCCGGCTTTTTCTCTTCCAGCGGAATCTCGTACAGCGCCGGCAGCGTGCCGGCGAGGTAGGCGTCGATCATCACCTTGCGTGCCGGCATCTTCGGCGCGACCCGGCGCAACAGACCCCGCCAATCCGGCAGCCCCGAATAGGCGATGGCGCGGACGATCACCCATTCATCTTCCACCGGCACCGGAAAGAAGCTGTTGACCAGTTGCTCGGACTTGGCCGGGTTGGAGGCGATCGCGCCCGCGATGAAGCCGAGATAGATGCCGGCGTTCTCCGGCTCCCTGAAAGTCTGGGAGTGGAACAGCACGCGCACGGCCGCGGGCACATGGGCGTAATCCGGCTTGGCGCGGTAATTGTAGATCCATTGCTGCACCACGCCGAGGGATGCGCGCGGATCGATGTCGGGCGTGACCGCGGCATGCGCCGGGTTGACCAGCAGAAACAGGGTGGCGACGAGGGCCAGGTAACGCATGTGATGCTCCCACCAAGCGTCTTGGCTCGCATGCCCCCCGCGGGCGAGCGTTTTCGGGCAGTTTGGCTAGTCGGTATTTGAAGCGGCTATGCGACGATTCTGGGAACGGGCCGCGCCGGATCGCGTTGAAATTGTGGCGGTGTTAATGATTGGCCTGCAACTGACCCCAGCTCCGACATTCTTTCGCCCGCCGCGCGCAATTCGATCGGGCATCGTCAATTACAGGGACGGTCAGGACGTGACGACGAAATCGAGGGCGCCGAGCCAGCGATGCCGCAGTTCACTGATCACAGCCAGCCTCCTCGCCGCTGTCCTCGGGCTGACCGCGACAGGCGTTGCCGAGGCAGCCGCACCGCCCGAGGCCATCGCCGTCGAAGGCAACCGCCGCATCGATGCCGAGACCGTGCGCTCCTACTTCCATGCAGGGCCGGACGGCCGGTTTGACGACGCCTCCCGCGATGCAGCATTGAAAGCGCTCTATGCCACCGGGCTGTTTGACGATGTCAGGATCGAACGGGCCGGCGACCGTTTGATTGTGCATCTGACCGAGGCGAAGCTCCTGGACCGGGTCGCTTTCGAAGGCAACAAGAAGGTCAAGGACGCGGATCTCACCGCGGTCGTCCAGTCCAAGGCGCGCGGCAGCCTGCAGCGCTCAACCGTGCAGGCCGACGTCGGCCGCATCATGGAGGCCTATCGGCATGTCGGGCGCGACGATGTCGGCGTGGTGCCGCAGATCATCGATCGCGGCAACGACCGGGTCGATCTGGTCTTTGCCATCACCGAAGGCAAGAAGACGACGGTGCAGCGGATCAACTTCGCCGGCAACCACGTCTTCGGCGCGCGGCAACTCAGCGCCGTGATCAAGACCTCGGCGACCAACGCGCTGAGCTTCCTGCTCGGCGGCGACGTCTACGATCCCGACCGCGTCGCCGAGGACCGCGAATTGCTGCGGACATATTACCGCAGCCATGGCTATGCGGATGCCAACGTGGTCGATGCGCGGGCCGAATACGACCCGGCAGCGCACGGATTTACCGTGACGTTCACCATCGACGAAGGGCAGCCCTATCATTTCGGCGACATCAACGTCGCCAGCAACGTGCAAGGCGTCGCCCCGGAAAAACTCCGCCGCCTCGTGCTGGCGAAGAGCGGCGCGATGTTCGACGGCAGCGCGCTCGACAAATCGACCGACGCGCTCGCGGTCGAAATGGCAAAGCTCGGCTATCCCTTCGCGCATGCCGAACCGCGCACGGTTCGGAACGCCGAAACACGGCGCGTCGATGTCGCCTTCGTGATCGACGAGGGACAGCGCACCTATGTCGAGCGTATCGAGATTCACGGCAATCTGAAAACCCGCGACTATGTGATCCGGCGCGAGTTCGATTTCGGCGAGGGGGACGCCTACAACAAGACGCTGATCGACCGCGCCGAGCGGCGGCTGAAGAACCTGAACTACTTCAAGGCCATCAAGATCACGACCAGACCAGGCTCGGCGCCCGACCGCGTCGTGCTCGACGTCGAGGCGGTCGATCAGGCCACGGGCGATTTCAACATCTCAGGCGGCTATTCGACCACCGACGGCTGGCTTGCCGAGGTCAAGGTCGGCGACCGCAATTTCTACGGCACCGGCAACAACGTGCAGGCCGCCGTGAGCTACGGCCAGTACAGCCGCGGCATCGACCTGTCGGCTTCCGAGCCATATTTTCTCGGCACCCGCACCACGGGTGGCATCGAGCTGTTCGGCAAGCAGGTCACGGCAAGTCCGTACCAGTCCTTCGGTACCAACACTTACGGCGCGAACTTCACGCTCGGCATGCCCATCACCGAGCAGACCAGCGTGCAGGCGCGCTATTCGATCTCCCAGCAGACAGTCACGCTCGCCCCGAGCGCCACGGGCGCGGTCGCGTCGCTGCCGGTCCAGCAGGCCGCAGCCGCCGGACCGCAACTCGTGTCCGCGGTCGGCGACACCATCTCCTACTCTACGCTCGACAACAGGAAGAGCCCGACCAGTGGCGTCGATTCGCAGCTCAGGCAGGATCTCGCCGGCCTCGGCGGCGACGTCAGATTCCTGCGCACATCGGAAGACTTGCGTTACTATCACGCGATCAACAGCGATCTCACCGCGCTGGTTCGCGCGCAGGGCGGATTCATCACTGGCTTGGCAGGGTCGCAGGTGCCGCTGGTGAATAATTTCTTCGGCGGTCCCAGCATGGTCCGCGGCTTCGCGCCCAACGGCTTCGGGCCGCGCGACCTGACGCCGGGGTCGACCATGGACAATGTCGGCGGCAGCATGTTCTGGGCAACCACCGCGGAGCTGCAGAGCGCGATCCCCGGCGTTCCCCAGGAATACGGCCTGAAAGGCTCGGTCTTCGTCGATGCCGGCACGGTCTTCGGTTACAACGGCCCGACGACATTTGGCGGACAGACCGCGCAGATCGCCAACAAGAACGTGCTGCGCTCCTCGGTCGGCGCCGGCCTGACCTGGGCCTCGCCCTTCGGCGCGCTGACCGTCGATTACGCCGTGCCGCTGAGCAAGGCGGCCTATGACGTGGTGCAGCCGCTCCGGTTCGGCGCAAGTCCGTTTTAGGCCGGCATGTTTAGGCAGGCCCGGCGGCGGCTTGCGGCGGTCGAGCACATCTAAAGTCTAAATAGAGCGCGGCGGACCTGCGCGGAACCGTCGAGACGCCGGCGCGTTTTCCGTTGGTCCGAGTCTGCCCAATGAACTTGGCGGGAGCGGGAGATCGATCCATGAAGAAATGGCGGCCTGAATCGGTCCTCGATTTGTACAATCTGCTTCTCGCGATCGTGCTGTTCGCAGCTCCCTGGCTTTTCGCACTGACGAATCCGTCCGGAAAAATCAACTTATGGGTCAGCGGCGCGCTCATTGCCGCGATCTCGCTGGCGGCCATCATTGCTTTTGCAAACTGGGAGGAGTGGGCGAACCTGCTCCTCGGGCTTTGGCTGATCGCCTCACCCTGGATATTGGGGTTTGCCCATACGCGCGCGATGCACTTCGGCATCGGCATAGGCGCCGTCGTCGCGTTCCTGGCCGCGCTTGAGTTGCGGCTTGTGTACGAGGCGACGCATCTTGGCCAGGGGGAGACGTCCGTGACGCCGGAGCCGGAGCCGCACCCGCGCTAGCTGATCCGCAAATTGATGCTGCGCGCGCCCTCGGCCTGGTCCTACCAGGACACGCCATACTTCGCGGCGATGCTCCGCGCCTTCGCCTCATCGGCTTCCCAGTTGCGCCGCTTGGCCACGCGCTTTTTAGCGGGCTTGGTCGCCTTGGCTGTCGGCGGAGCCGCATCCGGTGCGGCCGCCGCCGGCGCGGCTTGCGGTGCCGGCGCGGGTTGCGCCGCTGGGTCGGCTGGCGAAGCCTGCGCGAGCTTGAAGGCGGGCGAGTCTGTTGCATGGGCAGCCGTCTGGCAAACGAGGGCCATCGCCGCAATCAGCAGGATCGTACGCATTCGTGAAATCTCCTCATGGGAAAGCCTAAAGACTATACCAAGGGCACGGGAAGTCACCTGCACCCGGGTAAGGGCGCGAGACCGCTTGCGCAGCCAAGCTATCTCTTCTCCGTCGCAAAGCCGTAGATCAAGGCGAGCCGATCGAGACATTCGCGAAGCCGTCGCGAAAAATAATCATTCCAGCGCTGGCTGTGCAGCCCGCGCCGTTGCCCGACCTGCTCCATGGTCATGCCTTGAATGAGCGCCGCATGAACCAGCGCAGCGCCGTCGGCGCCAAGTTCGCGCTCGACGCGATTGAGCCGCAACACGGCCTTGCGCTGGGCCTCCGTCACCGGCTCCCGCGTCCGCGCGCCATCGACATATTCGCGGCTGGGATCGACGGCCTGCGGTCCGCGCTCGGCCTTCTCCCAATCGTTCTGAAACGCGCGGCCGCCCTGATACTGCGCTTCGTCAATCTGCCGATGCGAATGTAGCCGTCCCAACGGATCGTTGCGGATCGAGCGCAAGGTGACGATCTTCTCGCCCGGCTCCAGCGCCAGCGGATCGTCGACCTCGACCTCCGCGACTTCGGCATTGCGGGGCAGGTCGTGCGAACGCCTGTCATGGATCTTCGCCAGCCGATATGATTTGTTGCGTTTGGCTCGTGCCATGGTGCCTCCTGTGCAATCGTGAAAAAGGTGTGCTGCGCCGCTCAAGCGGCTTCCACCAGCCGCAGCGCGACCGGGCCAGTGGCGCGTTCCGGCACGGTGCCGTCCCGCGTCAGATGGAAATGCGGCGCGCAGTAGCTCGAGCCGGCGAGCCGCGGATGACCGCAAAAGGCGATGGCCTCGCCGTCCTTGTCGCCGCCGTAGGGGTAGCGGCAGCCTGCGTCATCGAGATCGATCAGCGACAACAGGCGCGGACTGATGCCCACACAGCGGAGCTTCACCGGTGCGGCGCGGTCAGGCTGTGGCTCCCGCTCGCTCGGTTCGGTCGCGCGACGCCGGCGCGATTTCTTCACACCGGTCTTCGATAGTCTGGGCGCCTTGCTTCGCGGCGGCGGCTTCGGCTGGCGGTCTGGCCGCTCGGGGCCACCAAGCCCCATGCGTTTGCCGCGGCCGATCGCGGCGTTGCGGGTGTAGCAGGTGCCGAACTTCGCATTAATCGCGTCAGCGACTTCCGAATAGGACATGCCGCGCGCGACAAGCTCGCGCAGCGCCTCGGAATGCTCCGGCGCCCAATTGCTCGATTGCATGATTTGCCTTTCCGTGACGCGCGCCGGACCGACAGGCCCGAATCGCGCGGAGGGGCCATCAATTTCTGATATTCAGAAATAAGAGTCAAGCTTGATTTCTGATAATCGGAATTGATATATTTTCTGAAATTCGGAAAAGAATAGTCTCATGCTGGACATCGCAATGATCGCGCGGGGACTGGAGAAGCCGGGCAAGACCAAGGGCGGTCTGGCGCGCGCGATGGGCGTGCGGCCCGGCGCGGTGTCCGAAATCCTGTCCGGGCTGCGCCTGATCAAGGCCTCCGAGATCGCGCCGATCATGGAATATCTCGAGCTGAATTCGGTGCCGATCATGGGCCGGGTCGGCGCCGGCGCCGTGATCCAGCCGGAAAGCGAGCAAATGCCGCCGGAGGGGCTTGGCGAGGTCGAGTTGCCCTTTCCGATTTCGGAGGAGACCATCGCGTTCGAGGTCGCCGGCGATTCCATGCTGCCGAAATACGAAAACGGCGACATTATCGTGGTCTATCGCGAACAGCGGCATCCGCTGGCGAATTTCTACGGGGAAGAGGCCGCGGTGCGCCTGAAGAGCGGCGAGCGCTATCTGAAGACGATCGAACGCGGGAAATCCGCCAGCCAGGTCAACCTGACGAGCTTCAACGCCAAGCCGATCAACGGGGTAAGGCTGGAATGGATCGGCGAGATCTGCGTGACCCTGCCGCGGGCCCAGATCGAGCGGCTGCGCGGCAAGGCCGCCGCCCGCGCAAGGCGGTGAAGCCGCCGGCCGCACGCCCGACGGAGACCTGAGGGGGATCCGCGCAGGCAACCGCGGCCCGATTCGTTCGCCGAACCGGATCTCCGCGCGGCAACCAACGCCAAAATTTCTGATTTTCAGAAATTAATCTTGACCATATTCCGATTTTCAGAAATACTGGGCCGGCCTGATGGAATCGCCTGCCGTGAAACGGCGCTGGAGCCCGGATGCAATATTTCGTCGTGATGATCGACTATGGACGCCGCGGCCGCGAAGCCGTCGTCGATCCCGAAATCACGCGGCGAGAGGTGATCGCGCGCGTCGCCTCCGGCGAATACGGCAACGTCAGCTTCATTCACGAGATCGTTGACCGCGTGGTCGACGACGTTACCGAGGACATCCTCGCCGAGGCCGCCCTCCCCGAGATCGCGGCCGATGGCGCCGGGCTCCAGGCCAGCCGTTTCGATCACGCCCGCGACCTGCGCAAGCATGAGAGGACGTGATCGGCTCAGTTGCGATAGTGCGAACGCTGCGGCGATCGCGGGAAATGATGGCCGTGCACACTGGCAAGAAGCCTCCCCGCGATCCTTTTCTCATTTCGAGGTGCCGTTCGGCGGCAATCGAAGGCGAAGCATCAACTTCGCCTTCGCACCGAGCCCTTACACCAGCAGCACCGTAGATCCCGTGGTCTTGCGCGCGGCGAGATCGGCATGCGCCTTGGCGGCGTCCTTGAGCGGATAGGTCTGGCGCACCTCGATCTTGACCGCGCCGGATTGCACCACCTCGAACAGCTCTTTTGCCATCGCGACAAGATTTTCGTGCTTGGCGGCATAGGTGTTGAGCGTGGGGCGAGTCACGTACAGCGATCCCTTCTGCGCCAGGAGGCCGAGATTGAGCGGCTCGACGCTGCCGGAGGATTGACCGAACAGCGCGGCCATGCCGAGCGGCGCAAGGCAGTCCAACGATTTCAGGAATGTGTCCTTGCCGACGGAATCATAGACCACCGGAACCTTCTTGCCGCCCGTGATCTCGTCGACGCGTTTCACGAAATCCTCGCGCGTGTAGACGATGGTGTGGGCGCAGCCATGCTCCTTCGCAAGCTTCGCCTTCTCGTCGCTGCCGACGGTGCCGATGACGGTGGCGCCGAGATGCTTCGCCCATTGCGAGAGGATGAGCCCGACGCCGCCCGCCGCGGCATGCAGCAGGATGGTGTCGCCCGATTTGACGCGATAGGTCTGGCGGATCAGATATTGCACCGTCAGCCCCTTCAGCATCATCGCCGCCGCGGTCTTGTCGTCGATGCTGTCCGGCAGCTTGAGCAGACGGTCGGCGGGGATCAATCGCGCCTCGGCATAGGCGCCGAGCGGCGCGGCGCCGTAGGCGACGCGGTCGCCCGGCTTCAAATCGCTGACACCGGCGCCGACCTCCTCGACCACGCCGGCGGCCTCGCCGCCCAGGCCGCTCGGGAGCTGCGCCGGATAGAGGCCCGAACGGTTGTAGATGTCGACGAAATTGAGCCCGACCGCGGTGTGGCGGATCCGCGCCTCGCCCGGACCCGGCTTGCCGACATTAACTTCCTCCCAGACCAGCACTTCGGGCCCGCCGGGCTTGTGAAAGCGGATGGCGTGCGTCATGACGTTACTCCCTCGATGATGATGACAAAAATCGGCGCAGCCTGCGGCGACCGAAACCGCGCGCAGCGCTCACGCGTCGATCGCGTCCTTGATCCGCTTCCGCGTCAGCGGCAGATGTCGTAGCCGCTTGCCGGTGGCGTTGGCAATGGCATTGGCGATCGATGCCGCGGCCGGCCCTTGTCCGGTTTCGCCGCTGCCGAGGAAGGGTTTCCCAGGCCGGTCGATGATATGGACGTCGATCCGGTCCGGGACTGCGTCGAAGCGCAGGATCGGATAGGTCTGCCAGTCGATGCTGGTGATCCTCGTGTCGTCGAAGGTCACGCTTTCATACAACGTCCAGCTCATCGATTGCACGATCGCGCCCTCGATCTGGTTGACCAATCCATCCGGATTGACCACCTGCCCGCTGTCGACCGCAGCGACTGCGCGGACGAGCCGCGGACGACCGGTCTCCCGGTTCACCTCGACCTCGCTTGCGATCGCGCAATAGGCCGCGAGATTCTTGTAGCGCGCGAAGGCGAAGCCGTAACCGCGATCCCGCGGCGCCTTCTGGTCCTTGCGCCAGCCGAACCCCTGCGCCGCCTTCGCAATCACGTCGCGGCCGCGCGGCTCGTCGAGATGCTTGAGCCTGAACTCGACGGGATCGGCACCTGCGAACTCCGCGAGCTCATCCATGAAACTCTCGATCGAAAACACGTTGTGGTAGGCGCCGAGCGAGCGCATCGCCGAAATCCGAAGCGGCATGTCCGGAATGAAGTGGTGCACCACATGGGCGCTGGGGAAGGTGTAGATCGGAATAGCATTGCGGTCGCCGCCGCCTTCCGGCAGCGGCAGCGGTCTTGCGGCAGGCACCGCAAACGGTTGCGCCATGTGCTGGGCCGCCAGCATGCAGCCCGCGCCGCCCGGCCGCATCGAATGCGTGTTGCTCCAGACCTCGAAATTCCAGTCGGCGATCTTGCCGTCGCCGTCGAGCGAGGCCTTCAGTTTCGTCATCATCGCCGGGCCAAACGGCTCCCAGACGTGTTCCTGCTCGCGCATCCATTGCACGCGGACCGGCGTGCCCGGCATCGCACGCGCGATCAGCGCAGCGTCCGCCGCGGCATCGTCGGCGCCGTTGTGGCCATAGCAGCCGGAGCCCTCGACATGAATGCAGCGGACATTCGCCGGCGGCATCCGCAGCATTTCCGCGATGCCCTGACGGTCGGGATAGACGCCTTGCGTATGCGTCCAGACCGTCATCGTACCGTCATCAAGTTGCGCGACCGCGCAGGATGGCCCGATCGAGCCGTGAGCTTGATAGGGACGCGTGTAGGTGGCTTCGATCGTCTTCTCACCGCGCGCAGCCGGATCGCTGTGCTCGAAGATCGTTGAGGTTTGCGCCGGCAGACTGGTCAGCACGGAAGCGAGGTCGTCCTGTTTGGGCAGGCTTGCGTGCTCTTTCCACTTTGCCGCAGCCGATAGCGCCATCATCGCCTGGACGGTCCCAAATTCCTTGTTGCCAACGACTGCAAGAAAATTGCCGTCGCGAACCACCTTCACGACTCCCGGCATTTTCTCGACCGCGGATGTGTCGCAATCCATCAACTCCGCGCCGTAGCTCGGCGGCCGCACGATGCGCGCATGCACCATGCCCGGCAGCCGCATGTCCTGCACATACGCCGCGCCACCCGTCACCTTGGCAGGGATATCGACGCGCGGCACCGGCTGGCCCATCACCTTGAACGTCGCGGGATCCTTCAGCGTCGATTTGGCCTGCGCCTGCACATGCAGCATGTCGGAAACGACCAGATCGCCGTAAGATAAGCGCCGCCCGTCGGGCGCGATCACCGTGCCGTTCTCGGTCTTCAAACCTTCGGCGGGCAAATCGAGGCGCTTGGCCGCTTCCGCGACCAGTAGCGCGCGGGTTTGCGCTGCGGCGTTCTGGATCGCCGTGCCGCTGTCCTGCATCGAATGGCTGCCGGAGGTGTAGCCTTCATTGGCGGTCAGCTTGGTGTCGGCGGTGACGACCTTCAGCGACGCAAAGGGAACGTCGAGTTCTTCGGCGGCGATCTGCTGGAAGGCGGTCTTGAAACCCTGACCCAGTTCGTCCTTGCCGGTGAACACCGTGACCGCACCATCGGCATCGATCCTGATCCAGGAATCCAGATAGGGCGAGGTCTTCAGGCTGCCCGGCGGACTCGGCGCTGCGGCCGGCGCGGCGTGATCCTGCGCGAAAGCGCCAGTGAGCGAAAAGCTGACGATCAGCGCGCTGCCGCCTGCGAGCACCTGCCGACGATCTGGCTTCAGACGAGTTGGCTTCATCGGGGCGTTCATGGCGCGTTCCTTTGCTCGGCCGGCAACAATTCGGCCGTGTCCATCAGCCGTGCGGCGCGGCGCACCGCGCGCAGGATCCGCATATGTGTCCCACACCGGCACAGATGCGGCGCAAGCTCGCCCCGAATCTGTTCGTCGCTGGCTTTGGGATTTCGCTGCAGCAGCGCCTGCGCCCGCATCATCATCCCGGCGATGCAATAGCCGCATTGCGCGGCCTGCTCCTCCATGAAGGCGCGCTGGATCGGCGCCGGTTCGGAAACCGTGCCGAGGCCCTCCAGCGTGGTCACCTGCTTGCCCTCCAGCAGCACCAGCGGCGTCACGCAGGACAACACCGCCTTGCCATCGACGATCACCGTGCAGGCGCCGCATTGCCCGAGCCCGCAACCGAATTTCGCGGCATTCAGCTTGAGATCGTCGCGCAGCACGTAGAGCAACGGCGTCTCCGGCTCCGCGTCGATCTGATGATCGTGACCATTGACCTTCAATGTCATCATGGCTTGTCTCGCTGCGCTGGATCGGCGGACGCATTGCGTGCGCCGGCCGATATCTGGAGAAGTGCGGTCTGGGTCCGCCTGGCGTCCTCGACCGTTTTTTCAAGATCGGTCCACGCCGGCTGGCGGCCGAAGCGGGACCGCAGATAGTTCAACAGCATCGCGATCTGCGCATCGCTCATGCTGCTGGCGAAGCCCGGCATGATCGGGCTGCGCTCGCCCTCGACCGGCCGAACGCCCGACAGCACGATATTGGCAAGATTGCGCGGATCGGGCCCGCTGATCGCGCTGCTCAGGCCGAGATTGATGCCGCCATAGGGCGGCGGCCTGCCGCTCTCATGACAGGTCGCGCAGGCGGCGGCATAGATCGCCGCGCCCTGCGGGTCCGCTTGTGCAGCCGCCGGAGAGGCAGATTTGGCCTGCGCCAATACCGCTTCGCCCTCGCGCTTGCGGTCCGGAGGCGGCGGGCCGAACACATCGGCCATATAGATCGCGATGGCGCGGACATCGCTGGGCGGCACCTGGGACAGATTGCTCACCACCTCGGCCATCGGCCCGCGCGCCGTGCCGTGATCGGGATGCCAGCCGCGGTGCAGATAGGCGTAGAGCGCTGCCGCATCCCACGGCACCGGGGACGGCGATTGCGCGTTGAGCGCGTAAGCATGCCAATTGTCGACATCGCCACCGGCAAATGACGCGCTGGCACGCTCCGCCCCGAGCGCGTTGCGCGGGGTGTGGCAGGCGCCACAATGCGCGAGACCCTCGACCAGATAAGCGCCGCGATTCCATTCGGCGCTCTTGGTGTTGTCCGGCTGGTAGGTGCCGCGATGAAGGAACAGCAGTTTCCAGCCGGCGACCACGACCCGTTGGTTGAGCGGAAAGGAGAGCTGGTTCTCGCGTGCAACCGCGTGAACGGCGTCGCGGGTCATCAGGTAGGCGTAAAGCGCGCGGTCGTCCTCATCGCTGACATTGGTGAAGTGATCATACGGAAAGGTCGGATAGAGGTGCCGGCCCTCGCGATCGACGCCCGAGCGCATCGCACGGACGAAGGCTGCTTCCGACCACCGGCCGATCCCGGTCTCCGCATCCGGCGTGATGTTGGAGGAGTAGATCGTGCCGAACGGCGTCGGCACCGGCAGCCCGCCGGCGAAATTCCTGCCCCCGCGCACGGTGTGGCAATCATTGCAATTGCCGATCGCGGCCAGCTCGCGGCCGCGCTTGATCAGGTCCGGAGGAAATGATTGCGGCGCGGGGGGATCGATCGCAGCGATGGCCGGCCGCCAAGCGACCGCAACTACAGCCCCCGCTCCGCCGATGGCGAGCGCGGCGATAATGCCCCCGATGATGGCTGATCTTGTCATTCGTCCAGCGTTCGTACCGGGTATACTAAAACTCCTATCACAAGCCCCGGCCGCTGCCGAGCCGGCCGGCTGCCCTCACCAGCTATTGATCATCCGATAATTTTCTGCCGCCAGCAGTCATCAAGGAACCTCTGAAGCCTTGAAGCGTTCCCCGGATGCAGCGACAGACGCACCGCGAGACCGTCATCATGGTCAGAGAAGGCCCCGCACAACCCGCTCCGCCGCACAAGCTGCCCTATCTGGCCGAGAAGGCGCGCGGCGGCGAGATCATCCTCGATACGCCGCTCAAGCGCGGGATCTTCATCGCAGGCCTCGCGGGCGCAGTGGTCCTCGTCTTGCTCTTGAGTCTTGTTCGTTGAGGGTTTTGTTCGTTGAAGGTTTTGTTCGTTGAGGGTAACGGCCGATGCGCAACAAGAAGCCCTTGACCCGGTCTGCGTCGTTCATGCTCGAGATGGCCGGTCACACCGCCATGGGCATCGCCCTGGGCCTTGGATTTTCATTCGCGCTGGTCCTCATGGATACATCCACGCTCGCCGTCCTGATCGCCCATAGCAGCGACCCGAAAACCACGACCATCATCCTCATCGGTTTCTTCACGCTGGCCTTTGGCGTCGGAGCCACATTGACCGGCTTCGTGTTCACGATGATGGAAGAGCGTTGAGCGGCCTGAACCGAAACCACGCAGGACCGACTAAGAAAGCAGGACGACTAGGAAAAAGGCTTTGCTTTCCCAAGGCCTCGCAGCGACGCCTTCGAGTGCCCGGATGCGTGAGTACATGTTACAGGAATGCCACACGTAAGGACAAAACCCCGCCGTTCCGCGTCTGTTCGCAAGAGTTGATCACACTCATATCACGGACATGGATAGGTTTTGTCCGGGTTGAGATTCGCTGCTTTCGCTTGGAAGGAGAGCCGATATGCCAGCCTACATGCGTCACCAAGACCAAGACACTGAGACGGCTCCGGTCATCTGTCCCGGCTGTATCGGAATGCTGCCCATGTTTGTTCGGGACGTTGAGCCGCATTGGAGCATGGCGAAGATCGACTTCATCTATGAATGCTCCGACTGCGGCGCCGAGGTCAGGCACACGGTGCGGAAGCCGGAGTCGCAGCACTGATCCGCGATCGTTCATCGACCGCGACAGCGCCCGCCACGTCTTGAAGGGGTTGTAAAGCAATCGGGACGATGAGCGCAAGCGCAACCATCCGCGCAAACCGCGCGGAAGCGACATTGATACTCTGAATTTACGGATACTCTGAAGTTACAACGAAGCTCGAAACGAGCAAACCCTAGTGGGTGGTTGAGACCCGCGCATCCCCACTGCCGAGATTACATTCTCTGAAGTGATACGCGATTTCATCCAGCGCGCGCTGCTCCCACTCTTCGGCCTGTGCCAGCCAGAAAACCCTGCGTTCGGAATCCAACGCGGCGCGTTCGCGGCACATGAATTCCTGGCTGCGGATTTCGACGAGCTTGTTCATGACCCCCACTCCCTCGTGTGAAGCCAACCAACAGAAATCAGCCTTTAGCAGAATCGATGTGCGGTTGTCTCGACTGACGATGTCGAAAGTTGGTCATCTCGCGTTCGCGAAGTCGGGAACACCGCAACGCAACATAACCGCCGAATTATCCAACAGATTTCACGAACTTTCGATCAACGTCGCACATAGCAGTGGAACCCGCCGTAAATCCCCGACCGGTCGAGTTCAAAGCCGATGGCGCTGCGCTCCTCATCGCGACACCAGATATTGCGAAGCGACGCAAGCGCGTTGCTTTCCAGCGGCGACTCCGCGCCGGCGGTGCGGAATATGACGCGAACTTGATCGCTGCCGGCGCGATCGATGGCGCTCCAGAGACTGCGGATTTCTTCAAACGCCATCCAGTCCTGGGAATCCAGCAGGACCATCGCGTCGACTTCGCGCGCCGGAAGGCTTTCAAGAAATTGCCGCAGGCCGGCATGGACCGGGATGATCAAACCAGCGTCATTGCGCATGCGCGCAAACTGGCGCTGCTGCAGATACGGCGGAAGGCAGCGGTCGCCCGGACCGCGATAGCTGCGATGCAGCGCCTGCCAGGCGAAGTAGTTGCTGTCGTTCGGATGCCCGTCGATCAGGCGCAGCAGCCGCTCGAGCAGCACCTCGTTCAGCGGCGCGTCTCTCCTGAGCAAAGCCCGCTGCTGCGGTGGAATGCCGAGACCGAATAACAAGGCCGGCGTTCGCGTCAGCGCACATGCGAGCCGCGAGCGAAACAGGCTCTTGAGACGATTCAGCGCCTCGATGCGCTCCGGCGCGTCGACATTGCCCGTCAACAAGGCGGCAAGATCGATGCCGGTGAATTTTGCCACGAGATGCGCGAGCCCGATAAAGCGGCCGAGCATGCCGTGGCGGTAGAAACCATCCGTGAAATAGGCGTGCCGCGGACGTCCGACGATGTTGCGCTTGTCCCAATAGGCCCGTGCCTCCTCATCAAGCAGCGGCCATAGCCGATCGCGATAGAGCCGCGCGTTGGAAGGCGATGCCCCCTCCCCGAAGAACTGCCAGAACTCCGAATAGCTGGAGAAGGCACGGATCCCCGCGAGCTTGAGCTTGAGCAGCGAGAGATGGGCTTCGTCGAGATCGACCGCATAGACCTGAGCCGGTTTCGCCGTCAGATAAGACAGCGCGTTGCAGCCGCCGGACGAAATCGTGACGATGGTCGACCCCAGCGGCAATTGCAGCGCGGCGAGATCGGCTTCCGGGTCCTCCCAGATCTGCGTGTAGACCAGGCGACGGAACCAGAACGCGAAAATCCTGTCCCAGACGGTCTCTTCATACCATGTCTTGTTGTTGCGCACCTCGTCCGCGATAAGTTGCGTATTCATCCGCGCCTCGAATCAGAATCCGGTCAGGATATCTGGTGCGCACTTCAGTTTTGCGACAGCCTGTCAGCGCGACGCCGAGGGATGCGAAGCCCTGTCACATGCATGTCGCGCGAACATCGCAAGGAAGACTCTGATCGTCTTGCGCTTGTCAGGAAAAGCATGCCCTCGAGCTACGGCTCGATGGGGTGGCTGGCGGTTCGCCGATAGAGATCAGGCTGAAACAGTGATCTTGAGCATGGTTGCGCTCCAAGAGATGAGACAACGAATGCTGTATCCCTTCGAACCGCCGGGCATGCCGCGCGGCGGCCGAACGGTGCAATGCACCGTATTGAACAGAAGTTCGGTGGCGATGTCCGACACACCCACTCGAGAACTCTTATGAGAGAGGGAATGCCGTGAGCGCTTGGCTCGCACTTCTCGGCGCTGGCCTGCTTGAGGTCGGCTGGGCGCTGGGGCTGAAATATTCCGACGGCCTGACCCGGTTCTGGCCAACGCTTGCAACCGTGATCGCGATCGCACTCAGCTTTCTACTGATGGCGCTCGCGCTACGGTCGCTGCCGTTTGGCACGGCGTATGCGGTATGGACGGGGATCGGTGCCGTCGGCAGCATCCTGGTCGGCATGCTGCTCTACAGCGAGCCGACCGATCCGGTCCGGATCATTTGTCTGACGCTGATCATTGCCGGAATGGTCGGGCTCAAGCTCAACTCTCCAGTTTGAACTGTCCGCAACGGCCAAAAGCGGGACTTTCGCGCAGAGGCCACGCCAGGCCTCGACCCCGCCGAACAGGGCGAGCGCGACCGAAAGCGGCACCAGGTGATACAGAAAACGGAACATCAAGAGCGCCGCGAGCAACGGCTCCCTGTCTGCGCCGCCCAATCCGATCATGATGGTGGCGTCGAACACCCCTAGTCCCGCAGGCGCATGGCTCGCGAAGCCCAGGAGCGTCGCGGCGATGAAAACGGCGATCAGGCGAAACAGTCCGATGTCCAGCCCCGCCGGCAGCAGGACGTACATCGAGATCGCCGCGGCCGTGAGATCGAGAAGCCCGACCAGGATCTGCACGAGAACCAGCGGACCGGAGGGAAGCCGGACCAGCCACCGGCTCGTCCCGATGCTTCGCGGATGGAGCCAACTCCAGATCAGGAACGCGCCAACGGCACACAACAGCGCCAGCGCAAGCAGCCGATTGGTGCCGGGCGAGAGATGATCGAGAACGCTGAGTGCTGCGGGCTCGTAGAGCAGGCTGAGGCCCAGGGCCGTCATATTGCCGAGCCAGAACGTCAGGCCGGTGATGAAGCAGATATTGGCCACGCCGATCGCGCCCAGGCCGTTGCCGGCGTACATGCGATATCGGATGACCGGCGAGATCAGCGCGACCGCGCCGATGCAGTGAGCGATCGGATAACTGGTAAAGCTTGCCAGCGCCGCGACGCGGTATGGGACGTCCTTGCGTCCCATGGTGTGCAGCGCGAGCCAGTCGTAGAGCGTGATACTGCCGTAGGACGCCATCACCAGCGTCAACGCCAGCACGATCACCCGAGAGTCCGTTTCACGGACGATCGCGAACACGTGATGATAGTCGACATTCTTGAGCGAGTGGGTCAGCGCAAACAGCGCCCCGCTACCGATTGCGACGCTGAGAAGCGTCCCACCCACGGCCTTCAGCCGGCCGATACCGCCAAGCCTCTTTTGCAGCGAATCTAAATTCAGGGCCAGGGCTCGTATCCGTTCAGATTATCGCCATTAACTCAGGACAGCGGCCGATTCGAGGTAATTAATCGATTGCTCTGACACGTTGATGTGACAGCCGCGTAACCAGCCCGGCGATTCACGCAACCGAATGTGAATGACAGCACACACGCACAACCAAAATCAGGCTCAATATGGTCGCATCGTTTTCACGCAGTGTTTGTAAGAAACACGCGAAGCATCGATGATTCGAAGCCTTCGAGGCCGCCGCATGGACACAGATCTTGACTACGACCTGACGTCAGATCAGTGGGAAACGCTGAAGGCGCTTCGTATGTCCGCGACCGAACGCCGCGGCCTGAACAGGTCAATTGTCGATCATCTCGTTGTGCTTGAGCTTGCGGTCA
>Ga0137391_10000096_pt1 | contig 52648 bp, 50 predicted proteins | sample 15con2h24BmetaG_FD_101399 | JGI IMG/M metagenome (GOLD analysis project Ga0137391, IMG submission 101399) | Vadose zone soil microbial communities from Angelo Coast Range Reserve, California, USA - 15con2h2.4B metaG | ecosystem: Environmental > Terrestrial > Soil > Vadose zone > Saprolite...
CCGCTTCTCCGGCGAAATGTAACTGAACATGCCACCTTGCTGCTCATCGTGTCCGCGCATGTTCTCTTAGACGCCGCTACTCCGTCGCCCGTAACCCAATCCACGACTTTTTCCGCAGCCTGTTCAGACCGGTGCTTTTCTCTCCGGCATGGCAGGATATACAAAAGGTAATTGACATGCGGTATACTTTCCTGCTATCCCTCAGCGTGTTTGTCGATCAGCATCCCCGCCGACGGGCCTCTCTAGCTCGTCCACCCCGGGGCCGTCACCGTGACGAAAATCGCGTTGCTGTAAGTCCTTTGTTTGCCACTCTTACAGATCGCTCGCAAATCGCTGAAAAACCAAATACTAAGTCCTTTCCTTGCCACTCATACAGACATCGCGCCCGTAAGTCCTGTATTTGCCACTCATACGAAAACAACGGGGGTGTGTATCAACTCTTCCCATTTTGAAACTCGCTTTGTCGGTCGGGGCATCCCGGATACAGCTTCGGGACCTTCTAACCTTGCAACGTTCCTTTCTGACTATCCACTCGTTTGTCCCCCGGCCGCCGATATGCTAGGCTTTGCCTTGCAAAAATCGTCCGGCCCTGCGCCGCGCAATTCCCAGCGATGCGCACGTCCTTTCCCGTTTGTCTCCCTGCGGCGCCCCCTTGGAGCTAAACGTCTCTCCGGGAAGAACGAGGCCCAGCTAAGAACGAGGAACACCTAGCCCATGGCAGCCCGACAAACCGCCTCAAAGACTGAAAAATCTCCCGTGGAGATCAAGCTGGCGCATTCGCCGGATTCCGACGACGCCTTCATGTTTTACGCCCTGGCTACCCACAAGCTCCCCACGCCCGGCTTTAAGTACACCCACGTCCTCGCGGATATCCAGTCGCTGAATGACGCCGCGTTGACGGAGACCTACGACGTCACTGCCATCAGCTTCGCCGCCTATCCCGCGCTGCGCGACAAGTACATCCTCCTCGATTGCGGCGCCAGCTTCGGCGAAGGCTACGGCCCCATCGTCGTCTCCAACAAATCCCTGAAGCCCACCGAGCTCGCCGGTAAGCGCATCGGGGTTCCCGGACTAAAAACCTCCGCGTATCTCACGCTGAAACTCTTCGAATCAGACTTCGAGCCGGTCGTCATGCCCTTCGATAAAATCATCGACGCCGTGCAGAACAATCTCGTCGAAGCCGGCCTGCTGATTCACGAGGGCCAGCTCTTCTTCCCGAAACTCGGACTGCACCGCATCGTGGATCTCGGCGTCTGGTGGCAGGAAGAAACCGGCTTGCCTCTTCCGCTCGGCGGAAACGCCGTGCGCCGCGCCTTGGGTCCGCAAATCGGGCGCCAGATCGCCAAGACTATTCGGGACAGCGTCTCCTATGGCCTCGAGCACCGCGAAGAAGCCTTGAACTACGCCATGCAATTCGCCCGCAAAATGGACGCCGAGCTCGCCGACAAATTTGTCGGCATGTACGTCAATAACTGGACGCTCGGCTACGGCGAAAAAGGCCAGCAAGCCGTAAAAGAACTGATCAAGCGCGGCACCAAAGCCGGCCTGCTCCCCGCCCCGCCAACCGTGGAATTCCTCAGCGAATAAAAAACGCAACGATTCATGTCAGGTCAACCCGCGCCGGATCATTGCCGCCAAGCTCATCCAATGGTAGCTTCCTAACAATGATCGGCCGGACCATCTCGCACTATCGCATCCTGGAAAAGCTCGGTGGCGGGGGCATGGGCGTAGTGTACAAGGCCGAGGACACTCGGCTGCATCGTGCCGTCGCTCTGAAGTTTCTGCCGGACGAATTGGCCAAAGACCCTCAGTCGCTGAAACGATTCCAGCGCGAGGCGGAAGCTGCTTCCGCACTCAATCATCCGAATATCTGCACGATTCATGATTGCGGCGAAGAAAACGGCCAGGCGTTCATCGTCATGGAATTTCTGGAAGGCGATACACTGAAGCACCACATTGGCGGAAAGCCGCTGGCCTTGGAACAGGCGCTGGACCTGGGGATTCAGGTTGCGGACGGGCTCGATGCAGCCCACGGAGAAGGCATTGTCCATCGCGACATCAAACCGGCCAACATCCTGGTCAGCAAGCGTGGCCACGCAAAAATTCTGGATTTCGGTCTCGCCAAGCTCACGCCCGCGCGCGGTGTGGCGGGAGTCGCGGACCTTTCGTCGATGCCCACGGTCAGCGGGCAAGACATGCTCACACGGCCCGGGGAGGCGATTGGCACTGTTGCGTATATGTCGCCGGAGCAGGTGCGCGGCGAAGAACTCGATGCGCGCAGCGACCTGTTTTCGTTTGGCGTGGTGCTCTACGAGATGGTCACCGGGGTTCGGCCTTTCCTCGGCGATACCTCAGGCGTGCTTACCGAAGCGATTCTGAATCGCGCCCCCGTCGCACCTGTGCGCCTGAGTCCAAATGTGCCTGCGAAGCTGGAAGAAATCATCAACAAGGCCCTCGAAAAAGATTGCAAGTTGCGCTTTCAGAGCGCGGCGGAGATCCGCACTGACCTGCAGCGCCTCAGGCGCGACACGGAACCGAACCGCTCAGCGGCCGCTATTGCCCTGAGACCGCAGTGGCTTGCGTTAGCGGGCGCCGCCATGGTGATCGTCGGCGTCGCCATCGGCGGCTGGCAATTCTACGCGCATCGCGCGCCCGCTCTAACCGAGAAGGACACGATTGTCCTCGCCGACTTCACGAACACCACTGACGATGCGGTGTTCGATGGCACGCTCCGACAGGGGCTGACGGTGCAGCTTGAACAATCACCGTTTCTCAGCCTGGTCTCCGAACAGCGCATTCAGCAGATGTTGCGGCTGATGGGCCAGTCGCCCGATGCGCGGCTTACTCCGGAGATCGCCCGGGACCTTTGCCAAAGGGTGGAGAGCACTGCGGTCCTCAATGGCTCGATTGCCAGCCTGGGCAGCCAATATGTTCTGGGGCTCAAGGCGATGAACTGTCGCACGGGCGATTCCCTGGCGCAGGAGCAGGTGACCGCGGACGGCAAGGAGCGCGTCCTGAAGGTACTCGGTGAGGCGGCCGCGAAGCTGCGCGGGAAGTTGGGCGAATCGCTCACCTCGGTGCAGAAGTTCGATACGCCTGTTGAGCAGGCCAGTACGCCCTCGCTCGAAGCCCTTCAAGCCTACAGCCTGGGATGGAGGACCAGGGTCGGAAAAGGCGATGACGCCGCCGCCGTGCCCTTGTTGCAGCGGGCCATCCGCCTCGACCCGAATTTCGCCATGGCTTACGCCGCGCTCGGAACAAGCTATTTCAATCTCGGGGAAGCCAGCCTGGGAGCAGAGAACACGAAGAAGGCCTACGAGCGACGCGATCGGGTTAGCGAGCGGGAGAAGTTCTACATCGAGTCTCACTACTACTCCACTGTTACCGGCGACCTGGAAAAGGCTCGCCGGGCCTATGAACTCTGGGCCCAGACCTATCCGCGAGACTGGGTGCCGCCGGACAACCTGGGTGGCATCTACAGAATTCTCGGGCAATATGACAAACGCCTTGCAGAAAATCGCGAAACCCTCCGCCTCGACGCGAGCGGTGTGAGTTATGCCTACCTCGTCCACCCTTATCTCAATCTGAATCGCCTGGAAGAGGCTCGGGCCGTCGCCGAAGAAGCCCAGGCAAAAAAGCTCGATTCTCCTCTTCTGCACGGCGCTCTGTACCGGCTTGCCTTCTTGAAGAACGATGCGGCAGGGATGGCGCAGCAGGTAGCATGGTCTGCGGGCAAGCCGGGAGTGGAAGACTTGCTGCTGGCCTACGAAGCCGATACGATCGCGTATTCCGGGCGGCTTGGAAAGGCCCGGGAGTTTTCTCGCCGGGCGGTGGCCTCGGCCCAGCGGGCGGAACAGAAGGAGACGGCGGCAGGTTACGAAGCCGAAGCGGCCATGCGGGAAGCCCTCTTCGGCAATGCGACTGAGGCCCGGCAGCGGGCCGCTGCCGCGCTCGCCGTTTCGACTGGCCGGGATGTGCAGTATGGAGCGGGGCTGGCGCTGGCCTTGGCAGGGGATGCTTCCCGCGCTCAAGCACTGGCGGATGATTTGGGCAAGCAGTTCCCCGAGGATACGGTGGTGCAGTTCAACTACCTGCCAACGATTCACGCTCAGCTGGCGCTCAGTCGCAACGATTCTTCGAAGGCCATCGAGGCCCTTCAGGCCGCTGCTCCCTACGAGCTAGGGTCACCGATCAGCGGCGGTGCTTTCTCGCCCGCTCTGTATCCCGTCTATGTGCGTGGTGAAGCGTATCTGGCCGGGCATCAGGGCAGCGAAGCCGCGGCTGAGTTCCAGAGAATCCTAGACCAGCGCGGTGTTGTGCAGAACGAACCCATCGGCGCGCTCGCGCATCTCGGCCTCGCTCGCGCCTACATTCTGCAAGGCGACGCAAGCAAAGCTCGCGCGGCTTATCTGAATTTCTTTGCACTGTGGAAAGATGCCGACGCCGGCGTCCCCGTCTTGCAGCAGGCCAAATCCGAGTACGCGAAGCTCCCGTAGTCGAAAAGCCAAGTCCCTCTGCAATTCGCACCGCCTTGACGCTATCCCGGGAATCACTTAGTGTCTTTTGTTTATGATTCGAATCAGAAAAACAACCGGCATCGCTGTGCTCGTTCTCGCTGCGATTGCCACATTGATTTTGCCCGCTGCAAACGCGCAGACTTCCGCGAAGCCATGGCCGCAGCAGGCAGTGCGCGGCGCGCACGGCATGGTTGCCACCGACGAGGCTCTAGGCTCGCAGGTTGGCGTAGACATCATGAAGCGCGGCGGCAACGCCGTTGACGCCGCGGTGGCAGTGGCGTTTGCGCTGGCCGTCGTAGAGCCCGCCGCAGGAAACATCGGCGGCGGCGGATTTATGTTGATCCGCCTCGCCAATGGAAAAACAACGTTCTTCGATTACCGCGAAGTCGCTCCCGGAAAAGCCACGCGCGATATGTACATCGGCAAGGAAGGAAAACTCGACGAGGAAGCCTCGGTAATCGGCTACAAATCGGTGGCTGTGCCGGGTACTGTCGCTGGATTGGAATTGGTGCTGAAAAATTACGGCACGATGAAGCTCGCGGACGTGATGGCGCCGGCGATTCGGCTTGCGGAAGACGGTTTCGCGGTCAGCGAAAAATTGGCGCAGGAACTGGCGGAACACCGGCCGGGACTTGAGCAATTTCCAGCGAGCCAGCGCATTTTCCTGAACGCCGGAAAAATGTGGAAAGCCGGCGACACCCTGAAGCAGCCGGAGTTGCAGGGGACGCTGAAACGCATCGCCAAAAATGGCGCAGCGGAATTCTATCGCGGCGAAACGGCGCGAATGCTCGCGGACGAAATGGCGAAGAACGGCGCGCTGATTACGCTGGAGGATCTTGCAAACTACAAAGTGAGAGTTCGCGAAGTCTTGCACGCCAAATACAAGAATGGCGGGCACGACTGGGAAGTGCTGACCGCTCCGCCACCCAGTTCCGGCGGAGTTGCGGTAATTGAATCCTTGAACATGCTGCAAGGCGTGCCGCTGAAAGGCTGGAATGACCCGCAGAGCGTCCACATGGTTGCGGAAACCATGCGCCGCGTTTTTGCCGATCGCGCGGCGTATCTCGCGGATCCTGATTTTTCCGACGTGCCTGTTGCGGGATTGACCGCTGCGTGTTATGCGAAGGAGCGTGAGTCCACGATCGACGCCGCGAGCGCATCGTCAAGCACAAAAATAAAAGCCGGGGATCCCCATGCGTGCGGAAAATCATCGAGCAACGGTAACGTGCCACAAACGATTGTCAGTCTCGGCGAAGGGCCGCACACGACACATTTCTCGGTTGTGGACGCCGGGGGAAACGCGGTGGCCAGCACCTACACGCTGAATAACAGCTACGGCTCGCACGTCACCAGCTCCGCGGGATTTTTGCTGAACGACGAGATGGACGATTTTACGACGCAGCCGGGCGTGCCCAATGCCCTGTTCGGCCTGATCCAATCCGACGCGAACGCTATCGCGCCGGGGCATCGCCCGCTCAGTTCGATGACGCCGACGATTTTGCTGCGCGACGGAAAGCTGAGCTTTGTCACCGGTTCGCCGGGCGGGCCGATGATTATTTCCGCGACGTTGCTGAGCGTGATCAACTGGATGCGCCTGGGAATGGAACCGCAGGCTGCCATCAACGCTCCAAGGTTTCATCACCAGTGGATCCCGGACCAGATTCTGATGGAGAACGAATTGCCCGTCAGCCTGGAGAATGCGCTGAATGGACGCGGCCATCAAACCAAGCGCCTTGCCGTCATCGGACTTGTGAACGCCATTGCCATCGATCCGTTGTCAGGGGAACGGCTGGGCGCCGCCGATCCGCGCGATGAGGGCGCGGCCGTGGGATACTAAACAAAGAGATTTTTCGACCAGATCATGCAAAGACTACTTTCGACGTATTTGTTCGTATCGCGAAAATTGACGCCCGAACTCCTTGGGCAGATTTCCGATGCCAAATTCCAGGGCGTGGAGATTTTTTGCGCGCGCAGCCACTTCGAATACGCGGCAAAGGCGGAAGTCCAGGCGATGGCCGGCGCTCTCGAAGCGCATGGATTACAACTGGTTTCTTTGCACGGGCCGACGAGCCGCGACCTGAGCGCCATGCGCGAAAGCGGCACGCCGCTCTCCATCTGCGAAGTCGAGCGGGTGCGGCGCATCGAAGCGATGGACGAATTGAAGCGCGTCATCGACGTCGCCGATGATTTGCCGTACGCGCGGCTGATTCTGCACATGGGCGGCTCGCGGGAAACCGCCGATCCGCGGAAGCGCGATGCGGCTTTCAGCACGCTCGAACATCTGGTCTTGCACGCGCATCACGCGGGCGTAACGATTTGCGTGGAAAACACCACCAGCGAAATGGGCGACCCCGCGTATCTTCGCGCTTTTGTGGACGAAACGCGGCTGACGGGCCTGCGCTTTAATTTTGATATTGGCCACGCGCACCTCGCCGATGGCCCCGAAGAAGATCGCATTGAAAAAAGTTTCGCGCCCTTGCGCGAACTCGTCTCCTCCGTGCATCTCCACGACAATCACGGCGACAAAGATGAACACCTGCCGCCCTTCGGCGGCTCGATTGATTGGGGCGGTGCCATCAAGACCGTCCAGTCTGCACCGCAAACTAGTTTGCCGCTGGTGCTGGAGTTGAAAGAAAAGACGGGGCCCGAGGCACCAGGCGCCGCGGAACAGCTCACCGCCGCTCGAAAAGCCATGGATCGCTTTGAAAAAGCATGGGGTTAGGAGCGGCATGCGCCCCCCAGCAAAAGATAGAGACGATGACGGTTACCACCATAGATCAAGCCGAAAAGTACGAGGGGCAGGAAGTCACGCTGAAGGGGTGGCTGTATAACCTGCGGGAGTCGGGGAAACTGCTGTTTCCGATTTTTCGGGACGGCACGGGGATTATTCAGGGCGTTTGCGCGCTGAAGGAAAATCCGGAGGCTTTCGAATCGCTGAAGGGGCTGACGCAGGAGTCGAGTGTCATCGTTACCGGCAAGATACGCGCGGAGAAACGCGCACCGGGCGGTTTTGAAATCGGCGTCACAAAAATTCAGATCGTGCAGAAAGTTCCCGAGAGCACGCCGTTTCCGATTCAACTGAAGGAACACGGCGTTGATTTTCTTCTCGACCATCGCCACCTTTGGATTCGAACGCCGCGGCAGGCAGCAATTCTGCGGGTTCGCGCGGAGGCCATTCGCGCTGCGCGCGAGTACATGGACGGGCAAGGTTACACGCTGACGGATGCGCCGATGTTTACGCCCGCGGCTTGCGAAGGGACCTCGACTCTCTTCGAAGTGAATTATATCGATGACCAGAAAGCGTACCTGACGCAGAGCGGGCAGTTGTACATCGAAGCGACGGCGATGGCGCTGGGCAAGGTTTACACGTTCGGGCCGACGTTCCGTGCGGAGAAATCAAAAACGCGGCGCCATTTGACGGAATTCTGGATGCTGGAGCCGGAAGCGGCCTATGTCGAGATGGACGAGGCGATGGAGCTCGCCGAGGGACTGGTCACCGCCATCGTACAATCCGTGCTGAAAGACAAGCCGCGCGAGCTGGAAATGCTGAAGCGCGACACCACCAAGCTTGAAAACGTGAGGCCGCCTTTCCCGCGCATCAGCTATGAAGATGCGATCGGCGTTTTGCAGAAAAATGGAAATCCCGCCAAGTTCGGCGACGATTTCGGCGGCGACGAAGAGACGATCATCTCGAAAGAGTTCGACCGTCCCGTGCTGATTCATCATTACCCGTCGGCGATGAAGGCCTTTTATATGCAGCCCGACGCCCAGCGGCCGGAACTGGCGCTAGCCTTTGACATGATCGCTCCGGAAGGCTATGGCGAAATTATCGGCGGAAGCCAGCGCATCCACGATTACGATTTGCTACTGAAGCGCCTGCGCGAACACAACCTGCCGGAAGAGGCTTTCCAGTGGTATTTGGACTTGCGGCGTTACGGCAGCGTGCCGCATTCCGGCTTCGGAATGGGGCTGGAACGCACGGTCGCCTGGATTTGCGGGACGGAGCACATCCGGGAAGTGATTCCCTTCCCGCGCATGATTTACCGGGTATACCCTTAGTCTTCAGCTGGGAAGAAGCGACAATGGCACAAAAAGTTCGGATTATCGGTGTGCCCATGGACCTGGGGCAAAGCCGCCGGGGCGTCGATATGGGCCCTTCCGCGCTTCGTGGCGCGGGGCTGCAAACCAGCATCAAGAAACTGGGTCTTCAGGTGGAGGACATCGGCAATCTTTCCGTGAAGCAGCCGGAAGAAATGCCGATCGGCGAAAAGCGCGCCAAATATATGCAAGAGATCGCCGAGACTTGCGGCGACGTCGCGGCTGCTGCTGAAAAAGCATTGAGCGAGGGTTTTCTTCCGCTGGTTCTCGGCGGTGATCATTCCATAGCGGCGGGCGTCGCCGCCGGTGTCGCCAACCATTTTCGCAAAGAGAAAAAACAGATCGGGTACCTCTGGCTGGATGCGCACGGCGACATGAATACGCCGGAGTCTTCGCCCTCAGGAAACGTGCACGGCATGCCGCTCGCGGCCATCATGGGTTACGGGGCGCCGGAACTTGTTGACCTGCTCGGTTTCAAGCCCAAAGCAGAACCCGGCAACATCGTGATCGTCGGGGCGCGGGATCTGGACGCGCAGGAACGCAAAATCGTAAAAAAGTCCGGTATCCATGTTTTCACGATGCGCGACATTGACGAGCGCGGGATGCGCGAAGTGATGTCCGACGCGTTGAAATATGCGATGGACGATACCGCGGGCATTGCCGTCAGCCTTGATATGGACTTCGTTGATCCCTCGGACGCTCCCGGTGTCGGCACACCCGTTCGCGGGGGCGTCACCTACCGCGAAGCGCATCTGGCCATGGAGATGATCGCCGACACGGAGTCGATGGTTTCGCTTGAAGTCGTGGAGATCAATCCCATTCTCGACGAGCACAACCGCACTGCGCTGCTGGGCGTGGAATTGGTTCTCTCCGGTCTCGGTCAAAAAATCCTGTGATTCTGCGTTTCTGGTTTGCCTAACCGCGAGCCTTTTTCGTTCGGGAACTTGCCCGCTGACGGCGTTTCCTGCTGGCAGCCGGCAGCTTCTTTCTTGCCTTGCGCGAGTCATCGTTCGCCACTTCGGGCAGTTCGTCGCCGCTCATCGGCTGATTACCTCGCCCAGTACGCGCAAGGATTTGCAACGTTTCCGTGCGATTCGCACGCAACGAACGTTCACGAAAATATTGTTGGGTCCTCAATGCCGAAACCTTTTCAGCCACCGCTACGTTGATAAGCTGATTCAGAGCCACTCCTTCCATCTCCGCGGCCCTCCTTACCTCTTCCATCAGCGACGGCTGTAGCCGCAATGCGAAATTGCTTCGTCTCATCTCGTTTCCCCTCTCAATTCGCGCAGTGCTATTCCCGGAAGTATGACGCGGCAATCGAATCTTTCGCTCAAGGCTATAAAGTCCGTCCGATTGAAAGTGACCACGGCGTCTGCGTTCCCGTTCACAGCAGTTTCCAGCACCATATCGTCATTGGCATCCGGCAACTGCGGCCGCCATCGGTAGGCAAGCCGCACCTGTCTCGCGATGGACGCGACGTCATCCAGTACGCGTTGCACGTCACGCCGGCCAATGCCAAAAGCGTTCAACTGGTCCGTCCTTGTCAGCACAGCCTCGTATTCCAACAACAGCGGAACTGACAGAAGCAGTTCGAACCGCCCGGCCAACGCGCCCAACAGGAGCTGGCGCGATGCGCCTTGGCTGCTTCGAAAGGCTGCGACCATCACGCTCGTATCGAGAACATAGGCCAGCGACACATTACCATGATATTGCATGCAATATCACACGTCAATCGTGTCGCGCATTTTGAACCACCGCACACGATTTACTGTCCACTTCCGCTTGCCCTCCGTTGTCAGTTCAGAACGCGACGAAAAACATCCACCCACCAACCCTCTTTTTTCACTTATAACTGAAAACTGAGCAAATCGAACAGCCCGGCGGAATGAGACCGACTCGTGACCCCTGACAACAAGAAACGACTTAGAGTTGGAGTTCTATTTGGCGGGCGCTCCGGCGAGCACGAAGTTTCGCTGGCATCAGCGGCTTCCGTGATTCGTGGGATGGACCCGGACAAGTATGAAGCGGTGCCCATTGGGATCACGAAGGAAGGGCACTGGCTCGTCGGGGCGGGTGCGCAAAAGATGCTGCCGGAGGTGTTGAAGGACGGACAGCGCGTGATGATGACGGCGGACCCTTCGGATGCCGCGCTGGTGCGCCTTGACGGCAGCGGCGGCGGGCAACGGGTCGACGTCGTTTTCCCGGTGATGCACGGAACGTTTGGCGAGGATGGAACGATTCAGGGTCTGCTGGAGCTGGCGGGATTGCCGTTTGTGGGGGCGGGTGTTCTTGGCTCTGCCGTTGGCATGGACAAGGACGTTTCGAAGCGGCTTTTGCAGGTGTCGAAGATTCCGGTGGTGCCGTGGATCACCGTACAGCGCGTGGAATGGGAGCGCGATCCGAAGGCGATTCGAACGGCGATTGAAAAGAAATTCAAGTATCCCGTGTTTGTAAAACCCGCGACGCTGGGGTCTTCGGTGGGAATGTCGAAAGTGCATTCGGGCGCGGAGCTGGGGCCGGCGCTCGATCTCGCAGCGGAATTCGCGATGAAAATTCTGGTCGAGCGCAGCGTGATCGCACGGGAGATCGAAGTTTCCGTGCTCGGGAACCACGATCCGAAGGCGTCCGTGCCCGGCGAGATCGTACCGCACCGCGAATTTTACGATTACGCCGCGAAATACCTGGAAGAAGGCACACAGCTGCTGATTCCGGCAAAACTGAAACCGGCGCAGGTGAAAAAAATCCAGAAGCTCGCCGTGGATGCGTTTCGCGCGCTGGAACTGAGCGGGATGGCTCGCGTGGATTTCTTCCTGGAGAAAAAAGGCGGCAAGATCTATCTCAACGAAGTGAACACCATCCCGGGTTTCACTTCGATCAGCATGTATCCAAAGCTGTGGGAAGCGAGCGGAATTCCCTTCCGCGAACTAATCGACAAACTAATTGACCTCGCGCTGGAGCAGCACGCCGAGAAGGCCCGCACGAAATACCAGATCGAACTACCGGAGGGCGCCGGCGGCGCTCTCGAAGTCTAATTCGTAGACGGATCAATCACCGGTGGAGCCGTTACTCGTCCGCGTGGGACTTCCCCGAACGCCGTTTCCGGATAGTTGTTCCGTGGATCGTTTGCTCGACGAACTCGTCGCCCTGGAGCGTTCTGCCCTTGACCCCTGGATTAGGTTAGACCCTCAGGGTTACCTCGACCTCCAAGCCCCAGAGGTAACGTATTTCGATCCGTTTACGGAAAGGCGCGTCGATGGGCTGGACGCGATGCAGTTGCGGCTGGCGCCGATGAAGAAAATGAAGCCTCCGTTCACGGATCCACGGTACGACATGATCGATCCCAAGGTTCAGCGTCATGGAGATGTAGCGCTCCTGACATTCAACCTTGTCAATTACGGAAAACTGCCGGATGCTCCGGAACGTGTCTTGGCTCGCTGGAATTCCACCGAGGTCTATAGTCGGATTGGCGGGACGTGGAAGATCATCCATAGCCAGTGGTCGTACATACAGCCGGAACTAAAGCAGACGGGTTCTTAACGTTCACTTGCGGGCGAAGTGCTATCTATTTGAACGGCGCAGCTGAGGCCAGTCAGCGTGACGGCAGAACTCATGACGTTGCAAGTTCGGAGCCGCCGACAATGGCGGGCGTGGCTGGCAAAGCACCATACGTCAAGTCCAGGGGTCTGGCTCGTATTCCACAAGGCCCGCACAGGGGTGAAGTCGATTGCCTACGAAGACACCGTTCGTGAGGCGCTGTGCTTCGGATGGATCGACAGTCTCATCAAACGCCTTGATGACGACCGATACGCCCTCAAGGTCACACCGCGGCAGCCCACGAGCAAGTGGTCGGATATCAATCGGAATCGGTGGCTGGAACTTAAGGCTGCTGGCCTGCTCACGTCGGCCGGTCTCGCAGCGGCACCCACGAACAATACCTACGCTCCACGACCAGTAGTCCCCGACCTACCGGTCTACATCGCCAAAGCGCTGAAGGCAAATTCCAAAGCGTGGGAGTTCTTTCGGGAGCTGGCGCCCACCTACCGACGTGACTTCGTCGTTTGGATTCATACGGCTAAACGACCGGAAACGCGCGAGAGGCGCATTCGCGAATCGATCGCACTGATGGCGGCGGGAAAAAAACTTGGATTGAAGTAGACGGAAGCCGGGAGGAGTTCTCGGCGGGTATTCGCAATGATCCCGACTCAGGCTGCTGCCGCACGCCGTCAACAGGCCTCAGCCATTCGGCGATGGTTCCAACTGGCGAACTTTAGGCTAGCCGGACGGTGGCGATACAGATTTCCGACCACAATCTGTGGTCAAGTCATACAGGCTGAGTGTCAGGCAACAAAGGAGCGGTAAATCATGGTGATGGGTGGTGGTACTGCTCATTGGTTGGGTTCTGGACGAGTGACGCGGAACCCTGAAGTTATTCTGCCGATTGGGCGCGCTCGCACTTGGCTCTCAGGCGGGCCAGAAGTCGCGTTCGATGAAGTTGCCTACTTGGGCGTGTAGCCGAATGCGGGCCACCGACCGCTTTTCTTATTTTATTTTGCGGCCTTTTATTCGAACGCCAATGTTTTTCCCGTACGGTCAGCGCAATGGATAGCCGGATTCGCCGGGGAGCAGGCCGTCGATGCGGAGGACCTTAACGCCGGGCCGCAGGTCAGTGACATTGACGTAACCGATGGCGCCGGGATTGCCTTTCACTCCTTCCTGCAAGATGCCGAAGGAGTAGAGAGACGCGGGCGGATCCGATACTTCCGCGCGCATCACTTTCGCGACCCAGTATTTCGTGTATCGCTCCTCGGTCATCTCGAAGACGACGCGAAGGACCACGTCCCGCTCGCGCGCTCCGCGCGAGCGCATGAGCACGAGTACAGGCAAATTGCCCTTCCAATACTGCCGGTCACCGAAGTAGATTTTCCGCAGCTCGGACAGAGTCAAGTTGCTCACAGGATTGGCCGAATTCACGACAATGGCGACATCGGTGTTGGCTGGTGTTCCGGCCGCCCGGAAGGAAATCATCGAGAAGACCGCCAGGCAACTAACCACGAGGGAAACCCGCAGCTTTAGGTGTGTTCTCATGGTCATCCCTCAGAAGGTGAAACAGGTTTGGAGGAAGAATCCGTTGACGACGGGGTCCGTGGCTCTGCGCTCTGTGTGGCGGTATTCGGCCTTGAACGCCGCAAAGTTGGTTATGTCGTAGCGAACACCTACAGTCGAGCCCGTCAGGTCATTCACGATCGGCGCGGGCTGGCTGGTGGTAGTGAACAATGGGTCGCTGGGGTTTATGTTCGACCATTCGAAGCGGTAATACGGCTTCCACTTGCGCGCCTCTCCGGGCAGGCGGTAAGCAACCTGCACGTAGGCCGAACTGCTGTTGAATTCCTGTTGGGTCACCGTGTTGCGGTGACGGACGTGCGCAAACTCCGCCAAAAACTCAGGAGTCTCCTTGGTCCAAACAACGTGTGCCGAGGTGATGAGTTCGCGGAATTGGGGAGTGCCGGTCAGCGCCGGCGAAGGCGTTGCCAAATCGCCGTAAACCGCGCCGCCCACTTGCAAGCCGTTGAGCGCCGCCGGGCGCGCGAAGAGGTTCGCAAACCAAGCCCGGTTGTTGTTGACATCGCCTCCGTCGCCGGGCCGCGCGATGTTGCCGGACCGCCCATTTCCAAGACCGGCCGTGTATCCCAACCCGATTGGCCCGGAAGGAATGTTGCCCTCGGCCTGCATGCCGACGAAGTGCACCGGCTGGAAGCGTCCACCAAAGCGGATCATCTCAGGGCGAGCGATGGTAGTTTGCAGCCACAGGCCGTGGTGAAAGGCGGTATTCCAGTAGTTGATCGGAGTGTGATAGCGGCCAAAGGAGAGCTTGAAAAAGTCGTTGTAGTCGTAGCGGATCAGCAACCGCTCAACGTCCACGTTGTAGACGGTGGCTGTGGGCGTCGTCTGCGCGGTGAAACTGGTCTCTCCGAAGACAGAGACTTTTTCCGAGAGCGGCGAGGAAAGATGAAGGATGAACTGCCCCATGTTGAAACCGCTGTGTGTGGTCTTATCGTCGGTCGCGGCAAAATCCACGTCTCCGAAGCCTCGGAAATGGAGGGCCGGAAACTTTCGCTCCGTGCCATTCGGCGCTCCGCCCTGTCCGCCGGAATGATCCATGGAGGCGACAGTGTCCTCGTGCTGAGCCGAAGGAGCGGCCGGAGCGGAAGGCGGCGGAATCGGTTCGGCGGCCGCTTGCGCAGTTGTGACGGCGTTCTTGGATTCTCTTTCTTTCTGCAGTTCGGCGACGAGCTTTTCAAGTTTTTCAATCCGAGCGCGCATCTCCTGCATTTCTTGGTCACGCTCGTTTGTTGACGCACTCTGAGCCGCAGCGCACATCGGCAAAAGTAGAACCAGGGCAAGCCGCCCCCACACGCGATGCATACACACCTCCCTGACAATGTTCCATCGTAACCACACGGCGTCCTGAATTTCCAGTTTTGGAGGCGATTGCTCCGGGAGGGTTACTAGCAGTTTCGAATCCCGATTTTCGCAGCGGAAATGGAGGGCGTGGATTTGGCGTATTTCTTGCTTGTGGCCTGACAAATGTCGCTAGCGATTGCGAAAGAGACCCAAGACCGAGTCGCCGCGATCCACGCCTTTTACTCGGAGACACAGACTCTGCTACGATTTTGATTGTTGCTGCGAAGTGCGGGGATGGCACCGAGGCAACTGCAAGTTTGAATCTGACGCTCGCGGGGCAGGAGACTTCGGAATGTCACTTCTCGATCCACCTGCTGCAAAACCGGAAAAATCACGGGCCATGGCGTTTACGATTGCGGCGCTGACGCTCGTCACGGTCGTGGTGCTGTGGTTCACGTTCCGCTACTATCCGGAAAAAAAAGTGGCGGAGCGTTTCTTCAATGCGGTGGTCGCGGGCGATATGGCTCAGGCGTATCAGCTCTGGAAGCCCAGCGCGAGCTACACGATGAATGATTTTCTCGCGGACTGGGGGCCCCAGGGCTACTACGGGCCGGTGAAGAGCTACGCGATCGAACGCCTCAGAAGTCCACGAGGTTCCACCAGCGTGGCTGTCACGGTGAGAGTCAGCCCCTATTCGCCGATGCCGGACGCGAGCGATGCGGAAAAGAGCCGCAAGACGCGCGTCGTGGAAGTTTGGATTCTCCCAAGAGACAAGTCCTTCAGTTTTCCACCATAGTCATTTTCTTTTGCCAAGCTCTTCTCAGAAAAAGTCACCCGCGAATGTCGTCGAGGGCATGGAGGAGTTCCTGCGGGGTGACGCTGGCGGTGCCGAGTTTGCCGACGACGACGCCGGCGGCGGTGTTCGCGAGCATGGCGGCGTCCGCGAGCGGTGCGCCCGCGGCGGCAGCGAGCACGAGAGTGCTGAGAACGGTGTCGCCGGCGCCGGTGACGTCGAAGACCTGGCGGCCGGTGGCGCCGCGCTCGATGCCAGGCTGGCCCACACGTGCGTAGGTGACTTCAAAGCTTGTCGCGGGAACGTGGAGATGACGGGCCGACGTTTCTTCGAAGATGCTCATTCCCTTTTCACCACGGGTGATGACCACGGCGCTGCAGCCGAAATGCGCGAGCAAGGCGCGGCCGGCTTCTTCGACGGATTTTTCGTCGGCGAGGGAACGCGTGACGTAGAAGCCGGCTTCCTTAGCATTGCAGACGATGGCGCGCGCGCCACGATAGGCATAAAGGCGCGACGTTTTCGGCTTCACGAAAACGGGAACTTTCAATTGATGCGCGGCGCTGAGGACGCGGTCGGCGAAGTCGTCGGTGATGAGACCTTTGTCGTAGTCGGAAAGCACGAGCGCGTGGAGATGCCTGAGTGCGGAGAAAAGCAGACGTAAAAGTTTCTCCTGAGTTTCCGGGCGGAGCGGTTCGCGGCGTTCGTGATCCACGCGAACAACCTGCTGGTGGCGGGCAATGATGCGAGTTTTTATCGTGGTGACGCGCTTCGAATCGCTTACAACTCCTTTGTGCGTGATGCCTGCAACTCGCAGGCATCGGTCCAGAGCTCGACCGGCTTCGTCACTTCCAATCACACCAAACGCTTCGACCTCTCCTCCGAGTGCAGCGATGTTCACGGCGACGTTGCCAGCGCCGCCAAGGCATTCACTTTGCTCGACGAAGTCAACGACGGGAACCGCCGCTTCCGGCGAAAGGCGCGAGGCCGTCCCCCAGAGGTAGCGATCGAGCATTAAGTCTCCGAGGACGCCGATGCGCTTGCCGCGCAGGCGGGGGAGCCATCGTTTCAGGCGAGGAACGGAATCGGAGATGTTGCTGGACATGCGGGCCATTCGTTTCTTTCTAATCCTCCCGGGGCTACTCTGGAGCGATGGTTGCTTCTTCTTGCAGCATCACGGGAATATCGTCGCGCACCGGATAGACACGACGGCACGCTCCGCATTTCAGGCCCGAGCCATCGGCGAGTAGTGCCACCGGCTCTTTGCAAACGGGACAAACCAGAATGTCGAGAAGTTCCTTGGAAATGGGCATGTGAGCCTCCGTCAGGGATGAAATCATTGGACGCCGAGCAATTTGGCACTGTATCAAAGGGCGTGTAACGCGGGCAACCGACTGCCGGAAATAGCTGCGAAGTACGGGCGCTCTCTGGGTTGCATGAAATGGATTCGGCTTGACCGTCCTGGGAAGCGGGCGTAGCGTTCAAAATTGTATTCTCTCGCGTGAGGCATTCCATGAAAAAGGGCGATCGCCTGTGCAAAAAGATTTTCTGGGCTTCTCTGGCCGTGCTGTGGCCGGTAGCAGCGGCTGTTGGCCAGTCGCACCAGGATTCCTCGCAGTCTTCGCAGCAACCTTCTTCGCAAACACAATCGCAGCCGGAGCAGAAGAAAAGCGTAGCTGAGGGAGACGCGACGAAGAAATCGGAGAAGGAAAAAGCCAAACCGAAAAAGGTGTATACCGAAGAAGATTTGTCCGGAATGCGCGGCAATGGCGTCTCCATCGTGGGGGAGGAAGAACCAGCGGGAAGCGGCGCGGCAGCGGCGAAGAAGGCCGCTGGGAAGCCGAAGACGGGCGTGGTGCCGATGTCCGGACGGGACGAGGCATATTGGCGCGGGAAATCCCGTGTGCTGCTGGATCAGATAGCCGCAACCGAACAGCAGATTGCGAAATTGAAGGACGACATAAAGAAGTACGGGACCGGCGGGTTTGACGTGACCACGGGAATGAAAAACAACGTTGCGTACATTGAGGATTGGAATGGCCAGATAAAGGAATTGGAGAGAAAAAAAGCGGACCTCGAGAAGAAAGTGGACCAGTTGCAGGAAGAAGGGCGGAAAGCGGGAGCCGAGCCGGCGTGGTTCCGCTGAGGGCGCGAAAGGCCTGAACTAAAGAGGGGAAACGCAGCGTGGAGCTACGCGGCGGGCAGAGACGCGCGGAGGCATCATCCCTCGAAACTTTTGTGCAGGAAAAAAGACCGAGACCAAAACTGACCGTCGGGCCAGTAGTTTTTGGAACGACTTTCGCAGTAACCTGACAGCGATTGCAGGTTCGTCGTTCCCTGCTCAGGGAGAGCGCCCGTGTATTGCGACCGCTGTGGACTGAATTTCCTGCCCAAACAGTCCGTTTGCACTCGCTGCAAAAGAGTGCCGACGCGGTACTGGTTTCAATTCATGAGTCTGGTGACAATATTCGCCGCCGTGCTCTGTAACTCGCTGCTTGGAGTGTTCCTGCTGCCGCGGTTGGCGATGGCGAACCATGGACGAGCGCTGTTTCGCGCGTGGTGGTGGTTCGATCTGAAAGCGGCGATGTATGGATGGGTGCCGCTGGCGATCGGCTTGCTGGCCTGGGACTATTTCGTCTGGAAAGACGCCCGGCCCAAGGTCAAGGGCTGGTTCACGCGGAAGCTGCTGACGTTTTCTCTCGCGGCAGGGGTGGCGCCGCTGCTGCCGTGGTGGATTCCGGCGGGGCAGCCTCCGTCGCAATTCTTCGAGATGATTGGGCGGCATCAAGGCGTACCTATACTGCTCGCCTGGGGCGTCGTGCTGGTTGTGACTATACTGCTCTGCATTGACCCCGAATCGCGCGACTATTTGCTGGGGCACGGAAGAACGCTGAGCATGGTCAGCACAGGGATACTGTTGCTGGTGCTGACGATGACGGTGGTCGGCTGGTCGCTGACGTACTGAGTGCGCAGACCGCGCGCCCTAGGCTCTGGCTCTGCCCGGAGGACATCAAGAGCGGGGCACCTACAGCCCTTTCCTTCCTCTCATGTCCGGGCATCCCGCCTTTTTTAAGCTAAAGTAGGGAATGCCAGCTTAGCTGTACTAATGGTCAGGATACTTCAAGGAGACAGTTTCGAGCTAAATCCTTGCGAGCGAAAGGCCTTCGCGTTTCAATGGAATTACTATGAGAAACGCCAAAATGCCAGTCCTTTTCGCAATGTTGCTGATCTGCACGTTTGCTGGGCCGTCGTTTGGACAGCAACGAGTGTTTAATTGGCTGCCTGCCAATGACGAAAGCGTGCGCCTGGACCCTGCGTACTTCCACACGGCGCGGACTTATCGCCCGGGGCCGGATGGCGGGAACAATCATGTAGACATCAAGGCCCAAAAGCCGATCGCGATTTTCATGACGCCAGCGGAGGACTGGAACCTGGCGCTGCAGCATCCCGAGAGCATCGTGAACCTGCGACGCATCTGCCTGCGGGAACATGTGGTGGAGACGACGTACGTCTGCGACATGCCTCCCGGAGGGCTGACACTGGTTATCCAAGACGAGCGAAACAACCCGGATGCAGCGGTGTTTGCGGGACTCGGCGCGGTGTTAAAGTCCGATAGCAAGGTAGATCAAGCGGTGGGAGTGGGAATTGCGACGATATTGACGGGGCAGGGATCGGTCACGCGGCGATTTGTTTCTCCCAATGACGTCCACATCCAATACTACCGCTGGGATTGCGTAGAAAACTGCATTCAACCGGAGTATCAATGGACGCGGCAGATCAAAGAGAAGTACCAGCTGACGTCCTTCTTGAAGGTGTATGGCGGGTTCACGCCGGACCATGACGGCGAACAGGTCAGCATCAAAATCAAATCTCCGGTGCCGATGGTCGTGGCGATGCTGCCGTCGCAAGTCGCGAACCAGCTGCACATGAGGCCGGAGATGTTTGAGTCTGCGCTGGAGAAAAATGCCTGCCAGCAGCGGGGCGTTCAGTCTTTGCAGTTCGAGTGCAAGTTTGACGTAGCCGATGGCCCGCAGTCGCTCATCGTTGTGCCGGAAGCCAGCGCGAGGGTTCCGAATCACAAGAAGGCGGAAATTGAGATGCTGGCAGCAAGATGCGTCGCCAATTGCGCGCTGCTGGAAAGCAAACGATAGAGAATTAGGGCCCCTGTTGCTGACGGATTTCCTAAAGACTCTTTGATATTTCCTTTTTGAAAATAAGAACCCTTGCACGCATCACAAGAGACAGCATCCGTCCTAAGGATGCTCCAAGCACATGGCTCCGTGAGCGTGGTCGGTATCCCAAGCAAACCGTGATTTCTGTGCCGGCAGCAGAATGCTTGTCTTATTCTTCACAATGACTGTGGTCACTTTGGCCCCAGTTCCAACTATAAGCGAATAACCCCAAGGGCCAGAGTGATCCAGTCATAGAAGAGCGTTACAACTTCCGATCTCAGCTGGTTTCTCTAAGTTTCATCAACATCTTGCTCAAAATCAGAATTCCTGTGCGCAAAGCCCGCGTAGGGGTTCGTGTGGGAACAGACGCGGAACGGAGTTGGGCTAGCGGGCAGTCCAGCCGCCGTCGATAAGGAGGGTGTGGCCGGTGATGAGGGAGGCGGCGGGGGAGGCGAGGAAGACGACGGCACCGGCAACGTCCATGGGCACGCCGATACGGTGAAGGCCGGCGATGCGCTCGAGGACGTCGGCCCGAAAGACGGGGTCAGCGAGAGCGGCGTCGGTGCCGGGCGTGGAGATGAACGTGGGCGCGACGGCGTTCACAGTGACGTTGTGTTTTCCCCACTCGATGGCGAGGCATTTGGTGAGGTGAGAGATGGCGGCTTTGGTCATGCAGTAGACAGACTCTCCGGGCAAAGCGACAAGACCGGCTTGGGAACTCAAATTAACGATGCGGCCACTTTTCTGGCGAATCATAATTCGCCCGGCGGCTTGGCTAGCAAAGAAAGTGCCCTTGAGGTTCACGGCCAGCGTGAGGTCGAAGTCTGCTTCAGTGTAATTTTCGGCGAGATTTTCGGGTGCAACTCCGGCGTTGTTGACAAGGAGATCGAGACGGCCGAAGTGAGAGGCAGTGTGCTGAACGGCGCGGGAGATTTGGTCCAAGCGAGTCACATCCATCTGCAGGGGCAAGGCCTGGCGGCCGAGGGTTTGAATTTCGCGCACAAGATCGCTGGCGGTGTTGACGTCGCGCAAACCGAGCGCGACATCGGAACCGGCATGAGCCAGGGCCAAGGAGATCGCGCGGCCCAACCCACGCGCCGCGCCAGTGACCAGAGCGACCTGACCGATGAGATCGAAGCGAGGAAATTCTGTCATGGCGGCTCCTTCGAATGGTTTTGCGAAATGACGTTATGCAGTAAGGATGGTGCTTAGGATTCAGCGCAACGTCAACCGCGGAGAGGATGCCCATCATATGCAAGGCGAATGACAGAACGGCAAGCTTGTGGGGCACGAGCGCGGGACATATACTCCGAGGCAAGCAGGAGGAATACCATGCCGAAGTACCAGTTTAGCCGAAGAGAGTTGATCGAGAAGTGTACGGCGCTGGGAGTGGTGGTGACGGCGACGAGCCTGCCGATCTCAGCGATTGCAAAGATTTGGGACGACAGTGAACTGCGGCGTCCAACACCTCCGAACGATTTGGGGCCGTTTTACAAGAAGCGATCGCCGCAAGCGCGTGACCTGCGAGCACCAGGCGATACGGGGTTGCCGCTCACGGTTAAGGGACGGGTGCTGGATACGCGGGGCGAGGCTCTGGAGGATGCGAAAGTCGAGGTCTGGCATGCGGATCACTTTGGGAAATACGACATTGATGGATACCGGTTTCGGGCGCAGATTCCGCTGGAAGGCAAGGGCGCGTACAGCTTTGATTCAGTGATGCCGGGGCATTATCCGGACCGGGTATGCCAGCACGTGCATTTTCTAGTGAGCGCGCCGGGACACAAGACGCTGGTGACGCAGCTTTATTTTGCGACGGATCCGGTGTTCGAAGGCAACCCGGACAAAAATTTCACGCGCGATCCGCTGCTGACAAGCCGCGAATTGGTGCGGCCGGTGATGCTGGCGGGCGACCCGAAGACGATGCACGCGGCGGTAAATTTCGAACTGTGCCTGGAACGGCTGTAATGAATCACTCCAGGGTTTCGTTTGCCGGGCTTGTTCTTGCCGGGATTCTTCTCACTTTTCCTTTCGCGTCAGCAGCTTCCGAACCGAAACTGGAAACCAAGATCGCCGTGAACGAGGAGGTTGGCTTCACGGCGTTTTCTCCGGATGGAAAGATTGCGGGAGTGCTGAAGAGCAACAAGATTGGCATCTGGTCCGTCGCGGACGGGCGGCAAATTCAGATGGTGGAGTTTGGCGCTGAGCGGCCGGAGTTCGTGGATTTCCTCAACAATGGAACGCAACTCGTGGTGGGATTGCGCAACGGCAAGATCCAACTGCATAACGTGGAAACGGGGAAGATCTTGCGGTCGCTGGACAACGGCGCTCCGCCAAGAGTAGTGCGCGTTTCGCGAGATGGCAGGCTGCTGGCTGCGGCAGGAGGAGACCGAGAAGTCCATCTGTGGGATCTCGCTACAGGCAAGTTGGTGCATAAGCTCGGACTGGAACTCGGTGGGGCAGCGGATCTGGCTTTTTCACCGGACGGTGCGATGCTGGCAGGATCAAGCGAGGACACGAACATTTACGTATGGGATACAAGAACCGGCGTAGTGAAAAATGTCGTGCGCGAACTGTTGTTGACTACGTTTGGGCTGGCGTTTGCGCCGGACGGCAAATGGCTGTACGGGGGAAGCGGCGACCATGCGATCCACGTGATTGACGCCGGGTCTGGAAAAATAGCGAAGAGTTTCCCGGCGCAGAAAGTGCCGGTAATCGCGCTGGCGATCTCACCGGACGGGAAGAGGATCATGGCCGTGTATCGGGACGCCAACGAGCCGAACGGCAACACGCCCATTCTGCTCTGGAGCACGGAATCGGGGCAGGTGCTGCGGAAAAGCGAATCGGCGGAATTGAGGGCAAACGGGGGCAGTTTCTTGAGCGACGGCAGGATGGTGTATTCCACGGCGAACGGAAATGAATTGCGGGTATGGTCACTGCGCTGAAGATCTTGCCAGTCTAAACATCCGGATTGGCGCGGGACAGAGTCTAAACAAGAGGGCTGGCGGCAGCGCCGCCACTGCGCAACCATGACGGAAGAGAAGTGACTTGGTGCTGCATCCTGGCAATCGTTGACCAGGATTCCGTGGGGAGACTGAAAAATGCGGCGGTGACCTCTGGATCGTACAAGCGTCCTGACTCGGTCTGGATGACCCTGAATGCATCCTCGAAAGGAAGAGCCCTCCGATAGGGTCTGTCGGAAGTGATGGCGTCGAGGGTATCCGCCACCGCGAAGATCCTGGCGCCAATGGGAATTTGTTCTGCCTTCAAGCCGCGCGGATAACCGCTGCCATCGTAACGTTCATGATGCGTCCAGATCAGCTCCGCGGCATCCGCGAGAAAGGGGATTTGCTTGACCAGGTCATATCCCGTTTGCACGTGCTGCTGCATGAAAGCGCGCTCCTCCGCGGTGAGAGGACCTGGTTTGAGGAGTATGCCGTCGGGGAGAGCGAGCTTCCCAATGTCATGAAAGTATGCGCCCATGGCAATCGTTTTGTGCTGAGCTTCGGAGAGGCCCATGGCCTTGGCCATTTCCAGCGCAAAGCGGCAAACGCGCCGGGAGTGGCCTTCGGTTGCGGCGTCAATAAGATCGATGGTGACCCCGAGGGCTTCGAGAGTGTCTTCATAGCTGCGCTCCACAAGTTTGAGCGCGGCTTCGATCTGTTTGGTGCGTTCGGCGACCATCTCTTCTAGATGCAAGCGATAGCCTTCGACTTCCTGTTCCAGGCGCTTCTTCTGCAGGGCGCAGTGAAGGCTGGCAATCACCAGGTCCGCATGAAGCGGCTTCACCAGATAGTCGTCTGCTCCGGACTTCATGGCCAGTATGCCCGCGCGCACATCGTCGAGGCCGGTGCCGACTAGAAAGGCTACCTGAGGGCTCCGGCGGCGAACTTCCGCAAGGAGTTCCATACCGGTCATCCCCGGCATGCTGAGATCGCAAACGATGGCGTCACGATTGTCATTTTCCAAAAGACGCAGTGCTTCCGCGCCACTGAGCGCGGCCTTACACTCAAAATCTGCCTCGGACAACAGCAAGGCCAGGAGCTTGCAGGCAGCGGGCTCATCATCAACGATGAGAACGCGGGCGGTTGGGGAGCGCGTAACTGGGGCTTGGGCGGTTAGTGCTTCTGCTGCCGGAGTCAGGACTTTGTCAGAGGTGAGCATTCCGCGAATCTCCAGTTTATCGGTGGGCGGATAGACTTCGTTTGGCGCCATCTAAGGACGGAGCAATTCTCAAACCAGTGGGGTTCCCCCTAAAAGGTGCAGAATCAGAGGGTTCGCTGGGTCTTATGTTCCATTCTGGTTCAGCCAATTCGGTTTGGGACGGCAAATAATTTTGAAACGAGCGAGGTCCTTGGCCGCTAGATACCGCGGGCGGCACGGAAGGTGCGGACAAGAGCAGCGACATCCTGATGCTGGGCGTCCACGGCGTAGTTGAGATGGCGAATGTCAGCAGGGGTGAGCTTACCGGCGAGATCGGCGAGGGCGGCACGAAGCTGGGGGAATCGCGCGAGAGTGGATTGGCGGACGATGGGGACGGCGTCGTAGGGCGGGAAGTAGTGGCGGTCGTCTTCGAGGGCGACGAGTCCGAGGGAATCGATGAGGCCATCCGTGGAGTTGCCGGCGACGATGTCAACTTGATGATCGACGAGTGCGCGGTAGATGAGGCCGAGGTCCATGACTTTGGGCGTTTCGGGGAAGTGGAGACTATAGCGGCCGCTCCAGCCGCGGAAGCCGTCGGGACGCTCGAGAAATTCGTAGCCGACAGCGACGCGCCATTTGGGTGCGAGGGGCGCGATGTCGGAGATTTTTTGGAGATGAAGATTTCTCGCGTCGTCACCGCGGATGACCATGGCGAAAGTGTTTTCGAAGCCGAGGGGCTCGGTGACTTCGAAATGGAAGCGATCGGAGTAGAGCTGCTTGACGCGGTGGTAGACGGCGGCGGAATCGCCGTGTGGTGATTCATTCAGGACGGCAGTGAGGGCGGTGCCGGTGTATTCGACGTAGAGGTCGAGTTGGCCTGCTTCGAGGGCTTTGTGGACAAGGAGTGTGCCGCCGAGGTTGGTCTTGCGCTCGACGGGGATGCCAGTCTTTGCTTCGATGTGCTGGGCTAGGAGCTCGGCGAGGATAACCTGCTCGGTGAAAAACTTGGAACCGATGGTGATTTTGGATTGAGGGAGTTTGTGACAGGCGGAAAGGAAGTAGAGGAGGTTCAGGAGATAGAAGAGGTAAAGGAATCGGAGGGTAGCGCGGCGCATGTTAGGTGGAGGTGCTCATCGGGGAAGAGAGGAAAGAATTTAACACAGAGGTCGCGGAGAGCCCAGAGGACACAGAGAAAGAAGCGAGAGGGCCGGGCTGAAGCCCGGCGGCTACATAAGGTCAAGAGATGCGAAGGCGGCGTTCGAGGAGGCCGAGGAGGAAATCGGCGATAAGGGCGAGCAATGCGGCGGGGATGGCGCCGGCAAGGATGAGGGCATCGCTGACGAGGGCCACACCGCGGAAGATGAAGGTACCGAGGCCGCCGGCACCGATAGCTGCAGCGATGGTGGCGACGCCGATGGTGATGATGGTTGCCGTTCGAATGCCCGCGAGGATGACAGCAAGCGCAAGTGGGAGCCGGACGCGGAAAAGGATCTGCGAGCGTGTCATGCCCATAGCTTCGGCGGATTCCAAGACCGCAGGGTCGATACCGGTAAGGCCGACGTAAGTGTTGCGGAGGATTGGAAGAAGCGCGTAGAGGACGAGTGCGACGATGGCAGTGCGCTTGCCGATGCCGCCAATGAATGGAATGGGAATGAGAAATCCGAAGAGAGCGAGGCTGGGGATGGTTTGGAAGATGCTGGCGATACCGAGGGCGATGGTTCGCAGAGTGGGACGCTGCACGATGAACATGCCAAGGGGAACGCCGATGAGAATAGCGATGGCCATGGCGATGACTACGAGTGTGAAGTGATCCAGCGTGGCGCTGAGGATTTCGCCACGATGGTCCAAGATAAAGGTCCAAGGGCTCATGCGAGAGCTCCCGGAGACACGGAAAGGGATGAAGTGAAGGCCCGAACCTCGGCGTGGTCGAGGCGAAGAAATTCCTGCGGCGTGGCGCTGGCGACAATGCGACCGGCCTGGAGCAAGACTATGCGCGAAGCGAGCAGGAGTGCTTCGCGCAGATCGTGGGTGACGAATACGATGGTTTTGTCCAGGCGGCGGACGAGGGCGCTGAATTCGCGCTGAAGTTCGGCGCGGGTAACGGGATCGAGCGCTCCGAAAGGCTCGTCCATCAGTAGTATCGGAGGATCAGCGGCGAGGGCACGTGCGACCCCCACGCGCTGACGCTGGCCGCCGGAAAGTTCGCGGGGGAGGCGATGCGCAAAGTCGCGCGGATCAAGGCCGACGAGATGGAGCATTTCTTGTACGCGGGCGGCCGTGCGAGGGGCATCCCAGTTTTCCAAAGTGGGGACAAGGGCGACGTTCTCCGCAACCGTGAAATGGGGAAAGAGGCCGGCCTCCTGGATGACATAACCGATGCCGCGGCGGAGGCGAATGGGGTCCCATTCTGTCGTGGCGCAATTCTGGACGAGGACTATGCCTTTGGGGGGAAGTAACATGCCGTTAATCAACTTGAGAAGGGTGGTTTTGCCGCTGCCGCTGCGGCCGAGGAGGACCAGGGTCTCACCCCGTGGGATTCTTAGGGAAATATCAGAAACGATCAATCGCGCAGGAATATCGTTTATGTGATATGCCACATCGCGAAATTCAATCAAATTTTCTGAAATACTTGCGGGTTTCGCATTCATTTCGATTGACAGCCACAAAACCTAGCGGGAATATCTTAATGCACCTAGCCTCCCGACGCCGAATTTTGGCGCATCCTTCGCGCGGAAGCTGCATCCAACGGAAGGGGAAAACGCCATGGGAGCACTCGCTACACCTGCCCGCATCCGGCACGACCTTCACACCCGCCTGCTCGATGCCCGCTTGCGAACCGACGAGTTATTTCGCGTGGTCCGGGAAGAAGCCATGTATGACCGGCCGATTCCCGAAAGACACCGGATTATTTTCTATGTTGGGCATGTGGAGGCATTCGATTGGAATTTGCTGGGGGACCGCGCGTTCGGATTGCGGTCTTTTCAGCGGACCTTTAACCAGCTATTTGCATTCGGGATTGATCCCGTGGGGGGCGGCTTGCCGTCGGACACGCCAGCAGATTGGCCTGCGCGCGAGGAAGTGGAGAGCTACAACCGACGCCTGCGCGAGGAACTGGATCGTGCGATCGAGCAAGCGCTAGCGCGGCCTGCGGAAGGGCATCCAAGTTTGATCTCGATGCTGGAAGTGGCAATCGAGCATCGCCTAATGCATGCGGAGACGCTCGCTTATATGCTACACCGGATGCCGAGCGAGAGAAAAATTTGCGGGCCAGAGCGCGCCGCGTGGAAAGCACTTCGGGTGAAGTCCCATCTAGTGGACATATCGGCAGGGCGGGCGACGCTGGGGCTGGAACGAATTCACGGGGATGAATTCGGGTGGGACAATGAATTTGAATCCTGCGTGGTAGAGACGCCGGGATTTGCGATTGAAAAGCACAACGTGACTAACCACGAATTCCTGCGGTTTATCCAAGCGGGCGGTTACGAGAACCGTTCTCTTTGGAGTAAGGAAGGTTGGGACTGGAAGAAGAAGGAAAACATCGAGCATCCGATTTTCTGGAGACGCGATGGCAACCTCTGGTTGTATCGGACCATGTTTGGTGAGATTCGCTTGCCGCAGGAATGGCCGGTTTACGCGAGCCACGCCGAAGCCAACGCGTACGCGAGATGGCTTGGGCGAAAACTCCCGACAGAAGCGCAGTTTCATCGCGCGGCGTACGGGACGCCTGAGGGCCGAAAGGAACGCCTCTACCCCTGGGGCGAAGAACCTCCGAGCGCAGACAGGGGAAATTTTGATTTTCAATCGTGGGATCCCTCTCCGGTTGGCGCGCATCCCGGTGGCGCCAGCGCATTCGGCGTGCACGATCTGGTTGGAAACGGATGGGAATGGACGCGGACGGAGTTTGCGCCATTTCCGGGTTTCACGCCCATGCCCTTCTATGCGGGTTACTCTGCCAATTTCTTCGACGGCAAGCACTACGTGATGAAGGGTGGCTCGCCGCGCACCGCTGCGTGCCTGCTGCGACGGTCGTTTCGAAACTGGTTTCAGCCCCATTATCCGTACGTCTATGCGACATTCCGTTGCGTCGAGGACTGACGAGACCAACTCCGGGAGATTCCATGCTGACTTCTTCCCTTCCCGTACGGCAGGTGTCTGAATTCGCGGCTGACGTGCGCGCGAGCCTGACGAAACGCGGCCAAAGAGAACTTCCCTCGAAATATCTGTATGACGAAGTGGGCTCGGCCTTGTTTGAAACCATCTGCGTCCTGCCGGAGTACGGATTAACGCGAGCGGACGCACGGCTGCTGGAAAGACATGCGGGAGAAATTGTGGGAAGGCTGCCCTCGCCGATTCGAGTGGCAGAGCTTGGAAGCGGCTCGGGAAAAAAGACGAGGTGGATCCTGGAAGCGCTTTCGCGGCGGCAAAAAACGTATTACTACCCGATTGAGATTTCGCCTTCGGCGCTGGCAGCGTGCGCGAAGGAGCTGGGACAGATTGATCTAGTGAGCGTCGTCGGTCATGAGCAGCCGTATCTGGAGGGGTTGCGTACCGTAGCCGAGGGGCGCGGGGAGCAGGATCATCTGCTGGTGCTTTTCCTTGGGAGCACGATCGGCAATTTCGATCGCGACGCGGGGGAAGACTTTCTGCGGGAGATGCGGGCGATCCTTCGCCCGGGCGATGCGCTGCTGCTCGGAACCGATTTGGAGAAGAGCGTCGCGCTGCAATTGCAGGCGTACGACGATCCGGCGGGAGTGACGGCTGCGTTCAATCTGAATCTGCTGGCGCGAATGAACCGGGAGCTGGGCGCGGATTTTGACTTGAGTTGCTTCCGGCACGAAGCGCGCTGGAACAGTGCGGAGCGGCGCATCGAAATGCATCTGCGCTCGACCTGCCGGCAAACCTTGCAGATCCCGGCCGCTAACCTGCGGCTCATGTTGGACGAAGACGAGACCATCTGGACGGAAAGCTCGCACAAGTACAAAATCGAGGAAATTCCCGGCATGGCAGAGCGCGCGGGATTCCGGTGCGACGCACAGTGGATCGATGAAGAGTGGCCCTTCGCGCAAAACTTGTTAGTGGCGAAGTGAAATGGGTGGCAGGTGCGGTTTGAGAATGTAACGAGTCATGACCCTTGGCTCGTTGCGCGGAATCGGACCTTCATTGACTTGATCTGTAGCACAACCTAATATTGCCGGCTAATGACGGAATCCCAATTCCTGATTGGCCAGACCATCTCGCATTACCGAATCGTGGCGAAGCTAGGTGGTGGTGGGATGGGTGTGGTCTATAAGGCGGAAGACACCGAACTGGGACGCCTCGTCGCCTTGAAGTTCTTGCACGATGTCCTGGCGCGGGACGCCAACGCTCTTGATCGTTTTCGACGTGAAGCAAGGGCAGCATCGTCTCTCAATCATCCCAACATCTGCACGGTTCACGAGATCGGGAAGCACGGAAGCCAGTCCTACATGGTTTTGGAGTATCTCGAGAGGCAGACGCTCAAACACCGCATTGCTGATGGCCTGTTGCCCTTTGATCGCGTGCTGGAACTGGGGACCCAGATTACTGACGCGCTGGATGCGACGCATTCCAAGGGGATCATTCACCGCGACATTAAGCCCGGAAATATTTTTGTCACGCTGCGGGGAGACGCCAAGCTCCTGGATTTCGGCTTGGCCAAGTTGGTTTCTCCAATCCCTCAGACGGTGGCAAGAGGCGGCATGAGCGGTGGAGAAACAGCGCCGGTATCAACGGCTTCTGGTTTTCTCATCGGTACGGTTGAATACATGGCGCCGGAACAATTGCAAGGCGGCAGCATGGATCAACGCACCGATATCTTTGCGCTGGGCGTGGTACTCTACGAAATGGCGACGGGGACCCATCCTTTTGTGGGCCAGACACCCACGTCAACGATCGCCAATATCCTCAAGGACGAGCCGCGGCCTGTCGCGCAAAGAAATGCCGTGGTCCCCCAAGAACTCGAACGAATCGTACATCGGTGCCTTCGAAAAAGCCCGCCGGACCGCTATCCTTCGGCGCGCATACTGCTAGAAGACCTCGCGAGTCTCCGCAGTAGTTCGCGGCAGAATTTGGGAACGCGAACCAATGACAGCGCGCCAGCCAGTCCCTCTCCTGCGCTCTTTATCCCCCGGCATTTGGCACGCGCTTTGTTCGTGGCGATCCAGCTGGGGTATCTGGGAATGTATGGCGCGGCGCTTTACAAATTCCATGACGTGCTCCGGGTCAGCCATGAGTTGTACGGTCAGCGATTCTGGGCGCGTCGCTTTTGCTGGTCGCTACGATCGGTGTCCCAGTGCGCATTTATTTTTCTACGGCACTCAGTTTTGATTTTGCGGATATTGGGCGTCAGTTTCGCCTGGTGTTTCCGTTTCTATTCCTGATGGACTTGTTGTGGTCGGCGGTACCGTTGCTATTTCTCGGGCAGTTGCAGGGAATGGTCCTGCTGTGTGCCGGTGCGCTTGCTTTTCTGCCTCTTTCCCGACGAACACTGCTCTATTCGGCGTATGGGCGCAGCGGCGGGCGGTCGTCTGTATTTTTGGCTCGGCGAACGATGGACACGAAGTGAATGGAACGGCTGCGGGAGCTTAGAAAGATTGGAGGCGCCAGACAAGGCAGGCGGACCAGGATTTTTGGGTGGTGAGGTCAGGACGCCAGATGGCGAGAATCTGGGAACCCTGGTAGACGCGTTCGAAACCTTCCTCGGACTCGGAAACCGTCTCAATCGGCGCAACCCAAAACTCTTCCGCTAATGGCGCGTGCAGGGAGACGCGCACCCGCTGCCAGCCATCTTCCATGCGCAGGATCGGCCCGGGCAGCTCTCCGCTGAAGCGGAGATTTACTTGGCCGGTGGGCGTTTCGAAGAAGCGGTCGGGCTCCGCCGGGGCAAGAAGATTGATGATCGACTCAATTCCTATGGCGACCGGCTTCTTGAGCGGCTCCTTGAGCTTCACGTTGATCTCGCAAGCCACTTCACAACCATTCGGCGCCGGACCGAAGGAGTACTGCTTGATGAGCAGCAGTTTTGGCGTCGAAGCTTCCGCCTTGCCATGCAAAGTCATCGAGTCTGAACGGAAAAGCTCGGCATTGTGAGGATCGGAATTCTTCACGGCAAAGGGGCCGCCCGCAAAACCAGCATCTTCCTGCAGCTCGAGAGCTTCGTAATCGGCGTGCGTGCGAGATGGATCGAAAAGCAAAACGCGAAATGCGTGCCGTGGCCAGCGGTCGTAGCGGAGAAAGCGTTCGAGGCCGGGCTCCTTGACACGGGTCTGCTCGTGAATGGAAGCAACTTCACCCGTGGCAGACCTTCCCGCAGCCTCGCGCAAGGTCGCGTGATACGACTCGGGCCGGCGCAGAATGGAGTTCACCAGCGTCGCAGCAGCAGGCCGGAAATCGAACGCGGCGATGGTCCCGCCATCGCTGGGTTTCAACAGGGCTTGATACTCAGGGGCGGTGAAGAGCAATTCGCCGGTGCCATCCGCGTCGTAATCGAGCAGCTCGACACGGGCCATGAGTGCGCCGGGCGTGTGGAGGTCGGCAAGGGATTCGGCGCGAATGAGATTGCGCCACGGATCGGTGCGGAGATGCGGGGCATAGATCCCACCGAATATGCCGTGCCAAAAGGCGTCGTTGCACTGTGCCCGCAGCAGCAGATCGCGCGCTTTGAGCAGGTCCTGGGCGGCCTTTGTTCCAACCGGCCGTGAGGGAGCGGCAGCAATACGAGCAGAAACGCGCAGCATCTTTTTGTGGAGCAGATTTGATTCCTGGTATTTGCGGAAAAACCCACGCCAGGAACCGCCGCGAAGGAAGGCAAGCACCTCCGGGCGGGCGCTGAATTCCTTGAGGACGGCGTGATAGCGCTGGCGGACGCGTGTCGGCAAAACCCACTCCATCATTTCGGTATAAGAAGCGGTAGGGAGATCGGCCCGCCCGAGTGGCGCGTGCGCAGCCAGATATTCGCCGGGGGTGGACACCTTCAGCCAGGCGGAATTCTTCTCAAGGGCGGCAAAAAAATTGGCGAGCCAGCCGTTCTTGTAGCAGTGCTCGTTTGTTCCGGGCCACACTCCGAATTTTTCCATGTCATCGCCCATCGCGGCGACACCGCCGGGATGAAGGCTTGCCGCTTCGCGAAGATAGGTGATGACCTCCTCGACTTTGCCGAACGGGATAAGGTAGCGGAGTTTTTTCTGGCCGGGATAGAGCCAGACGCACTGACCGCGGTCTTCTGCAATGTAGGCGCCGAAAAGTTCTTCGGGCTCAAATCCCGCGGAGAGAAAGTGGATGTCATCCACAAGCGTGTAAGCAACGTTTGCAGCAGCAAGCGTGGATGGAAGCTGTGGCTCCCAGACGCGCTCGGCGAGCCACGCGCCGGTTGGACGACGGCCGAAGTGCTCATCGAGATAGGCGGCAAGGCGCGTAATTTGTTCGCGCTGATCTTCCGTCGGAATGGAGATGAGAATGGGTTCGTAAAATCCGCCGCCCACGAGTTCCACCTGGCCGATCCTGACCAGTTTTTTCAGGCGGAGAAAATACTCGGGACGGTGTTCTTCGATCCAGTTGAGAAGCGGACCGGAATAGTGAAGGCCGAGATGAACGCCGGGATGTTTTTCGAGCTCTTCGATGAACGGGAGATATGAAGTGTCGTAGGCTTTCTCGAGGACATGCTCGAAATTGCCGCAGGGTTGATGGGCGTGAATGAGCAGAGCAAGATGGAAACTCTGGGGCATGGGGACAGTTTTTTTTCTCCCTGACCATGATAACAAGCTGGGTGAATTTATGAATTCAAGCCGTGGCGCCCGTGAGCCAAGTACTCACTTCGGCAGGACGCGGCAGGCAGCCCAAGTGGATGAAAAAAGCGGCACGCCGAAGCGTGCCGCTTGAGTCTCTAAAAGCTGTGAGTCCCCGGCGGGACCAGCTACTTCCCTTGTTTTGCGTACCAATCGGCGTTGATCGGGGTGAAGCTATTCCACTTTTCCGGGAGATCTTCGAGCGCGAAAATAGCGGTTACCGGGCAAACGGGTACGCAGGCGCCACAATCAATGCATTCGGTCGGGTGGATGTAGAGCTGCGTTTCCGCCTCGAAAGCCGGTTCGTCCTTGCGGGGATGGATGCAGTCCACCGGGCACACATCCACGCAAGCAGTGTCTTTTGTGCCGATGCAGGGCTCGGCAATCACGTAGGCCATTAACGATCTCCTTTGTTCGGACCACCGTCCGGAGGTGCGTGGGACATGGCGGCACGACCGACGAAAAATCCTTATACCACGCGCCCGTTGGACGCGGCAAGCAGCACACTTGAATTGTACGCGGCGGGAAGGGGTTTCTCAACCGAGAAGGGTATGGATAGAATGAAGGCGGAAGGGATGACATGAGAAATCAGACTGTATTTGTCGTATTTGTGATGCTGGCCGCGATGACGGCGTTCGCCGGGCGACAAGCTCCCAAAAGCGCAGCGCCGCGCGACCCGGAACTCATCGACGCGCAGGGCTACCAAAAACTCGTGGAGCAATACCGCGGGAAACCGCTGCTGGTGAATTTTTGGGCTACGTGGTGCGAGCCCTGCCGGCACGAATACCCGATGCTGAATGAGCTAGCGAAGCAATACGCGCCGCAAGGACTTAAAGTTGTGGGAGTGAGCCTCGACGACGATGGGGATTTGATCCTGATGCGGAGATTTCTTGCCCGCTACAAACCGGTCTTTCCCAACTACCGGAAACAAGCTGGTGGAGAAGAGGCGTTCCGGCAAGCGGCGCTGGCTGGTTGGACCGGCGCGCTGCCCGCTTCCGTCTTCTATGCAAAAGACGGGCGGCAGGCCGGTCATGTACTTGGCGAAGGATCGCGGGAAACGTACGAGACGGTAATTCGCTCGCTTTTGGCTGCGGAGACAAATTAGAGTGCACTGCCCGCTGGCGAGGAAGCTAAGTTAGCCCAACAATTTGCCGAGGGAATTTCAAATGTTCAACACCAGGAGCAATCGAATCACTTATTTCGGTCACAGCACGTTTTCATTGACGACACCTTCGGGGCAAGTCGCTTTGATTGATCCGTGGGTGATGACCAATCCGGTTTGCCCGCCGACGTTAAAGAATGTCGCGCGGCTGGATACGATTTTTCTGACTCATGCGCATACCGATCACATGGGCGACTTGCTCGCGCTGGCGAAACAGCACCGGCCGAAAATCGTGGCGATCTTCGAGACGTGCCTGTGGATCGAGAGTAAGGGCTTCGAAGAGGAGACCTGCCCGATGGGCAAAGGCGGCTCGCAGAAGGTGGGCGAGTTCGACGTCACGATGACACATGCGTTTCATTCGAATTCGATCAGCGACGAAGGCCTGCGGCTCTATGGTGGGGAGCCGGCAGGCTACGTGATTCGAATGCCCGGAGGATTCAATGTGTATCATGCGGGAGACACCGCGCTCTTTGGCGATATGAAGCTTATCGGGGAATTGTACAAGCCGGATGTTGCCATGCTGCCGATCGGCGATCTGTTCACGATGGGCCCGCGCGAAGCGGCGTATGCCATCCGTCTGATCGGAGTGAAACATGTCGTTCCCATGCATTACGCGACGTTTCCCTTCTTGACCGGCACGGTAGAAGCATTGCGCAAAGAGGCCAAAAATATCGAAGGGCTCCAGATTCACGAACTGAAGCCCGGGGAGACACTGTGATTCGAACCAACAATTTGCGCAGTGCATTCATGCAGGACGACATTGACGAATACCTTTACAAGCTGCTGCCAGAGCGCGACGAAGTCGTTAGTGAGATGGAAAAGTATGCGGCGGAGAACGATATCCCCATCATCGGGCCGGCGGTGGCACGCATGCTGGCGCTTTTCGTGCAAGTGTCGGGAGCGAAGCGAATCTTTGAGATGGGCTCGGCCATCGGCTACTCCACAATCTGGCTGGCGCGGGCGGCAGGGCCGAAAGGCAAAGTCGTTTACACGGACGGCGATCCAGAAAAAGCCCGGCGGGCCAGGGACTATTTTCGGCGCGCAGGTGTGGCCAAGCGGATCGAGATTCGCGTGGGAAATGCGCTGGAGCTGGTCAAGAAAGCGCCAGGCACATTCGATTTGATTTTCAATGATGTGGACAAGCATCAGTACCCGGACGCTCTGCACGCGGCATTGCCGAAGCTGCGGCGCGGCGGGCTGTTCATCACGGATAATACGCTTTGGTCCGGCAAAGCCGCGAGGCCAGCGCCGCCCGATGATGTGCATACGCAAGGCGTCCAGGAATTCAACCGACTGGTCTATGCTTCAAAGAAGCTCTATCCCGTGCTGATCCCGCTGCGTGACGGGGTCACCGTCTGCCAAAAGCTGTAGACGTTGCGCGATCTTATCCGCGGAAAAAATTGCGCACGAGGAAGCCGACGTTGGCGGGGCGCTCGGCGAGGCGGCGCATGAAGTAAGGGAACCAGTCCTGTCCGAAAGGGATGTAGATGCGGACGCGATAGCCGTCGCGGACCAGGCGGCGCTGTAGGTCGGTGCGTACGCCGTAGAGCATCTGAAACTCGAAATCATCTTTGGAAATCTGGATGGCAGCAGCATGGCGAATGGTTGCCGAGATCATGCGCGGATCGTGCGTGGCAATGCCGTGATAGAAACCGCTGGAGAGCAGCATTTTCATTAGGCGGACGTAGTTCGCATCAACATCGGCTTTGCTAGCATACGCAACCTCGGGCAACTCCTTGTAAGCCCCTTTGCACAAGCGTATGCGGCAACCGTAGGAGAGTAAATCCGTGACATCCGTCTCGCTGCGATAAAGATAAGACTGAATCACGGTGCCGATAGCCGGGTTGCGGGCGCGCACGCGCTTGACTAGATCGATGGTGCGCTGGGTGTAGATCGAGCCTTCCATGTCCACGCGCAGGAAATTGTCGAAACGAGCCGCAAACTCCACAATGGAGAAGACCAAGCCCAGGCAAAAATCCACGTTGAGGTCGAGCCCGAGCTGGGTGAGTTTGCAGGAAACGTTGGCATTCAGTTTTTCCTGGGCGATGCGCTCGTAAATCTCCAAATAAGCGTCGCGCGAATGCTGGGCGTCTCCCGTGCTGGAAACGTTCTCACCAAGATAGTCGAGACTTGCAGCCATACCGGCGTCGTTGCATACACGGGCGCCTGCAATGGCTTCATCGAGCGTCTCGCCTGCAACGAAGCGGCGCGCCATGCGGCGCGTGGTGCCATTGGAAGTGACCCAGTTGGCGAAACCTTTACTTTCAGAGAGCTTGAGGAGTGTCGAACGGAGCATGCGGGAGTAATTATGGCAGTCTAGAATGCCTGAAACTAGTGCTTGTGCTCTTCCAGAAACTTTTCCGCGTCGATGGCGGCCATGCAACCGGAGCCCGCAGCGGTAACCGCCTGGCGATAGCGGTGATCCTGTACGTCGCCGGCAATAAATACTCCGGGAACAGCCGTCAGGCTGCCGTGCTTGGCGAGCAGATAGCCGTTGGAATCCATTTCGAGCTTTCCCTTGAAGATGATGGTGTTTGGATCGTGACCAATGGCGACGAATACTCCATCGAGAGGAATCGTCCCTAACTCTTTTGTTTGCGGATTGCGGATGCGCACACCTTCAACGTGCCCTTGAGGGGCGAGAATCTCGTCAACGATGGCAGGAGTAACGAATTCGACTTTCTCGTTGGCCCTGGCGCGGTCAATCATGATCTTGGAAGCGCGAAACTCGTTTCGGCGGTGAATCAGATGGACCTTGCTGGCATAGCGGGACAGAAAGTTGGCCTCTTCCATGGCGGAATCACCGCCACCGACTACGGCGATGGGCTTGCCGCGGAAAAAATAACCGTCGCAGGTCGCGCAGGTAGAAACGCCGTGGCCGATCAGTTCTTTTTCACCCTGCAGACCCAGCAGACGCGCTGAGGCCCCCGCGGCGACGATCAAAGCTTGCGCTTCGTAGGTATCTTTTCCGGCCATGATTTTGAACGGGCGCTTGCTGACGTCAACTTCCGTGACGGCTCCGGCTCTAAACTCCGCGCCAAATTTTTTCGCCTGTTTGCGCATGTTCTCGATGAGTTCCGGCCCCATAATGCCGTCGGGGAAGCCGGGATAGTTCTCAACGTGCGTCGTGAGGGAAAGCTGTCCACCGGGCTCGTGCCCGTCGAGTACCAGCGGTTTCAGGTTCGCGCGCCCAGCATAAATCGCAGCAGTAAGACCGGCGCAGCCGCTGCCGATGATGAGGACGTTATACATTTCGATACTTCTCCCTCTATTAGATTCAGCACTACGCCCGCCGGATACAACGGAGCCGGTATTGTAGCATTCCCTCCGTCGCGTCTCGGAACGAGGGGCATCCAATTTGGAGAGCAATCTGAGTTAAGCGGCATTGACCCAAGTAAATTGCCGCGGCTATAGTCCAAAGAAAGATCCGGCTGCCCAAGGAGAAGTTCACGATGGATCCGCGCTACCCGGTTGGAACGTTTGAAATGCCCGCGCAAGTGACAGCGTCCCGTCGCCAGCAGGCGATTGATGAAATTGCGGCAACACCGGCGAAATTGCGGGCCGCGGCAAAAGGGCTGAGCGAATCGCAACTTGACACGCCTTACCGCGAAGGAGGCTGGACCGTGCGCCAAGTACTCCACCACGTTCCGGACAGCCACCTGAATGCGTATGTGCGATTGAAGCTCGCGCTTACGGAAGAAAAACCAACGATTAAGCCGTACGACCAGGAGGCCTGGGCAAATTTGGCTGACTCGAAGTCGACCCCTATTGAAGTTTCCCTCACACTCCTGAGCACCGTGCATGATCGCTGGGATCGTCTCTGGCGTTCCATGAAGCCGGAGCAATTCGCTAGAGTGCTGGTTCACCCGGAGCATGGTGAACGCAGTGTGGATTGGCTGCTCTTTCTCTATGAATGGCACGGGAGACATCACACGGCGCATATCACGGAGCTTCGCAAACAAAAGGGCTGGTAGCGCCCTGTCACCGAAATAAGCAAGCTCGAGCACCTCGCATACCTTTTTGTTCCGCCGCGCGAAGTGGCGCGGCGTGCTTACCGTCGTGTAGGATTGTGCGGTGCACAAGGAGACCGCATGAGCCGACCGGCAGGAACCTACGCCATATTCGAAACTTCCCAAGGGAATATTGTGGCGCGCTTGCTCGAAGCGGAAGCACCGAAGACGGTGGCCAATTTCGTTGGACTCGCCGAGGGAACCAAGGAACTCACGAACGAAAAAACCGGCCAGCGGGAAAAGAAACCGTTCTACGACGGCCTAATTTTCCATCGCGTGATTCCGCAATTCATGATTCAAGGCGGCTGCCCGCAGGGCTCAGGAATGGGCGGACCGGGATACAAATTCGCCGACGAATTTCATCCCTCGCTGAAGCATTCGAAAGCGGGAAAGCTTTCGATGGCGAATTCCGGACCGGGAACGAACGGCAGCCAATTTTTCATCACCGTGGCGGCGACACCCTGGCTAGACAACCGGCACTCGATTTTCGGCGAAGTCGTAGAAGGACAGGATGTGGCGGATAAGATTTCAAACGTGCCGCGAGATTCGAACGATCGCCCGCGCACGCCGGTAGCGCTGCAGAAGGTGCGCATCGAGCGCATCCCGTCGTAAGCCCGAAGCCTGCCCATGCTCACACCCGAGCGCCTCCTGCGGTTGGTGATCGAACTTATCTTCATACTGCTTGGCGGTTTGTTGATATGGTTCGGCTTTGCGGGCCCCGTTTATGGCCGGACCGTCGATCGGCACAGCATCAGTTGGGTGATCCTTAGCGTCGCGCTCATTCTGTGGGGTCTTCGCGCTCTCTACAGGCCGGGGCAGTGGTGGTTGCGTTGGGAGAATTGGACGCGCGGGCTTTCCCTCGCACTTCTAGGAATCCTGATGCTGGTCATTTCTCGGGTGCCGTTCTCTTGGGTGGGGCCGTTGCTTGCCGTTGCGGGTGGGCCATTGGTGCTGCGGGGCGTTATCGGCTCCGCTTTGATCTTTCGGCCTAAGTAGCAGTGCAAATCGCGCCCTTTCTTTTCGTCATTGGTTTTCAGTTCGCTTCTAATATAATCCGCGCAACAAACTGCCCTCCCGAAATCCGGGTAATCGCTCAAGACTGTGACTTGCCTTGATTGAAATGCAAAGGAGAAAAACCGTGCTGAAAGAATTCAAAGAGTTTGCGATGCGTGGAAACGTCCTGGACCTGGCGGTCGGCGTCATTATCGGCGCAGCTTTCGGTAAGATCGTTTCGTCTTTGGTGGAAGATGTGATCATGCCGCCGATCGGGAAGTTGCTCGGCAATGTGAATTTTTCTGACTTGTACATCAACCTGAGCGGCGAAACTTACAAATCGCTGGCAGACGCGAAGGCCCACAGTGCGGCGACGCTCAACTACGGACTCTTTCTGAACACGGTGATCAGTTTCCTTATCGTCGCCTTTGCCGTATTTCTCGTGGTGCAGCAGGTGAACCGTTGGACCAAAAAGCCGGAGGCCCCGGCGGCGCCCGCTACAAAAGACTGCCCGCAGTGCGCCATGACGATTCCCATCGCGGCCAAACGCTGCGGACATTGCACGTCACAGCTGGCTTGAGGCCGCCAACTGCGGCTCGTGGTTAGTTCTAAGTTCTGGGTGTTCGGTGGAGAGTTCTGTCGGTAAGAACCACAGCACATTCGAAACTGGCTGAGAACTACGAATTATGGGCTGGCTGTTTACGGACAAAGCCACAGTTCCTATACAAGCGCGGGCCAAGAATCAAAAACTAAGTACTGCATATTGATTGCTTCAGGCCTTTGGAGCTTTCTTCTTCTGGTTGGTTTCAAGATGCGCCCGCAGACGATTGACGACCATGTCCTCGTGTCCTTCGTCCACCTCTTTTTGCACTTCTTCCAAGGCGAAGTGAACAACGTCGTGATGATGGATCTCCAGGGGCGCGACGGCATCGCTGAAACGCAACCAAAGCCGGTGGAGAAGATTCACTTCGTTGGCCGTGAGGTTCGGCGCGTGCGGTCCGAGGACTTTGTAAAGCTTGTCGCCGTTGGGCAAATGGATTTCGAGGTTGAATTGCGGCTTGGGGTCGCCAAGCTTTTCCCAAGCTTCCCCGATCTGCCGCGCTTGCTCTTCATTTGATTCTTTTGTCGAACGCCCCACAACAATTGTGCTGGATTGCAGGGATGTCGCGGCGCGCAGGATACCGTCCCACAAATCGTTGGCCGCGACCACCGTGAGGCGGATGGATTTGCCACGCTTTTCCGCCATGGACAGGGCCTGGGAGAAGAGGTGCTGCTCGATGCTGCCGAAAAGCTGATCGGCCTCCAGTTCGTTTTCTCCGGAAGCGGAGCGGCGCAGGAGCCGCACGTGGAGCACGACCACGTCGCGTCGGCCAGGCTTGATGCGGTCCAGCACGTTCCCAAGGTGATAGAGCGCGTAGTGATTGCTGATGGGGACGAGGATGTTCCCGGGGCGCGCACCCACAGCCTCGGGCGTTAGTTCCCCTTCCAACTCGAGATTAAACTGGTCCATCTCGACGTGAGCTGCACCGCCACGTTTGCCACGGCGTTCCGAGATCGTGAACACAATGTAGAGGAGGATGGAAAAGGCGCCGCCGGCCATCGTGGCGATGGGCTTGGTGAACAGGTTTACGATGGCGATCAAGAACAGCGTCAGCGTGATGAGCCCGAGCCCCACGGGTATCTGCACGCCGCGAATCGTGAAATTAAGCGGAACTTGAAATTCTCGCTGGCCGGGACTGGTGTAGCGGAGAACGAGGACGGCGAGCCCATTCATCGCAAAACTCCAGATCACACCGAACGCATAGAGGTTCGCGAGGAAAGTCACATCGCCGTGGCTGATGATGATGGTGATGACCTGCAGAGCCACGACGATGTTGATGATGCGATAGCTGGTGCCAAAGCGCCGGTGCGGCTGGCGAAACCAGGAGCTGAGCACTCCGTCTTCGGAAACGCGGTTCAGCACACCGTTCGAGCCGACGATTGCGGTGTTTACAGCGCCCGCCAGGATTAAGGTTCCGACCACAACGACGAAGGCGTGAAAAATCAGACGGGCGATTAAGGGCCCTTCGAGATTCATCGCGAGTCCGCCAATCAGGTTTTCGAGGAAGTGCTGGCGGACATCGTCCGGAATGATCATTACCGCAAAGAAGGAGACGAGAGAGGTAAAGACAAGACTGTAGACGAAGATGACCAGCCCAGCCTTCTTGAGGTTCGGCAGCTTGGGGCTTTCAATTTCGCGGTAGACCTGCGCGAGCGATTCCTCGCCGCTCATGGCCAGCACAGAATGGCCCAGAGCGATGAAAATAGCGAGGATGCCAAACATGTGAGGAAGGCTGCTGTGCGCAAGCCATCCGAGTGCGCTGGCGCTCAGCCTCAAATTGCGTGGGTGAGGCAGGGGAGGCAATGCGGAATGGCGCACAGCCACCGTGTAGATGCACCAGGCGATGAGCAACACCACCATCACGGTGACCAGCTTCATGATGTGCAGGGCTTTTTCGCTGGACTCGGCAACGCCCTTGGTGTTCTGCCACCAGAAATAAAGTGTGACGACGATGGCGAAGCTCGCTGCAATGAAATCGGCACTGCCGGTGGAAAGCGGGCCACTCACGTGGAAGTACTGCAAGAGATCATTGATAAGTCCGGCTAAATACTGGCCGGCCGCGACGCCGCTGATCGGCCCGGTCAGGATGTAGTCAAACATGAGCGCAGAGACGCTGAATTTCGCAAGCGTCCCGCCGAGAGACATCTTCACGGCGCGGTAGACGCCGCCACGCACAAACATGCTGCAGCTTTCTACGTACACCGCACGCACGGCGTACGAAAACAGCATGATGGCGAGGATGAACCACGGAGCGGTCTTGCCGATGTACCCTTCGGCCTCGCCGCCGGCGTAGTACGCCGAAGAAGCCAGGTCGTTCAGGACAATCGCTGCCGCTCGCCAGAAGGAAATGAATGTCAGGAGGGCTGTAGTGGCGACGATGACGCGCGGAATACCATTGCCCCGGCTGCCTGCTGCGGCAGGGCTCTTAGGAGTGCTGCTCATGTATGGGTATCGTTACCTTGCAGGTTGAAATCGTCGCATTTTTGAGGAGCGAAGTCTAGCAGGAGGCCCCGCGGACCCCTCCAAGAATCTCGCCAGCTCCAGGCTAGATGGTGGGGCCAGGAAGCACAGTACCGGAATGTTTTTGGCGAAGCAGTTCTTCGATGTCGCCTATCTTCTCGCCGAGGAGATTGAGCTTTCGAGCCAAGCCTTGAATGTCGGAAGCGGCGCGGCGGTTCACGTCGAAGTCGAGTTCACCGCGCAGGCGATCCTTCGTATCCTGGCGATTCTGGCTCATCATGATGACGGGCGCCTGGATAGCGGCCAGTAACGAAAGAAAGAGATTTAGAAGAATGAAGGGATAGGGATCCCAGGCGGTCTTTCCCAAAACTATGTTCACCCCCGTATAGACGCTGCCCACGACTGCAAACGTGATGATAAACGTCCAGGAGCCGCCGAATTGACTGACCGAATCGGCGACGCGTTCGCTAAAGGTGGCCTCCTCTTCGATGATTTCGTTGGGATGACGATTGGCCCGGAGGCGCACCAGTTGTTGGGAGGCGTGAAACTGCTTGCCGAGGACGGTGAGCATGTCCATGCCCGCAAGGGGCTTGCGCTGCAGGAGAACAGCGATGTCGTCGCGGGAGACTTCGAGACACGTCGTTTCCTCGAGTGCAATCGCGTCGGTTTGATGAGGAGTCTTTTCAAGCATAGAGGCGAACCCGAAAAACTCGCCATGCGCCGGCTCATCGACGATGACCTCTTGATGATCTTCATCGACGGTTGAGACGCGAACCCGGCCGGAGATCATCACGTAGGCTAGACCACTGGGATCACCGATTTTGTAGATGCGCTGGCGCGGAGAAAATCGTTTTACTTCAACTTGACTCGCAAGAACGGCAGCTTCCTCATCGTCCAGAAGCGCAAAAAGCGGAACGTGCTTCAATTCTTGAAGGTCGCAGGCCATGGGCCACCTCGTTTAGTAAAAAGGATCACGCAATCTGTCCAGAGGATTCCACAAAAGCAAGGAAAGAAACAACCACCGGAGTGTAGTAAGGGTTGATGACACGTTTTCTGCGGGAACAAGATGAAAACGCTAGAGGATGGCTGGTCCAGCCTAGGAGAGCTATGAAATATTAGCCCGCGGACGCCGTGCGGAAGGCTTTGGCGCATTCAGCGCAAGGGCAGATGCTGCGGAGATGGTCGTAGCTATAAATGCCGGTGGAATGGCCGTCAGAGAAGCTGAGTTGAATCGCGTAATTGCCCACTTGTGTGGCGGCTTTGGCCCTGGGCTTTGGCTTGAACATGGGTAGGGCGGGCGATGACTTGAGAGTTGGAGTGGTAGCGTCGAGAGACTGCTTCTTTTCACGCAGGTCGTTGCATGTGGCGCAGGGGCACTCTTCGCGCAAATATGTGAAGTCGTAGTGACTGGAGTGCCCGTCAGCCCAGGTGATGTCCACACCGGCGCCGCTCGAGACGTGCACTTTGATGCTGCTCGGTTTTTTGCGCGGGTCCAGTGGAGTTGGCATTGTTGGCTTACGCGATCAGCTCTTGGACTTGCCGTTGCAGCAATCGCCCGCCGGAATAGGATTCCCGTGGGGGCAGGTCTTGGGATGGCCGAGGAACGTACAGATGCGCTGGTCCAGTTCCGGGCTGATGATGTGTTCGAACTGGCAGGCTTGCGCGTGCGCTTCGGAATCCTCGATGGAAAAGGTGTCTTTGAAAAGGCGCTCGGCCAGGCGGTGGCGGCGAACAACGTCGCGCGCGCGCTGGCTGCCTACGGGCGTGAGCTGCACTTCGCCGTTTTGCATCTGTACCAAATGCAAATCCGACATGCGGGAGAGCACGCGTGTCGCGGGCTCTTCGGTGACGACGGGGAGTTTCCCGGCCGGCCCCGAGGCATGGAGTCGCTCGGCTTGTGCCGGCTTCCCTTCCTCGCCACAAACCCAGATTTGTTCGAGCAGGTGGTCGAAGCGGATTTCGTCGTCGGTCGAAACGGGAGTGCAGCAGTCCGCCGTGTCCGCGAGAGGACAATTAAGCGGATGGCTCGGGCCGTGCTGCAACGTGTCGAAATGCAGATGCCCGTGGGCCAGCTCGATGCGGCGGTCGGCCTGGCGTGCAATATCCGGATCGTGCGTCACCATTAAGATCGTGTGGCCCGCGTTGTGCAGCTCGCGGAAAATCTGAAGCACCACGTCTTCGTTGGCTTCGTCAAGATTGCCGGTCGGCTCGTCGGCCAGAATCAGCTTCGGCTGATTGATGAGTGCGCGCGCGATGGCCACGCGTTGCTGCTCGCCGCCGGAAAGCTGCGTGGGAAGATGGGTTAGGCGGTCGCCCAGGCCGACGCGCTTAAGCGCTTCCGCGGCCTGTTTTTCATCCGTGACGCTGTGGAAATACTGCGCCAGCATGACATTTTCGAGCGCCGTGAGATACGGCACGAGGTGGAACTGCTGGAAAACGAAGCCAACTTTTTCGGCGCGGTAGCGAACCAATTCGTTTTCTCTGAGATTGGAGAGGTCAACGCCGTCCACGACCACGCGGCCCGAAGTCAGCGTGTCCAAGCCCCCGAGAATATTAATGAGCGTAGTTTTCCCGGAGCCCGAAGGGCCCATGAGCGCGACCCATTCGCCGGTGCTCACGCCGAAGCTGACTCCCCCGAGAGCACACAGCGTGCCGTATTGCTTGGTCAGGTTCTCGATAACCACTTGCGACGACCCGGGGCGAGGCTGCGCCTGAATCAGGGAGCTCATGCCTCACCCCGAAATACAAAAGCAGGCCGAATGCTCGCCAGCCGCCGCAGCGGAAAAGCACTGAGAATGGCAACGATGATTGTCAACGCCACAGCCACAGGATACACAATCAGCCGCGGCCGCGCCGCCACGCCAAAGACGGCTTTCCCCAATCCCATCGAAAGAACAATTCCCAATGCCGCGCCGATGACGCCTCCCACAAGTCCGAGAAGCGCAGCCTCTGCAAGGAAAAGCCGCAGCACGCGCCGCATCGAGCCGCCGATGGCTTTCATCAAGCCAACGTCCATCTTCCGTTCCATCGCAACGTTGGTCATCGCCGCCATCACGCAAAGCCCGGTCAGCAGTAGCACAATCCCCACCGTCGCCGTCAACAACCCGCTGATCCGGTTGTAAATTTTTGCTTCGCCCTCCGTGAATTGCCGGATTGGACGGACGTCAACGTCGGGGAATTGTTTCTGAAGTATAGAAATGTATTCTTCAATCTGTTGGGGCGCGCCGGAAACACTGAGCTGCGCCACACTGATACGCCTCGAGAGCCCCGCAAGGTTCTGGACAGTTTCCAGATTCACGAAAATTTGGTTGTCTTCAGGTCCGCCGTAACTGTCGACGGTCTGCACATAACATTCCAATTCAGTGCCGTTCCCGGACAGCAAGAGTGAATCACGGGCATGCATGTGTAATTGACGAGCAATTTTCGCGCCCACATAACAAAGGGGGGACTGCCAGCCAGTTGGTTGTGACACCTCCAATGGGGTCGAGGGAATGAGCTGGCGATAGGCATCTGTCGAATATCCGACGAGAACCACCGAGGTTGAATTCATAGGACTTGGAAGAGCGGTACGAAGGTCGACGACCGTTACGTTAATGATGGCATAAAGAAGCCCAGCGCTTATTGTTTGATAAGTTGTGCTACCGCTGGAAACGCGCTGCAGAACAGATTCATCGAGCGTGGACGGACCAGAAATGTTGCCAGTGCGTGGAGTAATGACAACATTTGCACCGAAAGCGCGGAATTCGGTAGTGAGACGGCGCTTGGCATCCACCCGGAGATTGAGGAGCGCAGCAGTAACGGCGGCGCCTGTGCCAAGGGCCAACAGGATGACAAAGAGGCGGCCGCAGTTGGCGCCGAGAAGCCGGCGGAGGATGCGCCAGAACATGGCTCGATTGGCTGTGCGGTGGGCAGACATCATTCGCCTCGCAGGATGGGCGCCGGTTGGTAACGCGAAGCACGGTGTAACGGCAAAGCGCTGCCAAGCAGCGTGACGCCGGCGGCAATCGCGATCACCACAAGAAAAACTATGAGCGAAGGCTCCGGCGCAGCTCCAAAGATCTTCTGCCCGAGCAGGCGTGCCAGAATAATTCCGAGCGCATAGCCGATGCCGCCACCGACAAGCGCGAGCAAAAGTTGCTCCGCGGCGAGCAAGAACCCCACCGTGCCCGAACCTGCGCCGAGCGCCTTCATCAAACCGATTTCCGTGCGCCGTTCGATCACAGAGGCCGCCGCCGAAGCTCCGACCGCCAGTGCCGCCGCGAGCAACGCCGCACCGGTCACCAGCCAGAGCAGCATGCGGACGCGTGTGAGGATTTGGCCTTCGGCTTCCGCAACGCGGCGAATCACGCGCACATCGGCCCCGGGCAAGACCTGCTGGATCGAATACGCAATGGACGAGACGTACGGGCTGCAGGACCAACGTTCCAACTCATCTGGTTTCATAGTCTTCGGATCGCGCCGTGCAAAATCGTCTTCCGGCTTCGTCAGCGCGCTCACGTACAGCTTTCTGTATCGGGCAGATGTCCCGACATATTGCTGCACTATCGAAAGGGAGGTAACTACTGCATTGTCCTCCGAGCCACCGCTGGCGAAGATTCCGGTGACCTTCAATAGCAGTCCGTCTGATGAGGGTGTGGCAAGGTAGAGGGGGCTCCCGATCTTCAATGCGTTCCTATCTGCGAAGGCTTTGCCCACAATGCACTCACCCGCTCCATCCTGAAACCAAGATCCGTCAAGATGCCACCATGGACTTGCTTGTTGAATCCCTGTGATAAAGGTTTCGCCGTTCGGCAAGATTAGCGAGTGATTTGACCAAGTGCCGATCAGAGTAGCGTCGCCGTTCCCCGCAGGTTCCACGAAAACAGCGGAAGCAGGAGAAGACTGTGTAGTCCAAGCTTTGACTCTAACTTCAAGGATTGGCGCGAACGCGATGATGTTGTTATGCCAGAAAATAGTCTTGAGTTTTGGGAGGTCGGATTCGGGGAGGTACGCGCCTGCATTCACCGGGCGATAATCGACGCCGCCGATTTCGAGCGGCAGCGAATCGGCCTGCGGCGTAACGAGAAGATTCGCTCCCAAGCTGCGGAACTCCTTCGCCAGCCGGTCCCCCACATCCAGCGATACACTCAGCGCCGCCGTGGCTACGCCCATGCCGAGAGCCAGCGCCGCCCCAGTGAGGAGCTTGTGGCGCGGGCGTCGTCCAAAGGAATCGGCAACAAGTCGCAAGAACATGGGGTTCGCGGCAGTCCGTGTAGGGACTCGATAAATCGAGTGTGCCCTACTGAGGAATCTCCTTCGCAGCTTGCGTTAGGGACGAAATATCGATGGTCAGCTCGCCACCATCCACATGCGACGGAACACCGATCGGGTTGCAACCACCGTGATCTCCCACCGATGGCACATAGATCGCCGAACCGCAGTGCCGGCAGATGACATTTTGCCCATCCTGGCGATACCCTTCTGCGCCGCAAATCCGGCAAGCGTCCAGCGCCGTGCCATAGCCATTCGGTTTCTTGATGATCAGGAATCGCATCGACTGATTGCCGGCGTTGACCGTGTACAGGTGCAGAGTGCCGTCCTGCACTTCACTGATCGGGATGCGCACTTCATTGGCCACCGCCACAACCGCCCGTGCAGAGGGCGGAGCGGAGTTCGCACGCGCATAAATAAAGTCCGCGGTCAGCACCAAAATCACCACCAAGCACGCGCTCGCGGCAGCAATCATCCAGCGACGTTGGCGGCGATTCTGTGCTTCGAGCAATCTCTTCTCCGCCTCGCCGGCAGCTTCTTTCGCTGCCCTGGCCTGTGACGCCGACTGCCACTCGCACAGCACCAGCAGCGCCGCGGCCCCGAAGATGAAAACGAAGAAAAACAGCTCGTTGCGCACGATGGGACCGATCAGCGCCATTTCTTGCTTGCTCGAAGGTAGCCAGCGCGCCTCGCTCAGCTCATGCAAGCCCGTCAGCGCCAGCTGAAATGCCACCAGCATCAGAATGACGCTGGTCGCGGCAAAAAACCGATGGAGCGGAATACGCAAAGTGCCCTTGAAGAAAAACACGCCGACAGCCACGGCCGCCCCAATGCCTACAATCGTCCCGATCCAGGTTTGCAACCCCTTGCTCGAGAGTTCCACCGCACGCAGGATCAGCGCCAGCTCGGCGCCCTCGCGCAAGACCATCAGGAACACGAATAGAAAAATCCCCCAGCCCGCGGCGCTCCCTGTGCGTCCGGCATATGCCTCGACTTTTTGCTCAATTTCTTTTTTCAGGTGGCGCGCAACGCGGTTCATCCATACGATCATCGTAACTACGAACACAGAAGCCACAAGGAGCAGCAGCCCCTCGAATCCGTCTTCGCTGATTCGGAAGCGTTCCAGGGCCACCGCGACTCCGAGACTGAGAGCCGCAGCCGCGGCCACGCCGTACCAGGCAAAACGCGCCAGCTGCCCGCGTCCCGTCCGGGAGAGGTAGACTAGGATGATGCCGACAACGAGAGAGGCTTCAACACCTTCGCGAAGGGCAAGAAGAAAGGCCGAGAGCACGAGAACTCCAGTTGTTAGTCATTTGCAACAGCGATTTAAGTGTACCGCAGCCATAGCCTTCCGTCAACCGGACCAAGTTGGTCCGATTTCATCGGGTCACGAATAGGTTATCCTGTTCGCTGCTCATGCGCACCCTTCGCCAAACTGCCTCCGTCTTCTCGGCCGGCCTGCTTCTATGCGCACTGATGCGTGCGCAAGCGCCAGCAACCGCACAGTCCCCAGCAGCCGCCGTGGAACAACCCAGTCCCAAGCGAGCCCAGAAGGCGTCAGAGCGCGGGGCCAAAGCCGAAGCGGCTGGACGCCTCGAGGAGGCGCTGGCGGCCTATCAAGAGGCCGCGCTGCTGGCGCCGCGGGATACGGCCATCGTAGAACGCGCAGCGGCGCTACGCTCCAAGCTGGTGCGTGGGCATACCGAGGCCGCCGAGCGTGACGCCCTTGCAGGCCACATGGATCAGGCCACCGAAGAGTTAGCTGCCGCCCTGCGGATCAATCCGGGAGATACCATCGTGGCGGAGCGCCTCGCCCAAATGAAAACGATGGCAGACGAGCCACCTACAAAACCAGCGACGGAAATCTCCGGCTTGCCAAAGCTCCAGCCCCGGCCCGAAAAACACAGCCTTAACCTGCGAGGCGACACGAAAACTGTCTTCGAACAGGCGGTCGCTGTGTTCGGCATCAAGGCCGTTTTTGATCCGGACTTAAGTCCGCGTACGGTACGCTTTCGCCTCGACGATGTGGATTTTTTCACGGCCGTTTCGATCCTGAGCGCACAAACGGCGACGTTCTGGCGTCCGGTGAATCCGACTCTCATCTTCGTCACCCCGGACACCCAGGAGAAGCGCCGGCAATATGCCCCTGAAGCCCAGCAGACTTTCCCGCTTTCTGGCGCCGCCAGCCCGGAAGACGTGACGGAAATGCTCCGCGTTCTGCGGGAGATGACCGGGGCCACGCACATCGAGCTGGACACGCGCAGCCGCACCATCACCATTCGCGACACGCCAGAGCGTCTGGCCGTTGCCGGAGAGTTGATCCGGCAAGTGGAAAAAGCGCGCGGCGAGGTGATGCTGGAGATTGAGCTCCTTGAGGTGGATCGCGACACCGCTCGGAAACTCGGCGTTCAAACGCCCTCAAAGGCGCAGCTCTTTACCATCCCGCCCAATTTGATCAGCAAGTTGACGCAGGCCAACAATCTTTCGGCGCTGCAAACGCTCCTGGCAGGCATCTTCGGTACGGCTGCAAACGCGGGGGCCACATCGGTCAGCTCACTGATTCCACCGCTGGTTGCCGTGGGCGGAGGCAAGACCACGTTTCTTCTGACGCTGCCCGGAGCTGCGTTGGATTTTTCCAATGCCCTTTCCCTGGTGCACAGCGGGCGCCAGGTTCTGCTCCGCGCTCAGGACGGCAAGCCGGCGACATTCTTCGTGGGCGATCGTTTCCCCGTTACGCTCGCGTTGCTCTCCGGCAGCCTTGGTACCTCGAGCGCGCGGGCAAATCCAGGCGGCGCGAGCAATCCCTTCCCTAGCACTTCCTATGCGGTGGGCGTTGGCCCGGTGGCCCTCATCGCGGCCGATTTTCAGAACAACGGCATACTCGACATCGCCGCGGTAAACCAGTTGGACAATTCCGTGACGATCCTGGTGAATCAGAGCGGCAGACCCGGGTCATTCGTCGAGGCCACGAATTCTCCCATTTCGCTGGGTGCGAAGCGCACCACGGCTCCGGCGAGCGCGCCTGCCATCGCATCCGCGGTGCTCACGTCCAGCGGCTTTCACGATCTCCTTATCACCGACCCTACCGCAAACGACGTTAAGATCCTTTTTAGCAATGGCGACGACACCTTTAAGACGCCTGCCACGTCGATCCCGGTTGGTGCTCGGCCGAGCGCCATCGTTACCGCGGACTTCAACGGCGACGGCCACCAAGATTTCGCCGTGGCCAATTTCACCGACAGCACTTTTTCAGTTTTTCTGGGAGGCGTTGACACGAGCGGAAATTCCACTTTCACTCAGGTGACAGGCTCTCCCTTTGCTCTCCCCGCGAGCGTCAGCGGACCGGTCGCCATGACCGTTGCTGACTTCAACGCCGACGGCAAGCCTGATATCGCTATCGCCAATCAAACCACGCTCGCCAATCCCTCCGTCGCGCAGGGCAATGTAGTGGTGCTCCAGGGCAATGGCGATGGAACTTTCACTCAGTTTCCCGGCTCACCAATTGCTGTGGGGCAAAATCCCGTCGCGATTGCCTCCGGGGATCTCGATGGAAACGCCAGCGCCGACCTCGCTGTCGTGAACAAGACGGACAATTCGGTCACCGTGCTCCTGAACAACGGCGACGCCACTTTTGTTGCCGGCCCGAACTCACCGCTTAGTACCGCTACTAATCCCACGGGTATTGCCATCGCGGACTTCAATCAAGACGGCCATGCGGATTTCGCGGTCACGGGCGGAGACACGAACACGTTTCGAGTTTTTTTCGGGGTCGCTGCAGGTCTCTTCACACTCGGGTTTGAACCGCCCGCCGGCCCGTCAGGGTCTATTCCCACGGCGATCGTGACGGCGCAATTGGTGAGCGGCGGCTTTCCTGATGTGGCCATCACCAACAATGTGTCCGGCGCCGCGGGCGACGTCACGGTTGTCCTGAGCCCGGCGAGTCTGTTTTCAAGTTCCGGGTTGACCCAGCAGCCCTATCCCGCTTCCGAATACATCGACCTCGGGGTAAAGGTGAAGGCCACGCCTGCGATGCATCCCAACCATGAAGTGACGCTGCAGCTCGAATTTGAAATTCGGGCGCTCTCCGGCAGCAGCGTGAACGGGATTCCCATCATTTCTAATCGCACGCTGACGCAAATGGTGCGCCTCAAAGAGGACGAACCGACGCTCATCGGCGGGCTCACCGATACGGAAGAGACCCGCGCGATCACCGGCTTGCCGGGCTTCGCGGAAATACCGGGCGCGGGCTATGCCTTCGGGCAGAGGAACAATTCGCTGCTGGACACCGAACTCCTGATTCTCATCACGCCGCGCAGATTGCGCGCGGCGGACCATTTTACGCGAACGATTTTTGCCGGCCGGGGCGATGCGACTGGCGGCAGAGCGTCCGGTCCCGGCACACTTCAGTCTCCCTCTCCACAACCTCAGCAATAAGTAGGTGAGGCACTGATTTTCGCCCATACCGCTTAAGCGAGATAGGTGAATCTCCGCTGGGACGCAAACGCGTGATTTCGCGAATGATCTACGGCAGCGGTTCAAAAACTACAATCGGCTGGTACGTGCGGGGGACGACGGCTTCCGCTATGGCGATGAGCTTGTCGTGCTGGCCAAAAACGCGCAGATGCGGCGCCTTTGGCTCGCCGCCATCCAACTGCATCGTAGCGCCCGGCGGCGGCTCAGCGCGGCCCGGTTGAATCTGCGCGATCGAAACATTGAACTTGGAGCCATGGCGCACACGCTTCTCAATTACCGGAAGAACGTTTGCGCGCGGGAAATTCGGCAGGAGATTCTCCAGGGGGATCAGGCAATCCGCGAATTTGCCCGCCCGCTTCGCCTCCGCAAGTTCTTCGAGCGGGATGGCCTGCTCCAGTGAAAATTCTCCGACGGCGGTCCGCGTGATTTCCGCCAGATGCGCGCCGCATCCGAGCTCTTGCCCCATCTCGTGCGCCAGCGAACGAATATAAGTGCCCGACGAACACTCGATGACGAAACGCGCGATGCTGCCTTCCATTTCGAGCAGCTTGTATTCGAAAAGCTCGACTTCGACAGCCTTCAGCTCGACCGGCTGCTTCTTGCGCGCCAGTTCGTAGGCGGGACGCCCATGCACTTTTTTCGCGGAAAACGAGGGCGGCATCTGTTCGAATCGTCCGATGCGCTCCGCGGCTAGCTTTTCCATCACGGCTGCATCCAGCAACGGTGCCGTATCCGGCCCCTGTGCTTCACCCTCGGAATCGTAAGTATCCGTCGCA
>Ga0137391_10000125_pt1 | contig 48702 bp, 43 predicted proteins | sample 15con2h24BmetaG_FD_101399 | JGI IMG/M metagenome (GOLD analysis project Ga0137391, IMG submission 101399) | Vadose zone soil microbial communities from Angelo Coast Range Reserve, California, USA - 15con2h2.4B metaG | ecosystem: Environmental > Terrestrial > Soil > Vadose zone > Saprolite...
CGGAAAAACCAAGCGGGGCAAGGGGACGAAGTGGATGGTGGTGGTCGACGGCCGCGGTCTTCCTCTGGGAAACTACCTTCACTCTGCATCCCCGGCGGAAGTCAAGCTCGCGGAGACGACGCTTGCAGCGATCCGGGTAAGACGGTGTCATCAGGCGGGCCGTCCACGACAGAAACCGCTGCGGGTGATCGCCGACAAAGCGTACGACAGTGATCCGTTGCGGAAGCGATTGCGACGTCGCGGGATCGAACTGATCTGCCCGCACAAGAAGAATCGCGTGCGGCCCGCGACGCAGGATGGCCGAGCGCTGCGGCGTTACCGGAGGCGATGGATAGTCGAACGGACCAACGCCTGGCTCGGAAACTTCCGACGCCTGGTCGTGCGCTACGACCGTTCGCTCACGATCTATGGGGCTTTCTTTCATATCGCCTGCTTCATGATCGTCTTACGGAGGGTTGTGCAATAGCTTCTAGTCTGGTTGGTGGGCAAATCGGAAGCTCACCCATAAACGTCCCAGGAGAGCAGGGCATATGGATTCATGACCGATTCTGCGGTCCGGCCAAATTCTGCATCGTCGCGCTGCTTCAAGTTCGCTCTGGTGCGCAGGTACTCTTTTGAATCTCCCCGTGTAACAATTTCCCTTCTGAAACACGTCTAACAGTGAAGCACCATTCGTGTATTCAAACGGATTGGGCCCGTATGATGGAGTCATTTCCAGGCCGCGCGTGAACACGAGGGGATTGAGGGATAAAACGATGGCATCACGCCAATTTAGGCGCAGGGCAACATGCTTGGAAGCCTCGATTTGCTTGAGCTTATGGGCGGGGATCGGAACCATTGCTCAAGTCGCTCAAGCTCAAAGCGCCCCGCAGACCTCTGCTCAAAGTGCATCCAGCGCCAGACCCGTCGGAACTATTAAGGCCATTTCCGGGAATACCATTACGTTGACCACTGACGCCGGAACCGACGTGACCATTCTCGTTCAAGACGCGACCAAACTCGTTCGAATCGCGCCCGGGCAAAAAGACCTCAAAGACGCCGCCCCCATCCAGCTCCAGGATGTTCAAGTCGGAGACCGCATCCTCGTGCGGGGCAAACTCGCCGACGACGGAAAATCGGTCCTCGCCGCTACCCTCATCGCCATGAAAAAAGAGGACATTTCCCAAAAGCAAGCACGTGACCGCGAAGAGTGGCAAAAGCACGGTGTCGGGGGTCTGGTCAGCAGCGTAGATCCGGCCACGAATACCATCATCGTTTCCTTGCCATCGATCGGCGAAAAGAAAAACCTCACGGTCCATCTTTCGAAAGACACCATAATGCGCCGCTACGCGCCGGACTCCGTGAAATTCGACGACGCCAAGCCCGCTCCGCTCGATCAAATCAAGCCCGGCGATCAGCTTCGCGCTCGTGGCTCGCGCAACATTGAGAGCACCGAGCTGACCGCCGCGGAAGTCGTATCGGGCACGTTTCGAAATATTGCTGGCACCATCTCCGCGATCGATGCATCCGCAAGCACGGTCACCCTGCAGGATCTGACCACGAAAAAGCCCGTAACCGTGAAGATCACTTCGGAATCTCAGCTGCGCAAATTGCCGCCCCAGATGGCACAGCGCATCGCCATGCGCCTCAAAGGAACTCCCGCGGAGGCGGCGACTCCCGCCGCAGATGGAGCCGCTAGCTCGACGAACGCGCTGCAAAATCCGAATCCCCGCGGCGCTCGATTGGGAGGCCCGGGAGCAGGTGGGCCTGATGGAATGGGCCGGCCTGCAGGAAACGACTCTCCTGATTTGCAGCAGGCGATCAATCGCATGCCCCCCGCGACTCTTTCCGATTTGCAGAAAGGCGATACCGTCATGCTCGTCGCTACGGAAGGCGGGCCCGGCGGAATGCCGACGGCCATCACCCTGCTTGGCGGTGTGGAACCGATTCTTCAAGCCTCACCCAACAGCAACGCATCCACAATTCTTTCGCCCTGGAGTCTCGGCAGCGGTGCCGGCGGGGAAGCAGCCGCGCCTTGAGAACCCGCTCGTTCGAATCCATGAACTTTAGCGCAGGAGTCTTAATGAATTTTAGGTCCGTTCGAAGTGTTCTGCTGATTCTGCTGGCGAGCGTGTCTTTGTTGCTTCCGGCGGGAAATCTATCCGCTCAGGCACAGCCCGGAAGCCTGACCGGAGTCGTCACCGATCCATCCGGCGCCAGCGTCGCCAAGGCCGCTGTCCGATTGATCAATTCGGGCGGCGCATCGATCGATACGACAACCAGCCGGGACGGTGCCTACGAATTCAAAAACCTCGCGCCCGGAATGTACACTTTGAAAGCCGTCGCAAAAGGCTTCGCTCTTTTTACAAAGGAAGATGTGCAGATCATCGCGGGCCAGCTTCAACAGCTAAACATTCCGCTCACCATCCAAATCGAAGAGCAGAAAGTGGAAGTTTCGGATTCGAGCACCACAGTCGGCGTGGATCCTACCAACAACGCTGGCGCTGTAGTTCTCAAAGGCGCCGATCTCGAAGCTCTCTCCGACGACCCCGATGAATTGCAATCCGAACTGCAAGCCCTCGCGGGTCCGTCCGCCGGCCCCAATGGCGGGCAAATCTACATCGATGGATTCACCGGTGGCACGCTGCCTCCCAAGGCATCCATTCGCGAGATTCGCATCAATCAGAATCCCTTCTCCGCCGAATACGACCGGCTGGGATACGGCCGGATCGAAATCTTCACCAAGCCCGGCACCGATCAGTTTCACGGGCAAGTCTCCTTGCTGGGAAACACCGCGGGATTCAATTCACGAAACCCGTTCGAAAGCATCCCGGCCGGAACGCAGCCGCCCGGCTATCATTCCACGCAATTCAGCGCCAACGTCGGCGGGCCGTTGCTCAGCAAGAAGGCCTCGTTCTTCTTTAATATCGAGCAGCGCAATATCAATGAATTGTCCGTCGTCAGCGCCCAGATCGTTGATCCCACTAGCTTTGAGATTGTTCCGTTCAGCGAAGGCGTTCCCAATCCGCGCGCGCGCACAAATCTCAGTCCGCGTCTCGACTATCAGGTCAGCGCCAACAACACACTCACCGCGCGCTACCAATACGAGCGGGAGAATGAAACGAACAACGGCATCGGCCAATTCAACCTCCCTTCCATGGGCTTCAATCAACAGAACCGGGAACACCAGCTCCAGATCAGCGACACGCAAATCATAAATGCAAAAGTCATCAACGAGACCCGCTTCCAATTCGTGCGCGAAACCAGCGACCGGAGTCCGCTGAGCACCGCGCCAACGATTTCCGCGCAAGGCGCCTTCACGGATGGCGGGAATGGCGGCGGGGTCAGCAGCGATACCCTCGACCGCTTCGAAATGCAAAACTACACTTCGATGTCGCACGGCAAGCACTTCTTGAAATTTGGCGCGCGCCTGCGCGCCACGCGCGATTCGAATGAATCGCGCTCCGGCTACAACGGCAGCTTTAATTTCGGGCTGCGCCAAAACCCCAATTGCCCGCCGAACAGCGCCCCGGATACCTGCCCGAAAATTACGGGCATTCAGGCCTATCAAATGACCGTGCAAAGCCTCGCTCAGGGCATGTCGATGGCGCAAATTATCGCCGCGGGCGGCGGCGCCAGCCAGTACTCGATCACCACCGGAACGGCTCTCGCGGACGTAACGTATTTTGACGCCGGCTTGTATTTCCAGGATGACTGGCGCGTCAAACCCAATATCACTGTCAGCTACGGCCTGCGCTATGAAAGTCAGAACAACATCGGCGACCACGCCGATTTTGCGCCGCGCATCGGTCTCGCCTGGGGCCTCGATGGAAGCGGCAAGAAATCGCCAAAGACCGTGCTGCGCGCGGGCTTTGGCATTTTCTACGACCGCTTCGGCTACGACCTCGTCCTGCAGCAGCAACGTCTGAACAACATCACGCAAAAACAGTTCGTCGTTGCCAAGCCGCAGTTTTTCCTGGCCGATACTCCGTCCACGGATCAGTTGGCGGCGATGAGCACGACGGCGCCCACCCTTTATCAGTCCAATTCGAATCTCCGCACGCCTTACACCATGCAAACGGGATTGACGCTCGAACGACAGCTCACGAAAGCAGCCAATCTTTCCGTTACCTATTTGGCGTCGCGAGGACTGCACCAATTCTTCACGGAAAATATCAATGCACCACTTTGCAGCACGCTTCCTTGCGATCCGTCAACCGCTCTCCATCCTCTCGGAAATACCGACAACGTGTACCAATATCAATCCGAAGGCATCTTCAGGCAGCAGCAGCTCATCATCAACAGCAGCATTCGAATGGGTACGAGGCTTTCGCTCTTCGGCTATTACACCTTGAACTACGCGAATAGCGATGCCTCCGGCGCAGGAACTTTTCCTTCGACACAAAACGACATCAGCCTCGATTATGGCCGCGCTGCCTTCGACGTGCGCCACCGAGTTTTTTTTGGTGGCAACATGGGCTTGCCTTACAATTTCCGGCTGAGCCCTTTCCTCGTCGCGCAATCCGGCGTGCCCTTCAACATCACCACCGGGCAGGACGTGAATGGCGATTCCATTTTCAACGATCGGCCGGCGTTCGCAGCGCCGCAATCCCTGCCGCAAAATGTGATCACCAACAAATATGGTTCTTTCGATCTCGTTCCGCAGCCCGCTGAAATCCTGGTTCCCATCAATTCGCTGACCAGTGCGGGCCGTTTTTCTCTGAATCTTCGCTTGAGCAAAACCTTCGGCTTCGGCCAGAAAAAAGAACCGCTGAACACCGGAGCGGGCGGCCTCGGAGCCGGCGGCACGTTTGGCCGTGGCCCCGGAGGCCCTGGCGGACCCGGTGGCGGGCACGGGGGCGGCGGTTTCGGCGGCCGCGGCGGTGGCGGAATGGACAGCGGAGCGAACAACAACCGCTACAATTTGACGTTCAGCGTTTCTGCGCGGAACGTTTTCAATAACGTCAACCTTGCCACGCCCATCGGCAATTTGAGTTCGCCGCTCTTCGGCCAGGCCAATGATCTCGCGCGTGGTCCGTACTCCTCTTCCACTGCGAATCGGCGCATCGACTTGCAGGTGTCGTTCAGTTTCTAATCTCTCGCAGTAAACATACGCCGGCATTTTGTCAAATCTACTTTTGGCCATTGTTATCGCATCTGAGGTAAGGGGAGCGCGGGCATGTTTCCTGGGCACTCTTCTTAAGCTAAGCTCTAACAAGAAATGATCCAGTGCCCGCCGGCAGGCCACTTCCTTTTCGAGCCGCGGCAAAACATCCAGGAGCGGCCTTTGAGCAAGAATAGGCGCGACCTCGAGCTGGGAATGAAGCGCCCCATCGCGCGGCGCGATTTTCTAAATGGTTTCGGTTTGGCCGTTGGCGCTTCGCTCGCGCTGCCTCACGCGATCTGGGCCGACGCGTTCGGGTTGCCGGGTCCGCCTTCAGATCCGCAAGAAAAGGAAACCTACTATCCACCCGCCAAGACCGGTCTGCGCGGCAGCCACGATGGCTCATGGGAGGTGGCGCACGCCCTGCGCGACGGCAAGAAGTGGGGAAACGCGGCACCTGATGCCGAGTCCTACGACCTGACCATTGTAGGCGGCGGCATCAGCGGCCTTTCTGCAGCCTATTTCTATCGCCAAGAGGCCGGGCCGAAAGCCCGCATCCTTATTCTGGACAACCACGACGATTTTGGCGGCCACGCCAAACGCAATGAATTTCGGTCTGGCGGCCGCTTGCTCCTCGGCTACGGGGGGACTCAGTCGATTGCCGGTCCAGATCTATATAGTACGGAATCGAAGAATCTATTCCGCCAGCTCGGAATTGAACCAAGGAAGTTTGACACTTTCTATGACCAGAAATTCTTTGCTTCCCGAGGACTCACGGGCGGCGTTTTCTTTGACAAAGAGACGTTTGGCAGAGATCTTCTTGTGCCCGGTGTCGGAAAACTCTCTTGGCCTGAATTCGCCGCACGAACGCCGCTTTCGGAGACCGCGCAGAGAGATCTCGCACGCCTCTATACGGAAAAAGTCGACTATCTCCCGGCGAAAAACGCGGCAGAGAAGAAAAACTATCTTGCACGCACCAGCTACAAGGATTTTCTGCTGAACGACGCGAAGGTTCATCCAGAGATCGTTCGCTATTTTCAGTCTTCCACGTACGGTTTATATGGCGTAGGGATCGATGCGGTTCCCGCCGGCGATCTTGCTGGTCTCCGTTTTCATCCAGGATTTCAGGGCATGGATTTCTCCGGGCCGCCCGGACCCGGCATTGGGCTGGAGGTTACGCGCCAGGATAATGAGCCGTACATCTATCATTTTCCCGACGGCAACGCCTCCATCGCCCGGTTGCTCGTCCGCGCACTAATTCCCGGTTCAGCTTCCGGCCATTCCATGGAGGACATCGTCCTCGCGAAGATGGACTATTCGAAACTAAATTCTCCCGATTCTGCTGTTCGAATTCGCCTGAATTCGACCGCAGTCAGTGCACGAAACTCTGGCGACACTTCCGCGGACGGCGTTGAAGTCATCTATGTGCACGACGGAGAAGTGCGTTCCGTGCGCGGCGCTGCGTGCATTCTCGCCTGCTGGAACACGGTCATTCCCTATCTCTGTCCGGAAATGAGCGACAAGCAGAAGGAAGCCCTTGCATACGGCGTGAAGGTTCCTCTGGTTTACACCAATGTGCAGCTTCGAAACCGTGCTGCATTCGAAAAACTGAAAATTCACGGCGCGTCGTGCCCCGGCAGCTATTTCAGCAATGTCGAACTCGACTTTCCGGTCAGCATGGGAGGTTACCGCTACTCGGAAAAAGCCGAAGAACCCTGCCTCGTTCACCTGCAGCATGTTCCGTGCTCACCGGGGTTGCCCGCTCGTGATCAACAGCGTGCCGGCCGTGGGAAGCTCTACACCACGAAATTCGAAACACTCGAATACAATGTGCGCGATCAGCTTGCGCGGATGCTCGCCTCCGGCGGATTTGATCCGGCGCGTGACATTCAGGCTATCACCGTCAATCGCTGGCCCCACGGTTATGCTTACGAATACAATTCGCTGTACGACCCGGAGTGGCCTGCGGGACAATCACCCTGCGAAATCGGCCGCCAGCCGTTTGGCCGCGTCCACATTGCGAATTCGGATGCCGGTGCATTTGCTTATACGAATGAAGCAATCGATCAAGCCTGGCGCGCCGTTCGGGAATTGACCGTGAAATAGGCTTCCCATGAAGCGGAAACGGAAGAACATCGACAAGGGCGTGGAAGCGCGGCGCGCCGCCCGGAAGTCCGGCCTGGCACCGGCCGTCACGCGCGTGATTCCCGACAAACGGAAACGGCCCGCGAAACACAAGAAGCAGCTGCAGGAAACCGAACTCGAATAATCCTGGATCAAATTTTTGCCGCGGCCCCTTCCTCTTCAAAAGTGGGAGCCAGGCTCCCGCACTTCAAAATTGTCAGGTCCGACCGGACCTAGTTTTTGGAGCCTCATCCGGGTTTGTTGATGGGGACGACTTCGTCCGGACGGAAGAGCGGCGCGAGCGCGATTTTGCGGCGCTGAGCCAGTTCCGCGGCGATGGTTTCCAAATCTTTCTTGTCGAAACCCATCGAGCTGACTTTCACAGTCCCCCCGGTATCGATTAGAAAAATCGTGGGCACACTGGTGAGGGCGTAGGTATTCGAGACGATGTAGCCATCTTCGTCGTCGATCAGCATCGGGAAAGTGACGCCGAATTCCTTGGCGAAATCCCTGGTGTCGCGCGCGTCGTCCTGCGAGATGCCCAGGAACGTGACGCCGTTGCCGCCATAGCGTTTATAGAGGCGTTCGAGGAAGGGAAGCGTGAATTGGCAGACGGGACAGGAGATCTTGAAGAAAGCGGCGACGACCGGGCCGCGTTGCAAGAGGTCGTTGAGCGAATACTCCTTGCCATCGAGCGATTTGAGTGAAAATCCTGGAGCCATGTTCCCAGCAACAATATGCGTCATTGGTTCGTCTGTTCCCATCCAGCGTCTAAGCCGCCGCAGAATTCCCATCGGTTGAGTGTAGCGTAAGTGCGGTGACTGGTGAATGGTGACTGGTGATTCGTGACCGGTGACTGGTGGCCGGTGACCCGTGAGTAGAGATAGAGCACAGCCATCGCTAAATGGGTTCATCGGGAATTTGCAGGAACTGTGGGTGGGGTTGCGCAACCTCACGGTTTCATCGCCCGGTGACTCCTGACCCGGAAGTACAGTCGCTCGACCAACAAGGAACAGAAAGGACATCTGAACCGAATCTGTCTCCCTGAACACTAGCGTTGCCCTGCAGGGCTCTCTATCTTGTTAACAGATGGTCCGACGAGTAGGCAGCCCCCCTTCCAGCTCCCTGACCTGCGCGCGAGAGGTGCTAAAGAGTGCATCCGACGCAATCCTGGAGGGATAAGTGAAAAAGTATTTTTTTCTAGCGCTAGTATTCGCGCTTGCCACAGCGGAAGCTTCAGCCCAAACGACAGTCGCCGACTTCGACAACCCCGCGTGCAGCGGGAACGCAATCGGCGTCTATCAAGGAATCGACTTCAGCCTGTGGGGTTGCGAAAATCCCGGGCTGGCGGCGCAAACGGGGACAAGCATAGCTTGGTACCGTCACAGCAACAGCGGACAGTTCAAGCTGCAGACGCCGGGGACGCTGCTTTCGCTGAACGCGGCAACGCCCAGCGGCTCAGGAACGCTTACGATTTCAACCGATGCCGGAGAGAGCTTTTCGCACTCGATCAACACCACGTTTCAAACGCTGCTGACAGGTTTCACGAAAGCTGCTTCGATAATTACGGTGAAGTTTCCGGGGGGCCGAACTATCGAGCTGGACAATATCATGTACCAAACAGGAAGCGTGTCACGGACGCCGGGTATGCTGAACCTATCGGCTACTCTGACGTGGGACGACGGCACGCCGGTTGCAGGCAGCCTGAATCTTTCCCAACTTACCGGGCTGGGCTCACCGATCCAACTCGGCACGTTTGCGATAAATTCCTCAGGCGGCACCAGCGGAACAGTGAACATTGACCTCACGCAGCCCGATCCGTTGACGTTTCAAGTTGTCCTGGTTGGCACGAACAACACGGCAGTGGGAGCGCCGGCGATCTTCCAAGTCAGCAGGGTGATGTTTCCTTCGACCTTAACCGGAATAAACGCCAAAATCGTTTTGTCAAAATCCACGGCAACGATCAAGTCTTTCAAAATGGGATTGGTGCCGTAGCACGGTTTATTACAACTCATTGGAACCCGTCGAATACGCTGCTCTCAGAGTGTTCAGGGCTTCGAGCTAAATCGGAGCAATTGCGGAGACACAGCTTCCGCCGGCCAGCTAAGCGCAGCACCAGCGCATCGTTCTGACAGGTTGGAAAATCGCCATGAGACGATTCCAGTCTGTGGCTACGACCTTGATCGTTTGGCCCCAGAGCCACCTGCTTCAAGTTGCCCTAATCCGATTTCTCGGCGGCACGCAGCGATGCGCCGGTCACCAGCGAGAGCAGGGGAGATAGCCATGCCACGGACACGATTCGTTTCGCTGTATTCATCACAGGCCTACTAACACACGAGCCCTAAAGACAGCGACCCCAGCCAGGTGGTGCTGGCTGGGGCCCGGCAGTCAAAAACTGCTTGTTTATCCCTTCACGGGAATGGTGACGGACTTGGCGAGCTTGAACGACAGTTGACTCTGGGCCGGGAGGGTGGTTACGTCCTTTTTGTCCTTTGTGTCCGTTTTGCCCTTGGCCTGAGCACTGTCTTTGGAATTGTTTTTGGTCTGGTTTTTCGCGGATTGCGCCACCGAGTTGGTTTCCAACTCGTAGGATTTTCCGTGTAGTTCAACCGAAGCGAGAGTTACCTTCATTTCCTTGTTCTTGACCTTCACGACGCGGCCCACCACTTTCGTGCCCTTGGGAATCACGGTCTTTCCCTCGACCTGGACGGGCGTGGAGAGCTTCGCGGCAAAGGTATCACCGACGTGGTTCTTGTTGCTGGCGAGGGTTTGGCCTACCGTCGCGCTGATGGCTGTGCCCTTCGGCACGGTAACCATCGTGGCTGGCTGCGGTGCTTTGCTTGAGACGCTGACAGCCTTCGGTGTCTCGGCTTTCTTCGTAGTGGCGGCAGCCTTGTTGGTGGCCTGGTTCGAGCAGCCTGCTACAGTCAAGAAGCCTGCCGCTGCCGCAGCAAGCCAAAGTTTGCGACGGACCTGAGAGTCGAACATTTCGATCCTCCAAAGGGAGTACCCTTAGGGTGAATCGAAGGAGGTGCTGGTTTGTCCCCTTCGTCGGGTAAAACTACAAAACCTGCGAACGATAGGTATTCCCTGCTTGTATTAATCGTATAGGATTCCGTAGACGCAGCTGCGCTGCGTGTCCTTCCCGGCACCGGCCTATCGGCCAGTAGAGGGGCAGCTCACTTTTCGGTTGGATTCCGATGTGCGATTTAGCCAAGGGCGTATGTCCGTCGGTGGACAAGACTCGGGTTCACATACTGCAAGATGCAGGGCCCCGGCCCTCAAGAGCCAACTAGGGCTCTGCCAAATTCATCTTTAGCGTTTGCCTCCGCGCCAGCCTCCCGGCGATTAGGGCTGGATGGAGAATTCTGTTTCCACTTCTACCGGTTTTCCATCCACGATTGTCGGCTTGAACTGACCCTTGGACATTGCCGGGCAGGGAGAGAGGTACTATTGCATGTGCCAATGGGGGTTGGTACATTCGCCGGCAACCTAACTTCCAGCCTCAATCCCTGAGGACGCAGCGAGTGCCTGCCTACATTGCGTGGGATCTCGCGGAGCGTCGTTTCTGAAGGGAGACCCCGATGAAAATTCGATTCTCACTTGGACTTTTTTGCGCTTCGGCCTTGTTGCTGGTCTTGCTTTTGCCCTTTTCTTTGATCGGTGGAGACAAACCACAGCTCGTCGTGGACGATGACAAAGTGGAATGTCCGAATGCAACATTCAGCCGGATTCAGGACGCCGTAGATGCGGCGGCTTCTGGCGCAACGATTCGCGTTTGCAAAGGGACCTACGCGGAGCAGGTGGCGATCCACAAACCCTTGACCATTGATGCAGACAGCGGCGCGACGCTGATGCCCGGCACGATGCAGCAGAACACGACGAGTTTGCTCGACAGCTCGCCATTCGCTGCGGCGATTCTTGTGGCCGACACCACCGACGTCACCATCGAGGGCCTCATCGTGGACGGCGCGAACAACGGCGTGCCGCAATGCTCGCCGCGACTCTTCGGGATCGCTTTCCAAAACGCGTCGGGCGAGATCAGCCATGTGGCCATTCGCAACTTCAAGTTAGGCACAGGTCTGGGAGGCTGCCAGAGCGGCACGGGGATCTTTGTGCAGAGCGGACGGGGCGGCATCTCCAACGTGGAAATTGAAAAGTCCACCATCCACGATTTCCAGAAAAACGGAATTACCGCCAATGAAGTAGGAACTCACGTATCGGTCCACGGCAACGTCGTCACGGGCATTGGACCGACCACGGGAGCGGCTCAGAACGGCATCCAGATCGGCTTCGGCGCAGGAGGCGCGATTTCCAGGAACACGGTGACGAATAATTTGTGGTCTCCGTGCGCGGCTGTGGACACATGCACGGCGGTGGCGACGAACATTCTGGTCACGCAGTCCGATGGAGTAGAGGTGACCGACAACGGCGTGGGGATCAGTCAGGTGGGGATTTTCCTTCACGGGAACCACGGGCTCCTGACGCGGAACGAGACGTTTGCGAGCAGCGTCTTCGACGGGATTCGTCTCGAAGGCGATGACAACCGGGTGCGTCACAACCACGTCTTCAACGGCGCGCAAGCTGGGATTTTTATCGCCGGCAATAATAACGTGGTGGAGCACAACAAAATTACGGAGGCAGCCGTTGGCATTCTCAAAGAGACGGGCTCTGTCGGCAATCTGATTCGGTTCAACCAGGTGTTCGACACACCGATTGCGGTGCAGGATCCCGTTTCGCCGGGTTTGGCAGACGTCGTTTCACCGGAGCGGTAGGCAGCCGATCAGCGCTGTTTCTTGCGTTCGTTCTGCGCGACCCGCGCCTTCACCAGTTTCTTAACCAGTGCGGCGGGGAGTGGCTTGTCCGCAGGGAATTGGATGGTCCCTTTGGATGTGGAGAAGCCCTTAAGTTCCTTCTTAAACGCTTCGATAACCGCCGCAGTGGGGAACAAACTGCAGTGGTTAGAGAACGCGGCGAACCACACCAGCACTCCTTTGTTCTTGAACGCGGGCATCCCATAGCTGATACACTCGGTGGCTTCCCGTGGCACAGCGGACCGAATCGCCGCGCGAATCTTCTTCAAAGTGCCGCGGGCGGGTTCCGGGACGCCTGCGAGGTATTCTTCAACGTTCTTCGGAGCTACGCTGCTTTTCGCGCTCGAGCCACGATCATCGGAATTCACTTTTTTCATGCGGGCAATATTACAAGGGCGTTCCTCTCGAGTCTAGCATCGGACTGCCACGCAGCCGTTCGAAGTGAAAAACCCTGCAGTGCTTCCCGATTAGCCTCCGAGGAGTGCGGCGGCGAGTGTATCTCCTCCGATTTCACACAGGGCGTGCACGAGGACAATGCCGCGCGCGAGAGGTCTGCGGGGTCTTCCATTTTTTCCAGTTTTCTTTTCTCGGAGGGACAACTGGCACTGTGTTTACTAAAACAATTAGATAAATTCAATGCTGCTGAATGCCTAGCGCCATTCCTTGCGAAAACGGTCTGATAGGGTGGGCTATTACTCGTGCGCAAAACTATGTACGTAAGTCTGCGTATAATAACTTTGGATTTGTTTAGCTATCCTAAGCCGGTTAGAGGAATCGTTCCCTCGTGTCCCGAATACAGTTGCCGGCCGATGTGCACTCTGCACACCGTCCGGAGGTGGGCACCATGGGCCAGATAGGGGTACCTTTTCTAGGTTTTCATGATTATTGCCTCGTCGTGCTCTCCATTCTAATCGCCATTTTGGCTTCCTACGTAGGGCTCGATGTAGCAGTGCGCGTGACGGCTGCCTGTCCCCGTGGGCTACCGCTGGCTCACTACATTCCTGCCGCTTCTCATAGCGATTCTAACCTCTGCCGCCCCACTGTTTGTAGCCACTCGGAAAAAGATGGGCCTTGTTCAAGCGCTGGCCGGCCAATCTGCATCTCGCGCACCGTCTGGAGGAGGGTGCCATGAGCCAAACCGGGGCTAATACGCGCCACAACGATGCTGACGGAGCGTCGAATGCTATCGAAGAGCGCCTGCGGTTGATCATTGACGCAATTCCCGCAATAATCTGGGGCAAGTTGCCTGACGGCTCAGCTGATTTCCTCAACCAACATTTTCGGGAATATACGGGCCTTTCCTTAGAGGACGGGCTGGGCTGGGGCTGGATGAACGCGTTTCATCCTGACGACCGTTTGATGGAGGAATGGCGCGCGGCTTTGGCGGCCGGGAAACCCTTTGAGAAGGAGGCGCGTCTCCGCCGGGCCGACGGGCAGTATCGCTGGTTCCTAATTCGCGCCGTGCCGTTGCGAGACGAGCCGGGAAACATCGTCAATTGGTATGGAACGTCCATCGACATCGAAGATCTGAAAAGGGACGAAGATCGCGCTCGGCTTGTTATCAACACAATTCCGACGATGGTTTGGACCCTTCAACCTGATGGCGCCGTTGATTTCGTCAATCAGCGTTGGCTGGACTATACGGGTCTCACTTTGGAAGAGGAAATCGAAGACCCGACGGGCCCAGTTCATCCCGAAGATCTTCCAAGAGTCATGGAAAAGTGGCTCGTGGACCTGGCCGCTGGGGAACCCTCCGAGGATGAAATGCGCTTGCGGCGGGCTGACGGAGAGTATCGCTGGTTTTTGGTTCGCACCGTGCCGCTGCGCGACGAGCAGGGAAACCTCGTTAAGTAGTACGGACGCATTGTTAGGATCTTGTCGCCACGGGATCATCTCCGCGCCTAGCGCCGCAGAGTAATTCGCTAACCAGAAGTGAGCAGAAGGACACAAGTTGAAACCGTATGCGTTCCAATTCCGCGCACGGAAGGCCTCGATCACGTTTCCGGCAAGAGACTAGGTTTTGACCGCGTGGTCGGCTTACCGGGCATCTCCCTTCCGGTTTTCGCGCACGTTACCCACGTATGTGGCCCGCACATCGGATTGTCCAAATCGTGCCAGCTCCGCGACAACCGAGCCCCTCAAGCGTCAATAGAACAGCAGCAAGTGGAATTGTGCCGGACTGCGGGCAACGCTCCCATATTTACTGGAGGCGGGAACCCCCACAGTCTGGGCTGCGTACTGTTTGGAGAGGTGTTCCATGCCAAATCTGCCCGGCAATTTTCGGTACGCCCTCCGACAGTTTCGGTTATCGCCTGTTTTTACCGCTGCGGCGGTACTCACATTGGCCTTGGGGATTGGCGGCACCACGGCAATATTTACCTTGATCCATGCGGTGATGCTCCGCTCTTTGCCGGTTTCCGATCCCGGCAGGCTGTACCGGGTTGGCGAAGGCGACGATTGCTGCGTGGAAGGAGGGCCTCAGGACCGCTGGGGAATGTATTCCTTCCCTTTGTACGAGCGGCTGAAAACAGAAACGCCGGAATTCGAGGACGTTACTGCTTTCCAGGCCGGTCGTGCCCGCTTGAGTGTGCGGCGTCAGGGCGTTGAATCAGCTGCACGGTCGCTGCGCTCGGAGTACGTAACTGGTACCTATTTCTCGACTCTTGGAGTGCGAGCCTTCGGTGGCTGGGTGTTTACCCCGGATGACGACAAGCCGGGCGCTTCGCCGGTTGCCGTGCTCAGCCACCGTGTCTGGCAGACCACCTATGCCTCCGATCCTTCGGTAGTGGGTTCAACATTTGTCGTGGAGGGCCATCCCGTGACCGTGATCGGCGTCGCGCCCCCCGGATTTTTCGGCGAAACTCTGGAAAGCGACCCTCCTGATTTGTGGGTTCCGCTGCAACTGGAACCCATGATTAATCGGGAAGGTAGTCTGTTGCGGCAGCCTGTCTCTGCATGGCTGCGCATGATCGGCCGATTGCGTCCGGGAACTTCGATTGACGGAATGGCTCCGCGCCTTACGGGAGTGCTTCGCCAATGGATGCAGAACGATTCCGGGTACCCTTCCAACTGGATGCCCGACGTGATCCGCCTGCTTCCCAAGCAAGTGATCGGCGTGGTGCCAGCCGGAGCGGGCGTGGGAGTAATGAAAGAGGAGTACGGGCGCAGCCTGCAGATCCTGCTGTCGGTGTGCGGCTTGGTGCTGCTGATCGCGTGTTCCAACGTGGCGAACCTGCTGCTCGCTCGAGGGGTAGCGCGTCGTGGCCAAACGGCGGTGCGCTTGGCACTTGGTGCCACTCCCGGTCAGATCGTTATGCAAGCGCTCACGGAAAGCGTCCTGCTCGCCATTGCCGGCGGGATTGTGGGGCTTCTCGTGGCCGCGGCAGCCGCGCGGCTGCTACTGGCCCTCGCGTTCCACAGCTCCCATTTTCTGCCGATCAGCACCGCGCCATCGCTCATGGTACTGGCGTTTGCCTTCGGCTTGGCGCTGGTGACGGGAATCATTTTCGGGGCGGCTCCCGCTTGGCTGGCCACGCGTACCGATCCGGCGGAAGCGCTGCGCGGATCGGGGCGCGGCACCAGAGATCGTTCTTCTTTCGCGCGTAAAGCTCTGCTGGTCGTGCAGGCCACCTTGTCGGTTGTCCTGGTCGCCGGTGCCACCATGCTAGCGCGAAGCCTGAACAAGCTCGAGCATCAGGATTTCGGATACCAGGTACAAGAGCGCGTGGAGGTGGACATGAACAATCCTCCGGCGACTTACACGCAACCCCAGTTAGCCTCGCTCTACCACCAACTGGAAGAACGACTCAATCGCCTCCCGGGGGTGCAGGGCTCCGGGCTGGCGCTCTATAATCCGCTCACCAACAACTGGGGCGAACTCATCATGGTCGCCGGCCATCCTCCGGCCCAATTCCATGAGGAAGCGGGCGCGTCCTGGGACCGTGTGAGCGCCAACTATCTACAAAATCTCGGCATGCCGATTTTGCGCGGACGAGCGTTTACCGCGGCGGACAACGAAACCACGGCGCCGGTGGCCATCGTCAACGAGGCTTTCGTGAAGCGCTTTTTCAAAAGCGACGAAAACCCTCTGGATCAGCATTTCGGCCTCGACGTGCCCGAGTACGCCGGTACGTTTCGTATCGTCGGCGTCGTGCGCGATGCCAAGTTTGCGGGCTGGGGCCTGAGCAGGCCCGCGCGCCCGATGTTCTTCGTGCCCCTGGCCCAAAATGTCGCCTATCCCGACGAGTTGATGAAGATGATCGAGCTGCGCTCCCATTTTATCGGCGGAATGTTGTTGGTAACGAATATGTCTCCCGGCGCGCTGGAGGCCCTGCTTACCAGGATGCTGGCAGACCTGGATCCCAACCTGACGATCAACAGCATCAGGACCATGCAGCAGCAGATTGAGCTCTCTTTTGATCAGGAGCGAGCGGTAGCTAGTCTCGCCGGCTTGTTCGGGATCGTGGCTCTGGTATTGGCTGCGATCGGACTGTACGGTGTCACCGCCTACTCTGTTGCCCAGCGAACCAACGAAATCGGCATTCGCATGGCCCTCGGTGCCGACCGCCCGAAAGTGATTCGCCTCGTGCTGCGCGGCGCCTTCAAGCGCGTCTTACTTGGCCTGATCCTGGGCTTGCCTCTGGCAGTCGGCGCCGGCCGCTTGATCTCCGCCCAACTCTATGGCGTTTCCTCGTGGGATCCGTTCGCCCTGACCGTGGCCGCTGGCGCGCTTGCGATCTGCTCCTTTTTCGCGGCCATCATTCCCGCAAACCGCGCTGCATCGATTTCCCCCATGAACGCGCTAAGAATCGAGTAGCCCGGCGTCAGCGGCTTCGCGTCTCTTGATTTGGGCTTCCGCTGAAAGCTCGAGTATTCGTTCTCTCGCACTATCCGGACTCATGGCTGCTCTCCTGGGCTGGCGGAATAGCAGGTTGGCTCGATTCGGAAGATCGAACTGGCGCGGACTACCGGGTCCACTTCAATGACTTCATCCAGGAATCAGGAGACTTGGGGGAATGGAGATGTCCGACCAAGTAGCCCGCAATGAATGGATGTGCATATTTCATGCCAGGCACGGAGCACGAGCCTCAAGGTTCCAAGGCCGAGCTAACTCCAAGATGCGGCGGTACTTACGGTCGAAACCGATGGGAGGTCACCTTCGATCTCCAGGGTCCATTTTTCCAGTAAGGTCAGGAGTCTGCCAAAGTTGTGCAAATGTCTTTCGTGGACGGGGCAAGCAACTAATCCCGCCGGACGGGGTTTGGAATTGACTACACTCAGAAAAGTTACGACAGCGGACCAGGGAAGTTGATTAGAAAGGATTCTTCCCACACGGAAGTGGGGCTGCAAGGGGTGACGACATGGACGTGCCCTGCCCTAAGTACAACAGCATCCGGCCCAACATTGCTGGACTCACGTCTCCAGTGCAACAGGCCGAAATGAAATTACTCCTGGCCGGTAGGTGGCCACCGCTCAAGCCGTTGCCGGTATTCAAGTATGAAACAGATGAGTATCGCGCCTCGATTGATTTCGACAAGACCCGCGGAGAGTGGGTCTGTCGCAAAATATCTTTACCGTCCAACAAGGCTGAGGAGCTGCGTGGTGGATTGACAGAAATAACCATGGCATTGCCCCACCGTCAAGCAGAAGTGTTCGGCGAATGTGCCGCCGCAGAACATCAAGAACAAGAATTGGAGAAGGACGCCAGTCGTCGACTCCAGGCCATTCTTGAGTGGAGAGAGAATTACGCGAACGGCGCACTCTATTCTGGTCTGCAGGACTATCTTTCCGAAAGCCAGCAAGAGGAAATCGACGACAGCATCCGGCTGACTCTTACTGCCCGGCAGCTTCAGTTCAACCCGAAGAATGTTGCGTTCGTCTTTGACGCACTTTCGAAGGCGGGCGGTAAGCTGGCAACACTCATAGAAATCGCGCAGCGGAACAAGGCGGAGCAGGGAGCGGACGTACCGGCAAAAGCGGAAGCAGCCTCACCCGGCCCCGAACGCCAGGTGTCGGTTGAAGTGATTCACCCCGCGCCCGACCGCCGCCTTCAGATGCGCACCACTCCTGCTTCCCGCGCGTACGTCGAGCTCGGCGATACCAATAGCGGCATGGTCCTCAACATAAGTGAGACGGGCATGGCCGTTGCCGCAGCCGACCCCCTTGTAGCAGATGACTACCTCCCACGCATTCGCTTTCAATTGCCCGGCTCCGGGCAGAGCATCGAAATCTCCGCGCAGATAGTGTGGCTGGCGGAATCGAAAAAAAGCGCAGGCATCCGATTTGTTGATCTCACCGCCGACGCCCGGAATCAAATTTCAAATTGGATCGCGTCCGAAAAGTCAGCCCCGGAAGTTGAAGGCTTAACGCCGGCGCCTGTTGAGAGCCTCATCCTTGCAACCCTCGAAAACTTCCCAGCGGAGCCGATTGGAAGTGTTTTCCCTGAGCAAGACCAACCCTCCTCGCCAGAACGGATTGCATACACTGCGTCTCAAGCATCTGAGATCGGTGCGCCTGAGATTCTGGATGCGAGCCCTCTATCGCTTGTCGAAGATCTCCAGGAAAAAGTGCACCGCCACACTCCAGTCGCCGGTTTTGCACCGCAAGTTCGAACAGACAAAGTCGACTCGTCAGCGGATCGTATCGAGGACTCGCCCTCACACTTTTATGTTCTTGAAATATCCGGATTTCAGGTCGCCGCATTAATGTTTTTGTTCGCGGTGATCAGTCTTGCCCTTGGGCTCACCGTGGGTCGCAGCCCGCTCGGAATACGCCTCCGAGACGCCCAGAAATCAATACTGGCTCTTGATGCCACGTCACCGGCACTGCCTGATCGCCCAGGCGAAACGACTTCGCGAACTTCCACTCCACCGGCGGCAAATACCTTCAATACGCCTGCAGCAAATCCGCCGGCGCTGGAGACGGAAGAATCCCTCATTGATTCCGGTAACTCCTCGGCGGGTACCAATAAACTCGATGAGCCCGCGCCTTCCAAAAAAAAGTCCAAGGAAAGCACCCGGGACTCTGAATCTTTCGCGAAAGTGCCCTCCACAGATTCAAATTCCTATCCGACAATGGAATCCAAACCATCTGCTAATCCCGAAGCCGATCCTGAGCGCAAGGGCTCGACCGCGCTAATCGCACGAAACGCGCCGCCACGCGCGAGTCCCAAACCTGCCCATTCACCCAAGGCTGTCGGCCCGATAAGTGGCGCACCGAGAAATCCCGCCCCACGCAGAGTAACGCCTGCGCCGCGCGCAGCGCCGCACCTGTCATCGCCTTCCGCAATCCTTGTCACTGGTCCAGGCGACGGCAGCAAACCGTTCAGGCTGGTTCTCCCGCAAGAACCGATCGCCGCCTCCTCTTCGTTTGCGATGACCTCGCAACTTTCCGTTCTTGTTTCTCCTGAGCCCGGACCTGCACCGGCTCATCAACCCGCTCGATTGCAAGCCGGTGAGCTTGTCTCCTTTGTTTGGCCTCGTTATCCAAGGCCGGGGGACCGACATGGATCGTCGGAAACCGTAAAGGTCCGTACCACCATCGGAGAGCTCGGCCAAGTGCTAGATGTAAAGCGCGTGAGCGGCTCGGTCTCTCTTCTTCCTGCTGCAATGAGCGCCATTCGCCTGTGGCGTTACAAGCCCACTCTCTTGAACAGCAGGCCTGTCCAAGCTCAACAGGACGTCACCATTGCATTCCGGCCGCCACAGCGTTTGTCACGCGTGCCCACTCGGCATCCATCGCACAACTAGCGGCGAAGGCGTTCTCGCGCGCCTTGGTTTCAGGCGACAGCGCGTGCGCGCAACTGCATTTCGTAGAGTTTGCCGCCCGCCCAGCATTGCGGCATCGCGAGCACCACGAGCGCGATTGGATACCAGTGGGGCCCGAAGGCCGGTCCCTTGTTCCACGTCACCACGGTGCCCACAATACTCACGGCAAGGCCCAGGACCCCAAGCACCAGGGCGTGCAGCATGGGCCGATTGGGCGCGAGCCGCGCCGTGACGTAGCTTCCTGCAACGCTGTAGACCGTGCGATAGGCTGTTGCAAGCAGCAAGAGGGCATTGGACGCGGGCTGGTCCCATGGCGGGAAAACGCGGGCTGCGTGCAGCACCACGTCGGTGACGATTGAGAGAATGGCGCCCACGAGAATGCCTGCGAGCACGGCGCCGATACTTTTCCAAATGTTATTGTTCATGCTTTCTCCAGGAGTTCAGCGAGATTGTCGAAGCTTTCGGCCGCGCGGCGTTCCATGCCAGGCTTGAGGACAGTATCGCGAACCTACCGTTCCGTCCAACTGCAATGTTCCAGTGTTTGTCATCGGCGTTTTCCTATCACGCTTCGAACGCTCAAAGTTTTTCTTTTGAACGTTTCGCCACCAGCCGCCGAATCACCGCGGGACTCGTGAGCTCCCAGAGCGCGTCCTTTCCCACCCACCGCTCCGCAGCCTGCGGTGAGTCCGCCAACCGCCGGGCCACCGTCACCGCGGCTGCGTGGAGCGCGGCGTTGCGCCTTCCGATGGCGCGAAGGGCCCAGTTCACGCCCTTCTTAACGAAATTGCGCTCGTCGCGCGCGCCCTTCTCAATAAGGGGCAGCAAGGCCAGAAAGCTCTTGTCCGGAGCGGCCTTGTCGTGGGGCGCCAGGCATGCCATCAGGGCGAAGGCGCCGCGCTTGACGAAGGGCCGGGGCGAAGCCGACCACTGGCGGACCTTCTCCCACGCGAACGGCGTGCGGTCAAAGAGATGGAAGCAGACCGTGTCGCAGTCGCCCCAGTTCTCGAAGCTGGTGGCCCACGCGTTCATCTGCCTGCGTGTTACGCGTTGCGGGTCGCCTATCAGCGCGGCCAGCAGGCGTGCCTCGTACCACCCGCTCTCCCACAAGGCCAGCGACAGGGCGTGGTCCTTTCCCAGTCGCTTCCTCAGCGACAGCAGCGCTCCCATCGTCACGCCGAATGCGTGCTTGGCTTCAATGCCGTAACGGGGCAGCCCTTCGACGGTACGCCGGGTCCCGCGCCGTTCGAGCCACTGCATTACTTCGTTCTTGTCCATCGTTGTGCTTTTGTTGAACTATTCTCCGTCGTATGCCTGCTTCAATCGTTGTATGTCAATTTTATCCATTTGAAGCATGGCCTTCATGACTCTTTTTGCTTTCCCAGGATCTTTGTCTTGCAACATTCTGCCTAAAGCCTGCCTAAAGCAGAGGGAATGATTTGCCACGACAGGCCGTATTTGTCCTTCAGCCAGCCGCATCTTTGTTTTTCTCCGCCTTCAGAAAGTTTCTCCCACAGCTCGTCTACTTCCTGCTGGGTCTCGCAGTTCACGAAGAACGAGATAGCCGGCGAAAAGGTGAATTGCGGGCCGCCGTTTAGCGCAAGGAATCTCTGTCCTTCGAGCTCGAATGTCGCGGACATGACCGTCCCCTTCGGTCCGGGCCCGCCCTCTCCATATCGGCTAACGCTCACGACCTTTGAGTTCTTGAAGATCGAAACATAGAAATTCATCGCTTCTTCGGCTTTGCCGTCGAACCACAGGAACGGGTTGATTTTTTGCATAGAGCTCTCCGCCTCGTTTTTCAATTTACCATTGTCGGTATTACATGAGTATGAATATGTTACTTGCAAAATGCAAGTGATAATCCCGGGCTCGCGTGGCAGCAAAGACGCGTGTCAGCGGGCCCGGGCTTCGTGAGCATCGTTATTGTCAACGTTCCCAATGTTACTTTCGTTCTAGAAAGAATTGCCCCGACATATCAGCAATCACTTCCTGCGTCATGCGAGAGACGCCAACAGATCCGCAAGCCGGTCGTAGCTCGCAGCGACCCCGCCCTCCATGCCGGACTTCAGGACACCGTCGCGGACCTCTTGCGATACGTAGACCATCGTGCTCGTCATCGTGGTCCTGCCGCCCTGCTCGACGAGCGTGGTCGTGATCAGCGACTCGCCTGCGTACCAGGCTTCGTCGAACAACTCGGTACAGACGAGCCGTTCTTGCGGCACGATCTCGCGGTAGACGCCGCCCATTCCCATTTCTTTTCCGTTACTCTCACGCCGCCACACGTAACGATACTGGCCTCCCACTCGCAGATCGATCTCGCAGACCGGCATTGTCCAGCCCGGCGGCCCGAGTAACCACTGCTTGACCAGTTCGGGCTTCGTGAAAGCGTCGAAGACCAGTCTGCGCGGCGCATCGAACACGCGCGTCATCGCGATCTCGCGGTCGCTGGGCGTAGTTATTTGCAATTTCACTTTCGATGTTCCTGGGTTCGTCATCGGTGCTCTCCTTTATCGTTTTGTGGGTCCACGTTTTTTCTCGTCGGTTTTCATCTCGTCCAGCAGGGCATCCAGGCGCTGGAAGTTGCCCTCCCAGAGACGCCGGTACTTCTCCAGCCAGACCTCTAGCTCCTGAAATCGCATGGGCCGCAACGCATAAATCCGGCGCTGCGCGTCCACGCGAACGTCCACCAGTCCGGCATCACTGAGCACCCGCAAATGTTTGGAAACTTGCGGCTGGCGGAGGCCCAACTGTGTGACCATGTCCCCAACGGGCCGTGGTCCGTCCAGCAACAGATCGACGATCTGAAAACGGTGGGGCTCGGCCAGCGCTCGGAGTGTTTCCATCATGGCGAGTGCGAATATGCCCCAAAACGTATATGTGTGTCAAGGAATATTCAAAGCCGCAAACTAGTTTGCATTGCAAACCAAAATTGATGCGCCTTGATGGCGCCTCGGCGCGCGGATCACCCTAAGTGCTTGCCAGCCAAGGGGATACGCGGCCGCTCGAAACTGGCCTGTGAAATTACCAGTCTTTTTGGGGAAGCGTATTTCCTTGCTACTTCAAAGCAAAGCTGCTTCCTGTTGCGGTTACTTGTCTCGCCTCGGCTTATCCGCCTGCGTCCTTAATGTTTTCGCGAGCTCTCCTCAGAGAGTTATTTGGTTCGCTTCTGGCGTCGGAATCCGGTTTCAGGAGATCGATGGCGCTGTGAAGGGCCATGGCTTTCCCGCCCGAGGGACCAGCGCACGAATCGGAGACCGGCTTGGGCTTCACGCCGGTCACATCCCATTTCACGCAACTGAAATCGATCGCTAGAGTGCGGCTGACGCGGAGGGAAGCGACACACTCGTCCAAATACTTAAACGACGAGCAGACATCCTGCAAGTTTTTGTCCCGCGGCAAGATTCCTTGCACTTGCAACTGATGGGTCAGTTTTGCTTCCAGATCGCCAGTCGAGGCGAGCTGATCGTTTGCGGATTTTGGGCCGCGATTGATCAGTTTTAGCGGATTGTATCTCTTGGGATTGTACCAGCGAGGAGACTGCCCGTCTGGCGTATCCTTCGCATCTTGCGCTGTGACGGAAAACGAACAAAGGAGAAAACACAGCACGGCCGATGAAAAAACGATCGAGTAACCTCTCATGTTTGTCTCTCCGAGGGCTGGAAAGGCTACACAATTCATACCTCAAATTCGGCGGATGTGTCGAGAGGGCGATGCGAAAAGGGACAACGAGAGCGGGGGGTGGGCAGGCGCGGGGCGTACCTTTTTGGATGAGAGGCACAAGGTCCGCGCTTGTCAGGCGCGCTGCCGTAGGTTTGGATGGAAGGTACGGGATAAGAAGCCGGCCCGAAGCGTGAATGCCGCACGACCAATGCGTCACGCGCTTGCGATTCGCAGGCTTCAGACCCATCAGGTGGAACATGAAACTAAGCGCCAAATATTTGGTGTTGGTCTTTGCGGTCGCGATGCCAGCGATGGCTGAAGCGCAGAGCGTAGGGCAAGTGGAATGTCCGCGCTCCGGTGGTTACGTCTATCTCTACAGCTCGATGATTACGATGGACGTGCGCGGGACGCTGCAGTGTGGCGAACAAGTGCAGATCACGGGCCGGTACGACACGTATTTTGGCGTTCGAACCGCCAAAGGCGAAGTTGGTTATGTGCCGTTGGATAGCGTTCTATTGATTAAAGACAGGCCGGGAGCGAACCAGCCAAAGCCGCTGCCGCAAAAGCCTGCGAGAGAGCTTACTCCGTACGACGAACATGCTGCTCCGCCGCCTCCCGTGAAAACCTTGCCGGCTGGTTTCGACCTCACACTGGCGAACGGCACACCGGTGCACTTGAAACTTGGCAAGACGATTTCCACGGCGAGCGCGCACGTGGGAGACGCGGTGGAGTTACATGCAGCGGTGGAAGTGGTCGTGGATGGAATCACGGTGATTCCGATCGGGGCAACCGCCACCGGAATTGTGACGGAGGTCGAACCCAAAAAGCGGTTGGGCCGCGGCGGAAAGCTGGCATTGAGCATCAATTTTTTGCGGCTCGGCAACAATGAGAAGGCGGCAGTGCGTTCCTTCCAGGAGACATCAGAATCGATTTCGCAAGGGCACGGCAAAGACATCGTATTCGCGGAAGGAAGCGACTTTACGGCGTACGTGGATGGAAATGTGCACCTGAAGAAAGAAACATTTCTGGCGGCGAAGGATGGGGCCAACGCCGCGCCCGCCGCTCAGAATCCTTCACATCCAAGAAAGTGACTCCGAGAAAGTTGTCGCGTTTAGTCCAAGTGTAGAAACTTCAGGCCCACCCGCTTCGAAAAACCTGGAACGCAGAGATCACAGAGGAAGGCGAAGAAAAAAACACGGGTCTAAAGACCCGCCACTACAAAATCGAAGAGGCCTTCAGTGGATTTGTTTGGTTTTGCGGGACATGTAGTCCATGAGGAGATACTGGCCGAGGGTGTAGGGCGTGGTGAAATATGCTTTGCCGCGGCACATCTCGGTGATTTTCTGGACAAAGTGCACGAGGGAATAGTCACTGGCTAGCATGAAGGTGTTGATCATGATGCCGGCGCGCTTGCACTTGTTGACTTCTTCGAGAGTTTGGCCGACGACGAAGGGATCGAGGCCGAAAGCGTTTTTGTAGATGCGGCCGTCTTCAAGCGTTAGGGCGGAGGGCTTGCCGTCGGTGATCATGACAATTTGGCGCATATCTTTTTTCTGGCGGAGGAGAATGCGCTGGGCCATGCGAAGGCCTTCGCGCGTGTTGGTGTAATACGGGCCGACCTGGACGCGGGCGAGTTCGCTGAGGGGAACCTCTTCGGCGGAGTCGTGGAAGAGAACGAGATTGAGCGTGTCGCCAGGATATTGCGTTCGAATGAGATGGGAGAGGGCCATGGCCACGCGCTTGGCGGGCGTAAAGCGGTCTTCGCCGTAGAGAATCATGCTGTGGCTGCAATCGAGAAGGACGACGGTGGCGCAAGAGCTGTGGTATTCGCACTGGTGGACCATGAGGTCGGAGTAGGTCATCTCGATGGGAACTTTGGGTCCCTCGCGGCGGACGGCGTTGAAGAGCGTGGCGGAGATGTCCATGTTGAGGGTGTCGCCGAATTCGTAGGGGCGTGAGACGCCGCCGGATTCGACGCCCGTGGAGAGGTCGCGAGTGTCGTGGCGGCCGAAGCTGCTGCGGCCGAGCGAGCTGAGAAGATCCTGCAGTGTTTTGAAGCCAAGAAAATCAATCGTTTTGTCCGTGATTTCGAAGCGCGCTTCGGGCTGGCGTTCGCGCGGCTGCCCGAGCTGGCCGCGGGCGGAAGTTTGCGGTGGCGGCGTGACTTGCGGCGGCTGCTGCGGATTGATGAAGCCTTCGTTGGCCATGCGTTCCATGATTTTATCGAGAAGATCCTTCACGGCCTGGCTGTTCATCGCGCTGGGTTCGTTAAGCATTTCGCGGAGTTCGTCGGACATGACGTTTTCGGGGAGCAGGTCGCCTTCCTGTAGAGCGCGGAGGATGGCTTCGCGAAGGGCTTCCATGGAGCGCTCGGGATCCATTTGGGAGACGCCGTAAAACTGGGATTCGAATCCGCTTTGCAGGAAAAAATCGCCGAGACGTTTGATGAGTTCTTCGAGGTCGATGGCGTCGGCGGGTTCGCCGGTGTATTTGGCGTAGCGGATGAATTTCATGGGTGATTTACCGTGCCTCCCATGAGCAAGAGCGATTCCTCACATCCGCAGACCGACTCTTTCGCAGGAGCGAAAGGGGAAGAAAAAGTCGGCCTGCTCCGTTCGGAATGTGACGGTGTGTTGGTTGTGCGGGCATGTTAGTTGAATTGGCGGCGGGGGCCGCGGTTGGGGGATTCGCGCGGGTCGCGCGGTTCGGGTTGCTTGGGCTTATCGGCGTAGTAGCCGCGCTCTTCGCTGCGGCCGATGCGGCGATGGGCCCATAGGCCTTCGAGAATCAATTCGGCGGCGGCCGCGGCGGCGCCAGCATCTTTGCGATCCTGCACGCCGAGCTTGCCGATGTGATCCATAACGCCCTGGATTTTCGAAAGCTGTTGATAGCGGTCGCTGGTGTTGGCGAGTTCGGGCAACTTGAGTTCGCCGCCCAATTCGAACCATTGAATGACGGGCTGGAAATTGACGTCGGTGAAATGCTTGCTGAAGACGCGGCCGACGGCGGTGCGAATGAGCTCGCGCGCGATGGTGTCCGCGCCTTTGAGCTCGCCTTCGTATTCGAGCTCCATTTTTCCGGTGATGGCGGGGAGCGCGGCATAGACATCGGCGACGCGGGCGACGACGGATTTTTCGCCGGTGCGGGCGGCGCGATGCTCGGCGCTGCTGACGAGGCCTTCCATCGTGGTGATGGGGAGACGCTGGCTGACGCCGGAGCGGCGGTCCACGCGCTTGTCCTCGCGCGCCTGGAAGGCGATTTCTTCGACGACCTGGCGCAAGTAATGAGGGACTTCGATTTTCTTGCCGGAGTCGCGGGCGACCCAGGCTTCCTGCGCCGTGATGGTCATGCCTTCCTCAATGGTGGAAGGGTAATGTGTATGAATTTCGGAGCCGATGCGGTCTTTGAGCGGCGTGATAATTTTGCCGCGGGCGGTGTAGTCCTCGGGATTGGCGGTGAAGACGAGGAGGATGTCGAGCGGAAGGCGGAGAGGATAGCCCTTAATCTGGATGTCGCCTTCTTGCATGATGTTGAAGAGACCGACCTGAATTTTTCCGGCGAGATCGGGGAGCTCGTTGATGGCGAAGATGCCGCGATTGGCGCGGGGGAGAAGGCCGTAGTGGATGGTGAGCTCGTCGGAAAGATCGCGTCCGCCGCGGGCGGCGCGGATGGGATCGACGTCGCCGATGATGTCGGCCATGGTGACATCGGGCGTGGCGAGTTTTTCGACGAAGCGATTCTCGCGCGGCATCCAGGCGATGGGGGTGTTGTCCCCTTCGGCGGCGATTTTTTCGCGGCAGGCGCGGCAGATGGGCTTGAAGGGATCGTCATTGATTTCGCAGCCGGCGACGACGGGCATCTCGGCGTCGAGGAGATTGATGAGTCCGCGCAGGATACGGCTTTTGGCCTGGCCGCGGAGGCCGAGAAGAATGAAATTGTGGCGCGAGAGCAAAGCGTTGATGATTTGCGGGATGACGGTGTCTTCGTAGCCGTGAACGCCGGGAAATAACGTTTCGCCCTTTTCGATGGCGCGAAGGAGATTGCGGCGGATTTCGTTTTTCACGGAGATGGAGGCGCTGCGCGGGTCGAAGTCAGGGATGCGCCTGAGCTCGCCGAGCGTGCGTGGTTTCGATTGTCCGGAAGATTGCATAAAAGTGCTGGCCGTCATGGGGTCCCGTTCCGCGAGCCCGGCACGGCCGGGCCCGCACAAACTAATTCAAGCCGTGTCCATTGCCACCCGCGCGCTGGCGCACGGCCTCCCGTTTTTGTAGATGCGGCGCCCATTCGCGAAGGTACGTTACCAGGCGCTCCTGGCGATCGGCTTCGCAGCGCAGTTCGAGAATCTGCTGCTTCCACAATAGTTCCATGGGCAAGGTGGCGGCAACGAGATAAGAAAGTTCTTCGGGCGGGGCACCCTTTAGATTTTTTGGATAGTCGTCGAAGATGAGCGTGTGACAGGCCTCGAAGAGTTCAATGAGTTCGCGCTGGACGCGGGGATCGGGGGCGGCTTCGCGATCCTCGAGGTAATCCACCTGGCCTTCTAGAAGCGGGTGGTCCTGGAAAAGATCGAGGACGCGGAATGGGGCGCGTCCGACGGCGAGGATGTCTATGCGGCCGTCGCCGTAGCGCTTGACGACGTTGAGGATTTCCGCGGTGCAGCCGACGCGCGCCAAACCTTTTGGCATGGAAAGCAGCATGCCGAATTCGGATTTCTCCGCGAGGCAATCTTTGATCATGGTGCGGTAACGCGGCTCAAAAATGTGCAGGGGAAGCTCCGCGCCGGGAAGAAGGACGACGTTCAACGGAAAAAGCGGAATGCGTTCTGGCCGCATGGGTCCCAGACCAAATGATACCAGAGGAGGCGGGAGATGTATGGCAAGGACGGCCCGCGGTGGTCTGTCAGTTTGAAAATCCGGTTTACCAGGACCTGGCAGATATTCCGGCGGGATTCCAGGGCCTGTCACAAACACACCTGTTGCGTCTTTGTTGAAATGTGATAGGTTCTACAGCCAGATGCAGTTCGTCGTGCAGTCGCAAAAAGTGGGTGGCGTCGCGGTGATCCATTGCGAGGGGCGCCTCGTGGTCAGCGACGCTGTTCGCGCGCTGCAGGAAGAAGTCGAAAAACACAGCCTCGAAACAAAAAACTACGTCCTGGATCTAGGCGCAGTCAGCTACCTGGACAGCGGAGCGTTGGGCGCACTGGTTCGACTCGTGGGCACGCTCCGCGCCCGCCGCGGCGATCTCAAGCTCTGCCAGGTTTCACCCTTCGTGCAAAACATCTTGCGCGCCACGAACCTCCACGGCGTGTTCTGCATCCATGACACGGAAAAAGACGCCCTCGCAGACTTCGCGCGGCGGCCGGTACCTGTCGAACCGCAGGCGTGGTCCTCGAACACCAGGGTCTTGTGCATAGACCCGTCCAGCGATCTTCTCGCTTACATGGCGGTCGTGCTCAACCGCGCCGGCTTCGAAGTAAAAACCACGCGCTATCTGGCCGATGCCTCCACGCTTCTCTGTGCCATGAAACCGCGCGTGATCGTGTGTGGCCCTGGAGTAGAGTCGAGTAGTCCTGCCTTCGAGAAGTTTCACCATCTCGATCCCCACGTGCAATTCCTCCTTCTTCCTGCCGATTTTTGTACCCTCGATGCGAGCGATGCTGGCCTCGACCTCGTTACTCGCGTTAATGAACTGCTGCAGGCGCAAGCCTGACCTTCCGCCCGTCCCACGGCCACTTTGATTCGTCGGGGCTCGACCGTGTCAGAAGCTTCCCGGCCAACGGCTGTGAGTTCAGACGTGACTCATAAATCCTCTAAGGATGGCGTTCAGAAATGCTTGAAAAAGAAAATGAAGGCGACGAGACTATCTCCCAAACCGTGGGCGATCATTCCAGGCACAAGGCTCTTTCGCCAGAGCGCCACGATCGTCAATACGAACCCTATGAGCAAAACCGGAACCAGTCGCAGCCAACCCTGATAGAGATATCCTTGAGTGAAAACGACCAATTGCAGAATAGAGGCAAGCACTGTGCTGCCGCATAGGGCCTGACATTGCCTTTGTACATAACCGCGAAAAACAAATTCTTCCACAAAACCTGCCGTCAGAGCGGCCACAAGGAATGCAACCGCCTCAACGCTATTCTGCGCAACCATCGAGCGGAAGGCGGCGGTATCGTGCTGGAACGGTCCCCGGACTGCATTCGACAAATTTCCAATTACTGCCATCATTACCAAGGTTGCTAGGGCGATGCCTAGATCGCCGATGATCGCCTGCCAGCGACTCCATTTCGCCCCGACCAATTCCTGCCACCTGGTCCTGCCGCTGCTTCGGATGCCGACCAGCACAATAAAGAAACACACCCAAAGGAAAGCAGTGAGCGCGAAACAGAACTTCAGGAAGGCTCGAGTATGCTGCGGGCTTTGCGGATCGATTCCTGCGACAGAGAGTGCTCCCGTCCATCGCAACACAAGTGGGAAAGAAAGCAGGACAACAAGAAGAACGACAAAGCTGGGTAGTCGCGTTGCCGAACAAGTGCCGGTCAATGCCGCCAGGCCAGGAGATCAGCCGAGCTCAGTGAGGAGGGCTTCGAGTTCGGAGCGGGCGTGTTGGTCGCCTTTTTTTGCGGCGGCGGCGATGCCGTTGGAAAGGATTTGCTTGGCTTCGGTGGTGCGGGATTCGCGGGTGAGAAGTTGGGCGTACATCAGATACGCGGGGACGTAGTCGGCGTTACGTTCGAGGAGAGCGCGAAAATGCGTGTCGGCGGCTGCGGGGTCCCCGCTGTTCATACATTCCATGGCGAGTCCATAGCGGGAGAAGGCGTCTTCGGGCGTTTTGGCGACGAACTCTTCAAGCATCTGGCGGCGGGTTTTCTTTTGTCCGGTCATTGGGTCGTCCCGTATTATACGGGTGGCAGGGGAAAGACGAGAAAAAGAAGTTGAAAGTCGAAAGCTAAAAGCTGAAAGCAGAAGAGAAAAATTAATTGGATGGGACTTTGATTTGTTCCTGGTCAGGCGTGAAGGCGCGGGACGGGAATCGAACCATTGATGAAAACTAAGCAGGAGCGCGAACGGGCGAGGAGATTGGAATGAAACGGAAGCACCGAGAGAATCGCCGGCCAAAGATCGAACTGCCGGGAAAGCCGGTGAGCGCGTCGCGTTCGGAGATGACGGAAATCGTGCTGCCGGCGCAGACGAATCCTCTGGGAAAACTTCTTGGCGGACAGGTGATGCATCTGGTGGACATGGCGGCGGCTTTGGCGGCGCACCGGCATTCGAACTGTTACGTGGTTACCGCGTCGGTGGACTATATCGATTTCAGGAATCCGGTGAATCTCGGAGAGATCGTCACGCTGAGCTCTCAGGTCAATCGTGTGTTTCATACGTCGATGGAAGTGGGTGTCGAGGTCTATTCTGAGAACGTGCTTACGGGAGAGCGGAAGCATACGACAACCGCGTACGTGACGTTTGTGGCGATTGACGAGCACACGCGCAAACCGAAGACGGTGGCGCCGCTGATCGTAAAGACTGCGGAAGAGAAGCGGCGATTTGAAGAAGCGGCGGAACGACGCAGAACAAGGCTAGAGCTTAGGTACGGCACAGATTCGAGCAAATCGAAATCCAGCTGATGAGGTTGCGCGCTTCACTTTTCGAGCGCCTCACGCACTTCATCCGCGACTGCTAACGCTTGTTCAACGCAAGAGCCGATAGCGGGTCCACGCAAGTAATTGCCCGCGAGCCAAATCCCTGGGTGGTTCCGCATGAGTTTGGCGACGGCGGCCAGGTGGCCGCCGTGGCCGAGATTATACTGCGGGAGGGCGCGGGGCCACACGGTGACGTTGGAGAAGACGGGTTCGGCGGCGATGGAAAGAATGGGTGAGATTTCACGGTGGATGAGACTTGTGAGCGCTTCGGCGGGGAGATTCGCGGCGGAAGGATCGGTGGCGCCGCCGACAAAACTTGTTAAAAGGGCGTGGCCCTCGGGAGCACGGCCAGGGAAGAGAGAAGAATTCCAGACCGTGCCGAGAACGCGGAGGCCGGAAGAGCGAGGCGCGAGGAAACCGAATCCTTCGAGAGAATGACCGATAGCGCTGATGGGATATCCGAGAGAGACGACGGCGACGGGAGCGTAGTCCATGGGAGCGAGGAGCGATTCGAATGACGGGTCGAGAGGAGAGAGTAACTTTGCCGAGACGTTTGTGGGCGTGGCAAGAATCAAAGACTTCGTGGAAATAGACTCCGAGGCACCATGGGCTTCGAATTGCACGCTAAACGAACCGTCATTCTGCGCGGAGATTCTTGTGATACTTGCCCCCGTGTGCAGAGAGGGGCCTAGGATGTTCGAAAGTGCGCGTATGAGAATTTCATTGCCATCGCGGAAAGCCAGGAGTGTAGGGCGCTCGCGGGGACCTGTTTTCGTTCTTGCGGCGCGCAACGTACCCCGGATGATGCTGCCCGCAGACTTTTCCGCTTCGTGGAGGGACGGGAAAGCGCTGCGCAGACTGAGACGCTCCGGATCGCCCGCGTACACGCCGGAAACGAAGGGACCCACCAGGTGATCGAGAAGCTGCGGAGAAAATTTTCTGCGGACAAAGGCGGCGACCGATTCGTCAGCATTAGGGGGAACACTTTTTCCGACGAGATCGCGAAGCAAAGCCCACTTGGTGGAAGCATCGATCAGCGAGCTGGTGAAAAAAGCAGGCGGGCTCAAAGGAACGGGCCGAAGCGTGCCGTCCACGAGGACGTAGCGAGGCGCGTGTTCGGGAGCCTGGACGATTTGATCGGAAATGCCGAGATCCTGGAAGAGCGCTCGGAGCGGGGCGGTGCCACTAAAGCTTTGCGGGCCGAGTTCGAGGAGGAAGCCGTCGCGCGCGATGGATTGAATAACGCCGCCGGGACGGGGCGAGGCTTCGAAGAGAAGCGCATCCAGGCCGGCTTTGCGGAGGGCGTAGGCGCAGACGAGGCCGGAAATTCCGCCGCCGACCACCAGTGCTTGGACGCGGGGCGTCACGGCGTTCTTCCGGTCATCGTGAGCTCAGAGAGTTTTTGAAAAAAGCGGTTTGGCAATGAGCTGCTGCTTTTCCAGATAGGGATCGAAAATCATCGCCAGATTGCGGATGAAGATCCGCCCGAGCCAGGTGGCGCGAATCTGACCTTGATCCAGGAGGACGAGGCCGTCCTCGCGGAAGGGCTCGAGGCGGCGCAGCTCCTCTTCAAAATATTTGTCGAAGTCGATGCTGAACTCGCGAGAAATCTCATCCTTTACCACGACAGTATGGCAGAGCAGGCGGTTGATGACGGCGCGGCGGAGGCGGTCCTCGTTCGAAAGGTGATAGCCGCGCATGGTGGCGATGCCGCGGGCGTTGACGGCTTTTTCCCAGGAAGGGATGTCGCGATGGTTTTGCGCGTAAGCGTTTTGAAAGCCGCTGATGGCGGTGATGCCCATGCCATAGAGATCCGCGCCGGCTTTGGTGGTGTAGCCCTGGAAATTGCGATGGAGCGTGCGGTTCTGCTGGGAGAGGGCGAGCTCGTCGCCGGGTTTGGCGAAATGATCCATGCCGATGTAGAGGTAGCCGGCTTCCAGGAACTTGAGGAGTCCGATGCGGAAGATTGCGAATTTTTCAATGCCTTCGGGGAGATGCGCGGCGAAGGAGCCTTGCTGTTTTTTCAGCCAGGGAACGTGAGCGTAGCTGAAGAGGGCGACACGATCGGGAGTGAGTTCGAGGATTTGGTCGACGGTGTGGGCGAAACGGTCGGGCGTTTGATAAGGCAAGCCATAGATGAGGTCGACGTTGATGCTGTCAAAACCGAGATCGCGCGCGGCGAACAGCAGGTCGCGCGTCATTTCGAACGGCTGAATGCGGTGGATGGCTTTCTGCACGTCGGCGTGAAAATCCTGGATGCCCATGCTGAGGCGGTTGAAGCCGAGTTTGCGGAGAGTTTCCAAATGCTCGCGCGAGGTGACGCGAGGATCAATCTCGATGCCGATTTCCGCGTCCGGTGCGAAATGAAAATGGTCGCGCGTGAAACCAAAGAGATCCTCGATTTGCGGGGGCGTTAGGTAGGTGGGCGTGCCGCCGCCCCAATGGAACTGCACGACGGGGCGGTCCTTCGAAACGCTGCGGCTGACGCGCTCCGTCTCGCGTTTTAAGATGCCGAGGTACGGCGGCGAGACCGCTTTGTTCTTCTCGATGACGACGTTGCACGCGCAAAAAAGGCAGAGGCTTTCGCAGAACGGGATGTGCATGTAAAGAGAGACGGGCGTTTTTGCGCGTTCCGCTTCTTCGTGCACCTTTTCAAGATCCTCAGGGCCGAAAGCGTCATTCCAAACGGGCGCGGTGGGATAGCTCGTATAGCGGGGGCCGGGGCGATTGTATTTGGCGAGGAATTCCTCTCCGACGCGGAGCTCTTCGCGCATTTTCTGCAGGCTTGGATGAGCGGGAGTCATCGGGAAGATTCCTTACCGTGCCTGCGCGGCGGGCCGCGCATCTTGAAAGAGCATCTGCTGGCCGGTTTCAATGAAGAGCTTGGCATTCTCAACGGGTGTGTTCTGTAAAATGCCGTGGCCGAGATTGAGAATGTGGCCTTGCCCTCCAAGAGAACTGATGGTGTCCTGCGCGACGACGCGAATTTTTTCCGCCGGGCCAAGCAATATCGCCGGGTCCACGTTGCCTTGCAAAGCGATTTTCGAGCCTAAGGACTTGCGAATCTCCGACAGATCCACGCGCCAATCCACGCTCAAAACGCTTGCGCCGGATTGAGCGACCGCAGGGAGCAAATGGTGGGATGCTTTCGTGTAGTAAATGACAGGCACGGAGTTGCCAAGACCGGAAATGAGTTCCTGGACGGCGGGAAGCGCGAAGCGGTTGTAGTCGTCAAGATCAAGCTCGCCGCACCAGGTATCGAACAATTGAACGGCAGCGGCGCCGGCAGAGATCTGGGCTTTGAGATAGGGAATCGTTGCTTGTCCAATGCGATGAAGCAAATCGCGGAAGGTCTTCGGCTCGTGGTAGAAGAAGCTTTTCGCCGTCGCGAAGCCTTCTTTAGATTTGCCTTCCACCATGTAACAGGCGAGAGTCCACGGTGCGGCTGCGAAACCTAAGACCGGGACTGCCGGCCCCACCGTTTTGACAATGCGGCGAATAGCTTCAGGAAGGAAGCCGGTTTCGGTCTCGGGATCGAAATGCCTGAGCTTCTCGACATCGGCCCGGGAACGCACGGGATTTGGCAAGTTTGGACCGGCGTCGCCGAGTTCGAGGGTCAAGCCCATGGCCTCGGCGGGAATGAGAATGTCAGAAAACACGATCACGGCATCGACGCCCAGCCTGCGAAAAGGCTGAAGGGAGACTTCCACGGCGAGATCCGGTGTCTTGCAAACTTCCAGAAACGTGTGCTTTGTGCGGATTTCGCGGTATTCGGGGAGATAGCGTCCAGCCTGGCGCATCATCCAGACGGGCAGGCGCGGAGTTGCCTGGCCGCGGCAAGCGCGAAGAAACAAGTCCTTCTGGTTGATAGATGCGGATGTTTCAGTCATGTTCCGCCGGAAGGAGTAAGGATAACAAATCCCGGCTGTTCCTGCTGAAACGGGCTCGTCGGGGCTCTCTGACGATGCCTGTACCTTCCAGTGTGGGCTATACTCGAAGAGGGGTCATCACTATTTTTTGCGCTACGGCAGAGGCCCTTTCGCGGAAACGAGCATGAACCGAATCGCACTCATTTTGACGGCTGCCGCCTATTTGCTGAGTTTCGGCTGCTACGTGCGTTTTTTGAACACGGGCCGCGAGCTCATTGGGCGGTTGGGAACTCTGTTCCTCGCGTTGGGGTTGGTGGCGCACTATTTCGCACTTCTGGAGAGGTCGCGGGGGCTGCACACCGTGCCGTATCACGATTTGTATGGATCGATGTCGCTGTTCGGCTGGCTGCTGGCGCTGACGTACCTTGGACTGGAGCTGTATCACAGGCAGCGCTCCGTGGGAGCTTTCGTCCTGCCGTTCATCTTAGTGTTCTTTCTTGCGGCGCACCTCGCGCCGGCGGACCGGCTGCCGCAACCGGATTTGCGCGGAGCCGTTTTCGCGTTTCATGTGACCTTGAGCATTCTGGCGTACGCGGCGTTCGCTCTCTCGTTTGTACTCAGCCTGATTTTCCTGGGAGAGGAGAGGCTCCTGCGCAAGCACGAACTCGGGAACATGGTCTGGCGATTGCCGCCGCTGGAGCTGCTGGAACGCATGAGCCAGTCCAGCGTGCTCGTGGGACTTGTTTCGATCGCGATCGGGACGGCACTGGGATTCGTCTCGGTGGACCGGCTAATGGGCCAATATTGGTTTTACGATCCGAAGTATGTGGTCACGCTGCTCGTGCTCTTGCTGTATGTGCTTTATTTCCGGCTTGCGCGGACCGCGACATGGCGCGGCGCTCGCGCTTCCAAGCTGTGCATTTTCAATTTCGTTGTGGTGGTGCTGAGTTTTACGGTGGTGAATTTGTATTTGTCGCACAGCCACCGTTATTTTTAGGAGTGATCGAACCGCGGCATGGAAATCGTTCTCGTCGGATTGAATCACCGGACGGCACCGGTAGAGGTGCGCGAGAAGGTGTCCTTCAGCGCCGAGCAGGCGCGCCGCGCGGCGGATGAGCTGCGCTCCCGCGGAATCCTGGAAGAGACGCTGGTGCTGTCGACCTGCAATCGCAGTGAAGTGTACGGCGTGCCACCGGAGTCTTCACACGAGTGCGCCCCGGGGCTGTCTTCCTTTCTGAGCGAGTTCCACGCGGTGCGGCCCGAAGCGCTCAACGGATCGCTCTATCATCGCTATGACCGGGAAGCGGTGCGGCATCTATTCCGAGTTTCGGCGGGGCTCGACTCGATGTTGCTTGGGGAGGCGGAAATCCTGGGACAGGTGCGGGAGGCGTACCGCTTTGCGCACGAACAGGGAGCTACCGGCCCGGTGCTGAACCGGATGTTTCAAGGTGCGCTGGAAGTAGGGAAGCGCGTGCGGACGGAAACGGATTTGGGGACGAGGCCGATGTCCGTGGCATCCGCGGGAGTGAAGCTCGCCGAGCGCATTTTCGGCAAACTGGAGGAGCGCAGCGCACTGGTGCTGGGGGCGGGCGCAATCAGCGAGCAGGTCATCTCGCAGCTCCGAGGCCGGGGCATCGCGAATCTTTTCCTGATGAACCGTTCGCGCGACGGCGCGGAAGTACTTGCGAGGCAGTACGGAGGAAAGGTGGTTGGCTGGGGAGAGTGGGAGACGGCATTGCGAGCGCCGGACGTGGTCGTGTCATCGGTGGCCGCGGAAGAGCCCATTCTCGGCCTGGAACTCGTAGAACGAGCGATGGAAGCGCGGAAGAATCGCGCGCTGTTCCTGATGGACCTGGGGATGCCGAGAAACATCGATGCCGGCGTGGCAAAACTGTACAACGTGTATGTCTACAACATGGATGATCTCAGCGACATCGTGCAACAAAACCGCCAGGCCCGCGAGAACGAGATTCCCCGCGCTGAGAGCATTGTCGAGGCGCACGTTGGAAAATTTCTTTCGTGGCAGGCGAGTGTCGAGCTAGTGAGTCTTGTGGATGAGCTGCGCACCAGAGTGCAGGAGGAGCGCAACGCGTTCGTCAAGGCGCGAATGGAGTCGATGGCGCATCTGAGCGAGCCTGACCGGTTGCGAATGGAAAGCTTGATGGACGAGTTGCTGGAAAAACTGCTGCTGGAGCCGGCGCAAAAGTTGCGCGGCGAGAAGGAACTTCGCCGGAAAATTCAGAACGTGGAAGCACTGCGCGACTTGTTTCTTTCCAAGCGGGACAAACCGTGAGGATACTGCGAATCGGTACACGCGGCAGCCTGCTGGCCAAATGGCAGGCGGAGTCTATTCGCAAGCGGGTGTTTGCGGCGGCGGGGGTGGAAGCGGAAATTGTTATTATCAAGACCGCGGGCGACAGAATGCAGCAAGCGCCGCTTACGCAGATCGGCGGCAAAGGAATTTTCATCAAGGAGTTGGAAGAGGCGCTGCTGGAGGAATCCATCGACCTGGCGGTGCACAGCGTGAAAGATATACCAACGGATACGCCTTCGCGGCTGATGTTTCCGGCGGTCTGCCGGCGGGACGACGTGCGGGATTGCCTGGTTGGCTCGACGCTTGCGAATCTCCGGCAAGGGGCGCGGGTGGGGACGAGCAGCCTGCGGCGTCAGGCGCAGCTTCTGCACATACGGCCTGACCTTGATATGCGTGATTTGCGCGGCAATGTGGACACGCGACTGCGAAAAGTGGAAAGCGGGGAATATGAGGCGGTACTACTTGCGAAGGCAGGATTGGATCGTCTCGGCGTAAGCCAGCGGGTTTCGGAAATCCTTTCGCCCGACGTTTGCATGCCGGCAGTGGGTCAAGGCGCCATTGCAGTGGAATGCCGGTTAAAGGATACGGAAACGGCCGACATTTTGGCGCCATTGGACGACGCGGAAACGCGAACCGCGATCATTGCCGAGCGCGCGCTGTTGGCAGCGTTGCAAGGCGGGTGCCAGGTGCCGCTGGGGGCGTGGGCGCGCATCGAACGCGGCGAGCTGGTGCTCGAAGCATGTGTCTGTTCCGTGGATGGAGCGCAGTATGTGAAACAGCGTGCCACGGCACCGCCGGACCAGGCGGCAGCGCTCGGGGAACACATGGCGCGACTGCTGATTGAAGCAGGTGCGCAATCCATCCTGGAAGAAGTGAGCCGGCAGCGTGGCTGAAATCGCACGATCTTCTCTGGCCGGGAAGCGGATTGTCATCACACGGGCCGCGCCGCAAAGCGAAGCGCTTGCCAAGGTGCTTGCGGGATTGGGTGCGATACCGTTAGTGCTTCCTCTGGTGGAATTCGGCGAACCAGAGGATTTTGGCCCGCTTGATGCGGCGATTGCGCAATTGGATCAATTTGACTGGATCATTTTTACGAGCGGTCAGGCAGTGCGGGCGTTTGTGGCGCGCAGCATGGATCTTGGGGCTTCGCTGAATCCTGCGGAGAGCAAGTTACGAATTGCAGCAGTGGGCCCAGTGAGCGCGGAAGCAGTCCGGCAAACGGGGCTACCCGTGGAATACGTCGCCAGGACGCACAGCGGCGTTGGGTTGGCGAACGAATTGGGAGAACGGTTGCGAGGCCGCAGCGTGCTCCTGCCACGGAGTGATCGCGCCAATCCGGATTTGCCCGCAGCGCTGAAGACCCACGGCGCGCACATCACGGAAGCGGTTGCGTATCGAACGCTGCAGCCGGGCGAAGTGGACCGGCAGAAATTAGGCAGAATCTCCACAGGCGAAGCGGATGCGGTCCTATTTTTCAGTCCTTCGGCGGTTCAGAATTTTGCGGAGTTGGTGGGCGCAGAACATTTTCTTGGACTGCAGAACGGCCTGGCGATCACGGCTGTTGGGCCTGTAACGGCCGAAGCTTTGCGCAAATCCAAGGTTGAACGCATCGTTGTGGCGGCAGACACGACGAGCGAGGCTGTAGTGCAAGCATTGGAGAACCATTTTGCGATGCGGTAAGGTCGCACCCTGCAGGAGCGAACCGAGGATGAGCTATCCCACACACCGGCCGCGACGTCTGCGTCGCAACGAAGCGTTGCGGAGCCTGGTCCGCGAAACGCGTCTGACCACCGCAAATCTCATTTACCCGATGTTCGTGTGTCCCGGAACGAAGGTGCGGCAAGAAGTAAGTTCCATGCCGGGGGTTTATCAGCAGTCGGTCGATCAGATTGTGGAAGAGGCCCGCGAGGCGGAATCTCTGGGGATTCCCGGAATTATTCTATTCGGATTGCCGGAAAACAAAGATCCGCGAGGATTGAGTTCGCTCCACGCGCAAGGAGTGGTCCAGCGGGCCATCGAGGCAATTCGCAAGGCCAAGTTGAAACTGCTGGTCATTACGGATGTCTGCTTATGCGAATACACGGACCATGGGCACTGTGGCATCGTGGAAGATGGAGAAGTCGCGAACGATGCGACGCTGGAGATTCTTGCGCAGCAAGCGCTTTCACACGCGCGAGCAGGGGCGGATATCGTTGCGCCCTCAGACATGATGGATGGCCGTGTAGCGGCAATCCGCAAGATGCTGGATGCAAACAAATTTGAAAACATCGCGATTCTCTCGTACGCGGCGAAGTATTGCTCCGGTTTCTACGGACCCTTCCGCGAAGCGGCGCAATCCGCTCCGCAGTTTGGCGACCGACGCAGCTACCAGATGGATCCTGCCAATGCACGCGAAGCGTTGAAGGAAGTGAAGATGGATCTGGAAGAAGGCGCGGACATGGTGATGGTGAAGCCGGCGCTAGCCTATCTGGATGTGATTCGCAGGGTACGCGATCAATTCGATGTTCCGGTCGCTGCATACAACGTGAGCGGAGAATACTCCATGGTGAAAGCCGCTGCGCAAAACGGCTGGCTGGATGAAAAGCGCGTGGTGCTAGAAATTCTTACGGGAATTCAGCGCGCGGGAGCGGATATCCTGCTGACGTACCACGCCAAGGACGTCGCACGCTGGCTGAAGCCGTGATCATTGGATCGGGAAAAGCATGAGTGCAACGCAAGCCAAGTTGAAGCGCGAGCGCAAGCGTTCGCGGGAGATTTTTGAGCGCGCCGAAAAAGTGCTGGTCGGCGGCGTGAACAGTCCCGTGCGGGCGTTCCGCGCGGTTGGCGGGGAGCCGCTGATCATTGTGCGGGGAAACGGGGCAAATCTCTACGACGCGGACGGGAACGAGCTGCTGGATTACGTGTGTTCCTGGGGCGCGATGATCCTGGGACACACAAACCCTGCCATTAGCGAAGCGATCGCGGAGCAGGCGCGGCGAGGCACGAGTTTTGGGGTGACGACGGAATTAGAATTGGAACTCGCCGAGCTGATTATTAGGGCAATTCCGTTCATCGAGAAAATACGATTCGTCTCGAGCGGGACGGAAGCCACCATGAGCGCGGTGCGGCTCGCGCGCGGCGTCACCAAGCGCGATTTCATTTTGAAATTCGAAGGCTGCTACCACGGCCATGCTGACAGTTTCCTTTCGCAGGCTGGCTCCGGACTGGCCACACTCGGGATTGCGGAGTGCCCGGGCGTGCCGCAGGCACTCGCAGCTTTGACATTGAATGTGCCCTACAACGATCTGGGCGCCGTCGAAAATGCCTTTGCGCGGCACAAGGGCAAAATTGCCGCCGTCATTGTCGAGCCCATCGCTGCAAATATGGGCGTTGTTCCTCCAGCGACGGATTTTTTGAAGGGATTGCGCGAGATTACGCGCCGTAATGGCGCGCTCCTAATCGTCGATGAAGTGATTACGGGCTTCCGGCTGCACAATGGCTCCGTCCAGGATCTGCTGGGGATTGAAGCGGACCTTACGACGCTCGGGAAAATTATCGGCGGAGGAGTGCCGGTGGCCGCCTATGGCGGACGCGCCGAGCTGATGGACAACGTCGCTCCCCTCGGACCCGTGTATCAGGCTGGAACTCTCGCAGGGAATCCTTTGGCGATGCGAGCGGGCATTGCCGCGCTCAAACAACTGAGCAAACCTGACCTATATGACGAAATGACTCAGTTGGCGCGGCGGCTGGTGTTTGGACTGCGCTCGGAACTGGCGGACGCCGGGATTGCTGCTCAAGTCAATGCGATCGGATCGCTCGCCACGATCTTCTTCACTGCGGGACCCGTCCGGAACTACACGGACGCCAAGCGCTCGGATACGAAGCGCTATGCCCGGTTTTTCCGCGAAATGCTGGATCGAGGCATCTTCCTGGCGCCGTCACAATTTGAGGCCACCTTTATCTCTGCGGCGCACACTTCTGCTGACATTGACAGTACGCTGGGCGCGGCACACGAATCGCTGCAATCCATTTCAGCTGATTCTGCGGTTTAATCTGGCGGAAGGAGAGTACAGGAATGAGCGAGGGTATCGAACTTCCGGAGGTTCATCACGGTGGGGAGGAAGGGCCGCTGATCCTACCCGTGTCAATCACGATCTCTATCATGGCGGTCCTTGTGGCGTCAGTGGCCTTGTTAGGCCATCGCACGCATACGGAAGAGTTGCTCCGTCAGAGCCAGGCCTCTGACCGGTGGGCGCAATACCAGGCCAAGAGCGTGCGGCTGCACGAGACACAGGGATTCTCCGATGTATTGAATATCGTCGCCTCGCTGGATAAGGAAAGAGGCGCTGCGCAGCGCGAGAAGTATGTGAAGGAAGTCGAGCACTACCAGAGCGACAAGGAAGATATCAGCAAAGAAGCCAAAGATCTGGAAGCCGAGCGCGATCTGGCTGGGCGCAAGGCGGACCGTTTTGACGGCGGCGAAGCCTTACTGGAGATCGGCTTGGTGATCTGCTCCATCACGCTTCTGACGAAACGCAAGCTATTCTGGTTTGGCGGCATGCTCGTCGGCGCCCTCGGTGTTGCCCTTGCGCTGACGGGCTTCTTCCTGCATTGAGCTAAGCACGAGCAGGAGGTTGAGATCCCCGGAGCGTCGCAATTTCCTTCGTCAGAATATCCAGCCGATCGAGAAGTTCCTTGTGGCGCACGTCTTCGGTGCCCGGTTTTTTCCCGACAAACGTGAGCGTGCCGCCAGGCTCGAGAATGCACTGGTTGACTTCTGAGAGCGATTCGAATCCCTGCTTCCTCGCCGCGGCTTCGAGCTGTGGCAGGGTAATGAACTCGCTCCTCAGATGCTGAGTGCGCACCTTGCCATTCTCGATCAAAGACTCAGCCTTGCCTTCAACAAGCTGGTCAAGTTTCTTATGGCCATATAGGAAACGAACCACCAGGTAGTTCGTGACGAGCAGGGAAATTGCTCCGACGATTCCCCCAAGCACACTGTTGTCTTCTCCGATGATGGCGTTCTGCACGGAATTCGATAGTGTCAGCAGGACAACCAGATCAAAGGGGTTGAGCTGAACCAGCTCGCGCTTCCCGAAAAGCCTCAAGCTCACCACCAAAAACGCATAGACGAAGACCGGCCGAAGGATTTTCTCCAAGAAGGGAAGTCCCATGACAAACATGTCTCTCCAGATGTCGTGCATTGCAGAATCACCTCCTGATTTTTCCGCATGTGCTGCCGTTATCCCTAGGACAGGAGCAGCGCAGCACGAGGGCAATTGAACTAAATGGTACCCGATACGAAGGACATTCCTGTCCCTTCGTACAGTCATTGTTTCGCGGCACAACTCAAGGCAGCCGCTTCCAATCCAGCGAGCCTTTCGTATCATTGAAACATTAGCTTTCCCTCGGTTCCAAGGCTCGACGTAGAACGATCCTGTTCGGCGGAGAACGTAGGTTTCACCCTGCCCGCGGGGCTCGATGCGCAGGCCGGTTTTGCGAGCGATGACTATATGGCACATCGAGTATCTTTCCTGTCAGGCGCGCCCGTCGGTCCGGAGCAACTTCCCGCGCTGCTAGATTCTATTCATGAGCTCATCACAATTTTAAGCTCGGACGGGCTGATCCAATTCGCAAGCCCGGGATTTGCCCGCATTCTGGGACACCGAACCGAAGACCTTGTTGGAAGACCGTTCACTTCCGTGATTCACGCGAACGACACCGCTGGTGCCGGCCGGTGTCTCCGGGAAATTGCCGTTAGCGGAGGTGGGACGGCCAGTTTTCGTTGCCGGCTGCAGAGCAAGGATGGCAGCTGGCGCTGGTTCGACACTTCAGCGACAGATCACACAAGCAATCCCCTCATTGAGGGGATCATTCTCAGCTGCCGGGACGTGACCGATCTGCAACGCATGGAAGCCGAGCGCCAGGTCATCTCCGAAGTGGTGCACGCCCTCAACGAAACGGCGAACCTGGACGAGTTGCTCGCCGGCATCCACAAAGCGCTGAAAAAGGTTTTGTACGCGGAGAATTGCTTCGTAGCACTCCACAATCCCGAAAGGGATATGTTTTCGTTTCCGTTTTTTGCGGACCAAGTGGACGTTGCGCCTCCCCCGCAGAAAGTAGGCCGCAGTTGCACAGCTTTCGTTTTCCGTACGGGTTCGGCGATGTTGATTCCGCAAAGCGAGTTTGACCGGCTTGCGGCGCAAGGAAAAGTCGAGCTCGTCGGCTCACCGTCGCCCGCATGGCTTGGCGTCCCGCTCAAGACGCCGAAGGCCACGATCGGCGTGCTCGTGGTTCAGCACTACGAAAACGAAAACGCATACGACACCCGGGATATGGAATTCCTGAGTTCGGTTGGCGGGCATATCGCTCTTGCAATCGAACGCCGCCGCGCCGAGGACGCTCTCCGCAAAAATGAAGAAATGTTTCGCCTGCTGTTCAGCAATAATCCGCTTCCTACATGGGTGCTCGACCGGGAGACGCTGCGCTTTCTGGAAGTGAACGACGCTGCCGTACAGCAGTACGGGTATTCACGCGATGAATTCAGGAACATGAGTCTCCTCGACGTGGACCAGGGGGAAGAAAAGGAAAAGCGGATCGAACATTTCCGGCAGTGGAGCGGAGGCGGGCGCTATCACGGCAATTGGAAGCACCGGAAGAAGGACGGTAAAATCCTCGAGGTTGAGAGCGTTTCCCACGAATTGAACTACGCGGGGCAGCGCGTACGCCTGGTCGTGGCGCAGGACATAAGCGCGCGGCATCTGCTCGAACAGCAATTTCGCCAGGCACAAAAAATGGAAGCGGTCGGCCGTTTGGCCGGCGGAGTGGCGCACGATTTCAATAATCTCCTCATGGTGATCAAAGGGCACACCGAGCTGCTGCGCAATGCGATATCGCCCACGGATCAGTTTTCGAAGAAAATCGAACAAATTGAGCGCGCTGCCGATCGTGCCACCTCTCTGACCCGTCAGCTTCTCGCATTCAGCCGCATGCAAGTCCTGCAGCCGCGCGTAATGAATCTCAACGAAGTTGTGGAGGACATGGGCCGTCTCCTTCCTCGCTTGATCGGTGAAGATATCGACCTTGAGATCCGTACAGCCAAAAACCTCGGTGCCATCAAAGCCGACGCCAGCCAGATGGAACAAGTCATCATGAATTTGGTCGTGAATGCCCGCGATGCGATGCCAAACGGCGGCCGGCTTCTGATTGAGACTTCGAACGAAGATCTGGACAGTGCCTACAACGCCGTGCATCCGGTTGTACGGCAAGGAAGTTACATTCTTCTCGCGGTTTCCGACAACGGCATGGGAATGGATGCAGAGACACAAGCACACATTTTTGAGCCTTTCTTCACCACGAAACCGCAGGGGAAAGGCACCGGCCTCGGCTTGGCCACGGTTTATGGCGTCGTTAAGCAGAGCGGCGGATTTGTCTGGGTCTACAGCGAATTGGGCAAGGGGACCTCGTTCAAGATTTATCTGCCACGCGTGGACCAGCCAGTGGTCAAAAGCGGATTAACCCAGTTTGTTTCGGAGGTTCCGCGAGGGACGGAAACCATCTTGCTTGCCGAGGATGAACAGGACGTCCGTGAAGTTGCGAAGGAATTTCTGGAATCGGGCGGCTACACCGTCATTGAGGCGCGCGACGGCGCGGAGGCGATCCAGCTCGAAGAAACGCATGAAGGCGCGATCGGGCTGCTCATCACGGACATGGTCATGCCCGGCATGAACGGCCAGGAGTTAGCGGGACGACTGCAACAGAAACGCGCGGGACTGCAGACGCTATACATGTCCGGCTATAGCGAACGCGCCGCCGCAGAATCGGCTCAGGGGGATTCTTCCATCCGTTTGCTGACAAAACCCTTCAGCCGTTCGGCGCTGCTCCGCACTGTGCACGAAATTCTGAATCCGGCCTGAACGATCCCCTCAGGTTGGCGCGCAATTCCTCCGATTTCCTAGCGAATCTTCGGATGTCTCTTGTGCCAGTCGGTATGCTGCTGGAAAGCGCGCGCAGCCTGAATGACCGCGAAATCGTCTCCTGCTCTGGCGACAAATTGCAAACCGGCGGGGAGATTTTTATCAGTGAATCCACATGGTACAGACAAAGCAGGAAGGCCGCAGAGGTTGCCGATGCCGCCCAGCGGGTCTGGAAAGACCAGATCGGTTTCCAGATTCAAGTTCAGCGGTGTCGCTGCGACGGGCTGCGATGCAGTTGCCAGCACGTCGAAGGAATCAAACAGAGTCTCCATCTTCGTTTGCAGGATTTCTCTCACCTTTAGAGCTTGCAAGTAGTCCGCAGCGGAATACTGTTCGTTGACGTAGCCGGCAATCAGTCCCAGAGGGTCTGTCAATTCGCTGACCCGGCCCGAACGAATTAAAGAACGGAAAGATGCCGCGCCTTCAGCGGCAATGACGATATTTCCAGCCTCTTCCCAGGGACCGGCAGGCAGAGACGCATCTTTCACGTTCGAAAATGTTTTGCGGAGGACCCTGGCAGCAGCTTCCACGGGCTTCGCAATACCGGGGTCGAGCGACTTCCACGCATTCTTGAGCCAGCCGATTCGTAATGGACGAGAACGCAACTCTAAGGATGCCGAATACGTGAATGCAGCTCGATCGATTGGCAGCGTGGCGCGGTCTCGCGCGTCATGCCCCGCGATCGCGGCGAAGATGCGGGCGCAATCATCCGCTGAACGTGCCAGAGGTCCGATCTTGTCCATCGAAGGAGAGAGTGCCATGGCTCCATAACGGCTGACGCGCCCATACGTCGGCCGCAATCCGCTGACGCCGCAGAACGCCGACGGGCAAATGATGGAGCCCCACGTTTCCGTGCCAATGGCGAATGCCGCGAGCCCCGCAGCGACGATCGCGCCCGAACCGGACGATGATCCGCACGTCCAGCAGGTGGGGTCCCAGGGATTCTTGGCTTCGCCTTGCAAAGATGCCGACGCAAAGCGATAACCCATTCCGCCGGCAAGCTCGATCATTGCGGCCTTGCCGATCATAACGGCGCCCACGCGGTTCAGATGGTCGATGACGGTGGAGTTGTAGTTGAAAACCTGGTTGGCGTAGGGCTTCGCGCCCCAGGTGGTCGGAAGGCCTTTTACCGAAAGCAGGTCTTTCACGGCATAAGGGATGCCATGAAGCGGGCCGCGATAGTGGCCGCGTTGAATCTCTTTTTCCGCCGCTTTTGCCTGAGTGAGCGCGATCTCCGGAGTCAGCCGTGCATAGGCATTGAAGCGCGGGCCCAACTTCTGGCTGCGGTCCAAATAGGCCTGAGTCAATTCCACGGGAGAAAGTTTCTTGGATTCGATGCGTCTAGCAAGTTCGCTGACAGTGAGATAGAAGAGTTCTTCCCCGGGCATTCGTCTCGCTCCTCAGGAATTCTTTGGCGCAGCCGTTGGTTTATGCGGAGCAGTCATCGGCGAAGGTTTCTTTTCGCGTTCCATCAATGGCTTCAGATAAAGCGCTGGTCCGTCCCCATTTTCCGTCGGGTAGGCGCGCAGGCGGTCGAGCACGGGTTGCGCTTCCTTGCAGAGTCTGCGCAGATCCGTTTTCTGGGCGTCGGAAAATCGGCCGCCGTATTCGCCGAGGATGGCCTGGACACGTGATTCCACTTCGGCCTGACTTTCCGGCGAAAGGTTCGTTGGATTCGGCGGCTGCTGCGTTTGGTGCGCAGCAGGCAGGACGACCGTGCCCAGTAAATTTGCGGGCGCTAGCGACGCGGCGGAAACCATGGCCGCTCGTCGCGCAAATTCGCGGCGGGATATTGCATGGTCCTTCTCGTTGGCCATCAAGCCCTCCTTTGCGATCAAGAATAGGCTGCAAGGCGCAAAGCGAGGCTACTGAATCCGCATGGCAGCGTCAACTGGCCCGTGGGTATGGTTATAGGGCGGGGAAAAGTGATACACCCCTTTGTTGCCTGAATTCCACACATTATAAAGGCATTATAAAAGGGCGTCCCTTTTGGAGTAGGACTTGATTTCATAACAATGCTGGCTCCCCCGACCCGAGTAGACTGTGGTTGTTCAACGACCAAGGCTCGGAGGAAGGAGCCAGACATGTTGATTATAGGCGTAGATTATCACCCGAGCTTTCAGACGATTGCGTTTTTAATGGAAGAGACTGGTGAGTGTGGTGAACAGGAACTGAATCACAGCGATGGTGAAGCAGAGAAGTTCTATCGAGACCTAAATCAGAGAGGAGTCAGCGTGCGGGTGGGATTGGAGGCCACCGGATATTCACGCTGGTTCGAGCGGTTACTGGCAGAGTTGGGTTTCGAGGTGTGGATTGGCGATGCCGCGGAAATCAAGAAAAAACGAGTCCGCAAGCAGAAAACCGACCGCGAGGATGCCCGACTTTTGCTGAAGTTACTGCTTGAAAATCGCTTTCCTCGAATCTGGGTAGCGAGTCCGGAAAATCGTGACGTGCGGCAACTGCTTTGGCACCGGCATCGACTGGTGCAGATGCGCACGCGGATTATGAATCAGCTGCAGGCGGTGGCCATGAACGAGGGCTATCGCTGGAAGAAAAAACTGTTTAGCAAACAAGGGCGAGCACTGTTGGAGAAACTCTCCTTGGCTCCCTGGGCCAGTCGGCGCCGAAAAGAATTATTGGAGCTACTGGATCAGTTGGATCCAAAAATCGCGGAGTTAACAGCAGCATTCGAGCAAGAAGCGAATCAACGGCCCGACGTGCTGCGGTTGATGACGCATCCTGGGGTGGGGGCCATCACCGGGCTGGCCTACGTTCAGGTCATTGGGACACCGGATCGGTTTCCCTGTGGCAAGCAGATCGGTAGCTACATTGGACTCATCCCTTGCGAGGACTCCAGTGCCGGCAAGCAACGACTGGGACATCTCAGTAAGCAAGGCAATGCGTTGTTGCGCTACTTGCTGGGAGAAGCAGCGCAAGCAGCGGCACGGTGTAACCCTGACTGGCGGCGACGGTATGTGCACCTCGCAATGCGTCGACACAAGAACATTGCCAAGGCAGCAATGGCCAGGAAACTCGCTGTTCGTTTGTACTGGATGTGGCGCAACGGTTGGGACTATTCGCAATTGGTCAGTTTCGGTTCGCACGCGGGAAAGCTCGGAACCGGACATGGCGTGAAGTAGAGCGTCGTCCACTTGATTGGGCATCCCGCTCCCTGCAAAGGGAGTTTGCAGTAGTAATCATGGTCGAAGTTTTGATCGGAGAGATGTTTGGGTCGGACTGAATTTGCCCGACAGATTACAAACGAGCCGTGGTCGTCGATGAAGAGGGTAAGAAGAACCAACAAGACCACTCTCCAGAGTGAATGGAGAAGTGTGCTCAAAAAAAGTTTGACAGAGCCAGCGTTGTTATCGCGCTGGGAAAAGCGTGGAAGAGGAGGAACCGAAGATGAGACGGTGAAACCCCTTGATGGAGTCTAGCGGGTGTAAGTCCCGCACGGCCAAAGCGAGCACGCAGGCCGATA
>Ga0137391_10000128_pt1 | contig 48231 bp, 37 predicted proteins | sample 15con2h24BmetaG_FD_101399 | JGI IMG/M metagenome (GOLD analysis project Ga0137391, IMG submission 101399) | Vadose zone soil microbial communities from Angelo Coast Range Reserve, California, USA - 15con2h2.4B metaG | ecosystem: Environmental > Terrestrial > Soil > Vadose zone > Saprolite...
AGGCTCGCGCCCATGAACACCAGTTCTTTGGCCAGTCCCGCAAATTCAGAATCGATGGAGACGGCAAGGGCCAGGTTGGTCATCGGCCCTCCCTCGTAGATCGTGACCTCGTGCGGAAATTTGTGAACCATGCGCACCAGAAAGTGCGCGGCATCTTCGTCTGCGGGCTTGGTGCTGGGCTTGCCCTCGGGCATCTCTCCTAACTCGTCGGGCGGGTGATAGAACTTCGGTGTCCAGGCCCCCAGCCAGGCAAAAAAGCCGTATTGTTGCTCTGCCAGCTCCGTTTCTTCCCTTCGCCTGACCAACGGAAACTCGGCCCCCGAGACGACCGGTATGTCGGTCCGTCCGATGAGTTCTAGCATACGCAAGGTGTGCGCCACTTCCGCCTTGAGCCACTGATCCCCCGTCATCACGGTGATCCCCAGCACTTCCGTCTGTGGAGATTGGATCAACAGGAGTATCGCCTGCTGATCCGTTCCAGCCGGTCCGGCAGCATCCTGATCGATGATGACCTTTCGCTTGTTTTGTCCCATGCACGTGAAGCAAGTCATCAGCAGTATTGCCACCAGAAACCATATTCGGCTGAATTTCATGTCGACCTCAAGGGTTAGGGGATTATTGAAAACTTCAAGACAACTTGTCGGAAAATAACTGTGACTCTCCAGAAAATTGGCTTGCAAGGACTGCCATTGTAATGGGTAGGAAGCTGGTGTTGCCAGCTCTTGAGGATCGAGGTCGCAGTCAGTTGACATCTCTTGAGACGGCGTGGAGCATGCCCGTTGTTTGTGGAGCAGATCTTTCGGTCTCCACCGGATGGTGCTCAACGTCGATTGCGAATTTTTGCCCGACCCACTAGAATGGCGGACCAACGCACCTCAGCATTATTCGCTTTTGCCTCTACGATCCGGGCTTGTGTTATGGGCCGCTTCCGCGTGACTGCAAGTCAATCCGGGAACCTTCGTATCGCCGCCTGCGTTTTGGTGGTGATTGCGTTTCTCGTCCCTTTCGGACTTCACGGACAATCTCAGCCGCCTGACGAGTCAGCTACACTTCAGGGATTTGTACGAGACTCGCGGGGCCGTCCGCTGGCCGGCGCCCGCGTTTGTCTACAGATCAGAGGCGGAACGCAAATGCTAAGCGCGCAAACCGATTCGGACGGAAACTACCGTTTTGCGGCGCTTTCTCCAGGCGCCTATTCGTTGCGCGCCGAGATGGTTGGACACAGCGAGGCAAGTTTCGGTCCGCTTGTGCTGGGACCGAAAGAGGCGAAGAGCATCGATCTCACGTTGGCGGCGCAACAATCGTCGGCACCGCAGAGTTCTTTGTCGAGAACGCCGAAGTCAGGCTCACCAGAGTTTTTTGACGAACCTAACTTCACTGTGGCGGGCGTTACCGACCCCACGAATCTGGGCGGGCATGGTTCCGAAACGGCTGTGCGAAATAAAGAAGCGTTAGCGAAGGCAACTGTTTCCCTGGGCAGGACATCGCCTGACAGTTCCCGTCCCGAGACATCCATCTCTAGTGCAGAGAAGTCTTTGCGTGAGACGGTTGAGCGCGAGCCCGAAAACTCTGCCGCAAACCGCCGGCTGGGGAGATTGCTTATCGCTGACGGAAAGGCCAGGGAGGCGCTTCCCTATCTTGAGCGCGCATCCCGGCTCAATCCTGGAGACTTCGAAAACGCCTACGAACTGGCGCTTGCGTGTGCGGCAGTTGGTGAGTACGAACGTGCAGGCAGTAATGTTCGAGCTTTGCTCGCTGGTAGGGACCGCGCTCAGCAGGCTCAGGCGAAACTTCATCACTTGCTCGGAGATGTAGAAGAGAGGCGGGGACATCCGCTCGAAGCTGTTCAGGAGTACCAGCACGCGGCGGAATTGGACCCGAGCGAACCCAATTTCTTCGATTGGGGATCTGAACTGCTGATGCATCGCGCGGCTGAGCCGGCCGTCGAAGTTTTCACCAAGGGCAATCGCCTGTTCCCACGTTCGGTCCGAATGCTGGTCGGTCTGGGCGCTGCCTGGTACTCGCAAGGTTCCTCCGAGCGTGCCGTCCTTCGCCTGTGTGAGGCGTCAGACCTGAGTCCCGATGACCCCATGCCTTATCTTTTCCTGGGAAGAATCCAAGAGGTCGAAACCGCTCAGTCGGAATTGTTCATGGAAAAGCTGAGACGATTTGCCAGGCTCCAGCCTGAAAATGCGATGGCCAACTACTACTACGCGGTCAGCCTCTGGAAGCGACGCAAGAGCCCCGAGGACGCTGAAAACGTGGCGCAAGCTAAGGCCCTGTTGGAGAAAGCCGTCCGTCTTGATCCGAAACTTGGCGCAGGCTATTTGCAACTTGGCATTTTGTATTCGGAACAGAAAGACTTTTCCAACGCAATCTCGTCCTACCAGCGGGCAATTGAAGTCAGCCCTGATCTCGAAGAAGCGCACTATCGCCTGGCACAGGCCTACCGGCAGACTGGTGAAGCTGCGAAAGCCAAGAGCGAGCTCCAGCTGTACAGCCAACTATCAAGGGAAAGAGCAGAGGAAGTCGAGCGCGACCGCCACGAGATTCAGCAGTTTGTTTATAAGTTGCGCGACCGAACTTCTAGCTCGCAGCCTCAATAGACGACGGGAGGCTATCAGTGAGCCGAAGGGGTGGGCGCCGTCATCAAGCTCACAAACATTTGATAGAACTTTTGGGTGTCCAAATCTACTTGTATCTCAACCGGCTGCCTAGCCAGCTTCTGCTTGTCCTTCTCAGTCCAAGTCAGAGTGTTTCCGTATCCGGCTCCTTGCTCGAGGTCTACATCCATGTAGCGAGTCTCGCGCTTGGTGATCAGCGTCGGATTGATCCATGCGGCCGCCGCAAGCTCGTCCCACATGATGTCGGCACCCGGATTAAACATGGCAAAGCGCGCGACGTAGTGCGCCAGCTGGGTGCCACTGGCTTCGATCTGTTTCATCATGGCGGGCGTCACGTGCGTTTTGATCGAAATATCCGTCGGTGTGCATACGATCTTCTTCCACGGCGCCCGCAACACGATCTGCGCAGCTTCCGGATCAAACCAGAAATTAAACTCGTGCCGGGGATTGTTGGCGAACTCGGGATTGTCGGTCTGGGGGCTCAAGCTCCCTCCCATGAAGACCAGTTCTTGCGCCAACTCAGCGAATTGCGGATCGATTGAGATGGCCAGCGCCAGGTTGGTCATCGGTCCCCCCTCGTAGATTGTCACCTCATGCGGGTATTTGTGGACCATACGGATCAGGAAGTGAGCAGCGTCTTCGTCCGCGGGCTTGGCACTAGGCTTTCCTTCCGGAAGCGTTGGGACGACGAACGGTTCGTGCCACCAGCGGTCATCCCATGCGCCCGCGTAGGCTACCCTTCCATAGTGCTCCTGCCACAGCTGAGTTTCCTCGCGACGTCGGACCAGCGGAAACACGGCACCGGGCACAACAGGAATGTCTGTGCGACCGATGATTTCGAGCAGGCGGAACGTGTGCGCCACCTCTTCATCGCGCCATTGGTCTCCGCTAACCACGGTGGCGCCCAACACCTCAACCTGAGGGGACTGGATCATCACAAGAAGCGTCTGCAGGTTGCTGCCACCGGGGCCAGAGAAATCCTCGTTGACAATCACCTTGCGGCGCTGTGCGGCCTGAGCGAACGAGCCCGCTGTGAGGAAGAGCAACAATAGGATTGCCGGGAAGAACCTGCAATGTTTGGTGGCACGCAGACGAGTCATTTGCTGTGTGGAGGCCGGGTCATCAAGTCTATGTAGAGTTTGTAGAACTTCTGGGCATCAATATCAAGTTGGACGTTCGCCAAGCGCAAGTAGGGTGGAACCTTGGCGGTGGAGTCCCAGAAGATCGTCTTGCCGTAACTGGCTCCGTGATCGACGTCGATGTCCATGTAGAGCTGCTTTTGTCCGGCGATAATCGATGGATCGATCAAAGCCACGCCGGCGATTTCGTCCCACATGTAGCCGGGCAACGAATATTTATCCAAGTATTGTGTAACCGGCGTGCCTGCCTTGGAGATGGTGCCTTGCATTTCTGAAGTGAATCGCGTTTTGACCGAAATATCGATGGGTGTGATCGTGAGTTTTTTCCAGGGCGCGCGCAGGACGATGCGGGCCGCTTCTGGGTCAAACCACCAGTTGAACTCGCGCCGGGCATCGATGGCGCCGGCGTCGATTGCTCCTTTGTCCGCGTACAATCCGCCGCCCATGAGGACGAACTCTTTCGCGAGCGTCGCCACCTCTGGGTCAAGCTTTAGAGCTAAGGCATAATTCGTCAGAGGTCCGCCCGCCCACAGCACCACCTGCCCCGGATACTTGTGCACCATCTGCACGATAAATTCCGCAGCCGTGCCGGCACGGGCTTTGATATGCGGCTCTCCTTCGCGCATGGGAGGCACAACGTCGGGCGGATGGTAAGGCTCATCGTAAATTGTGGACCGATTCGCCTCGAACCTGTCGGTCCAGCATCCTTTGTATTCGAATTTTCCGTAAAGAGCTTCCCATCGTTCGGGTTCTTCTTTTGAGTTGAGCAGCGGAAATTCGGCCCCCTGGATCACCGGAACATCCGTCCGGTCAGCAATCTCCAGCAGGCGCAGGACATGCTGTGTCTCTTCCTTCACCCACTGGTCGCCGCTGACGGTGGTGATGCCGAGCACGTCAAATTTCTCCGATTGTAGGAAGACGAGAATAGCCTGCTGGTCGCTGGTGCCGGGGCCGCGGGCGTCCTGGTCGACAATGACTTGGATCTTCTGAGCTAGGGAGAGATTTGATAAGACAGCGACCAGCAGAGATATGACAGCGAGTTTCGCCGAGCTACTACCCATCATTCCTCCGGGAAGACGATTGATTGCAAATTTTAGGGGCAGATCGAGTAGAACTGGGCACCGCCAGATTACTCAATCTGCCCCGCGATATTGAGATCGCGCTCCAGCTTGCCCTTAAAATTTAAGCTTGAGGGCAAACTGAATGAATCGAGGATCGTTCAGAGTAGCGTTTACAACACCAAAGCTGGAAGCCGCGTTCACATCCTGCATCCCGCTCGGACCACCGGTCATGAAGAAGTGCGGGTGGTTCCATATGTTGAAGAACTCAGCTCGGAAGTCCAGTTGCATACTCTCGTAGGGCAGCGGGAAGTGCTTGATGAAGGACATGTCCGTGTTCACATAGCGCGGCCCGTACAGCGGCGCGCGGTTGGAGTTGCCAAGTTCACCCAGCGAGTTGTGCACAAAGGCGCAAGGATTGAACCAGTTCGTGAGCGTATGGACCTGCGAAGGTCCTATACAGCCGGGATTCCCGGCCACATTCCCTGCCTTGTTTGGATCGCCAACAATATCGGGCCGATTCAATCCGTTCCCGTTCCAACTGAAAGCTACTCCGGAGGCGTTGTTACTGTCGACTACGAACAACGGGAAACCGGAAATGGCTCTTTCAATCAGATCGATTTCCCAGTTTCCGAGGATTGTATTAACCGGTCCGCTCCAACTGCTGCCGAATTGCTTACCCTTGCCGAAAGGCAAGTTGTAGAGAATGCTGGCCGTGAACTGGTGGTTAAGGTTAAGTTGCGACAAGGCCCAGTCCGCCTTCTGGGTTCCGGGCAGGGGCCAATAAGTAGCTCCCGGGAAGCTCCCAAGGCCATCTGGAAGCCCGGAGTCGAAAGTGCGAGCGTAGGTGTAGCCCAAGAGGGCGTAGATACCATGCCGCGCACTCATCGTCTCGGCTTTGATTTGCAAAGAATCGTAGCGGGCCCGACCCACGTCATTATTGTTTGCGACCGTCGTGAAAGGACCGTACGGGGCGGCCGTAATCCCACAGCCCAGCGTGTAGCCTGGAACAGGATTGCTGCCGCCGGGGCACGCCTTAGGGGACGCGACATTCAAGTTCAACCCATCCACCAAAATGTGTGTGCTGCGCGATCCAGCGTAGCCCGCCGTCAGCACAATGTTGCCCGGTAGCTGGTGCTCAACGTTGAGGTTGAATTGCTGCACCATTCCTTGCTTGAAATCAAGATTCTGCGACTGAATCGTTCCGGTGAAACTCTGGGGATTGGGGGGAGACGTAAAGACAAAAGGTCCAGTGAAACTTTGGGCGAGACCGCATTGGACTGGGCTTGCCGCCGTAGCGTTTCCGAATGGGCAAGGTCCGATACCGAAGAAGCCATAGAAATTGTCCGATTCGGCGAAATACGGGGGGTTCTCCCACAGTCCTTGCGCACCCTGATTCCATGATGAATCATGGAAAATCGCATACCCGGCGCGAATCGCTGTTTTTTGGCTACCCATCGGCTTCCAAGCCAGTCCGATGCGCGGCTCGATAGCGGTCTTGTCCAGTTGAATACCGACCCTCCCGTCAGTATGAACGCACGCCGATGCGGGACAGAGGCTCAGACCAGGGTTCGAACCGGCAACCAGGTACTTGCCGGTCTTAAAATCGAAATTCGCCTGGCGGTTGTGGGCCTCAGTGATCGGCGTGACAAATGCCCAAGCTACTCCCAGGTTCAAAGTCAGGTTCGGAGTCACCCGCCAATCATCCTGGACGAAAGGCCGGAACAGTTTCCATCGGCGACCGGTGGTTGCGCCATCGAACGTCTGATCGTGAATCGCACCACTTACCTGGCCGAGAAGCAGGTCTGCCGCCGCGTCGCCAGTAAATCCGCCAAAATTAATAAAGAAACCATCCTGGAAGGCGTTCGTCTCCACGTTCATCTGTTGAGCGCGGATGCTGCCACCCACCCGGATGTTGTGCTTGCCTCGAATCATATCGAACGAGTCGGAAATGGAGAAGACGTTGGTCCCGCCCTGGAAGGGAGCAAATCCGCGATCACCCAGCGCCCAGTAAGTGCCCATAAGGGTCGAACTCAGTCCGCAACTGATGCAGTCCTTTGTTGACTGCGTTACGCCTGCCGGTGCGCCCGGGCATTTGCTATTAATGTTTGCATCGACAATGCCAACTATGGCCGACTCGCAGCTACGATCGCCAAACGACAGGATATGGTTGAAAATCCGGTTGAAGCCTGCGTTGAACTGGTTAATGGTGCGATCAGAGAAAATGTGGGTCTCAGAGATGGCCACATTGCGCCCGTGGTTGGTGATGTTCTGAGTGCTGGCGAAGGCTCCGGCTTCGGCAAATCCCGGCGAACCGCCTGGGACGAACGAGGTCGCCTGGTCATAGCTGAAGCGCGCAAACACCGAGTCTTTGCTGGAAAAATTGTGATCCAGGCGGATGTCGAACTCCCCTTCGTTCAACTTCCGGACGGGAACATTCGAGTAGTTAGTGCCCAAGGCAGAGAAAGTCGAGCTGGCCGTGGGGTACAGATTGATCATGTTTTGCCCAACCGGATCAATCAGCGCCGCCGGAATAACATTGCACGGAGCACCGATTGTCTGGCCTCCGTGGGAGTTTACGGGTTCAGATATCGGGTTGGCCGAGGTCTCAGTGCCTGGAACGCACGTGAATGTTGTAGGCTCACCAGTGGTAGGGGCAGGGTTGGCGTACGGGTTGGCGAGGAAACCGGGGTTAGCGAGGTTGAAGATGAAAGGATCGACTCGAAAGTCTCCGGTTTTCATGGCGGGCGTTGGAATGGTGCCCGTAAACGGGATGCCATGCCGCTGCATCTTAGCCTGATAGTCGATGAAAAAGAAGGTCTTATCCTTCTGGATCGGTCCGCCCAGCGCGCCGCCGAACTGGTTGAGGTTGAATTGTTCTTTCGTTGTGGCGAAGTAACTGCGGGCGTCCAGTTTTGTGTTTCGGAAGAACTCGAACAATGACCCGTGGAACTGGTTCGATCCTGATTTCGTTGTCACCAATACCGTCGGACCCGCTCGAGTGCCCCACTCCGCTGAGTAGTTGTAGGTCAGAACCTTGAATTCCTGGATGGCATCAATCGAAGGCAGAATCGAAATGCCTCCCGCGGTCAGTTCATTATTGTCGTTGCCATCGAGCAGCCAATCAGTACTCTGGGCCCGTGATCCGCCAACCGACAGGGAATACGTTCCGCGCGCCGATACCTCACTGCTCGGACCAGCATTGAAGAAACTGTTGGGGTTGGTTTCCTGCGTAGTGCCCGGCGTCAGGGTGGCTAATTGCACGAAATCGCGTCCATTGAGCGGAAGCTCGGCGACCTGCTCCGACGTAATAACTTGACCGAGGGTCGGGTTCGCGGTCTCGACTGCCACTTCCGTTGCACTGACTTCGACCGAAGATGTGACCGACGCGGGCGCGAGCGTGAAATCCAGTTCGCGATGTTCGTCGACTTGCAACCGGACGTCTTTCTGTTCCGCAGCGCCGAAACCCGGGGACTCCACTCGAATCGTGTAAAAGGCGACCGGCAACAGAGGGATCAGGTAATGTCCTGAATCGTCAGTCCTCGCCTCGCGAGAAATGCCGGTGCCTTGCGAGGTGGCCTTCACCGTCGCGCCCGAGACCACGGCGCCCGCTTTGTCCGTGACGGTGCCCGAAAAACTGCCGGTCGCCTGTCCGTACAAGAGTGGACAGACGAACGAACAGAAAAACGCTACAAGAAGCGCCTTTTTCTTCAGCATTAGAACCCCTTCCGGCGGTCCCCACACCGAACGATGAGCGGACTGTCCCGCTTCGCATGAACTGGGAGGTCTTGGACCGTAGAACGGCCTTATAAATGGCCGATCAATCGAAAGTCAAGACTTTTCGGTAGCAGATAAGTACTAGACGCGCCAATTTCCCGGACTGATTCATCGAAGAAACGGCGGCGGGTTGGTTTGATTCCCACGAGATCTAGAAGCAAGCTTTAGGAAACGAGCGCCATCGACCTCAACCTGGTCTATGCCGGGGTCTGTCGCGCCGAGAACGACCATCGCTCCTAGAAATCGCACTGTGCGGTCAGGGGTTGCTCGGAAAAGAATCTAGTTCCGCGTTCGGGCCGTCCATTCCGCATCAAGGCGCGCGCGATCGTAGAATGATTTCTGAGTCCCCACGCCGGTGGTTGAGAGTCCGGCATAGAGATTGGCACGGCGAACCGCTTCGCGTTCCAGCAGACCCTCGCCAAGAAATACGGCGAAGCTACCGATGAACGCGTCTCCCGCGCCCGTGCTGTCGATGCTGTTCACGCTGAAGGCCGGGATGTGCTCCATGCCTTCGTGACTCGCCAGCAATGAGCCGTTTGCTCCCAGGGTGAGAATGATCCGTTTGATGCCGCCCGAAAGCAGGTTCTCGGCGCACCTTTTGGCCTCCTCCACGTTACGCACCGGCAGTCCCGAGATGGCTTCAGCCTCACTTTCATTCGGAACAAAGTAGTCGAGTCCGCTTAAAGCATTCATGTCGATCGGCTGGGCGGGTGCGGGATTGACGATGCAGCGAATGTTGTTCTTATGCGCGAAGCTGACGCTGTAATACACGGTTTCCAGCGGAATTTCGAACTGCAGGACCATGCAATCGACCGTTCGGAGCAGATCGGCAGCAGCATCCACGTCCGCAGGTTTGAGCAGATCGTTCGCGCCTTTGACCACGAAGATCCGATTCTGGCCGCTGGGCTCAACGAAAATCGGCGCTACGCCACTGGAAACTCCCTCGATCTGCTTTATGTGGGTGGCATCGATTCCAAGTTTCTGAAAATTCTGGATCGTCGCAGGACCGAACAGGTCATCGCCCACCCTGGCCACCATGAACACGTCCGCGCCGCAGAGTCGTGAGGCCACCGCCTGATTTGCTCCCTTACCTCCAAAGCCGAGATCGAATTTCTGCCCAAAAATGGTTTCGCCAGCTTTCGGAAAGCGGTCACTAAAAGTCGTCAAGTCAATATTTGCGCTTCCAACGACTGCAATTCGAGGACGTTTGATCATGAGGGTTCCTGGAGTTCGTTCAGATTCGCTTCGGCATCGGAAATCGAAATTGAAGAAGGCCGAGTCTAGTCAGCACTCTCGAATGCTGTCAATGTAATTCAGAGCGCGACCGATGAGGCCGGGCGGTTACTGCGCGGCGGCGTTCGCGGCCTCGAAGAAGCGGATAAGTTTTGCGCGGTCCAGGTTTCCATTGGTACGAACGCCCGAACACACATCCAAGCCGAATGGGCCCACTCCTTCAATCGCTTGCCGCACATTCTCGGAAGAGAGACCACCTGCAAGGAAAATTGGGATGTTGACTTGCTCCCGAATCTGCCGGCTCAACGTCCAGTCGTGGATTCGACCCGTGCCGCCAAGTTCCTTCACTGCAAGGGACTGATTGCCGGAATCAAGCAGCAGTGCGTCCACCAGCGACGCCACTGCTACTGCTTCTTCGACCGATTCCGGACCGGTGACGTGAATAACCTGAATGATGGAAATTCCCGCTAAAGCTGACTTGAGATCTCGATGGGAGCCACGCGTGAGCCGATCGCAGAGTTGAATACAGTTCGTCCGGCAGCGGCGGTGTTGCGCGACGATGCTTTCGGTGTCCTGCTTCGAGGTGAGCAGAAAAGACCCGACGGGCGGGGGAATCGTAGAGGCAATTTCGGCAATGCGATCTTCGCTGATTACGCCGGGACCACTGGGCATGTTCGAGACCAAGCCCACCGCGGATGCGCCGCATTCAACCGCCAGCGCGGCTTCTTCCACACTACTGATGCAACAGATCTTTATTCGTGGCGTGCGAGTGCGCTTCATTGGTCAGGCCGTCGCGGTCATTCGCCGTAGGGGACCCAGATATTCTTCACCTGGGTGGCGTGCTGGAGGAACCATCGACCTTCGCCTTGTTTCACGTCGAACCAATCAATCGCGCGGCCTTCATTGGTGAAAACTTGCTTCAAGTTTCCAGTCGAACACGATTTCGCCGCATAGGCGCTGGCTTCATCGCTGAAGCACCAGCTTGCGTCCACATCATCGTGCTCGGCTAGAACTTTGAGGAGTTGGGTTGAGTATCCAGTGACGATGTTAACCACACCGCCAGGAAGGTCGCTGGTGTCGAAGAGTTGATACAGATCGCCGCTGATCAGCGGATAGGTCTCCGACGGGACAGCAACTACCGTATTTCCTGCAGCGATCGCGGGCAAGACCAGCGAGAGGAATCCAAGCAGTGGTGCTTCCTGCGGACAAATGATGCCCACGGTTCCAATCGGCTCATTCATCGCGATCGCGATATTACGAAATGGCGGATTATGTACCGCGCCATCGAATTTGTCTGCCCAAGCGGCATAGGAGAAGATGCGTTCAATGCTCGCGTTTACTTCAGCGGCGGCGGGTGCCTCTCCAACGGCTGCTGCGAGTCGATGAGCAATTTCGTCGCGGCGTAGCGAGAGGTTCTCCGCCATGTAATAGAGAACCTGGGCCCGGTTGTGCGCAGAGTTCTTTGCCCAGGCCGTAGCTTTGCGGGCGGCTTCGACTGCATTGCGAATGTCTTTGCGATTGCCGAGTGGCACTTCGCCGAGTAGTTGGCCATGCCCGCCTCGAACTTCCATGCTGTAGCCGGAGTCCGGTCTCGCCTGCTTACCGCCGATATAGAGCTTCACCGTTCGATCAATGCTGGGAACGGCGGTCTCTGCTGTCGCGCCTGAATTTTCTTCTGGAGCGCGTCTTGCGGCAGGCAGGGCAGGCGCATTCTTGAACCATACCGGCTCCAGATATTCGAGCAGGCCTTCTCTGCCGCCTTCGCGACCGTATCCGCTTTCGCGGTAACCACCAAAGCCGCAAGACGCGTCAAACAAGTTCGTGCAATTGACCCAGACCACACCAGCTTTGAGCTGTGCCGCAACGTGAAGCGCCACATTGATGCTCTCGCTCCACACGCATGCCGCGAGGCCGTACACAGTGTTGTTGGCCAGTTCGACCGCTTCGCTGGGAGTGCGGAAAGTCATCGTCGCCAGCACCGGGCCGAAAATTTCCTGTTGTGCCACGATCGAAGTGGGATGAACATTGCTCAGTAAGGTCGGCGGGAAATACAGTCCGCGCGATGGCATTTCCATTGGAGGTTGCCAGCAGGTTGCGCCGTCGGCGACGCCCTGATCCACCAGTCGCTGAATACGATCAAGCTGGACGCGGGCCACAATCGCGCCGATGTCGATTGCCTTATCCAGTGGCGGTCCTGCGCGAAGCGTGCTCATGCGATCGCGTATTTTTATGATCAACGGCTCGGCGATACTTTCCTGCATCAGGAGGCGCGAGCCGGCGCAACAAACCTGCCCCTGGTTCAACCAGATCCCATCCACCAGCCCCTCAACGGCACTGTCGAGATCGGCATCTTCAAAAACGATGAACGGAGACTTGCCGCCTAGCTCGAGAGAAAGGCGTTTATGACTTTTCGCGGTTGCGCTTCGGATCGCGCGCCCTACTTCAGTCGAGCCGGTGAACGCGATCTTGTCGACATCAGGATGTTTGACCAGAGCCTCGCCGGTGGAACCATCGCCAGTCACGATGTTCACCACGCCAGCGGGCAACCCGATTTCCTGGCAGATTTCGGCAAACGCAAGCGCCGTTAGCGGTGTGAACTCGGCTGGTTTCAGGACGACGGTATTTCCCGTCGCGAGAGCAGGCGCAATCTTCCAGGCCAGCATGAGCAGGGGAAAATTCCAGGGAATGATCTGTCCCACAACCCCGCAAGCCGTGTAGTCCGGAAACTCCTGCTGCAACAGTTGCGCCCAGCCCGCGTGATAATAAAAATGCCTGGCGACAAGTGGGATATCGATGTCACGGCTCTCGCGAATCGGCTTTCCATTGTCCATCGTTTCCAGCACAGCGAGCCGGCGCGAATGCTTTTGCACCTGTCTCGCCAGAGCGTACAAGTAACGAGCCCGGGCGTGCGGAGTGAGAGACTGCCACTTGGGAAACGCAGCCCGGGCGGCTTTGACGGCGGCGTCGACGTCTGCAGCGGACCCTTGCGCCACACTGGCGAGCTTCTCGCCGGTGGAAGGGTCGGTAGTGTCGAAGTACTCGGCTGCGGTGGGTTGCAGCCATGTTCCATTGATGAAGTGGCCGAAGCGTCGCCCATGGTGGTCGAGCCAGGCGAGCGCCTCTTTCGGGTCTTCTGGCGCTGGCCCGTATTCCATTGCGACGAATCTTTCAGCAATGCTCATTGTGCGTTGCCCCAATGCGTGTGCCTCAGCCGGAATGCGAGGTTTCTCTGTCAGCAATCAACTACGCGAGCGGATGCCGATAGTCTGCCGAATAACGTCCCGTCGCATGATGCTCCAGCTGCCGCTCAATGTCATTTAACAGTCCGCTGGCGCCAAAGCGGAAGAGTTCTGATTTCATCCAGGGGAGGCCGAGTTCTTCTTTCATCAGGGCCAGCCATTCGGTGGATTGTTTGGCGGTGCGAATGCCACCTGCAGGTTTGAACCCGACTGCCATGCCGGTTTCCTGGGCGTATTCCCGGATGGCTCGAGTCATGACAAAACCCACGGGTAACGTGGCATTGGTTGGCTCCTTGCCGGTCGACGTCTTGATGAAGTCTGCCCCAGCCATCATGGCAACGAAGCTGGCGCGGGCCACATTTCGCAGAGTCAGCAAATCCCCCGTCCCGAGGATGACTTTCATGTGTGCTGGACCGCTCGCCTGTTTGAACGCAGCAATCTCATCGTAAAGTTCTTGCCATCTGCCGCCGAAAACGTGAGCACGCGTAATGACAACGTCAATGTCCTGGGCCCCGGATTCGACGGAGCGGCGAATTTCGGCTAGGCGTTCCGGCAACGGAGACAGTCCTGCAGGAAATCCGGTAGAGACGGCCGCAACTCGCACGTTGCTGCCTTCGAGTGCTCTTCGTGCTGTTTCTACGAACCGGTGATACACGCAAACCGCAGCAACCTGGATCTTAAGGTCTTCGATGCCCAGCTGCTTCACCAGTTCGTGCTGAATCGGTTGCCTGGCTTTGGCGCACAGGCGGAGAACGCGCTCGTTCGTGTCGTCTCCGGAGAGAGTCGTGAGATCCATGCAAGTTATTGCGCGCAACAGCCACGCCGCTTGCCAATCTTTTTTTACGGCACGCCGTGTGACATGGGTTTGCGCCCTGCGTTCCACGGCACTGGTATTGACTCGAACCTGTTCTACCCAATCGAGGTTGAGTGGTATGCCTTGATTCGACAGAAGCGGATGTCCGCCCAGCGTCGCCAAGGGCGCTGCCGAAGCTGGCAGCAAGTCCTCAGCGGACACATTACTGGTGCGGTTGGGATTTTCGTAATCCGGGCTATGCTCCACGGACAATTAGATGTTCTCCGCGTGAGTTACGCTTCGAGGTTCAACTGGCTGCCAACTGAGAGCTCCACCGTACACTGATGTGCGAGGTAATTGTACGGCAGATTAAGAAAATAAGGAGCGCAGCCTTCTCGGCAATGTACGTTTCGCTTTCCACATTGATGAATCGCTGCACTTTGGCCTTGACACTCCCAAATCCATGACGCTAGGCTACATCGCCAATCTTTCCGCGAGCAAATGAAACTTCTCCGATCTACGGGAGCATCGAGTACGCGCCGCCCGATTCCAGCTTTTCCTATTCTTCTCGTGATCGCGCTGGTGGCGGTGCTTGCTCTGCCAGCTTCGGCGGCCAAGAAGATTATCTTCGACACCGATCCTGGCACGGATGATGCCCTGGCGCTGATGCTGGCGCTCAACTCACCCGAATTGGATGTCCGTGCGATCACGGTCGTGCCGGGGAACGTCACGGCAGCGATGGGTCTGGAGAACGCGCTGCGCATGGTCTCGCTGGCAAACCGGTGTGACATCCCCGTGGCCGCAGGCGCGCAACATCCTCTATTCCAGAAGCTGATTACGGCCGAGTTCTGGCATGGCAAGAACGGACTAGGCAACGTTGAATTGCCTCCGAGTAAATGCAAGGTCGATTCGCGCTTTGGGCCTGACCTCATCATTCAACTGGTACACGCGTCGCCGCACGAGATCACGCTGGTTCCGGTCGGTCCCCTCACAAATATCGCGCTCGCGGTAGAGAAAGATCCATCCATCGTCCCGCTGGTCAAAGAAGTCATCTTGATGGGAGGTTCAATCAGTGGTGGCAATGTGAATGCTGTCGCCGAAGCCAACATCTACAACGATCCCGAAGCCGCGCAAATAGTTTTCCAGGCGGGATGGCCGTTGACCATGGTCGGTCTCGAGGTCGGCGACAAAGCGCTTTTCACCCGCAAGTACCTGGCTGAACTCGGCCAATCTCACGGCCCCGTCAATGACTTCATTGTTTCAGTGGCGAAATTTATGGTGGGCCTTTCGCAAAAATTCGGGGCTTCCGGTTCGCCCATGTACGATCCGTCTGCGGTTGCTGTGGCGATCGATGCAACCCTGGTGAAGGTGCAGGAGATGCATGTAGATGTTGAGACCAGAGGAGAGTTCACGCGCGGCGAAACGGTAGGAAATCGCCATGGAGGCGTGGAGCGCAACGTCCCCCATGGAGATCGCTACGTGATCGAGGGTGTCGATATGGTGAAGCCAAATGCGAAAGTGTGTGTAGATGCGGACGCCGATCGCCTCTTGCAGCTCTTTGTTTCCAGAATTCGCGGTAAGTAAGTTCGAGAGAAAGGACCTTCACTTCGTGGAGAACTGGCCGCGTTTCCTGCGGCCCGATTGCGCACGAACTATTCTGAGGGAAAACGAGAAACGATGTTTACACCACATAGTTTGGGCATCGCGCTAGTCATGATGATAACCAGCGCTATCTGCTGGGGTTCATGGGCTAACACTTACAAGGGCGTCAAGAATTATCGCTTTGAGCTCTTCTACTGGGACTACGCTGTCGGTATTTTCCTTATTTCCCTGATTCTGGCCCTCACCATGGGAAACACGGCGCCGGACGACCCAAACAGCTTCCTCAATAATGTTCGTTCCGCGGACGTATCAAATATCGTTTCCACCATGGTGGGCGGAGCGATATTCAACCTCGCCAACCTGTTACTAGTTGCTGCTATCGATATGGCAGGCCTGGCCATTGCGTTTCCGGTCTCTATTGGGATTGCGCTGGTGGTCGGAGTCGTTTTGAGTTATGTGCTGCAGCCCAGAGGAAATGGCGCGTTGCTCGCCGCCGGAGTGGTTTGCGCGGTCATCGCGGTAATCATGGACGGCAAAGCCTACGGGAGTTTGCCCGGCGCGGGCCGCTCCAGTTCGAAGAAAAGCATTATCGTCTGTATTGTTTCCGGAGTGTTGATGGGACTCTGGGCGCCCTTCGTGGCGCATGGGATGACGCAGGGCCGCACACTCGGGCCATATAGCATTGCTGTGTTTTTGACGTTGGGGGCGCTGCTCTCTTGCTCGGTTTGGAACGTTTACTTCATGAAGAAGCCGCTGGTTGGAGAGCCCGTGAATTTCAGCGGCTTCTTTCGAGGTCCAGCTTCCGGACACATGCTCGGATTGTTCGGCGGCGTGATCTGGGGCACAGGCATGGTCTTTAACCTTGTCGCCGCGAACTTCACCGGTGTGGCAATTTCCTATGCGATTGGCCAGTCAGCGCCAATGGTGGCAGCTTTGTGGGGCGTGCTGGTGTGGAAGGAATTCGCAGGCGCGGGAAGTCGCGCCAAGCTGTATTTGGGACTGATGTTTGTTTTCTATTGTTTTGCGATCCTGCTGGTCGCGAAGGCGAACGGATAAAAGCAACTTCGACCAATTTTAGTTCATAGCAACATACCCGCGATCGAGGCCGACATCAGATTCGCCATCGTGCCCGCCAGCATTGCGCGAATACCCAGTCGCGCCAACTCTCCCTTCTTGTTGGGCGCAAGCGCGCCGATCCCGCCTATCTGAATTCCAATCGAACTTAAATTCGCGAACCCGCACAGTGCGAACGTAGCGATCGTGAACGAACGTGGATCGATCGCAGCCCTCATTGGCCCGAGCATCGAAAATGCCACCAGTTCATTGAGCACCATGCGTGTGCCGAGAAGGTTGCCGATGATGCCGCAATCGCGCCAGGGAATGCCGATCACCCAAGCAACCGGAGCAAAAACGGCGCCGAAAATCCTCTCCAGACTTTGAGGGAACGAGACGATCCCGTGACCAGCCAGCCAGTTGTGCACGCCGCCCAGAATGCCATTCGTGAGTGCGATCAGTGCCAAGAAAGAGATCAGCATGGCAGCGATGTTGAGAGCGAGGTGCAAGCCGTCAGTTGTCCCCCGCGCGACCGCGCCTAGCAAATTTTCCTCTTTCTCCGTTTTTTTCTCTTCTTCGCTCATTACGACTCGTCCGGCGGTCTTCGGCTGCTCGGTTTCGGGCACCAGCATCTTCGCCATTAGCAGCGTGCCCGGAGCCGTCATTATGACTGCACTGAGCAAGTGCTTGGGCTCAATACCAAATGCGATGTAAGCCGCCATGATTCCGCCCGAGACATGGGCCATGCCGCTGGTCATCACGGTCATCAACTCCGAGCGGGTCAGATCGGGCAGGAAAGGACGGATTGTCAGGGGCGCTTCGGTCTGTCCCATGAAAATACTGGCTGCTACGTTCAGCGACTCTGCGCCGCTGGCCCCCATCACGCGCGTCATTACCCAAGCCGCAATCTTGATGACGAACTGCATGATCCCATAGTGATAGAGCACAGCGAAGAAAGCAGCGATGAAGATGATGGTCGGCAACACTTGGAAGGCGAAGTAAAATCCAAGATGCGAACCCTGTTTTCCTAGATCGCCAAATACGAATTGCGAGCCAACAAACGCATAACTTAACAAGTGATTGACGACATCACCTGCCTTTTGGAAGGCGCGACGGCCAGCGTCAATTCTCAGCACGAACACCGCAAACACGAATTGCAAACCCAAGCCCCACGCTACCGTTTTCAGGCGAATCGCGCGGCGATTGGTCGAGAAAGCGTAGGCCAAACCTAGCATCGTTAAGAGGCCGAGAATTCCCGTGAAGCGTCCCATTTAGTTTTTCTCTCCAGGCTTCCCGATTACTCGATGGATCAACGGCCTTTTCTTGTCTGCTGGCGCATCCGCAATTTGGAAGCTCGCTTCGAGCAGTTGCCTGGCGCGCGCCGCTTTCGTTTCCGCGTTGTAGTGAATTGTGGCCAACGGTTCTCCCGCCGAAATTCGATCCCCCACTTTCTTGTGCAGGACAATCCCCACTGCAGGATCAACCGAATCCTCTTTGCGCTCGCGGCCTCCACCGAGAATCACGCAGGCCGTGCCAACCTGCTCGCACTGCACAGACGCGAGATATCCGTCTTTGGCGCTCGATATGGTCGCTGTGTGGGGAGCCTGCGGCAATCGCTTTGCATCGTCGACCACTCGTGGCTCGCCGCCTTGCAGTTCCACCATTCGGCGAAAAGTGTCGAGCGCCTTGCCTGAAGAGAGCAATTTATCGCTTTGCTGCCTGCCTTCGGCGACCGTATCAGAAACTCCGCCAAGTTGCAGCATCCATCCTGCCAGCTCCAGGCAGAGTTCTCGCAAATCCTCCGGGCCTCCACCTCGCAACACTTCCACAACTTCCACCACCTCGAGCGCATTGCCGATCATGTTTCCCAGGGGCTGATCCATGTCAGTGATGAGCGCGACCACCTGCTTGCCCATCCGCTCTCCGGTTTCAACCATTAGTTCGGCAAGGAAGGCAGCATCGTCCTCGGTCTTCATGAATGCGCCGGAACCAGTTTTGACGTCGAGCACCAGAGCGTCGATTCCTTCAGCGAGTTTCTTGCTCATGATGGAGGCACAAATCAGGTACGGGCTTTCCACTGTGCCAGTCACATCGCGCAGCGCATAAAGTTTGCGATCAGCGGGAGCGATCTCGGCCGTTTGGCCGATCATGGCGCAGCCGCAGGTCTCGAGGACGCTGCGAAACTGTGATACCTGGAGATTGACGTTGAAGCCAGGAATGGACTCAAGCTTATCCAGCGTGCCACCCGTGTGTCCGAGTCCGCGCCCGCTGATCATCGGCACTGCGAGGCCGGCAGCAGCCACCAGGGGCGCCAGGACAAGGGAGGTCTTATCTCCTACCCCGCCCGTGGAGTGTTTGTCCACTTTTTTCATGGGGAGAAAAGAGAGGTCGAGAACTTCGCCCGAGCGCAACACGGCATCGGTTAGAACGGCGGTTTCGGCACGGGTCATGCCTCGCAGCACCACGGCCATCAGCCACGCCGAGACCTGATAGTCGGGAACGTCACCTCGGGTGTAAGCACCAATCAAAGACTCAATTTCACCACGAGACAGCTCCCCGCCGTCGCGCTTCTTGCGGATCACATCAATGGCACGGAACGTAGCTTGCACGGGAGCTGCGAGCGGGCTCACTGGAGGCGGAATCCTTCCGGCAGAAGTTCCTTGATGTGAGCTTGTTTTGGCCCCTTCGCGCTTTGGAAGAAGATGATTGCATCAGGGCCAAATTCGTAAATGACCTGACGGCAGGCGCCGCACGGCGCGCAGGGCACTCCTTGGTCATTGGTTACAGCGACCGCGCGAATCTCGATGTGCGGGCCCAACTGCGCGACGGCCGAGAAAATGGCGGTCCTCTCTGCGCAATTAGTCATTCCGTATGAGGCATTTTCCACGTTGCAGCCGGAAAAGATCTCGCCACTCGTGGTCAGAATCGCTGCCCCGACCCGAAACTTCGAGTACGGCGCATGGGCGTTCTTCATGACCTTTCGCGCGGTTTGCAACAACTGTTCACGAACGTCGGCGGGCAGTGTCCTCTTGCGCATGAATAATTAAGTGAAGTACGAAATGAGCTAAATCGAGCGCAATTGTAAACCCTCGCTACGCAATTCAGAGCTTTTTCTTGGGAAGCTCGTTTCGCGAGTGAGAAGGCAGAACCGCTTGTCGGCACGGTGTTGCGAAAAACGGAATCGGAATTGCTTTTGCCATGCCTCGGGTCTAGGATACTGCGGTCACCTCTTCGTCCGGCCGGCATCTTCATGTCGTGCACGTATCTGCCTGATCTAAGGAGGATATATGGGCATCGCAGTTTCCCCGCAGATTCATCCGCGCGTTGCGGATTTCATCGAGAAGCCTCGGAAGATGTTGATCAACGGCAAGTGGGTCAACGCCGCTTCTGGAAAGACCTTTCCCACCTACAATCCCGCCACCGGCGAAGTTCTGGCACAAGTGGCGGAGGGAGATCGCGAAGATATTGAGCAAGCAGTGAGAGCCGCACGCCAGGCATTCGATCACGGACCTTGGCGGCGGATGACCGCATCCGAACGGGGTCGCGTGATCTGGAAGCTCGCTGATCTGCTCGAGGCAAACACCGAAGAGTTCGCTTATCTCGAGAGTCTCGATAATGGTAAGCCCCTCGGTGTCGCCAAGGCTGCCGACGTCCCACTAGCAGTTGACCTGTTCCGCTACATGGCGGGTTGGGCCACGAAAATCGAAGGCAACACCATTCCGATCTCGGTTCCGTATACGCCCGGCGCCAAATACCTTGCCTATACCCTGCGAGAGCCGGTCGGAGTCGTGGGCCAAATTATTCCCTGGAACTTCCCACTTCTGATGGCCGCATGGAAACTGGGCCCGGCGCTGGCCGCGGGTTGCACCGTGATTTTGAAGCCCGCCGAGCAAACGCCTCTCTCCGCTCTGCGCCTGGGTGAACTGATTACGGAAGCCGGGTTCCCCGACGGAGTGGTAAATATTGTGCCCGGTTATGGCGAGACGGCCGGCGCTGCGCTAGCAGCTCACTCGGACGTCGACAAAATCGCTTTCACTGGGTCAACCGAAGTCGGCAAGCTGATCGTGCACGCGGCCACTGGGAATCTGAAGAAGGTCTCGCTCGAGTTGGGTGGCAAATCGCCAAACGTGGTGTTCAAAGATGCGGACCTCGAGAGTGCGATTCCGGGCGCCGCCAGTGCGATCTTCTTCAACCATGGCCAGTGTTGTTGCGCAGGCTCACGGCTATACATCGAAAAGCCGGTTTACGATCGTGTAGTCGAGGGCGTTGCCGAGCACGCTAAAAAAATCACAGTGGGCTCGGGCCTCGATCCCGAAACGCAGATGGGTCCGTTGGTTTCCGAAGAGCAGCTCAACCGAGTCTGCGGATACATCGAGGCTGGATTCTCCGAGGGCGCAAAGGCTATTGCCGGCGGCCGAAAGGCCGGCGACAAGGGCTACTTTGTGGAGCCCACGGTCCTGGTGAACACCCGCGAGAATATGAAGGTCGTCCAGGAAGAAATCTTCGGACCTGTCGTTACGGCAATGCCCTTCGATGACCCCGAGGAAATCCTGACCCGCGCCAACGATAGTACTTACGGACTGGCTGCGGCCGTGTGGACGCGGGATATCAGCAAAGCGCATCGCCTGGCAGACGGTCTGCGCGCAGGCACGGTGTGGATTAATTGCTACAACATCTTCGACGCGGCCATGCCGTTTGGCGGATATAAACAGTCCGGGTGGGGGCGCGAGATGGGACATGACGCGCTCAACCTGTACACGCAAACCAAGGCAGTCTGCACTCGGCTGGCCTAGCAATACGCTTTGGAACAATACGGGCTGGACAATAAAGGGCGGCGGGGCAACTCCGCCGTCCTCACTTTACTTTTCCATCAAGAGAACTTTTTCCGCATCATCAATCTCGGTTAACTTAACTTCAATTACCTCGTTCATCGTGGTCTGGATGTTGCGTCCCACAAAGCTCGCCTCAACCGGCAACTCGCGATGTCCCCGGTCAATCAGGACGCACAATTGCACTTGTCGCGGTCTGCCATGTGAAAAGAGCGCATCCAGCGCGGCCCTGGTCGTGCGCCCGGTGAAGAGAACATCGTCCACTAGAACAATGCTCTTGTCCTCAATCGAAAATCCAATTTCTTTCTCCTGCACCACGGGCTTGGGACCGAGCGTCGAAAGATCGTCGCGGTAGAAAGTAATGTCCAGCGTGCCGACCGGAACCTGGGCATTTTTGATTCGCGTAATGATCTTCCCCAGGCGCTCTGCAATCGGTACGCCACGACGGCGGATTCCCACCAGTCCGAGCCCATCGACACCGCCATTTTTTTCGACAATTTCGTAGGCTAGCCGCACCAGGGTTCGCTCAATTTCAGAGGCAGACATTAGTTGTGCCTTCTGACGAAGGCCCGTCTTGCGCGAGGGATGTTTTACGTTCATTTTTTGAAGTGCCTCACTAAAACTCTTGCGGCCCGAAAAACGAACTGGAACTCATCCATCGAGGAAGTCCGGGCTGGTTCCTCAATGTATTGAACGGAGTCGCCAAGGTCAAGGGTTCGATCGTTGTATGTTGCGGAGCAATCCTGCCGATTCGTCCTTGCAAGAAGAACGCGCGATTTTGTCCGCGCACTTTCGGGACACGATACTAGACGGGCTCAGGCGTGTGCACGGCGATTTCAGACAGCGAGAGGGGAACGGGGCATTCCGTTATTATGACCCGGGTAAGGCCGCTCCAATCCTCCTTCAGTGACCGGAGTTTGATGACGGATGGTGCAGCGGTAGCAGCGTCGCTTGGCAAGAGCCCCACGCCTCGATTTCTACCCAGTGCTTTGGCCCGGTAAAGAGCTGTGTCCGCGAGAGCGATGACTTCTTCCGCGCAAATCGCTTCGAAGGCGTCTCGCGCCCAGGGATAGGGGGCCCAGCCCACGGAGCACGTCTTTCTCACCGCAATGCCATGTCCCAGCTCAAACGGTTCCGAGATCATGACTTCGAGAATTCGACTGCAAAATGCGGGAGTTCCAGAAGGATCGGTAGACCGGTTCATGATCAGGAACTCTTCTCCGCCCCACCGCACCAGTACGTCTGACTTTCGGACTACGCTTGCCAGCCGCTCCGCAACCAGTTGCAACAGCCGATCGCCGGCCGGATGACCATATTGATCGTTTACCTGCTTGAAGAAATCCACATCCACCATCATGAAGACCAGATCCCGATGATCGAGGTTGCGAATGTCGGTCCCGTGCGCACGCTGATAATTTCGCAGAACCTGTCCTGCCTCTGCCGTAAGGATCTCTTCCAAATAACGCCGGTTCCACACTCCAGTCAGGGAGTCGGTAAAGGAAATTTCCTGGAGTTCAAGATTCTTGCGCTGGAGTTCAAGGCTATGCCATCGCAGGGAATGCTCCTTGTTCTCCAGTTCGTCCTTTAGTCTGCACGTCTCGTCCAGATGCTGGCCCGAAGCTCGCAGCAAGCTGAGCAGTTCCTGATCGAGCAGATGCTGCTTCAGAAAAACCAGCGCTCCCATGACGATCATTACAGCCACGGTCAGCAGCAACCGGTAGGTGCGGACACGTTGTGGTGCGTTTCCGCCGAATTGTGCCCAGGCCACCATCAGAGGCGTAAAGAATACAGCCAGCATGGCTAAGCGAGCCTTCCATATCCCGTAGCCATCGGCGGGAACCTCTTCCATCGAATGCCCACTCGAGATCTCGCGCGCCATAAACCCGATTGCCGCAAACCACGCCATGGCGGCGACCAGCGGAACATCATAGAGACTCCCCGTGTAGTAGGCACGGTAGTCAATGGCTTCGCTGGCAGCGACCGAGCCCACGCAATACAGAAGTGCGGCGCCAAAGAGCTGCGCATAGAGGATCCGCCATGATCCTCGGCTTCGACGCCAGACCAGAAATAGGACAAGGACCAGGACGAGTTGTTCGCAGGCATACAACACATCGAAGGCCCGACCGTACGTTGCATCCGCGGGGTAAACGTATTGCCAGGGGATAACAATGAAAAGGTAGAGATAAAGCCAACACGTGAGGAGCAGCAGAAAATCAAGTGATCCCATGCGCAGGGCGTGTTCGTTCTGATGGAGGTGCGGCTGCACCGCGACCGCTGCCATCATGGGAACAATATGCAGGAAGAGGACGACGTCGCCGGCAAATGGGTTCGGCGATTCTTGGCGTAAGAAGACTTCGAAGTAAGTCCAGAGCACCTGGGAGCAGAGCCACATAGCGCAACCCAGTGCCAGAAGACCCCAGAACAATCTGGCTTTCTTGTGAGCGGTTCGGAGATTGGAGAGAGCGGCGAACGTTCCGCATAATAGAAGAATGCTCTGAATCAAATCGCCAGAGGCCGTCAGGGCAAAACTGCGAGGCGCCAGAACAGACAACAGGATCTGAGCGCACGCGATCGCGCAGACCGCGAACTGCCATTTCCTGACGCCCTGGAGCGGAGCATTCCCCACGAACAGATTGTAGTTTTGTCAAGATACGCTCGAATGTTACGGAGGTAACTGAAAATAGCGTCTCTACCGAGTCAGGAAAGTGCCGCTACAAACCTTTGCACGAACCTGTAAACATCACCGTATGAATTGTATAGAGGTACGGGTGCCACCCGGAACGTGTCCGGCTCGCGCCAGTCACCGACGACGCCGGCATCGGCCAGTTCCTTACACAACGCCTGTCCATTGTCAGAAATGCGGATCGAAATCTGCGCGCCTCTTCGTTGGGCATCACTTGGTGTAATCAAAGAAAACTTTGGCGAAGCATGTTGGCACAGCAGGAATTCTAGGTAACCGGTCAGGAATAAGCTCTTGGCTCGCACATGCTCCATACCAGCTTCACTAAAAATGTCCATCGACGCCCGCAGGGCGGCCAATGAAAGAATCGATGGGTTGCTCAATTGCCATCCTTCTGCCCCGGTCATGGGTTTAAAGTTCGACGCCATCTCGAATCGTGCCTTTTCGTCGTGGCCCCACCAGCCGGCAAAACGCGGTAACGCCCAGGCATGGGAGTGCCGATCGTGAACAAAGCAGGCGCCAACGCATCCTGGACCGCCGTTAAGGTATTTGTAGCTGCACCAAACGGCAAAATCTGGACCCCAGTCGTGAAGCCGCAAGGGTAGATTCCCTGCCGCATGCGCCAAATCAAAACCGACCACGCATCCTTTCCTGTGGCCTGCATCTGTAATGCCGGCAATATCGAACGCCTGACCGGTGGCATAGTTCACGCCTCCCAGAAGAATTAGGGCGATCGAATCGCCCTCGCGGTCAATCAACGATTCGATATCTTCGTCGCGGATGCATGACTCGCCGGGTCTCGGCGCCAACTCCAGCAACGACGATGCGGGACTGAAACCGTGAAACCTGATTTGCGATTGAACTGCATACTGGTCTGACGGAAACGCTCCCCGCTCCACAAGTATTTTGTGTCGTTGCGATGTCGGCCGGTAAAACGACACCATCATGAGGTGCAGGTTCACGGTCAAGGAATTCATCACTACGACTTCCTTAGGCGTCGCGCCTACAAGGGACGCCGTCTGTTGCGTCAGAAGGCGATGGTAAGGCATCCATGGATCGCGCGCCCGGAAGTGTCCCTCCACGCCCAGTTCACTCCAATCCTTCAATTCCTGCTCGACGTATTTGCTGACGGTTTTTGGTTGCAAGCCGAGCGAATGCCCGCACAAGTAAATGCAGGCCCCTCCGCTTTTTGTTTTGGGAAAACAGAAGCGCTCCCGATACTTTGCCAGCGGATCGCGAGCATCCATCGCGAGGGCGAAATGTTCAGTCGCTTCAAACGAAGTGCTGGTCACGACGCCTGCTCCAACGGTGACAGCTGGCTGCGGATCAACCGGTCAGCTTTTGCCCAGTCGAGATCCTCGACCCGGTCAATCGGATCGCACAGTTCCGCCAGCATCCGATCCTGCACCACGCCCCGCGCCAGCGCTACAGAGTAAGGGATTCTATGAAAGGTGACCATCGCATATTTCGGGATGAAGCGCTGCGGATATTTTGCTTCCAGCGCGAGCTCGACTTTCTTGCGAAGAAGGAATCGAGGATCCGCCACTCGATCCCTCATTTCGACAAAATTCTCAATCGCCATGTCCGCAATGGCATCGGTGTTGATCTTGCGTGCCGCTTCAAATTCTTTGAAAACCGTCTTCCAGTCTGCTCCGCGGCGATCGAGTATCTCAAGGAAACAAGTACAGTCTTCGAACCCGCAATTCAATCCCTGGCCGAAGAACGGAACAATCGCATGAGCCGCGTCGCCTAACAGCAAGGATCTACCTTCTACGTGCCAGGGAGAGCATTTAATCGTCACCATGGATCCAGTTGGGTTAGCAAAATAATGGTCAGCGAGCGCCGGCATCAAAGGAAGTACATCCGGAAATCGGGAACGAAAGAACTCGACTACGTCGGAAGCTGTTGCCAGCATGTCGAAGCTGTCGGCACCTTCGAAGGGCAAAAACAGGATGCAGGCAAACGTGCCGTCGATGTTGGGCAGCGCGATCAACATGTAACGGCCCCGAGGCCAGATGTGAAGAGCGTGCTTGTCGAGAAGATGTTTGCCACCGGGGCCCGCTGGAATCGTCAGTTCTTTGTAACCGTAGTCGAGATACTGCTGCGAAAAGTTGAACCGGTTCAGCTTGAGCATTTCGGTGCGAATAGCCGAAGCCGACCCGTCGCAGCCGATTACAACCTCGGACTGGATGGTTGTTTCTTCTGCCATCTCCTCATGGCGTAGTCGGAGGGCTCCGGTTTTCACATCTAATCCCGTACAACGCTGCTGGAAGTGTATGCTCACGCCCTTCGCTTCCGCCGCATTCATCAGAGCAATGTTCAATGCGGCGCGGGAAATCGAATGGATGACCTCGGCGTCGTCTTTACCATAAGGCTGAAAGGTAAGGTCTCCGGTCACCGAGTGCATCATTCTGCCCTTCATGGGGATGATGATCTGGCTCATCGCGTCCCACAGTCCCGCCTCGGCAAGCGCATGAATTCCACGCGTCGACAGCGCGAGGTTGATAGAACGTCCCGCGCTCACTGGTACACGACGCATGTCCGGCCGGCGTTCGTAAATCTCAACGCGGAAACCGCGCTTTACCAGGGAAGTTGCAAGCAGGGGACCGTTCAATCCGGCGCCGATCAATGTGACTGTAGCGGGTCTACGGTGCATGGAAGAATGAGTCTTAACTGGGATTGCCTACGAGAGACTGCGACCGGTCCAATCATTCTGTCAACAACGTCCTGGCTTCCCACAATTCCGGGAACAACTTCTTCTCCAGCGTGAGTTTGAGGTAGGACGACCCCGCGCTGCCGCCCGTTCCCATGCGCACTCCAATTGTGCGTTCCACCAGCTGAATGTGACGGAGCCTCCAGCTCACGACAAGTTCGTCAAATTCCGTGAGGCGCTCGCACACGTCAATCCAATCGCGATGGTGCGTCTCGTCCTTGTACAAAGCAAGGATTGCACGGGCGCGAGCATCGAATTGTTCCTGTTCCGTTGCCCCATCCTTAGGCCTTGCAAGTTTGCCCATAGCGCGGAGAGCTTCAAAAAAAACATCATGAAGCGAAGGCTCCCGCAGTCGGCGTTCAAGCTGCGCATGAGCCTCTCGCGTGGGCTTGTGATAGCGGAGCATTTTGTCGTCCTTCAAGCCGCACAGGAATTCTAGTTCGCGAAACTGTTCAGACTGAAATCCGCTGGCCGGCTCCAGCTTCGCGCGAAACGCCAGAAAGTGCGTCGGAAGCATGGTTTCGAGGATCGTAAACTGCTCTACCAGCACCCGCGTGATTTCGGTGCAGCGGCGAAGCAGGCGCGCCGCCTCGTACACCTCATCCCGCGAGTTCGGATTTCCCCCCGCCGTGCGCAGATTCGCGACCACTGCGTCCAGATCGTGCAGCAGTTCTTTGAACCAGAGTTCGTAAGTCTGGTGCACGATGATAAATAGCAATTCGTCGTGATGTTGCGGTGAAGATTGGGGATGCTGCAGGTCGAGTAGTTCGGGAACTTTGAGGTACGAACTGTACGTGAGTTGTTCGGAACTTGGAGTGATCGGGGAATGGGCCACGACAGAGTCCTTGCCCGAGTCCTTGCTTTTCGCACCATCAACATTTTTCGCACGATCAATATGCAGGAATTCCGTCGCGTTGCCGCCCAGCAACTTGGCCTTTGCCTGCAACGGGAATTGGCTGCCGCGAATGAGCGATCCCACGCGCTCCTCCCCCAACGGAAAAGGGTAATCAGAACCAAGCATTACCCGGCCGGTTCCCATTGTTCCCACCAGAAACTCCAGGGCACGTTCCTCAAAGACCGCCGAATCCACGTAGAAGCGATCGAGATATCGGCTCGGAGCGAGCTCGCAGACTCCATGCGCCACAGGATGATGATGCCAGGCATTTTCCAATCGTCCCAAGAGAAACGCGAAGCTTCCTCCTCCGTGCGCAAAGCAGATGCGCAAATTCCGCGGCAGTTTATCGAACGCTCCGCCCACAATCATTGCCACGATGCCGAGCTGTGTTTCGGCGGGCATCCCGACTGTCCAGGGCATCATGTACTTCGGCATCCGAAGCTGGCCCAACATGTCCCAGGGATGAACCAAAACGGCCGCGCCCTCGTCCGCACAATGGTGCAGAAATGTCACGATGCCGGGGTCGTCGAGGTTCTTGTCGCCAACGTGATTTCCGATTTGCACCCCGAGATGCCCCGCGCCCATGCATCGGCTAACCTCCGCGCATGCGGCATCGATGTCTTGCAACGGAACCTGGCAGAGTGACTTCAGTCTCCCGTTTCCGTGGGCGCAAAGCTCAAGCGCTGCATCGTTGAACAAGCGCGCGCAATCGAGTGCATGTTCGACCGGACGATCGTAGGCAAACAGTATCGGCGTGGCGGACATCACTTGCATATCCACGCCGTCGCGGTTCATCTCCTCGAGCCGTACTTGGGGATCCCAGCAAGCGGAATTGATGTGACGGAAGAAGCGGTCTCCGACCATGACGTCTGCTTTACCGGTCTCGGTGTACTTAATCCACGGCCAGTTGGGTGTGCCGTAGCGCTTCGCCAGATCAGGCCATGCGCTAGGGAAGAAATGATTGTGGATGTCGATAACGCGCATCGCTACTGTTTGCCGGGATGAATCGTACCGCAATGTTTGCACTTGCGGAGAGCTTCATTACTGTAGAACTGATCGAAAAGCGGCGGTAAGTCTTTAACGATGCTCTTCAACTTCACCTCCGCCCGATGCACCAATTGATGGCAGTTCTGGCAATACCATTCAAATCCATCAATAGAACCTTCCGGGCGCGGCATCTCTACGACCACGCCAATGCTCCCTGACTGCCGCTGGGGAGAGTGCCGCATGTGTTTCGGCAGAAGAAAAATCTCGCCCTCCTTGATCGGGATTTCGAGCGGCGGCTTGCCGGGCGTTTGCATGATGCGCAGAAAAATGTCGCCTTTGAGCTGATAGAAAAATTCCTCTGTGGGATCGTCGTGAAAATCGCGCCGCTGATTAGGCCCGCCGACGACCGTCACCATCATTTCGCCGTCTTCCCACACTTGCGCATTCCCCACCGGGGGCTTGAACTTTTCTTTGTTCTCTTCAATCCAGGCCTGGAAATTAAAGGCCTTCAGGCTTTGTATGGACGGCATAGCGCCTCCTATTTCACCGGCTTATACGCCATGGCACGGATCTCAATCAGCAATTGCGGATGGGGTAATTGGTGCACTGCTACCGTGGTGCGCGCGGGACCATCGTACCCAAAGTATTCCCCGTACACCTCGTTGTATCCGCTGAAATCATTCATATTCACAAGGTACGTAGTTATTTCAACAACATCTTCGAGTTGCGCGCCGGCGCTTCGCAGGATGTCGCGGACGTTCTCGATCACAGCTCGAGTCTGTGCCCGGATATCGAGACACGTGGTTCCGAGTTCATCCACTTGGGCTCCGGCAATCGTGTTGTCGGCACGACGCGCACTCGTTCCCGACACCAGCAGAAAGTCTCCGGCACGTTTGACGTGGGGATACTTGCCCCGCGGTTTCGCTTTTCCCTCAACGATTTTGCTCTCGATCGTACCCATGCCAGATGACGGAATCCGCCTCGGGACCTCGAACCTCAAAGCCGGACGCAAATATTGTTGAGCTCCGAATAAAAATTCAACGAATGAATTCCGCCTTCCCGGCCGATGCCAGAAAGCCCAACCCCGCCAAATGGAGTTCTCAAATCGCGCAGAAACCAGCAGTTCACCCAGGTAATGCCCACATTCATCTGCTGCGCTACACGATGCCCGCGCTTCAAATTGGTCGTCCAGATGGACGCTGCCAGTCCGTATTTCGTGTCGTTGGCCATTACTACCGCTTCTTCGTCAGTGTCGAAAGGAGCTATGTGGCACACGGGCCCAAAGATTTCCTCTTTTACACAGCGCGCCGATTCGGCCAGTCCAGTATAGATCGTTGGCTGGACGTAAAAGCCTTTGTCGAGAGCGTTGCCGAATTCGGGGAAGCCGCCGCCGGTCACGAGCGCAGCTCCTTCTTCGCGCGCCAGTTTGTAGTAGGAAAGCACTTTGTCTCGATGCTGCGACGAGATCAGTGGGCCCAGGTTTGTGCTCTCTTCCATCGGGTCTCCCAGTCGCAAGCTCTCGGCCTTCTGTTTCAATGCGTTGACAAATCGCTCAAAAATTACCCGCTCCACATATACACGCTCAACGCACAAGCACACCTGGCCCGTGTTCAAGAAAACGGCCTCACTCAATCCATTTATCGCCTCTTCAAAATCGCAGTCCGCAAAGACGATTGCAGCATTCTTGCCGCCTAGTTCGAACGAAACTGGTTTGACCGAGGGCGCCACCGCCTTCATAATTGCCGCTCCGGTTCGCGACTCACCGGTAAACGTCACGGCATTCACATCAGGGTGCTCGGTCAGAAACTCGCCTGCCGAATTCGGCCCAAAACCGTGCACGACGTTGTAGACGCCGTTCGGGATTTCGGCCTTCTGCATGACCTCGGCCAGCAGCGTCGCAGTTGCCGGAGTCTCCTCGGAGGGTTTCACAACGACCGTGTTTCCACAGGCGAGAGCAGGAGCCACTTTCCATGTTAATAACAGCAGCGGAAGGTTCCACGGGGTAATGACGGCGACCACGCCCAAGGGTTTGCGGACAGCATAGTTCAGCCCACTCTTGCCATCCGGGGTTTCGGTTTGAAACGACTCCAGCCCCGCCATCTTGATGGCGTCGGCGAATACACGAAAATTAGCCGCTGCCCTTGGAACATCGAGCCTCGAAGCCAGGGCTTTGGGTTTGCCGGTATCCTTGACTTCGGCCTCAACGAAACAATCGAACCTCGATTCAATCGCGTCCGCAACCTGGTGTAATCTCGCGGCGCGCTCGCGTGTTCCCAGCGTGCCCCACTCGCCCTGCAATGCTCGCCGGGCGGCGGCTACCGCCTCGTCAACTAAGTCCTCGTCGGCCTCAGTGACGTGCGCGATCAGGGTGCCGTCGGAGGGATTAATATCGTCGAACTCCCGCTCGCCGCGCACGAATTGTCCATCAATGTAATTCAGAATGGACTTCACGAGGTTCCTTGATTTCTGGACCACCGGCAGATGGAGACCCCAAAACGCAACGTTCGTTGATCTGACTTGCCGTAGCTAGCCAAATGTCTCAGCATCCCGAAGGGCTACGCCGCGCTGGTCCTTGGCCGATACGATTGGATCGCCTCTGAGTTCCCAATTGACGTTCACGTCAGGATCGTTCCACGCTAAAGTGCGCTCGTGTTCCGGAGCGTAGAAATCAGTAGCCTTGTAGAGCACATGAGCCTTTTCCGAGGTCACGTAAAATCCGTGCGCAAAACCGGGTGGAATCCACAGCATGCGCTTGTTGTCGCCGGACAGCCGGACCGCCTCCCAGCGACCGAAGGTTGTCGAACTCCGGCGCAGGTCGACGGCGACATCAAGGATTTCGCCTTCGACAGCGCGAATTAGTTTCCCTTGCGGCTGTTTCACCTGGTAGTGCAGGCCGCGCAGAACGTTCCGGCTTGAGCAAGAGTGATTGTCTTGCACAAAGCCATCAACAATTCCGATTTCCGCCATGGCGCGTTGGTTGTAGCTTTCGAAGAAGAAGCCCCGCTCGTCGCCAAACACTCGCGGCTCCAGCACGAAGACGCCGGGCAGAGAAGTCGGAAGTTTTTTGATTGCATCCATCGCGTAGTGAAGTGCATGGACCGCACTCATTTCAGAATACTTTCTCCCGCAAAAGTTGCAGCAGGTACGTTCCGTAACTGTTGTTCTTCATGGAGCGGCCGATTCTCTCCACCTCTTCCGCCGCAATATAGCCAGAACGATAGGCAATTTCTTCGGGACACGCCACCATCAGACCCTGTCGCTTCTCGATCGCCTGAATGTAAAGTGACGCATCCATCAGTGATTCATGCGTGCCGGTGTCCAGCCAGGCCATCCCACGCCCCATCACTACCACCTCTAACTGGCCTTTCTCGAGGTACGCCTTATTGACGTCGGTGATTTCCAATTCTCCGCGCGCACTCGGCTTCAGCGACTTGGCGATCTTCACGACCTGATTATCATAGAAATAAAGTCCAGTAACGGCATAGCGGGATTTCGGGTGCGCCGGCTTTTCCTCGATGCTCAAGGCTCGCCCGTTTCCATCAAACTCCACCACGCCATAGCGCTCGGGATCGTGAACCGGGTAGGCGAATACTCGCGCTCCGTGGTTTGTCTTGGATGCCTCTCGCAAGTCTTTGGCGAGATCGTGTCCGTAAAAAATGTTGTCTCCCAGGATTAGCGCGCAACTGCTGTCGGCGATAAACCCATCTCCCAGCAAAAATGCCTGTGCGATTCCTTCGGGTTCTTGCTGTACTTGATACTGCAAATGAATGCCGTACTGGCTCCCGTCTCCCAGCAGTGCCTGAAATTTTGGCACGTCGTCGGGAGTCGAAATAATCAGGATGTCCCGGATGCCCGCCAGCATGAGCGTGCAGAGCGGGTAATAAACCATAGGCTTGTTATAAACGGGCAGCAAGCTCTTTCCCATGGCGTGCGTTATGGGATAGAGTCGAGTGCCAGATCCTCCGGCCAGAATGATTCCTTTGTATTGCGTGCTCTCGTTCGTCATCAGGACTGCATCCGCCTTTTTCGCGTTGTGCCAAGCCTTCTTGATTCACCAATAACTAAACCGAATAGTGAGCTGCAATCCATTGCCGGTAGCTGCCGCTGGTCACATCGCGGACCCAGCCTTCATTTTCAAGGTACCACCGAACCGTTTTGCGAATGCCGGTCTCAAACGTTTCTTTCGGCCGCCAACCCAGTTCGCGTTCAATCTTGCGTGCATCCATCGCATACCGGCGATCGTGACCTGGCCGATCTTTTACAAACGTTACCAACCCACGGCGTGAGGCGCCGAGCCGCGGCGCCATCTCGTCCACAATGTCGCAGATAGTCTCCACAATCTCCAGATTTCGCTGTTCGTTGCTGCCGCCAATGTTGTAAGTCTCTCCCGGTAGCCCTCGATCCAGCACCGTGGCAATAGCCTCGCAATGATCGTCTACATAAAGCCAGTCCCGGACATTCTGTCCGTCGCCATAGACCGGAAGCGGTTTGCCGTCCCGAGCATTCAAGATCATTAACGGAATCAGCTTTTCCGGAAATTGAAATCGTCCATAATTGTTCGAACAGTTTGTGGTGAGCGTGGGCAATCCATAAGTATGGTAATAAGCCCGGACCAGGTGATCGGACGCTGCCTTCGACGCCGCATAGGGGCTGTTCGGCGCATAAGGCGTGCTCTCACAAAAGGGGGCGTCGTCCGGTCCCAGAGAACCGTAGACTTCATCCGTGGAAACATGCACGAAGCGGAAACGGACACGCTCCTGGTCGGGCAGTGCCGTCCAGTAGGCCCGCGTCTCTTCTAACAGAGCGAAAGTCCCATCTATGTTTGTGCGAATGAAATCGTCCGGCCCGCGGATCGAGCGATCCACGTGACTTTCGGCCGCAAAGTGCACGATCGCCCCGGGCTGATGGTGCTTCAGAAGCCGATGGACCAGATCACGGTCTCCGATGTCGCCATGCACGAACTCATAAAGTCGGTCACTGGCGATGCTTTCCAGATTGCGCAGGTTTCCCGCGTATGTGAGCTTGTCCAGGTTTACGATTGAGCCCGTGTCCCTCTCCACCATCTGCAGGATAAAGTTGGAACCGATGAAACCTGCGCCACCCGTGACAAGAATTGAGTTGTGCATGAATGAGGTTAGAGTCTCGCCTGCCGCCACCCGCCCGGGTGCCTCTGCTCTCTGCCGAGCTTTCAATTGTAATAAAAAAGGACGGGATTGGCCCCGTCCTTCTAATGGGAATGGTTTCTCGTGAATTCCCGCCGGAATCCAAGTGACCAACATCAAAGCCACTGGAGCCCTGGGCCGGGCCATGCGTTGCGATGCTACCCCGCGATGCGCTTAGCCCTGGCAGCAGCCTCGGTCGCCGCCTCGACTCGCGTATTCGGCTTCTTCGCCGAAGTCTGCGGACTTCCCCCACCCGTGACTGTGAAGTAGACCCGCTCGATATTCTCAGCAATCGTGGGCCAGAGATATTGCTCACGAATCCTGGCCTTCGCCGCCCGGCCTCCGGCCTCACGGACCGCTGGATTCGCAATCAGGAAGCGCAGCCTGTCCGCCAAGTCCGTTGCATTGCCGTGCTGAAACGTGAATCCCGCTTCGTCGACGAGTTCGCGGTTCTCGGGGATGTCACTGGTGAGAACACACAAGCCGGCGCCCATCGCATCAAGCAGCGCGAGAGACAGCCCTTCCACGTCCGAAGGAAGGACAAACACCATAGCGTTTGTCAGCAATTCATCGAGCGTTTCTCCGGAAACCCAATCCAGCATCAGAATCCGCTCGCTCGCATGAGTTTGCAACTCGCGGGTGTAGTCATCACAGTAACTTGACCCTCCGGCCAGTACCAGCCTCACGTTGGTGTCGAGTTGCCCGTAGGCCTCGACGAGCAGGTGGCAGCCCTTCTCAGGCGAAAATCGCCCCAGAAATAAAATGTACTTGCCTTGTTCGAGCCCCCATTCAAGAATTTTTTTCGGTTCCCGCCGCTCCCGCAGGACCCCGCCGTTCGGTACATAGAAAGTTTCAACGCCATGTTCCTTACGGTAGTGCTGCCGCAGCGCTTGTGATACCACCATTGTCCCGCTGGGGAGCTGTACGGACGCACGTTCTCCCAGGCGGAGCACCCGCGAAGCCAGCCACCCCCATTTCCTACGTTGCCAATCCAGCCCTTGAACAGTAACCACAGTCTTTTTCCCGAAGAGGCGCGGCAAAAAGGAAAACAGAGCGGGCCCCAGCGCGTGGTAGTGCACGACGTCACACTTTTGCGTTAGCACGTGAGCCGTGCTCAAGATCGTGTGTACCACCGTTTCCCAGTGCTTGGATCGGATCGTGGGCAGCCGTATCAATCGCACGCCATTGTGTCTGGTCAGCGAGGGCGTGAAGTAGGTGCGGCAATACACTGTCACCTCGTGTCCCATTTGCGCCATGCGTGCACCGACCTCTTCGTAGTACGCTTCAATTCCGCTGTACTTCGAGATCACACCGCGCCCGCCAATAAAGGCGACTCGGAGCTTCCGCTTTTGCGAGGCGACGAAGGCCATTTCGCGACTTGACGCCGCAATTGCCGACGGCTGAATCCGACCCCAGGGCGGGACTTGGGAGGTTGCAACCAGTGCAGGACCGGTCGCAGTCTTCTTTTTCTTCAGCGCAATCTTCTTCGTTGCAATCGTCCGCTCGTACAAACCCAACAGGGCTTGATAGTGGACTGCGGGAGTGTAGAGCTCTCGAACCAGCTGCCACCCCTTGCGGCCCATCTTTTCGGCCAGATCCGGTTGGGAACCAAGCGCTCGTATAGACGCTGCGAGTTGATTGACGTCTCCCATCGGATACAAGAGCCCGGTTTCGCCTTCATGCACCAGTTCTCGGCGCGACCCCAAGTCGGATGCGACTACCGCCCTTGCTTCCGCATAGGACTCAAGAATTGTCTTGCCCAGCGTTTCATAGGCGTGAGAAGGCAGCACGGTGAATCGGGATTGAGCAATCAGTGCATGGAGTTCGGATCCACGGGCGTGTCCCACAAATTGCACGTTCGTCAGGCCCAGCCCAGCTGCCAGATCATGCAACTCACCACGTTGCGGTCCATCTCCAGCGATGATCAGACGCATGCCGGGTACCAGCTTCATGGCACGCACCAGGTCGCCGACACCTTTTTCCGGTGACAATCTTCCGAAATAGAGCAGTGGGGCATCATTCGCCGCGCTTGGCCCAACCTGGGATGGCATCGTCTGAAAATGCGGAAGAACCTCGAATTTTTCCGCGCTCCACCCGTGCTCGACGAATTTGTCGCGCACAAATTGGCTGGGCGCCAGGAAGCGGTCCACACACTTCCCGTAAGTCCCCAGCCATCGATGAACATAAGCTTCCGCCACCAGCGTCATGCGCGCGCCCACGCCCGGATAACATTTGACCATCAGCATGTGCCAGAATTCGCCGCCCTTGCACGCCTCACAGGACTCACCCTGCGACACCATGTTGTAGCTGGGACACAATAGTTTGAAATCGTTCAGGTGATACACCACTGGAACGTTCTGGGCCTTGAGTTCGAACAGGATCGATGGCGAAAGATGGTGGTAGATGTTTCGTATGTGTGCCACATCTGGCCGGAACTCTTTGATCATGGCCCGAATGCGCCGGCGAGCATCGCACGAGTAGACTGCGTGAGCCGCCAGCTTCGCCTTATGCCACGCTCCGTGTTGGTTTTTGAAGTCGATATGTGGAACAAAATGGTGATCGTAGGCCGTGGGCTCGCCTCGCGGATCGGCCATGGAAAAAAGCGCCACCTCGTGGCCATGGGAGCGCATCAATTCCATCAGTTCGAACAGGTAAACCTCGGTGCCGCTGAAAGCAAAGTTATATTTGTTGCAATACAAGATCCTCATCACGAAACCTCCGACCTTGTGGGACGGTCCGCTGGATGAACACGTTGCCGAACGACTCCAGGTTCTGGGTGCGGTTGAAGTTGTGGCGAACTTGCACCCTGGCCCCATGCCGGATCCAGTCGAGTTGCTTCGCCGCGGAAAGAATGTGAGGAGATTGATCGGGACGCTGGTGCGCGTGCAAGAGCGAGTGGATGAAGAGAAGCCGTGCGACAAAATCGGCCAGCGATCCAGGTTTGTACAGAAAACCCGTCTTGCCGGCAATGACGAGCTCTGGGATACCCGTGATCTCCGGCGCCAGCACAAGCTTGCCGCTTGCCATAGCCTCCATCAGCACCAGGGGAATTCCTTCGCTGCGGCTGGTAAGCACAACCACGTCGGCCCGCGCGTACAATGAGTCCGTCTGTTCGTTTGACACGTGGCCTAGCAGCCGTACCCGTTCCCTGAGTCCGTACTTCCGAATCAGCGATTCCAGATTGCTGCGTTCTGACCCTTCGCCGGCTATCAAACAGTCGACCTTGAGGCCACAGGCGCGGAGTTGGGCACAGGCGCGTACTAGAAACGCATGATCTTTGACTGCATGCAGTCGTCCCACAGCGAGCACGGAGAGATCGAAACTCGGTTTGTCGGTACCGATCCGACGCGCAAGGCCTGGGAGCCCTCTACATTCGGGAAGACACACCCCTAGCCGGGATACCACAACCTTTTTGGCTTCAACCGCTGGATATTGTTGGAGAATGTAGCGCCGGTTATATTCCGAAACCGTGAGGCAAAAGCGGCAATTCTCAAGCTTGGCGTCGAGATATGTCCCATGCAGCAACAAGTCTGATCCATGCAAGGTCATGCTGAAGCTCACGTCCAGAAATCGCGCCGCTGCCATCGCGATCCACGACCCGAAATACCCGTGGTGTGCGTGAATATGCTCGACCCCGCGACCTTCCAATAGCAAGGCGTAACACGCCCCCAACCACGTGTGCGCGAGTGCCTTGATCCGCTGCATCGGGGACTCGCGGCCTCGCAGAAGAATACGTCGTATGAGATCCGCAATCCGATCCCAATGACGGATGCACAGCCAAAGGGCGCGCATCAGGGTGATTACTCGAAGCGGTTGCAGCACCACCGTTTCCAATCCCGACTCCTGGTGAATACCGTCACGTGAAGTGGCCTTCCTTACACTTCCTGGGATGACTTGAACCCCGCGGCTCCGTAACTCTTCGATTTCTGCCGTCACGTAGGGCTCGACGGCAGAAGGAAATTGAATCGCGAGATAGGCGATGGTTGACATAAGAAGTGGGGCGCGAAACTCAGATGCTCTTCAGAGGACGGACCTCTTGGGATGGCGGTCCCGGGCTACCGCGCTTTCCTCCGTTCTCCGCCGTTGCGCGGCGAGCATTCCCGCCATGGTGAAGAGCAGCCCATTCACAAACTGATAGTTCATGACTACCAACGCGGCATTTATCCAGTACACTCCGAGAAGGAGCGGCCACAAATTGTGGAAGCGCCGGTCAAGAAAAACCTTGGACTCCCCTCGTGGAATCGAGCCGCGGCCCAGGCGCCAGATCTCCCCCATCAGCCACGCATACAGGGCCAGCCCGGCGATGCCATGCTCGACTAGTAGTTCAAGGTAGGTATTGTGCGGATACAGCACGCTTTCCTTGTACCCGCTAACGTGACGCGCCAACTCGCCCGGCATCTGATTGACGCCCCATCCGGTTAACGGCCGCTCCAGAAACATTTGCCATCCGCCGGTATAGACTGCTTCCCGAAAATCCACCGGTCCACGCTCTTGCATGCGCTCGGTCAGAGTGCTCTGCAATTCTGGATTGCTCACAACGATCAAGAATCCAGCCCCACCCACGATGGCTAGGCCTAGGCACGCCTTTCGTAGAGTGCCGTTCCGAGAGCGCACGATCAATAAGAGCATCGTGGCCCCAAACGACAACCACACGGCCCGAGTCATCGTGGCCAGGATTGCCACGGGCACCGACCCAAGCAGGAGCGCGGCCTTCACGCCCCGCACCGTGCCGCGGCGAAATGAGTGCCAGGCCAGAAGGCCAAGGAGGTTGAGGGAGACCCCATTGGCCACAGCCTGCAACAGCGGCCCCCGTGCCCGGTCGGCGTGGTAGCCAAGGCTCGCATCGAGAATGAATTGGGGGAAGATCAACTGCTTCGCTCCCGCAAGAAAAGCGACGGCTGTGAAACTCAAATAAGCGAGAACCAACAGCGCAAAGATCTCGAATTGCCGGAAGAATCTTTCCTCCGTGAACACCATGCCCGCCAGATGAAACAACGTGAACGGCACAATAAACTTCGCCGCAATGAGGCTCCATGTCTGATTATCGAAGGGCTGTCCGGCAACACTCGTCACGGCGAGAACGGTGAGTGCCACCATAGGCACCGTAGCTCGCTCTATCCTCACAAGACGCTGGCGCAGGACTAGCGCCTTGCCCACCACGGCAAGCACCAACAGCCCGAACGCCACGCGATCGACTTCATAGAAGGACACGTCCGGATGTCGAAACAGCATCGCCGCCAACGCTGCTAAAAACAGTAAGGACGGCAGCGCCATAATCGCCTGGAGCGGCCGCAGTAGGACCGCCACGGCCCCCCCCGCGACCTCCTCCGGCCATCTGACTGGGCTGGCCACGCGCAGAGAAGTTGACTGCATCAGTCCCCACTCCCTCGAATCACGGCCACTATCGTCTTCAACAAGATCTTCGTGTCCAATCCCAGAGTCCACGTCCGGATGTATTCCCGGTCTAGTTCAACGCTGCGCTGGAAAGAGGGGTCGCCTCGGGCAGTCACCTGCCATAGGCCAGTAATCCCAGGCGTGACGTCGAGGCGTGCAAGGTCCTCAATGTCATACGCTGCAAAATCGTCGAGCGGATGCGGCCGAGGACCCACCAGACTCATCTCGCCCTTTAATACATTCCAAAATTGAGGAAGCTCATCCAGGCTGAACCGGCGCAGAAAACGCCCCGCCCGTGTGATCCGCGGGTCGTCGGCGATCTTGAAAATTGCTCCCGAGCGCTGATTGCGGTGTCGCAGACTATTTTTCAAAGCGTCCGCATTGCTCACCATCGTGCGGAATTTGTAACAGCGGAACAGCCTGCCCTTGCGTCCTGCCCGTTGTGCTGCATAGATCACCCGGCCGCTCGACTCGAGTTTGATGAGAGCTGCAACCACGATCAACAACGGAGCCAAAACCAGGAGGGCAACGCTCGCTCCCACTACGTCCACAACCCGTTTTGTAGCTAACCCCGCGACTGGCAAGCGCTCGCGATGGAGGCAGATTACTGGCAACTTGCCCAGCCTCTCGACCTCGGGTCCCGCGGGCTGGCATCCGAAAAGGTCGGGCACGATCTCCACGTCCAAGCGCAGCCTCCGGGCTTCGTGCAGCACACGGAGCGTTAATCCTCGGTCGTGCGGAGCCGCGAGAATCACCTTGTCTATAAATCCCTTACGTGCCAGGCGCGCCAGACTGCTGACCTCTCCAATTACGCCGTCGCCCGTAGCCCTTTCGTCGTCCAAAAATCCACAAATCGCGCGCCCTTCTTCGGGATGGTCTCGCACATGCGTCGCCACTCGCCGCCCCACCCCTCCTGCTCCTACGACAAGGACGTTCCGCCTCTCGCATCCCCGCTTGCCCACGCGGCGCTCTCGCTGTAGCTCATTCCACCGCCAGGCAAAAAGAGCGCAGAAATTTAACAGGCCGGCGCTGGCAACAACACCGTTCATACTTGGAAGTGCGCCTTGCATCTGGTACGAAACACACAGCAGCGCCGTCGCCCACAGAGTCGCTTTTCCCAACGCCCGAGCCTGCTGCCGGAGGTCGCAACTGCGTTCGTATAGCCCCTCGGAGTATCCCAGCAGCGTGATCAGCGCCGCATGCAACAATGCGATTCCTAGGAGTTTGGCGGGCGCGAGTGGTTCTATAGCTTGCTCAAACGGACGTACTCCTGTAGGCGCGGTTTGAGTTAACAGTGAGACTGCTCCCACGAAAAGCCAATTCAGCCCTACAAGCACGAAATCCACTGCTAACAGCCACAGCCATCTCGCACCTTCTCTAGTTTTCAAGGGGTTTGGAAGGATGAGCCCCAGTGCAGTTTCCGAAAACGTCTTCGTCGCAGGATCTTCCGATGCGGGCCACGCCTCTTCCGCGGGAAATTCGAACTTCGGCCTCACCGAGCGTGGTGGCTTCTTCAGGCTTCCACGAAAGTGCGGCGCCACGCCGGGGATCAACCGCGCGGCCCACTCGGCTCCTTGGGCTTTCTGGTGCCTGGGATTTAAGAGAGAAGGAGACACGATTCAGACCAGTTCCAACTGGTAACCCCTGATCTCGACGGCCAGCAAATTCGCAATCGACTCCATCGAGATCACGACCTGCCGGGGCAAAGCTTTATGCTCAGGCTTTTTGCTGGGATGATGCACTAATGAGACGGGTCACAACCTCCGGTAGATTCCTTCCGGAATCGGAAACCTTCTACCGGTCAGTACCATTCCAAGAACTCGCACGTCTGCCCCATCAAGGGTGCCCTTGATTTTCCGAGCGGCAGCCCGCCGTGTCCGGTGAGCTTCCAAGACAAGGATGATTCCGTCCGCTGACCGTCCCAAGGCTGCGGCCTCGCTCGACTCGCCCGCGGGCGGGCCCTCGACAATCGAGTACTCAAACTCGCGACGAAGCTTCGCTAGGTATCCATTCAGAGACATGCTCGGCACCAATTCATCGCCGCCACGGAGGATTTTGCTCTGCAGCAGCATCCAAAGATTACTTCGCACCTGAGTAGCGAACCGAAGCAAGGGCGTAGCGCTCCCTTCGATTCCGGGCCAGGTTCTCTCCCGGTCCGTCCCCATTCCTTGACAGTTCTGCGTCCCTCGGCCCACCACAGCGACGCCACTTGATGTCTCCAGCGCCAGAGCTTCTCCTATTTGGCGGCAGATACTGGCCACATCCGTCCCCGACTCGGCGGCGGTCAGCACTATCTGTCGGACCGGACGCGCAAGGCTCGCAAAAAATACTTGCCGGACGAGGCCCCAGATTTGCTCCCGGGCAAAACTTTCCGGATTCCATCTGCTGACCTCGAGACTCGCCACACCTTGCCGGCGGGCGCCTGTCGCCTCCGCCGCACTGGCCAGGTCAGAGGATTGGAACGCGCCCAGGCTCATGAGACACTCCTCCACGCGGAGAGCGACCTCTTGCTCGTTTTTCCCGGCAATGATGCCAAAACCGGAGCATTCAGATAAGTGAGCGCTTCATCAGGCGTGCGGAATGCTGGGTCCAGGTAGTCCACGGCAAAGGCGGCGGCCGTGCCGGACGTCCCGGCGACCGCAAATCCAACCATCAGCACCACCCACGCGGACCACACTGGGAGTGCCGGGACCACCGGTTGCTCGGCGATCACGACATTCACGATGCCTCTTTCGTCCAGGGCATCGTCCATGCGTGCCTCCTCCCGTTTTTTCACATACAACAGATAGCTCTCCTGCGCTGCTTTTTCCGTGCTGATCATGTCATCCTGGTCAACGGCGTCTTCCCCGAATCTTCTGGCCAATGATCGATATGCGACAATTTGCGCGCTCGTCGCCGCCACTCTTTCTTCTAAGCCTCTCAACTGCACTCGATCGCGTTGCAACTCGGCCTTGGCCCACTCGTAGTTCGCACTCTTGTCTGTCGTTTCGTCTCGAACCGGGTTTAGGGCCTCGGCTGCGATGGCAGCCTTCGCCTGCGCAATTTGCGCATCGGCCTCCTGGACGAACCGGTGAGTCGGTTCAAATTTCGTGAGCAGCTGAATCCGGTGCAGTTCCAACTCAAACAGGCTCGATTTCAGCGCTTTCAGAAGCTCCGGATTGTCAGCGGTGCGAATTTGCGTTGTTGTGCGTTCCGGCAGAGTCGTCAGTTGTGACTCCAGTTCCTGGGCCCGGCGTCGTGTTTCCGCCAGTTCTATCTGTGCTTGCCTGTAGTTCGCATCTACATCACTCAATCTCTGCAACGCCAGGTCGCGTTGCTGCGCCGCCGATACCACTCCCTTGCTTGAGGTGAAGCGCAGAAGATTGCGCTGAGCCCTTTCCAATTGTTGTCGGGATGCATTCGTCTGTTGCTCGAAGAACCGGGATTCGCCGTTGGGACGGTGAACCTCTGTATGTTTTTCCAGGTAGACATGGGCCAGGGACTGCAACACCTTTGCTGCCCGCCTGGGATCCCCCGAGCTATAGCTCACCGCGATCAGGTTGGTCTTCCGGATCGGCTCGATAGACAGCCTCTTGGCGAGGCGCCGCATCGCTCGTTCCACTCGAACAGCCTGGTTCTCACCCGGCCTCAAGAAGTGCAACCAGTCGTGATTGGCCAAGCCACTGCTCTCGACGACCTTGCGCAGAATCTCGTCACCTCTGAGCAACTCCACTTCAGAACTTAATTCTTCCTCGGTGACGGCCATTCGAGTCAGGTCGACCGGGGCGCTTTCCTGCGCCGTCACCGGAGCATCTGCGCGTCCTCGCCGCACCAAGAGCTTGATGTGGGCTTCGTACTTGACTCCGGCAAACGCGTAAAGCACCGCCGCTGCGAAAACCACTCCCGCGATCGAAACGAAAACCCTTCGCTGCCGAAATAGCACCATCGCAAGGTCGCGGACCGTCGGCGACGGCGACTCCATCTCCCTGCGCATTGGCTCTTCGTCGAGCATGTGGGTTGAACCTAGGTCTGTTTCTCAAAACTGGGCAGGATTTGCGTACATGCTCATCGAGGGTTTCGTCAGAAATCGGGCAATCTTTGAAATCGCATTCTGTGGAACAAAAACCAAATCGCCTGGGCGAAGGTGAGCGTCTTCCCTCAGGCTGTTCGTCTTCAGCATCTTTTTCAGATTGAGCACCCGCGTCTCGACCAGATCGTCATCCACGCGCCGAAATAGCACTAGCTGCGAGTGTTTCGCCTGCGAAGTCAGGCCGCCCGCGATCTCTACCGCCTCAGCGACGGTGGTGTCGGTGCGCAACTCGTACTTCCCGGGTCGCCCAACTTCCCCTCCCACAACGAAGTAGGGATGCTCGAACTCTTTCAGAGCCACCGCAACTTCCGGGTCATGCAGATATCCGCGGTAGGCCTGCCGGATGGCATCGCTGAACTCCGCCATGGTCAGCCCTTGCGCGTACACCATGCCCGCGTCCTTCACTGCCACGTAGCCGTCGGGCTGCACCATCAGGGTCTGGTTGAACTCCGGCGAGATCGTAAAAGTTACCTCCGCGACGTCGCTTGGTCGTAGCCGGTAGAGCGGACGGCGCTCCCCTCCGAGTAAAGGGTTTCCCAGTCCGTCCGCTCTTCCGGATTTTGCGGCCATTGGTTCACCGTCTCCCGCCCCAGCCCCGGTTAAGCCAGATTGGGAAGACTCCTTGTCTCCGCCCGAGTTCTTATTTTGACTTTCCTGGGCGGGAGCCGCCAAAGAGCAATGCAACACTAATAGCGCCAGCAACGTACGTCGGACGATGATGAAAGAACGTGTCATTAGTTTTCTTCGCGCCGTACTTTCTACGGAAAGTCACCTGGTTGCTGCCAGTGCTACATGTCGCAAACTACAGCCAAAGGAATGGCCCGACAAGACATGGGAAGTGTTGTGCTCGAAAGTAGGGAAGCCTGCGGAGTTGGGAAAAGCCTGCAAGAGATTGGCAAAGGATGGCTTAGTGGCTTCTCCTGAAAGAGTTAGTGCGCCTGCAAGCAGCGCTTGCTTGTCTCGATTCTGAATTCGAGACGCGCTCGACGGGCTACCCACGAAAGTAGACTTGCATGTTCGGACTGTCACGCCAGGAGGAGCGGCAGTCAGTTCCAAGGCGGCAGTTGATTCGCGAGCATCAGAGGCCAAGGGAAGAAGAATCGCAATTCAGCGCGCCATCCGATTGCGCGTGCTGCACCTTTTTCCCACAGGCTCTCAGAATTCACCCAGAATTCCCAGGGTACGAGATTTTCGATTCCCGATTTGAATGACGTACAACAATTATGTGATCTCCTTCCTTGTGAAGCACTTATCCAGTTCCCTAGAATCGACACCATCTGGTCACAAGTTGGGAGAAACCGTTTCATGAGTCCGTCAGCCGCCACTTCGGACGCCATCGGTGTCCTTGTCGTCGATTCCAACCGCTTGCAGGCACAATTGCTTACGAGCGCTCTGCGCCGTCATGCAGAGTTTCGCATCGCCACCTGCTCCATGGACATCGCTTCTCTTCTTCAGGCCTTTGCGGCCAGCCCCCCCAACGTTGCCCTTTTGTCCCCGAATTCTTTCGTGGGCAATGCCGAGAATATGGCGGTTCTGCGCCACTATCATCTCTCTCATCCCGAAGTCTCTAAGGTTTTGCTGGTTGAGTCATGCGATCGTGAGATCGTTGTCAGCGCCTTCCGCTCCGGCGTCCGCGGGATCTTCTGCCTTTCGGAGTCCAGTCTCCGCTCGCTCGGCAAGTGTATCCAGCGTGTCGCACGCGGACAGATCTGGGCCGACACCGAACAACTGAGCTACCTGCTCGATCTAATTTCTGAGGTCCCATCGTTACGCGTGTTCAACTCGTACGGGGATCATCTTCTCACTCCGCGCGAAGAGCAGGTTGTCGCTCTAGTTGCCGAGGGTTTGGCTAATCGAGAGGTGGCGATGGAACTCAGGCTGAGTGAGCATACGATCAAGAAATACCTGTTCCGGATCTTCGATAAGCTTGGCATCTCGACGCGAGTTGAACTTGTCCTCTACGCAGTGAACCATGGAGACCCACGGCACGCCGAATTGCTCATGGGGATGGGCCGAACTCTTCCGCGCGCGTGAAGCGTCGGCGCGTATTGAGTCTCCGGCATTTGAAAACTCTGGGCCAGGGCCTGTATAACTGCCGGGGACGCACTCCTTGCCCAATGCCGATTCCAAGCCGGGTCTGATAGCCAAGCCGCGTCGCTGGACGGTATTTGCCGCTGGCCTGTTGCTGTTGGCATTGGGTCTGGTCGTGATTTATACCAGCCGCGGCGCGTTCCTTAGCCCGCTCGCTCTGGTGGTTGTCGCCGCCATCGGTCTCGCGGCACTTCTACTCCAGCTGCGTCTGCGGCACAACGAAACCGCGCGGGTTCATTCCCCATTGTGGCTGAACGTGCTGGGAATAGTCTTCGCGGTTGTGGCGGTCGTTGCCGACATCATGCGTCCCAACTCGGCGTGGATGCTTATAGCCGCCCTCGCTGCGGTTTTTTGCTTCGCCATCAGCGGAGCGATCGTCTTGGATGGGCTGCGGAAGAACCGCGCCTGAGGCCGCGCTCTTGGTGTTAACCTGTCGCGGCGCTATGCCAAAGTAGCCGACGAAAATCGGCGCGCCGGTCGCAACTATGGTTTGAACTCCACCGCTACGGTAGTCTCCACGACGATCGGTTGACCGTTTACGTTGTAAGGCTCAAACTTCCACCAACGCAGAGCGTCCATCGCTGAGCGCGCCAGCACATCAGGCCCGTTCAGCGGCTTCATTGCCAATACCGACCCGTCCCGCCCCACCACTATGTCAAGAGCGATCACTCCTTGCAGTCCCGTCCCACGCGCAGTCTCTGGATACTGCGGCTCCACGCGATGGATCAACAGCCTCTCCATTTCCTCCGCCGGAACGTGCGCTTTCGGCTCCCCTGAAGCGGTCGAACGACCGGTCAATCCCGACTCCAGTTCTTCCCAGCCCCGGTTCCAGTGCCACCAGAGAACGGCCAGCAAAACGGTCGCTGCAATCAGCAGTGCGATCCACCCGCGGCCGCGCCACCTTCGGACTGGCCTACGCGGCCCGCCCGGCTTGCAGTCTCCTCGGGCATCGCTTTCGCGTTCTTCAATAATTTCGGTTGTGGTCGTGATGACAGCAGCTTCGGGCGGAGCTTTCATCTCCACCGCCCAATCTCGAATCGCAGCCTGTTGTTCGTTTGACAGACCGAGAAATTCCATCCCGCAGCGTAGCCGGTCGTGATGGCGCACCAGTGCCCGGGTACGCAGGGGATCCGCAGTCCCATCCAACCGAATTTCCATACCGACGGTTTCGCCTGGGATAAGTTCCCCCGCCAATACGGCTGCGATTCCACGCTCGCACAGGTTGACCGCTCGTCCGGGGAGGGTATCTGGAATTCCCGACCGCAGCACCGTTACATCCAGTGGAGCCTGCGCCTGGTAACGGGGGACGCGCCTCCGCGATGGTTTGTCCCAGCCCAGCGCCTGTGCCCTGACCGCCATACGCTAATATCTTCTCCGCATTTTCGCGTGGACTGCTGAGAGCCTGGCCTTCAACGATGCAACTCCACAATCTCGCTTCCCCTTGCCACGAGCACGGTACTCGACATGCCGATAAACAACCCGTGTTCCACGACTCCGGGCATATCGCTGAGCCGCCGCGCCAGGCCATCGGCATCGGGAATCTGACCAAAATGGCAGTCAAGGATATGGTTGTTCTCGTCCGTTACATACGGCTGTCCACTCGCCTCCAACCGCACCGTGACCTCCGCTCCGAGTGCCGCAATCCTCTTTGCTACAAGCGCTCGTGCAAATCGAATCACTTCCACTGGTAAGGGAAACTTCCCCAGCACCGCGACGCGTTTAGTCGCATCGGCCACGATGACAAGCTGCTTCGTCGCTGACGCCACAATCTTCTCGCGCAATAAAGCCCCGCCGCCGCCTTTGATCAGTCTGAGGTCCGGATCGACCTCGTCCGCCCCGTCCACGGTCACGTCGATTTCCTGGCATTCATCCAGCGTGGTCAGTGGAATGCCCAGGCTCAGCGCCAGTTCCCGCGAGCGCACCGAAGTCGGGATACCTCGAACTCGCAGCCCATCCCTCACCTGCTCGCCCAGCAGTCGAATAAAACATGCCGCCGTCGAACCCGTGCCCAGTCCCACCACCTGACCATCTCGGATGAATCGTAAACTCGCTCGTGCCGCCGCTTCTTTTTCCAGATCGTTGGCCATAGTCTGTCAGGTGATGAGAGTCCGCTTTCACAAGCTGCTGAAGAACGCACGCTTTGTATTCACGATTCCCGTGCCGCTCGTATCAGGACTGGATTCGTACCAAAGCGATAGTTTCCATGTTTTGTATCGGGGTATGCCTTCAGAGCCTGCCCTGAGCGAAGTCGAAGGGCATACCGCAAACATCGACGGTCCGTCCGCCTTTAGGCGCCGCACTTCGTTGATTGGGCGCCCATCGAGCTTTCACGGTCTCATTTCACCCCAGACTCTTCTCCGTGTAAATCAAATAGCCCGCGAGCGCCAATCCGAACAAAACGGTCAGGATGGTGACCATATCCACGAGAAATCCCGCCGGTTGAAACGTTCCCGAATCCAGTTGTGAGCGAGTCTTGCGATAGCGCATCAAGCCAGCGCCCACCATCACCACACCCGCAAGAATGGAACTCATTCCCATCCACACCGACAGCCCCGCAGTCCGCAAGGAATGCCCTTGCAGTTCGGTCAACTGTCGCATGGCGATGGCGAACCGTCCAATGGCGAAGCCGAACACGACGACTGCGACGCCCGTACGCACCCACGCCAGAAACGTGCGCTCATTGGCCAGATGGTCGCGAGCGCGATTGGGATTCTCTGCCACCGGTTCTCCGGACAACGGCAACATTATTCCACAGCCTTCTCCATCAGCGCCCCGGTTCCCGTGAGATTGTTGATCAATTCGGATGGCACGCCGTGCCGCTCTCTCAAATACTCCGGGCTGTTGTAGGTGAGCCAGACTTTACCCGTTTCGTCCTCCCACACCAGCGCCTTAA
>Ga0137391_10000129_pt1 | contig 48190 bp, 34 predicted proteins | sample 15con2h24BmetaG_FD_101399 | JGI IMG/M metagenome (GOLD analysis project Ga0137391, IMG submission 101399) | Vadose zone soil microbial communities from Angelo Coast Range Reserve, California, USA - 15con2h2.4B metaG | ecosystem: Environmental > Terrestrial > Soil > Vadose zone > Saprolite...
GGCGCACGACCGCCGGCCGAGAATCCGACCGCGGGACCGCCCGTATCCAAGGGGGCGAGGCCAAGCGGGGCCAGCAGCGGCTGGTAGAAGGCACGGCTCACGGCGACATCACTGACCTGGAGTGTGACGTGATCGATCACAAGGTCCAGTCTGCCGCTTTCCCCGCACGGGCAACGATGTGCCGCGCCCAGGCCGGGCGCTTTAACTGAGTGAGAAACCGGTAGCTCGTGCCTGGCGGCAAAGATACCTTGCCATCATGCCGGCAGCCCGGGAAGCCGCCACTCCCCTGGCCTCGCTGCGCCCCCGGGCCGCCGTGGCAGCGCTGCTGGCGATCGCCTCGATGTCGTTCTGCTACGTGACCACGGAAAGCCTGCCAGTCGGCCTGCTCCCGGTCATCGCGCACAGCCTGCGGGCGTCGCTGTCCGCAGTGGGATTCCTCGTGACCGGTTACGCCGTGACGGTGGCGATCGTCTCGATTCCGCTTACCTACCTGACCCGCCGGGTGCCCCGCCGCTTCCTGATGTCCGTCATGCTGGCCGCCTTCGTGCTGACGGCCTGGGCTTCGGCGGCGGCACCTGACTACTGGGTGCTGATGGCGGCCAGGATCAGTACCTCGCTGTCGCAGGCCGTGTTCTGGTCGGTGGCGCCGGCCGCCGTCGCGGGGCTGTTCCCGCCGCGGGCACGCGGGCGGGCGATCTCCGTGCTGTTCGCGGGCAACTCGCTCGCCGTCGTCGCTGGCGTGCCCGCGGGCACCTGGCTCGGCCAGCAGGCGGGCTGGCGGGTGCCGTTCGGCGTGCTTGGCGCGGTCGGCATCCTGCCGCTTGTCACGATCGCGGCCGTGCTGCCGACCGCCGCCCCGGGCGCGAGCCACGCCGCGTCGGGGACCGCGCCGGATGGGGGCAGGTACCGGGTACTCGTGGTGACGACCGCTGTCGTGATCACGGGGGCGTTCGCCTCGTACACGTATATCGTCCCCTTCCTCATCCGGGTGAGCGGCTTCCCCACGCACGCGATCAGCGCTCTGCTGCTGCTCAGCGGGGCGGTGGGAACCGGCGGCCTGTTCTGCGCCAGCGCGCTCGTCGACCGCCGCCCGCGCACGGCGGTGAGCGTCCCGATCGGGCTCCTCGCCGTGGCGCTGCTCGGGCTGTACCTTTCCGGCACCTCGCGGCTCGCGGCGGCTGGGCTGCTCGCGCTGTTCGGCTTCGCGCTGACCTGGCTGGCCATAGCCCTGCAGAACCGCGTCCTGCAGGTCGCGCCCGGCAACTCCGACATCGCCTCTGCGGGCAATTCGGCCGCGTTCAACATCGGCATCGCAAGCGGCGCTTTCGTCGGCGGCCTGCTGCTGCCCGCCTTCGGCGTGCGCAGCACCGCGCTTGCCGGGGGGCTGCTCGCCATGGCTGGGCTCGCTGTCGCGCTCAGCGAGCCACTGTTCGCCTCGGCTGGAGGCGGCTCTCGCGACGTGCCGGGCGGAGGGTCGCGCTGAGCCGGGTCTGTCACCTGACGCTCGCGCCTGGCGGCGCTCCCGTTCGGAATAATCCTGATCGTTCTAGTCGATCACCAGGAGAGCGCCGCCCAGCGAGGTGGCGAGTATGAGCGTCGAATTGATCACATGGAACGCCATCAGCAAGGTCAGGGCGACCGGCGGCAGGCTGGCCAGCGTGCCGAGCTGCTGGGCGACGCGGATGTCGCTGGCCCTGGCGGAGATCGCCACACCTATCCAGATCGCCTAGTCGGCCTGTGATCCCCATCGTGACCACGATGGCCCGGCTGCGCCGGAACTCGGTAGTTCCTTGCGGATGACGGCACCGATGCGGGCTGCGCTCATGCTCATCGTGACCGGCACTCCTGGTCGCCGATCAGCTCGAGGTAGACGTCCTCGAGCGTGGGCCGCGACTCGGTGATCGACAGGACGTCGGCCCCGGCGGCGACCAGGGCCGGGTCACCGCAGGCGCCGTCGCCGAGGACGGGACCGTTCTCGGCGAGGACCGGAACCGGGAGGCGAACGCAGGAGACCCGACGCGTCACCCGGAGTTCGAGTTGGCACGCTGGGCGGCGGCGAACTTGATCCCGCGGGAACGAGCCGCGGCAACTGTCTACACCTCAGGCGAGCACTGCCCGATGTGTGCCGCCGCCCACGGCTGGGTCGGGCTTGGGCGCATCGTTTACGCGACCTCAGCGGAGCAGACGGGCGCCTGGCTCGCCGAGCTGGGAATCAGCCCGGCCGCAGTCCTGCCGCTGACGATCCTGGATGTCGTTCGCGGCGTCGTGGTGGCCGGCCCGGTCCCGGACCTGGCAGAGCAGGTGCGCGACCTGCACCGCAGATTCCGTTCAGCGTAAGCACTTCGGAGCCGCCATGCCGTCCGACATGATGCGTGAGATTCGGCATGTGCCATCACGCGGAGCCGCGACGGTGAGCGCTGCAGCCGCAGTGCCCCGCGCGCGAACGCGATCGACCAGCTCGGAGAAAATCGCAGGGCTTTGGAAGGTAGTCGCCGGAGCCAAAGGTGCTGCTCGCCGACGAGCCCACCGGCAACCTCGACACCGACACCCGAGACGAGATCTTGTCGCTGCTCCATGCGCTGTGGCGCGTCGCAGCGGACAGGCCGTCAAGCCGGGTCAGGGAGCGCCGGTTCGCGCCGCGGTGACCGCCACCGCGGTGCAATGCATCGTGAAGCTGCCCCCCGCCGTGTCGATCGCTGCGCCGATGCCCGCCAGTAGTTCTCGCAGCTTGGCCGACGGGAGCTGGGTGTTGATGCCGAAGGTAGGCACCTGGTCCAGCCACTCGTCGCGGGTGCAGGGGCGGTCCCAGTCGAATCGCCACTGCTCCGGGTCACCGAACGCGCCCGCCTGCCGCATCCCGTCGGCCGCCTTGGTGAAGATCACCGAGTACGCGTCCAGGGCGGACCGCGCCCGCTGGTGGATCGGCGAGTCGGGCAGCACCCGGCGGTAGACCTCGGAGAAGGCGTCCGCCAGGTCGGACGGAGGCTGGAACACGTACCAGAACACTGCCAGCCGCCCGCCGGGACGCAGCACCTGCGCCGCCTTGTCCGCGCCGGCGACCGGGTCCACCCAGTGCCAGGCCTGCCCGGCGATGACCGCGTCGAATTCCCGGCCGACGCTTTCCCAGGCTTCGAACGTCGCCACCTCGACCTCAAGTCCGTGCCGCCGCGCCAGGCCGACCATCCGCGTGTCGGGCTCGACCCCGAGTACCTTGCAGCCGGCCGCCTGGAACTGGCGGGCGGCGATGCCGGTGCCGATGCCGACGTCGAGGACGCCGGGCCCGGGGCTGGCGGCGACGATCCGGTCCACCATGGCTTGGGGATAGCGGGGCCTGGCCCGGTCGTAGCGTTCGGCGTCCGAGCCGAACGACTCCGCTACCTGCCGGTATTGATGAGACTCGGGCCCGGAAGGACGTGATTGCTCCGACGGGTATAGTGGGCATGTGCCCACCATAGTGGGCGTACGCCCACTTATCAATCAGGTGGGGATTACCGGGGGAAGAAGGGATGCACGGTGCCGACAGGGGTACACATCCGCGACGCGCGCGCCCAGCTGTTCGACGCCGCCGAGCGCGTCCTGCTCCGGGACGGGCCGAACGCGCTGACCAGCCGGGTGGTCACCACGGAGGCAGGGGTCGCCAAGGGCGTCCTGCACCGGTACTTCGCCGACTTCGACGCCTTCCTCGCCGAGCTCGTGCTGGACCGCGCCCACCGGATGGACACCCAGGCCGCCGCCCTGCGCGGGTCCGCCGGAACCGGCACTCTGGCCGATAACCTCACCGGCGCGCTGACCGCCTTGTTCGGGTCGGTCGCGGTGGCGATCGTCGCCCTCGTCACCTTCCGGGACGACCTGCGCGCCCGGCTGCGCCAGACCTGGCCGGCCGGCGTCCCGGTCCTGACGGAAGCCGCGGTCATGATCGCCTCCTACCTCACCGCCGAGCGCGACCTGGGCCGCATCGCGGCGGATGCCGACGTCGACACGCTCGCGCCCACGCTGATCGGGGCCGGGCACCTGCTGTTCGCCGGCCGGGAAGGCATCCCGCCGGGGGCAGAAGCCGTCCGCAAGATGGTGACCACGGTCATCGCCAGCGTCGTGCAAGAACCGCAGCTATAAACGGCCCGGCAGCAAGCCCGCACCCGGAGCCGTTGCTCACGAAACCCGGATTTTGCTCATCCAGTGCTCAGTCTGATCATCCGGAATTGCTCACTTGTAGGATCCGCAGATCCGTGAGCAACCGCAGAAACAGACGTGAGTCGCTTTGCCTGCGCCGTTCGGTTCAATGTGACGTCCATCGATATCTGTCACATGCCAAGAGCTATATGTCACCGTGATCGATTATGGCCGGGCGGCGGGCAGGTGTGGCGCTCTGCCTGCTCGTGAATGCGCGGACTGCGGACAGCTAATGAGGTTCAGGCGGTGCGGTTGCGGACCTGCGGTCGATGGCTGCGGCAAGGTTGTCGGCGTAGGCGTTGAGGATCTTCCTGAGGGCCGCGTAGTGCGGTTTGGGCGGGCTGGCGAGGTAGAAGTGCCACATGTTGCCGCGGCGCTGGTGCCAGGTGGGGTCGCCGCTGGCTGCCTGGTTCTCGATGATCCGGGGTGCCATGACGTGCTCGCCCTGGGTGACGCGCGCCCAGACGGCCTCGGATGCGAACTGGCGCTTGCAGTCGCTCAGTTCGGGCTGGAACGGCCCTTTCGTCGGCGGGAGCTGGCTGATGATGTCTTGCCATGTCGCGGGGTCGATGCACCAGTCCTGGAGGGCGTCCCTGCGGCGCTTGTAGTTGATCAGGCCCGGGGTGGCGCTGAGCTGCCGGGCCAGGGCGTGCACCGCGAGATGGAACTCGGCGGGGCCGGTGCCCGCGGTCCGGTAGGCGGCAGCGGCGAAGGCGGTTCCGGGTGATGCCGCCATGTACCGGTCGTCGATGCGGAGGTAGGCGGCTGCGGCGGCGAGCGATCCGCCCGCCGTCATCTGGACCAGCCGGGCGGCTGCGGCGCGGCGCAGCAGCCGCGGCCTGATCCCGTCGATGTGCCGGAAGTGCTGGCCGAACCAGTTGTCTTGGAGGTGTTCGGGGATGTGCTCGGGGCCGAAGGCGATGTCCCGGGCGGGTGCGCGGCGGCCGTGCTTGTGCTGGCCCGCGCGCTGGAAGGTCGGCATGAGGGGTTCGAGCGCGTCCTGGAACGCGTCGGAGCATTCGTGCCTGGTGCGCCGGTAGCGGCGGATCCACCGCCAGCGCGGGCTGTCCTTCTTGTTGCCGCGATCTCGGGCGGGGGTGAGGTGCTGGCCGAGGACCCGCAGGTCACTGCTGCCGAGGATGCCCGCGGCAGCAGTGACGAGGGCGGCGCAGGCGAGGGTGTCCAAGGGCGGGGTGTCGTAGATCCGGTAGTTGCGGTGACCGGCCCGGCTGGCGGCGGCATGCTGGCCGAAGGCGTCCGCGAGAGCCGGGGCCGGGAACAAGGGCCGGGTCGCCGGCCAGGCCGCGCTGATCAGTCCGCTGGCCAGCCGCAGGTCTGCGAAGTACTGGGCGGGCGTGGCGGGACGGCCGATGCTCAGCGGGGCCGCCGGTCCCCCGGGCTGGGTCAGGTTCAGCAGGCGGTTGGAGGCGGCGAGCAGCATGTCCAGGTCAGCTGCGGGGAGCTGCCCTGCGGCCGCCGGGTGAGGGTGCAGGTCGAGGCGGGTTGCGCACAATGCTGGGCGCCCGCCCCGGGAGGTGCTCAGCGCGGCGCGGCACTGGGCCGGATGCAGGCCGCTGACGCGGCTGTAGGGGATCAGGGAAGCAAGGGCGGACATGGGCGGCTGCCCGCAGGACGGGCACAGATATTCCAGCAGCCGGTGGCGGACCGGGCAGGCGAACACGACCGGCAGCCGCCACGTCTTGCGCCAGGCGCCGCCATATTGCCCCTGGATGGGGCTGCCGTCTCCGGCCAGGCACTGCGGGCAGTACCGGGTCGCGGTGGTGAACACCCATGGGCTGGCAACCGGCCGGATGCCCGCCTGACCGGTGGTGATCACGGGTGCCGCCTGCGGATACCGGCCGGACATGCTGCTTATGCACAAGCTGGCGACCTCGGCTGCGGTGAGCCTGGTCGTGCGGGCGAAGGCGCCGGCGTCCGCGGCGTCCAGGTGCAGCATCAGGCCGCGCGGCGCGCCGGTGCCGGCGGTAAGCCCGGTGAGCTGCAGGATCCGGATCGGGGCCAGCCCGAGCCGGCGCCCGAGCCGGAGCACGTAGCCGGGCAGGCACTCATCTGGCAGCGGGTCCAGGCTGCGGGGAAGCGGGCTCAGCTTGCCCATCGGCTGTCCTCTGTGGTCAGGTCCCGGTGCCGCTAGCCGTCCCGCGGTCGTCGAAGACGGTGTTGCGTCCCCGCTTGCGTCTCCTGGCCTGGCTGCCGTCTGGCTGGGCCGGCGCGGGCGGGATGACGGGAACCTCGCCGGCCCCGGCGTCACGACCGCAGGCGTCGGGGAGGCTGAGCACGACGCTGTCGAGGAGGGCCTGGTCGAGGTGTTCAGTCCGGGTGTCGATGGCCTCGCGGCAGCCGTCTTCGATCAGGCGCTCCAGCAGGCCGGCGACGCCGTTGGTGCGGCGGTAGAGGTATTCGGGCATGGTGCCGCCGGTGAGCATGCGGGGGGCGGCGGCCATCAGCCGCAGTTGCTGCTCGATGCCGGCCAGGTGGCGGGTCCAGGCGGTGATCTGGGCCGGGGTGTCGTAGCGGAACCGTCCAGCTCGATCAGGTCGAACCGCCGCTCGGTCTGGGTGGCCTCCAGCTGGTGGATGCCGGCGTGCCGGGAGGGAGGGAAGGTCCGCTGGCCGGTGCGCGGGTCGTGGCGGCCCTCGCGCAGCAGCCCGGAGCCGGGGATGTCCACGCCGATGAGCATGAGGGTGACGTGCATGCTCATGAACGCCCGGATCAGGTCCAGCACGTCCTGGTCATCAGCGCGGTGCATGCGCAGCCGGGTGATGTCATCCAGCAGCAGCGCCTTCGTGCCGTGATCGTGGAGGGAGGCGGCGACCTGGCGGACCAGGCCGGGCAGGTCCATGTTCTTGGTGTCGGCGCCGTAGAACCCCAGGATGGCCTTGCAGGTGCTCTTGGGCTTGGCGGTCACCGGGGTCTGCACGTAGGCGACCGGGGCGTGCAGGTCGCGGGTCCCCGCCGCGGCGGCGGGGTTGAGATGGTGGTGCAGGTCCAGCCAGGCGTCCTCGAAGTCCGCGGCGACCTCGCAGGCGGTCTCGGTCTTGCCCTGGTAGCCGCCGCCGGTGATCATCACCCCGGCCCGGGTGGATGGCTTGTGCTTGAGCGCGCTGGACTCGATCCTGCCGCGCAGCACCCTGGTCACGGCCTGGCTCATCGGGGTCTGCTGCAAAGGGAGGCTGGCATGCGTGGCGGCCCGGTGCAGGTCATAGAGCATCCGCCGCCGCGGTGACAGTGCCCGCCAGGCGGCGCGGTCCAGCCGCGGAGCCGGGACGAACGAGCCCCGGGTGGTCCGCCACTGCTGCCAGCCGGCCAGCGTCTCGCGCACTGGCGGCGGCCCGGGCAGCTCGAACGGGACAGAACCGCCGGCGTTGCCTGCGGCCGGCGGCTGGGTGGCCTGGTGCCCGGCCGTCATGCCTGCCCCTGCCCGGCGCCGGGCTGCGTGTCCTGCTCGTCACCAGGGTCTTCGTCCGGGATGCGCAGCACGCTGCGGTGCCGCAGGGCGTCTCGCATCAGCGGCGCCGGCTCTGGCCTGGCCGGGACGGCGGCCTCACGCCTGCGGCGGCGTTCAGCGTCCACCGCGTGCCCGGCGTCACGGGCTCTGCCGGGCCAGCGCAACGGCACGACATCCGCCTGCGGTGCAGGCGCGGGGGATCCTGCGCTGGCCGGGCGGTCTGCGGAGGCCGCGCCAGCCTGAGTGCTGTCGCGGGCGTGCTCGGTGCGCTGTGCCCTGGTCATGCGGGTCGGCCAGCTGTCGACCGGGATGTGCGCGCCGAGCAGCCGCAGCAGCAACGGCAGCAGCTCGGTGTCCGAGCGGGGTTTCAGGCCGGCCTGCCGGGCGGCCCGGAGCAGGTCCCGGACGCGGGCGTCGCTGAAGGAGGGCACCTCACCTTCCGGGGGCAGCCCAGTCCAGCGCAACGGATGCCAGGCGTGGGCGGCCGGGTCCTGGAAGAAAACCATCCGGGCATCGCGGGGATCACGGTGGACCACCCACCGGCCGGGGTACTGGCCGCTGCGGCGGGACGGCTCATCACGGCAGGGGTCCAGGGCGGGGCCGTCGTACCACAGGCCGCGGACCTTCACCCCCCGCTGGCCGTGGATCTTCACGAAATGGGCGCGGGCAGCAGCTGATAGAACAGCTCGGGCTGGGGGATCTGCATCGCGAAGCCGCCCTGGCCCATGGCGGCGGCGAACAACGTGTTGGGGCTGTGGTCACCGGCCGGGTCCCAGCATGGCGCGTGCTCGCCCAGGCGCCGGTTCTGCCAGACCGCTTTACCGACCGCACTCCTGAGTGTCCGTGTCGTTCTCCTGAGCGTGGCTGCTGGGCGTCCTAGACTCCTTTACCGACCTGGTCCGGGGCGTCGTCCATGTGAGGGGCCGGCACAGGAGGATGGATGACACGGCGGGTGGTCGTCGGGGACCTGCGGGTCCAGCGGCTCGACCGGAGGAACGGGCTGCGGTCGTGGACGATCGTGTGGCCCGGGGGCACGGTGCACGAGGAGGCCGACCGGTTCCTCCGGGTTCACGACGGGTCGGGCACGCAGAAGACGTACGCGTACTACCTGGTCGATCACCTGCGGTGGCTCGAACGCGAGTGCCTGTCGTCCGGAGGCGTCCGGCTGCGGGACCTCGAGCGTTACATGGGCGTCGTCGGCGCCGACGTGCGCATGCCGCTCGGCGAGCCGTGGCGGGACGGCAAGCGCCCCTACGGCCGGGCGGCGCTGTCGACCGCGGCGGCCTGCCTGAAGGGCTTCTACCTGCACCAGTCGTCCCTCGGCGTCAACGCTGAGCTGGGCGGGGTGCTCGACCGGACGCGGCTGCCGACCCGGGCAGACCGGCGGCGGGCGCTGCTGGGGCACGTGAAGACGGAGATGCCCGCGAACCCGCCAGGAACCTAGCCACCGGCCGGACCTCAGCGCCAGACGGGTCAGCGAGACGATACGGCCCCCACGGCGAACCCGTCTCCTCCAGGCGTCCGACCCGGGCCACTGCCAAGGCGGACAGGTCACGCTCTGAATCTTCTCCGATCACGCCGGGGACCATAACGGCCACTCAACGGGCACGTCCCCTGAACTGGGAGAACCCTCCCGATAGTTCAGTTAACAGGGAAGACCGATCCGTGATCGGTGGTGATCGTCTCGGGCGCGAAGAACGGCAGCCCGGCGACCTTGTAGCCGGCGAACTGGGCGGCCACCGTGGCCGGGATCCCCGGGTAGGGCCACTCCAGCTCTTCGCCCCAGTCCTCGCGCAGGGGCAGCGGCATCATCATGTCCCGCAGCAGCATCGCCACGTCCACCGATGAGTCCGACACCATGGTCAGCCGGAACGCGACCAGCGAATGCGTGTATGCGTCGAGGGCCAGGGTCAGGTGCACCGAGACCGGCTCGCCGAACACGCTCTCGCGGACCTTGACCGGCAAGATCGTGGTATCCAGCGCGACGACCTGACCCGGCCGGGTCACGATGACGTGCTGCCCGCTGCCGGGCGGAGCCGCCGAGCGTGCGTAACGCTGGCGGGCGCCGCCGGGGCCGAACCATTCCCGCCATACCAGCCGCAGCGTCTCCGCGCACGGGACGGCCGCCTCGGTGCCGTACTTCTCGCGCACGAACTGGCAGATCAGGACCACGCGGGCTCTCATGCTGATCCGGGACCGGTGCAGGGTCTCCTGCCGGACGGCGAAGATCGCCTCACGGACTTCCTCGGTGACGCCCGGATGACCGCCGCGCGGGCGCAGCCACCGGTCATCCGCGCACCCCATCACCCCTAGCCTCCGCCGGGCGACGTCCCAGCGGATCAGCGTCCGGTAGCCGACCTGGTCCAGCCCCAGCAGCCGCGCCTGATCGGCGTCCAGCGCCCGCAGTTCGGCGACCCTGGCGTGACGGCGCTGCGTCAGCGTCGTCGCTGCCGGGTCGTACTCCGGTTTCGGCTCCCCGGGTCCTGGCCGCGACGGGTCACCGCTGCGGAAGCCAGTCTCGGCTTCCAGCAGATGGGCCAGCCGCAGACAGGCCACTTCACGCTGGCGCGGCGACAGATCTTGCAGCGTCCTGGGCTGCCGGCCCCGGTCCGCAGCTGCGGCGCAGGACCGTGACGAGGGCTGGCAGCCCGGGTGGCTGATCAGGAACCGGACGCTCACCTGCATCCGCTGCCCGTCCCTGCGGGCCAGGACGACGGTGCCGTACTGAGGCTCCAGCTGCTCGACCATCCACTCAGCCCCGTCCAGCACCAGGACTGAGCCGGCGGCCAGGTCAAGCACCGGCGCGGTCATCCGGGCCGCCTGTCCGCAGAGTGCACCAGCGTGGTGTCGGTGAGCGGCCGGGCCAGGTCGATGCTCAGCTTGCGATGCCACAACAGGTGCAGCAGGTGAGCGCGCGCGACCGGCGGCGCGATCGTGCCGGCCACCAGGTCCGCGAAGCTCCGCGGTCCCCGCGACACCTTGCCCAGGAGAACGCCCTGCAGGCCGGGCGGGTCGGCTAGCGGCCGCCGCTGCGAGGACAAGGTGTCCACTACCGTCATCACGTGCGGCTCCCAGCCCGGCACCACCAGGTACCGCCACCCGCACGCCAGCACCGCCTCCGCCGAGGCGGCGAACTTCACCCGGTCAGCCTCGCCGATCCGGCCGGCGGGACGGACGTCGATCAGCCACACGCCGACACGAGCCACCGCCAGGACATCCGGGATGTGCTCAGCGGAACCATCCGCGGTCATGAACCGCAGCCGGAACGGCTGGCAGATCACCTGGGTGACAGCCTCCGCGAAGTCCAGCGCCAGCAAGACCCTGGCCTCCGCCAGGCTCTCGAACCCGTGATGCAGCCCTGTGCTCACCATGAACTGCAAGCCAGGCCGGTGCCGCTGCCCGCGGCCCCAGGAGAACCTGCGCACCGGCTCGCACCCCGGCACCGGGAACGAGCCCATATCACGAACCGGGCAGGTCACCTCCGCACCCGACACCTTCCAGGCCGCAGTCCACCGTCCGGCCCAGCCCGGCCCCAGCTCCAGGACCCCGCAATCCCCGCAGCACAGGGCAGAGGCATCCGCGACCAGATCCACCAGGCCGCAGGACGCAGACGGAATGACCGTACGGCTGCCGGAGCCCGCCGGTGACGCCATACCACTACAACTACAACTCTGCGCAGCATTCCGTGCGTAACCAGTCATCATGCCTGCTGGCCCAGCGCGTCGCACGCCGGCGGCCACCTGGATTTTGCTCGCTCACAGCCCCAGGCGGATGCCAAGACCGCGTCAGCTGCTCTCTGCCCGCTTCTTGAGGGCTTCGTTCAGCGCCCGGAAACTCGCCTCGGTGCGGGCGAGTGTCTTGCCGGAAAAGGCGGCCAGGAGGCCGCGGAAGGTCTCGCTTTGCGCCAGCCGGGTGCCGCCGTCCGCCGGGGTCAGAACGAAGCGGTGCTCGCCGCTCATAATGCCGGGCAGGCTAGATGCCCACCTCAGTTCCGCGCCCGGATCGGCGACGGTGATCTTCGGCTTGACGGTCATCCGGCGGCCGCTGGCCGGGTGGACGCTCCGCAGCGTGATCCGGTTCCCGGAGGCGACCGTCCCGGACGCCTCGGGGAAGAGCGGGTTCCACTCCGGATAGCGGCCCAGGTCAGTCAGGACCGCCCACACGGCCGCCGGCGGGGCATCAATCTGGATCGTCGCGGACACGGTCTTCATGCGCTGTCCTGCCTCCTGCCTCGTCGGCCGCGGGCGCCCCGCAGCCCCGTTCCCGCCATTTCAACGTGCATCGTACGTTGTTTTCCAGGATACTACGCACGGTGCACGGTGAAAGTAGGATGGCCCGCGATGACACCAACCGGTGACCCCCCCGCCACCGCCGCCGGCCAGGCTGATGGCCGGCCTGCCGGTGCCGGCGCGGCGCCCGGCGCGCCGGGGTCGATCTGGGACCTTCCCGAGCACGGGACCCGGGGACCCAAGCAACGGCACGACCGCGCGGCCATCGCGGCGATCGCCGTGCGGATCGCGGATGCCGAGAGCCTGGAGGCGGTCACCATGCGCCGCGTCGCCGGCGAGCTGGGCATCGCCGTCATGTCGCTGTATAACTACGTTCCCGCCAAAGATCACCTGGCCCAGCTGATGACCGACCGGCTGGCCGCCGAGTACGCCTACCCCGGCACGCCCGCCCCGGACGCACGCCAGGCCATCGCGGACCTGGCCAGGCAGGCCCGCGACATCGCCCGGCGGCACCCGTGGCTTGCCGGGCTGCTGCACCGCCCGGTGCCGCCCGGCCCCAACGGGCTGCGCTACCTCGACTATTTCCTCGGCCTGCTGGCAAGCACCGGGCTCGGCACCGGAGCCAAGCTGGAAGTCATCGCCATGATCAGCGGCTTCGCCACCATGTACGGCGCGATGCAAGCAGCCCTTGCCGCGGAGCCAGCGGCCCCGGCCAGCGCCGCCGCGCAGATCCAGGCATTCGCCCGCGCAGCGGCCAGCGGCAGCTACCCCAACCTCGCTGCCGCCCTCACCGCAGCCGGCCCGGTGCGCAGCGAAGACGACGTCTTCGAATCCTGCATCCAGCGCCTCATCGACGTCGCCGGGCCGGCGAACAACCAGCCCCCGACCTGAACGATCTCCGCACCGCCAACAACGACGGTGCAGAGGCTGCTGTCAGGGACACATAGCGGCAGGACCCGGTGACAAATACCACTGGGAACCTGCCCAGGTGACAACAATCCTTGGGAAACGGTGACACCTGCCGCGCGTGAGGACTCAGTTCCTCAACTCACTGCTTTCTTCACGAGGGCGCTGATCCGTGCCTCGTCGGCCGCAGTCAACTCTGTCAGTGCGAAGGCGGCCGGCCACATGGCGCCGTCGTCGAGGTTCGCCTTGTCGCTGAAGCCGAGCGTCGCGTACCGCGCCCTGAACTTCTGCGCGTCGTCCCTGTCGCGGCGGCCGGCCAACGCGACGATGCTGCAGCGCTGGTCATCGGTATCCCAGGATCGGCGGCCGACGGCTCCAGGACGATAGACGTGCCGGGCCGGTCGGAGGGGCCGACCGTGATCCAGCGCATCCCCGATTCCTGATCGGTCTGATCACCAGGTTTCGCCACGCACGACGGTGACGATAGCGGGCCAGCCAGCGCAGGTTCACCCGGTAGGGCTGGTCCAGGGCGCCGACGTGGCGGCGTCCCGCTCGGCCCACGATTCATAACCCACCTGGGACAAGGAGGTCGCAGGCCAGTACAGGCCACTGAAGTTCCCCTGCCCCCTGAAAGAGGGGAACGACCGGACCGGCAGCGCCCGCTCGAACGGCTCGCTCCAGCACCGCGCCAGCGACCCGCAGCGCTTGACGCCGCCAGCGCCGGGGAACTCAACGCCGCAACTGCGGGCACGCTCCAGACGGAGGCCGCCGCCGCAGCGTCAGGCATCACAGAAAGCCCGGCCACCAGCACACCCAGAACTCCACGTGCCATCACCTGCCCTGTCCGCGGTTCACCTTCCCCGGTAACCGCAGAGGCTTGCTTGACCAGAGGCGCGAGAGATGGGATTCCATGACGTACACACGGAAACGAGGGCCGGCCTCGTGACGACTGACCGCCAGCATCGGCGGAAGCGACATGTCCCGTTCCCGGTAATCGTGTCTGAAGACTGACTCGCTGACCTGCGGGCTGACATGTCGCTTGAGACGAAGCGCCATTCCGAGGACCAGCAGGCCCGGGCGCCGGGCGCGTCGGCCCCGGGGATCGTGGCGCGGTCAGATGCGCAGTTTCGTTGCTGTGATGATCACCGCGGTGGAGAAGAGCCCGGCGAACCGTTCGGGAGTGTCGAACATGGCCCCGATGCGCTCGGCGTACTTGGCCAGATACGCGGGATGCTAGTTCGCAGCCGATTCTGACGCAGTCGGGCCTCGACCCTCTCGCGGTCGCCCGGCAGCAGGTGCGACGTGAGTTCCATGGTGTGTGTCTTCCTCTCGGTGATCTCGCGGGGATCGGCCAGGATGGGCCGGTGCCCGTTATACCGCCGAAGTTGCGCCCGGGCTCGCCGTCTTGTCCAACGCGCTATATGCCCGGGCCGGGCTGGTCGGCTATTCCGGCCCGCATTACTCCAGCTTCGGGATGAAGCACCATTTCGGGTACACCGAGGCCGGGTTCCGCGCCTGCGTGATGGAAGACGGACCGATCACGCTTGCCCCGTCGCCGGACTGGAGCGATGACGCCTGGTTCCTCGATCAGGAGGACCGGCGGCTGGAGCAGGGCGAGGGCTGGTGGGTGCTGCAGGAGGGCGAGGCGGACGGGATCATCGTGGGCGGCAACCTGTGCACCCTCAACCTGCACGAGCCACTGATGGGCCTGCGAGCCGCAGTGCTGCCACCCGCCCGGCCCCAGGCCACGCGGCGGGCGACCCGATGAGCGGGACAGGGCCGCCCGCACAGCCTCCCGGTGATTTCGCCGGGCTGTTCGGCGTGGAGCGGGCCCGGTTGAGTGAGCTGCTCGGCGGCTTGGAGCCGGGCGACTGGCAGCGGCCTTCACCGTGCCCGGGATGGACGGTCCTTGGGCTGTGCTGCCGGCATTCTCCTGCGGACCCGGGCGATCATCGGCTCGCCCAAGTGGGCGTGACCCAGCAGGCGGCCGGGGCCGGGGATCGGATACGCCATAGCCATATTCCCGGCCACCGGCGCAACCACCTCTTCCCTTCGCGTGCGTGGTTACGATCGAGACTGTGCTGCGGCCCGAGGTGCATTTCTGGAGCCGATGGGCAGCCTGCGCCCGGGTGGTCATGTTTGCCTGGCGGCGCTCCCGTTCGGAATAATCCTGATCGTTCTAGGTAACAGCGGCCGCCTCCTTCCCTCTTGCTCTATTACACTCTCCGATGTATCGTTGTTGGAGTTACCTGAGGAGGCGAGCGCATGACCAAAGACTCGATCCGCGGGTCATCGGACCGCAGCATCCTGGTCCTGACCAGCCTGGCCGACTCGCCGAAACACGGATACGCGCTGATCAAGGACATAGAGGACTTCGCCGGGATCAAGCTCGGGGCAGGCACCCTCTACGGCGCCCTGGCCAAGCTGGAGCAGGCCGGCCTGGTGGAGGCGCTGCCCGCCGAGGACCGCCGGCGGCCCTACCAGATCACCGCAGCAGGCCGGGAGCACCTGCGCGAGCGGCTGTCAGAGGCAGCCCGCATCGCCCAGGTCGGACTGCGGCGCATCGCGGCGGCCCTGTCATGAACCGCCGTGTCATGAACGGCCGTCTGGTGCGGTGGCCGCTAGCGCTGTATCCGCGCGCCTGGCGGGACCGGTATGGCCCCGAGGTCGCCAGCCTGGCCGGCGAACTCATCGGCGCGGGCGAGACCACGCCGATGCGGGCCGGGCTCAACCTGATCGCCGGCGCGGCCATCGAGCGGCGGCGTGCCCTGGCCAGATCACCGCGTGCGGTGCTGGCACCGGCGGCTACGGCGATCACGGCCACGGCCGGAATCGTGCTGGCCGTGACTCATGCACAGCACAGTGTAGGAGTGATGAAACCTTACTTCGAGACCCATGCCATCGGGCAGCTGCTCCTGTTCGCCGTGATGGGCTGGCTCCTGATGGAACTCCTCGAGTTTCTCCAGGTGCGGCAGTCACGAGAATGGCGAGAAGGAGCCACGAAGACGGGCTCAGTCAGCTGGTTGCTCGTCGCCGGTGTCTGCGTGATCGCCGCGAACACCTGGCTCTATCTCGCCCCGCCGGTCATCCCGGCCGCCACGATCCGGCCCGGTGTCGTCGCCTTCGCCGTCGGCATGGTGATCCTGCTGGCGGGGATTGGGCTGCGCCTGTGGTCTTTCAAGGCGCTTGGCCGGTACTTCACCTTCGCCATCGTGGTCAGCCCGGACCAGCCGGTGGTCACGAATGGCCCTTACCACGTGGTGCGCCACCCCAGCTATACCGGGGGCCTGCTGATTTACATCGGGATCGGCCTGATGTCCGGGAACTGGGTCGGCCTGGCAGCCATGACGCTGCTGCCGCTTGCGGTCATCGTCTGGCGCATCCACATCGAGGAGAACGCGCTGCTGACAACGCTAGACGACAGGTACCGCTCCTACGCCTCCCACAACAAGCGGCTCGTCCCGCTCATCTGGTAACCCTAGCTAGCGGGCGGGGATCCAGACGCGCATGTCGGTGGGGGCTCTATTGGCGCGGGTGTAGTAGGGGATCGCGCGGAGGGTGACGTCGCGGGCCGGGGGAGCGGCGCGGCCGTCGGGGGTCTCGTCGGCGGGGTAGGGCCAGCCAGGCGGAGCGGGGTCGCGGATCGAGCCGGGGACAGACAGGGCCATGATGCGCTGGCTGCCGATCTGGACGCCGGGCACCTCTGCGGGCCTGGCGTCGCGGCGCACGCTCGCCCCGGCAAGCTGTCCGGCATGCGCCAAGGTTCCGGCACGGCCTGCGGTTCCGGCGCCGGGCAGGTCGGCGCCCTCGAAACAATAGACGAGGGGGCCGCGCTCGAAGGTGACGCAGGAACGGACCGCGTCGATCCGCGGGTCCGGGCGGATGGTGCGGACAGGGAGCGGGAATTCCACGGCCAGCTCGTCGCCCCGGGTCCAGGCCCGCCTGATGCGCAGGTAATGATCACCGCCGGGCTCGGCATGGGACGGCTTGCCGTTGATCGCGGCCGAGATGGCTGCGGCGGCTGACGGCACCCGGACCGAAAGGTCGGCCTGGCCGTCCGGCGCAGCGAGTACGCGCACCAGCAGCGAGCCCGCATAGGGATAGCCCGTCGCCAGCTGGAGTTCGAGAATGCCGGGGGCGAGGTCTGCGCTGAGCCGGCCGTTGGCGAACTGGTGGATCTGCACGCCCGTATCGGTGCTCGTGGCCACGTAGTGGTCGAGGGTGGCGAGCAGCCGCATGATGTTCGGCGGGCAGCAGGCCACCCGGTACCAGGGACGCCGCGGGGCCGGGGCGCGGGCCTGCAGCGGGTTCACGTAACTGAACGTGGCCCCGTCGAGGCCGAGCGCGCCGAGGAACCCATTGTACAGGGTCCGCTCGATCAGCTCGGCGAACCGTGCCTCCCCGGTGATCAGGAGCAGCCGCCAGTTCCACATGATCGACGCGATGGCGGCGCACGTCTCGCAGTACGCGTGGTCGGGCGGCAGCTCGAACGGGTCACCGAATGCCTCGTCCTTGTGCCGCGCGCCGACCCCGCCGGTGAGGTAGGTCTTGGCGGAGACCATGTCGTCCCACTGGGCGAGTGCCGCGTGCAGCAGGCCGGGGCGCCCCGTCTCCGTGTAGACGTCGGCGGCGCCGGACAGCAGGTAGAGCGCGCGCACCGCGTGCCCGCGTATCGCGAGAGCCTGCTCGAACGGCACGTCATCCTGGAAGTAGGCAGGTCCGAACGAATGCCAGTGCAGCCTTGCGGCGCCCCGCCGTGCGACGAGGTCCGCGGCCATGCCGACCAGCTCGGTGCGGCCGGTCGCCCGGGAGAACTCGACGAGTGCCGTCTCGATCTCCGGGTGGCCCGGCACGAACCCGGACAGTTTCCCTGGAAGCTGCTCGGCCAGCAGGTCGGCGTACCGGCCGGCCACGGCGGCGAGCCCGCCGGGGTCGCCGCCGGTACGCAGGTCCGCCACGGCTGCCTGCATCAGGTGGCCGGCGCAGTACAGCTCGTGGCCCATCGCCGGGTTGGTGAAGCGGGCACCCGACTCGACCACGTCCACGTAGGAGTTCAGGTAGCCGTCGGCGTGCTGGGCGGCGCTGATCAGGGCGACCGCGTCCGCGAAGAACCGCTCCTGCGCGGGATCGGTGCCACGGCGGCGTTCCCATGCGATCGCCTCCAGCATCTTGTAGACATCGGAGTCACGGAACAGCGGCATCGAGTACTCCCCGGCCGAGGCGCCAGCGGCGATCCGCAGGTTTTCCAGGCTGCCGCTTTCTGCCAGCATGCGCATCCCATGCGGGATCGTGGTGTCCCGGTTGAGCGCCTGGTACCGGCCGAGGAACCCGCCGTCGATGCGCATCCCGCCGCCCCGGACGGGGCGCAGCGCCAGCCGTCCGGTGGCGGCCGGCGCCACCGGGCCGGTGCCCGCCCAGTGATCAGCGGTGCCGGGACGTACCGATATCTCACTCACTGACGTCTCCTTCGTGTCGCGGCGGCCACGGCCACGGTCAGCCCTTGACGACTCCCGAGGTCAGCCCGCGGATGTAGAAGCGCTGCAACCCCACGTACAGCACCAGGCACGGCACCATCGCGATGACTGCGCCCGCCTCGAGGAAGCTGTAATTGACCTGTCCGACCGAGCCGTATTCCACGTTGAGCAGGGCGACCGGGAGCGTGAACAGGCTGTTGTTCGTCAGGAACGTCAGCGCCCCGATGAACTCGGTCCAGGAGAAAAGGAACGCGTACAGGACCGTGGTGGCGATGCCGGGCACGACGAGCGGCCGCAGCACGGAGACCAGGGTGCGCATCGCCGATGCTCCGTCCACGGCGGCGGCCTCGCTGAGTTCCCACGGGATCTGCAGGAAGGTATTGCGCATCACGAAGACGCCGAACGGCAGGTTGAACGTCGTGTAGAACAGCACGAGGCCGAGCAGGCTGTTGGTCAGCCGCAGGGTGTGCATCTCCAGGAAGAGGGGGGTGAGCACTGCCTGGAACGGGATCATCAGGGTGGCCAGGATCAGCCCGAAGACGAGGCCGGAGCCGCGGAAGGAGAACCGGGCGAACCCGTATCCTGCCAGCAGCGCCACCACCGCCGTCAGCAGCGACGTGCCCACCGCCACGACCAGGCTGTTCAGCACATTGCGCAGGATGTCGATCTGCCCGCCGAGCAGGCCGGTGTAGCCGGACACGGTGAGATGGCCGACGTCCTGGCCCGACGGCGCCGCGGTGACCAGCCGCTCCGGCAGGAACGACCGGGCCACGGCCCAGGCCAGCGGCAGCAGGAAGGCGAGGCTGAGCGCCGAGCCTCCCGCGACGTACAGGATGAGGCCGGCGCGGCTGCTCCGTGCCCTGCCTGCCTGGCGCGGCCGGCCCGCTGGCCGGGCCCTGGCCGGCCGTGACCTGGCCGCGGACGCTGTCATCGGCTACCGCCTCCCGCCGTCGTCGCGGAGCAGGAAGAACTGGACGGCGCTGATCAGGGCCACCACGATCACCAGGGCGAGCGCGCCCGCGGTGGCGTAGCCGAGGTGGTACTGAACGAACGCCTCTTCGTAGATCCACATCACCACGGGCTGCGTGCTGGTGCCGGGGCCGCCCTCGGTGAGGATGTAGAACTGGTTGAACGCGAGGAACGAGCCGATCACCGAGATGATCAGGCTGAGCGCGATGGTGCGGCGCAGCAGCGGGAGCGTGATCAGGCGTTCCTTGTCCCACCAGGTGGCGCCGTCCACCTCGGCGGCTTCGTACAGTTCCGCCGGGATGCCCTGCATGCCGGCCATCAGCAGCATCATGGTCAGGCCGGCGGCGAACCAGATGACGAACACGCTGATGAGGCCGAGCGCGAGGCCGGAGTGCACGGTCCACGCGGTCTTGCCGTTGGTCAGGCCGAGCCTGGCGAGCAGGAAGTTCGCCGCGCCCGAGTCCGGCTGGACCTCGAGCAGGAGCATGAAGCTCTCGGTGGCGAGGCCGACGACGAACGGCAGGAAGAAGGCGGTGCGGAAGAAGACGGAGCCGGGCCGGTTCGCCCGGACCAGCATGGCCATGCCGTAGCCGACGACGAAGATCGGGCCGGTCACGATCGCCGTGTACAGCAGGGTGAAGACCACCGAGTGGATGAACACGGGATCGTGGATGAGGTTCGCGTAGTTCTTGCCGCCGTTGAAATGGTACGGGCCGATGAGGGGCCAGTTCGTGAACGAGATATAGACCGCGAAGCCCAGCGGGAATGCCGCGAACAAGGCAACGAGGGCGACGGCTGGGGAGACGAGCAGCGCCCCGGTCCGCGCCCTGCGAGCTCTTAGGCTTGAACGGCCAAGGAGCGGGGACACGGTCCGGTGACGCACACCAGAGCCCGGGGCGGTTGAGGTCGCCATGGGCTGAGTATCCATTCTGCTGGCCTGCGTCACCGGGCCGTTACCTCGTTTCCCTGTCTAACCGTCTAACCGTGCCGGTCAGGAACTGGCCTGCTGGAGCAGGCGGGTGAATCCCGACTGGCCCTGCTGCAGCGCCAGGCTCATGTTGCCGTCGTAGACGGCGGTGGTGAACATCTGGAACCACGGTCCCGATGCCTGGTTGAACGCCTGGTCGTAGATCAGGGTGACCGGCGCGTAGCCGTGCCCGAGCGCCTTGAGGGCGACCGCGTCCAGCGGGAAGCTGGCGGAGAACGACGGGGTGAGCAGGTCGGTGCGGATCGGCGTCGCGCCCAGGTTGGGGTACTCCTCCTGCTGCTGGGCCTGCATCACCCACTGGATGAACTCCCAGGCCCCCGACGGATTCTTGGCGGCGGTGGGAATGGCGAAGTCGTCACCGCCGTCGAACGTGCTGTACCCGCCGTCGGGGCCGGGCAGCGGGGTGTCCGCGATCTGCGACAGCAGGCTCGGCGATGCGATGGTCTGGATCTGGCCGTAGCCGCCGGGCAGGATGCCGATCTTGCCTGCCGCGAAGTCCTGCCCCCAGGTCGGGCCCTGCTGCGTCCGGTCGGCGTCGGGCACCAGGTGCTGGGTCCACAGTTCGCGGTAGAGCTGAAGGGACTGGGTGAGCGGCGAGTTGCTGGTGATGCTCGCGCTCTGGCTGCCGATGTCGCCGCTGGTCAGGTGGGTCCCCGCGGCCCAGACGCCCGGCTGGACGGTAAAGCCGAGGCAGCCCTGGCAGTCGCCGGCGAACGAGAACCCGGAGATCCCGCCGCCGAGCGCGTTGATCTTCTGCGCGTCGGCGAGGATCTGCGCGAACGTGGTCGGCGGGCTGCCCGGGTCAAGACCGGCCCTGGTGAAGAGGGTCTTGTTGTACCAGAGCACCGACAGGTCCGCCCAGTAGGGCACGCCGTACTCCTTGCCCTGGTAGGTGGCCAGGCCAAGGTGACCGGGGCTCAGCGCGCTCTTGTACGACAGCTTGCCGATCGCGGACGTCAGGTCCATGAAGGACCCGTTGCGGGTGAACGTCGGCATGTCGATGTCGTTCAGCCCGACCACGTCGGGCGGGTCGCCTGCCCTGATGGACGTCGCCAGCGAGGTGACGTCGTCGTTGATCGAGGTGAGGGTCAGCTTGACCGTCAGCTTCGGGTGCGTGGCGTTGAACTCGCTGACCAGTTTCTGCGCCAGGGTCTTCGACACCGTGCGCGCCCAGAACTGCACGGTTCCCGTGGCGTTGACGCCGAAGCTGGCCGAGTTCCCTGAGGTTCCCGGGTTGCCCGATCCTGAGTTCGCGCAGCCCGCGACGCCGAGGACGGCAGCCGCCGAGACCGCGACCAGCGCTCTCATTCTTCCTCTTCTCATGCCTCTCACGCCTGTTCGCATATCTGCCTCACTTCTCCGGGGGTCCGGGGGCACTCCCGGGCTGGTTTGTGTTCAGCTGCTGCCCGCGATGCTGGGCACGATCCACTGGATGGCGCCCACCGATGCCTGGCCCGCGCCCTGCATCACGACGCGCAGCCGGGTGGTGCTGACCGGGTCGAAGGTGACCTGGTTGAACGTGTTGTCCACGGCCGGATAGCTGCCCGGGTTGCTGACGGGGACGAACGCGCTTCCGTTCCAGTACTGCACCTGCCACGAGGCGGGCAGCAGCAGCCCGCCGCCGTCGTCGGCGAAGTACACCGAGCTGCCGTTGGTCGTGACGGGCGCGGTCCAGTCCAGCTCGATCCACTGGGTGCCCTGCCGCGGCCAGCAGCCCCAGTACGGGGTCAGGTTGTTGTCGTCGCTCGACTGGATGGGGTAGATCCCGTTGTTGATGGCCGTCACCGTGGTCCACGGCGAGGTGTAGGACGCCGACGGGGTAGCGGTCAGCGCCAGGTCCGTCGTGCCCGGCGCCAGCGGCAGCGGCTTCTGCACATGCACCCACTGCTCCGCGCTGACCGTGCCCGACGCGCCGGCCGGGGCGTCATACGCGGCGGAGACGATCACCCCGTTCCCGCCGCTTGCGGTGGCCGGAGGAGTGACATCCCAGGTCACGGTCTTGGTCTCGCCGGGTGCGATGGCGGCAAAGCTGGCCGGGGAGGTGCCACTGCCCTGCCAGCCGTTCGGGATATGCAGTGTCAGGCCTACGCTGGTGATCTCGGTCTTTCCCGTGTTGGTGACGCTGGCCGACGCGGTGGCCTGGGCGCCCGCGGTCAGCGTTGGCTGCGTGTGCCGGCCCGGCACCGTGCTGGTCACCTGGACGCCGAGGGCTGGCCTGGCAGCCTGGCCCAGCCGGATCTCCGCCGACCGCCCGTCCATAGTGACCGTGTGCGTGGCGGCGTCATAGCGGCCGCCGCTGACGCTCAGCACGCCCGCGTCCGCGAACACCGGCAGCTGGACCAGGACGTCGCCGGCCGGCACCCTGCCGTCGAGCGAGACCCGGACGACCCGGTCGCCGCGGGACCGGCGGACGCTGATCTCGGCCCCGTAGGTGGCGCGACGGCCCGATGCCTCGCTGTACGACGAGGTGAGGTTGCTCACCGAGATGTCCTGCCCCGGCGCGATCCACGCGTCCGGCACGCCCCGCCCGACGTACAGCACGGTGTGATAGCCCACCGGGCCGTCGGAGTGTGCGGTGGGCGCCAGCCCCTGGGCGACCAGCGACTGCAGCAGGGTCTGGGTCTGCCCGGCCATCGGCCAGGCGTACGGGATCGCGCCGAACTCCGGCGCGGCATGGCTGCCCGCCCACGGGTTGGCCGGGTCGGGCGCGGACCCGTTGGCCTCCCACCAGGCGTTCGGGCCGCCGGTGGTGGTGGCGAGCTGCCAGGCGTAGCTGGTGACCGGCAGGTCGCGGTAGGCGCTGCCGTACAGTGCCGCCGCCGAGTATCCGGTGTTGAGCGCCACGCTGTAGCCGGTGTACGCGCCGAACGACGGGTACGGCACGCTGCCCTGAAGGCGGCTGAAGCCCATCTGGTACAGGCTGTCGGTCTGGCCGGGGTCGCCGAGGATGCCGTCCAGCTGGCCGCCCTGGAGCAGGATGTCCCACACGTTCTCGCCCCAGAGCGCCTGGGATGCCCAGTTGGCGTCGGCCGGGCTGTTGCAGCGGTCGGCCGTGACGGGCACGTTCACCTCGCACGGCAGGAAGCTGAAGTCGCTCGCCGACTCGTTGGCGGCCAGCCCGGCGTTGACCGCGCCGAGCAGGCTGGCATACGCGCCGTCGGCCCACCGCGCCTCGGCGGTGTTGCCGATCCTGGTGGCGATGTACCGGTAGGCGGCCAGGCCGGCCAGGGCGGTCTCGTCGTCGAACAGCCAGGTGCCGCCCGAGTCGTTGTCCCCCGACGGCCTGAGATAGTGCGTGACCGGGCTGAGCTGTGCCAGGTAGTCGGTGTGCATCATCGTGTACAGGCTCGGCCCCCACGGGCTCGGGCGCGCCGCGTCGTCGTGGAAGTACTGGCTGACGAACGCGGTGTCGCCGGTTCCCTCCAGATAGGCGGCCCAGGCCAGCGGCGTGCGCCACAGCCCGTCCCAGTACCAGTTCGCGCCGACCTCGTTGAAGCTCGGCTGCTCGGAGATGCGCCCGGTGAGCAGCAGGTTCCGCGCGTCGGTGAAATCGCCGAGCGCGAACCGGTTCGCCATGATGCCGGGCAGGTCATGGTTGAGCAGCCAGTCGTAGTTGTTGGCACCGGAAAACGGGGCCTTCCCGACCTGGACGATCCGGGTGTACACGAATGCCGCCTTGTAGGCGTTGCCGATCGCGGTGCCCGGGTCGGCCAGGCCGTTGCTGCCGGGCAGTGTCAGGTTGGGCAGCTCAAGCTCGGGGATGACGGAAAGCCGCTGCCGCCAGTAGTCCGCCATGTGCCGGTACGCCTTGTCGTAGGAGCGGGCGCCGGCGTGGTCCTTTCCCGGGGTGAGCGCGGCCGGGCCGGGCAGCGGGACACTGGCGCTGAACGTGTCGACGGCAGCGACGAAGTCGTGCGCGGCGGTGGTGCCCGGCTGGACCGTGTCCGGGGCCTGGCTGAGCGAGACCAGGTTCGGACCTGACTGGCCGGCCGGCACGGTCACCGCTGACCGGCCGTTGTTGGTGACCCGCACCCGCGTGTACACGAGCTCGGTCGGCTGGCCGCCGATGGGCTGCTCGCCGGCGAAGTCGGTGATCGAGATCGCGACGTCGGCGCGGGTGAAGGATGTGGTCAGCGCGGGCAGGTAGCCGTCGGCCATCGTCCACCGCACCGAGCCGGGGGCCGGTGCCTGGCCGGCCGCCAGGCCGTAGCCGTAGGCGCTGAACGAGTACATCGCGCCGCAGTAGGCCTGGCCGCGTGGCTGGTACGTGACCGGCACGCCGCGCGCGAAGTAGGAACCTGACAGGTAGGCGAACGGCGCGTAATAGTTGCCCTCCCAGCCGATGACCGACTGGTTGGCGAAGCCGAAGCCATACGGATCACCGGGGACCGGGAAGTTGGTGCCGTAACTGCGCGGCAGCGTCGTGTCGTTGCACGAGTTCACCGGGAGGCTGGGCAGCGGCTGGAGGCTCGTGGTGCCGGGCGGTGCGGCGCTCGCGGGGCCGGCCAGTGCGGGGCCGGTCAGTGCGGGACTGGCGAGCGCGGGGCTGGCCAGCAGCCCGGCGTCCGCCGGGACGGTCAGGGCGGTGAGGGTGGCGAGTGCGGCAAGGCCCGCGGCCAGTCGGCGCACGTGAGCTCTCATGGCAGTTCCTTCTGGCGTCCTCGACGGAAGGCGATGACCGGCCCAAATCCGGTGGGCCCAGTCCGGTAGGTCAGCCCGGTGGGCTCAGGCCGTTCTAGGAAAAACAGAAACCCTTTGCCGGATCACACGATAGGAACCGGGTGCGGGGCCGTCAAGACCTGCCCCGCACCCGGTTTCCTCAGGTGCGGAGAGTCAGCACCGTGACGGAGTACGGCGGGAACGTCCGGTTGAACGCGGCGCCCAGGCCGGAGACCTGCGACGTTACCGGGATCACCGCGGTCGGGTCCGTGATGGTGTTGGTCGCGGTGGGCGTGTTGCCGGTCAGCACGGTCACCGTTCCTGTGCCGGAAACCCGGCTGGCGCCGGTGACGTTCACCCGGATCAGCTGCGGCGTGGCGGTGTAGTTCACCACCGTCACGTAGACCTTCCCGGTGGCGGTGTCCGCGCTGGATACCACGTTCACATTGCCAGTTCCCGAGTAGGTGGCGGGCAGCACCTGGTCGCCATGCGCACGGGACATCATCTGCTGTACGTAGTAACCCGGCGAGCCGTAGCTGGCCAGCGCGTTGAAGCCGATCAGGTTGGTCGGCCACTGGTGGCTGTTCACGTTGACGAGCAGCGGCGCGTAAGACTCCATGATGACCTGGTCCGAGTTGCGCTCGAGGCCGGTCAGCCAGGACGCGTCGCCGAGGGCCGCGTTCAGGTCGGGGGTGGGGTTGCCCTCCTGGGAGGCCCATTCGCCAACGAAGATCTTCGGTCCGGTGCGCGGCGCGTTGTCGAACATGTGCGAGTTCGCGTCGAAGAACGCGGGGGACTGGTAGTAGTGGTTGTCGATAACGTCCGGCGTACGGGCGGTCACTGGCGTGGTCGCGATCACCTTGATCTGCGGGTAGGCGGCCTTGATCGCGTCGTAGAACTGAGCGAACCGGCCGTTGCTGCCGTCGTAGCTGCCCGAGCGGTCGAAGGAGTCCTCGTTGCCGACCTCGACGTAGCTGATCGTGAACGGCGCCGGGTGGCCGTCAGCCGCGCGCTGTGCGCCCCACGGCGTGCTTACCGGGCCGGTGGCGTACTGGATCTCGTCAAGCGCGTCCTGCACGTACGGGCCTAGCTGGTCAAGCGGCACGTGCGTGCCGCTGAGAGAGTAGCCGGCGTAGACCGCGAGCACCGGCTGGGCGCCGAGGTCCTGGCACCATTCCAGGTACTCGAGCAGGCCGAGCCCGTCGGTCGACCAGTAGCCCCACGCGTCGTCCTGGTGACCGGGCCGGGTCCAGACCGGACCGACTGTGTTCTTCCAGTTGAACCTGGTGGCGATGGTGTTCCCCTCCAGGTAGTTGCCGCCGGGCAGCCGGATGAACGCCGGGTTCAGCGCCGCCAGCTTCTGCATCAGGTCCGTCCGGTTCCCGTTCGGCGTGCTATCGAAGGTGGGCGGGAACAGCGAGACATTGTCGAACCAGACAGTCGCGCCCGAGCCGCTGGTCGCCGAAATCACGAAACGCGTGTCGGCTGTCGTGGGCGCGTCGCCCCGTACGGTCAGGTGCAGCGTGTGCTGCTGCCAGCTGGTGGTCAGGCCGCTGACGGTGCCTTCGGCGTAGACCGCGCCGCCGGTGCTCTCCACGTCCACGGTCAGCGGGCCGGTGAATCCCGCCGTGGTCTTGGCGAAGAACGAGGCGGTGTACTTCTGCCCCGGCCGGACCGGGATGCCGAAGAAGCCGCTGTTGGCGACCCCCACCCGGCCGCCGTCGGTGGCGTGGTTGATCTGCAGCGCGAGGGACCGGGTCAGCGCCGAGTTGAGCGGGTTGCCTGGGTCTAGCGACATCGAGGCGAACCCGGCGGACGGCGCGATGAGCGACCAGGCGACCGGTGCCGTCGCCGAAGCCATCATCGACCGGTTCTGGATGAGCTCGGCGTAGAGGCCGCCTTCCCCTGAGTGGTTGATGTCCTCGGTCATCAGGCCGAACAGGTCAGGGCTGATCGGGTGCGACGGGCTTCCCGCGCTGACGTCCAGCGTGCCGGCCGCGATCCCGGACAGTGCCTGGATCTGGGCGCCGCTGAGCGCGCTGCTGTACATCTGGACGTCGTCTACCTGGCCGTTGAGGAAGTCCGCCGGGCTGCCGCCGGCCAGGCCGCGCCCGATCAGGGTATTACCTGCCGCCTTCCACGGCTGGGCGTAGGCGGCGCTGGCCTGCGGGATACCGTCGACGTAGAGCGTGAGCTGGCCTGCGTTCGCGTCGGCGACGCCGATCAGCTGGTGCCATTGGCCTTTCCTTGCCCGCGAGGCGGCACTGGAGGAGATCACCGCCGCGCCCGGCGAGTCGGCGGCCGGCCTGCTGAAGGTGAACGTGCCCGCGGCCCCGTCAAGCCCGAGCGAAAAGCCGCTGACCTGGCTGCCGTCGATGCTCACGGCGGTCTGGCTGCCCCTGGTCGTGTTCAGTTTCACCCAGGCGGAGACGGAGAAGCTGTTCGACGTGTCGACCACAGGGCCTGGCACGGTCACGTTGCCAGCGGCCGTCCCGTCCAGCGCGACGCTGTGCGGGCCGAAGGTCCCCGGCGCCCACGTCGCGCCGCTGCCCAGCGCGGCGTCGTGGCCGTGGCTGGACGTGTCGTGCGCGAGGGTGCCGCTGCCCTCGTCGAAGGTCCAGTGCGCGGCCTGGTCGAGGCCGCCGATCGTGCCGCCTGACAGCACCCCTTGCCATATCTGCACGTCGTCGACCTGGCCGTTGACGAAGTCCACCGGGTTGCCCGCGAACTTGCCCCGGCCGATCAGCGTGTCGCCGGAAGCCTTCCACGGCGTCGCGTACGGCACGGCCGGCTGGGGCTGGCCGTCCACGAAGAGCTGCACGGTGCCCGCCGCGGTGTCCTGCACCGCGACCAGGTGGTACCAGGTGCCGAGCGACGGGCTGGTGCTCGCCCCGGAGATGGACGCGGGCGCGCTAGGGCTGTCCGACGTGATGCGGGTCAGCGCGAACGTGCCCGTGTCACCGCGCAGCTGCAGGTAGAAACCGCTGACCTGGGTGCCGTCGATGCTGACGAAGGTCTGATAGCCGCTCCCTGAGCCGAGCTTCACCCAGGCCGAGACCGTGAAGCTCTGCGTGGTGTCGACGACCGGGCCCGGCACGTCGACGTTGCTGGTGGCAGTGCCGTTGAATGCGACGCTGTGCGGTCCGACCACGCCGGGCGCCCAGCTGGCGTTCGCACCAAGGGTGCCGTTGTGCCCGTTGCCTGACGAGTCCGCGGCGGTGGTACCGGTGCCCTCGTCGAACGTCCAGTGCGCGGCCAGGGTGGCGTCCGCCGTAGCCGACGGCCCGGCCGACACGGCCACCGCGCCGCTGAGCAGGCAGAGGCATGATGCCGCGAGGGCGACCGTCCGTGTCCTGATGCCCCGGTAGATCCGTCGCCGGGCTGGTCCGATGCGCCGGGCTGGTCCGATTCGAAAGCCTGCCATGGTGCCTCCTCTGCGAGGACCTGGAGTGCGGGCATGCTGACGTGCGGGTGTGTGCGGACCTGCGTGGTTCATGGGGAAACCAACAAAATCCTCGTAGGTATTGTGCATCCCGCCAGGTGGATCCGCTAGGGGTGCAGTCCGCGAGAAAGGCAAGAAATCCCTTTCCGCATAGACTCCTGGATCCGGCACCGAGGTGTCGGCTCGGTCGGCTGGAGTACTCTGATCTACTGGGACAGCAAGGTGGTGCGATGATCGTGACCAGGGTCGAGAAGCCGTGAAAGGGGTTTCGGATGGCGGAAACCCAGACGGTGACGATCGTGGACGTCGCCGCACTGGCCGGGGTGTCGATCGGCACCGTCTCCAAGGCGCTCAACGGACGCGGCCAGCTGCGCTCGGAGACTCGTGACCGGGTGCTCGCCGCGGCCGAGCAGCTCGGCTTCCAGCCGAGCCCGCTGGCCCGCGGCCTGCTGTCCGGGCGCAGTTACACGGTCGGGCTGATCACCACGGACAGTTTCGGCCGGTTCACCATCCCGGTCATGCTGGGGGCGGAGGACGGGCTGGGCAAGGGCCAGATGTCGGTGCTGCTGTGCGACGGCAGGGGAGATCCGATCCGGGAGCAGCACTACGTGCGAACGCTGCTGTCCCGCAAGGTCGACGGCATCATCGTCACCGGCCGGCGCACGGATCCGCGGCCCCCCATCGCCGCCGGGCTGCCAGTCCCGGTGGTCTACGTGATGACCCAGTCGGAGAATCCGGACGAGGCATCCCTGATCCCCGACGACGAGCAGGGCGGCGGGCTGGCCGTCCGGCATCTCGTGACCAGCGGGCGCACCAGGATCGCCCACGTGAGCGGCCCGGAACGGTTCCTTTCCGCCCGCCTGCGCGCATCCGGCGCGCGGAAGACGCTCGCCGAGGCTGGCCTGGGGCTCGCCGCCGACCAGGTGTTCTTCGGCGAGTGGAGCGAGCAGTGGGGCCGCCAGGCGGCGCACACCGTGCTGCGCGGCCAGCCCCGCACTGATGCGATCTTCTGCGGCAGTGACCAGATCGCCCGTGGCGTCGCCGATGCCCTGCGCGAGTCAGGCCGCCGCGTCCCCGATGACATCGCGCTGGTCGGCTATGACAACTGGGACGTCTTCGCCGAGGCCACCCGCCCGCCGCTGACCACGATCGACATGTGCCTCAAGGAACTGGGTCACCAAGCCGCCCGCAAGCTCCTGGCCCGCATCGAGGGCAGCAGCCGCCCCGGCGGCCTGGAGCAGTTCCCCTGCCGCCTGGTCATCAGGGAATCCACCGGCACCCCCAGCCCCACCGACACCCCCGCCAGCCCATCATGATCAGGACGCAGTCCCTGGCAACAAGGCGGGCGCGGTACTTGCAGGATGGATATGTGCGGTTAGGCCTATGCGGGCGCTTTCAGGAGTAGCGGCCTCCCGCTGAGGGGTGATGGGGGGGCCTGCGGCGGCCGGTGGACCATCCCACCTGGCTGGACAGCTTGTCAGCCTGATCGTCGAGGCCGTGTGCGGTCATAGTCGCGAACAGCCGGAGCAGCCCGTCGTCATGCTTCATGCCGGAAGGGAAACGGTGCGGATCGCTGATGTGAGCCACGACCCTATCGGAGAGTGCCCTAGCCTGATCCCGCAAATCGAGTCGATCGAGCATGCTCAGGAAGTCGGCAACTGCGTTCAGGTCATCGAGGGGAAGCTGCAAGACAATGCCGTCCCAATCGACCGGATGCAAATGATCGGCCTCTTGGCGCTGGTCCGGGTATGTCTGGTCCACAAGGTCAAGCACGGATCCAAGCTCCATGCAGTGCCGCTCAGCCTCGGCCGTCCGCTTCCTGGCCACGTCTAGTTGCCTTGTCAGCTTCTCGATCTCCGCGGTGAGTCGTGCATATTCGAAGTCCCAGGTGGCACGGAGCCGGTTCTTGTCCTCGGTGAGTCCCTGGATTTCACGGTTGCGCTCGGCGAGTTGTTCCTCCAGGGCACGGGCGTAACGTTCGGCTTCGATTCTGCCCGTGACGGCGGTCTCCAGCTCATCACGCACGAGACGCACCTTGTACTCGTAGGGATGCGCAGCCTCCAAGGCGCGAAGCTGCGACCGCATAAGGTGCTCTTCGACTTCGGGAGTAACCGGCTTGCCGTTGCGGGCCACTATGACCAGCAGCTTTCCTAGGAACCAGTGATCGCAGGGCACGCGCTTACCACTGAGGTACCGGGAGATTGAGCCCTTGTCGATGGGGCGGTGCAGTACGGCGAACTCGCCCATTGACAACCCGGCGGCGAGCCAGATCGTCCGCAGTTCGTCCACCCACTCTCGCACGTCAGCCTTGAGTGCAGGATCCAGCGGCTTCAGTTCGGCCATGGATCTGCGGGCGATCTCGGGCATAGCTCTATCATCGGTGATCCACTGGCTACTGTTAACGGCTCCCGCCGGAAAGTGTTGCCACTGGCCGCAACGGCCTGTTGCAGCCGCGCGCAACCTCCGGCCGTTGTGGCTTCCTTGAAGGCATGCATACACCAGCCCGTCCGGGCAGGTGACCTGAAAGGAAGAGACATGCGCCCATCGTCTCGCAAACGACCGGCTAGCCGGTTACCGCCCGGGACTGCTGTGCTGATGGTGACCGCTGCTGCTCTCGGTGCGGCGGCCGGGGCCTTGACATACCTGGCATCTCGCTCCATACCGCAGGCGGCTCTGGCCACGAGTACCGCGACCGGCGGCTCCTTTCGTTTCCTCTGGCAGATTGTCGGTGCCGGCCGGCCTGTCAGCAGGCAGGGCAAGGACCGCAGCACCGATGTAGAAGAGGAGGAGGTTCAGGGGCCACATCCGCCGCATGAACCGTCCGGTTAGTCCTGGTATCCCCTGCGGGGGACGCCAAGAAGGCGTGAGCACGAAGGCTCTGCGACCCATGCGGTAACGAACCCTTCGGGCTCATGGCCTGGCCAAGCTGGAAGCTGGCGTGCGGAAGGTCTCGGCAACGGAACTGGTCGCTATTGCGTCAGCGGTCGACCGGCCGATCGACTGGTTCGTCGTCGAGTCGCCCCCCTCGGTTGTCAGCCGCCGGGCGGACGCTTCGGTGGGAGGGCAGTCCCGGGTGCTTGACATCAAAATCGAGCGCCTGGCCCGGGATGTGACGTTCCTGATCGGCCAGGGCGTTCTCGCTGACGCGGGTGAAATGCCTGATCTCCGGCTCCCGTCGGACGCTGCCGGCGCAGAGGCGCTGGCCGCGGAAGCGCGCCGCCTCATGGCTGCTCCCGTCGGCCCGCTCTGCGATCTGCAGCGTGCCTGCGAGCGCGTCGGTCTTCTGGCATTCTCCCTTGATGTCGGCGAGGCAGGTGACGCGGGATACGTCGAGGTCGGAAGCATGGGCGTTGCCCTGGTGAACGGATCCGCAGATCCTGGGCGCCGTCGCACTGGCGCCGACTTCATCGCGCTTGGCGAGCGCTGGGAAGCCGAACTGGGAGCGCCTGCTGTTCCGCCCGAGTACGGCAAGCGGGTTCTGGGTGCTTACCGGGCTGGCAGGCTGGCGGCAGCGCGGACCGTTGAGTTGCTGTGCGGAACGGTGACGATCGAAGACCTGCCCGCGGGGGCTTGCCGGTCTTGCTAGCTGCGGTACCGTTTGCTTACGAGCCGAAACTTCATGCGGTCGGCTTGGTGGCAATGGTGTTTGCCGGGTTCAACTCTGGCGGGGGGCGGGATGGCCGAGCAGCGTGGTGCCGAAGCATCGGGCGTGGGTTTGTCTGAGGCGATTGGCATGCTGCGAGATGAACTGCTGAGGGCGCGTGCGGCTGGGGCCGGTTCGGAGATTCAGCTGCCGGTCGAGTCAATGACGGTGGAGCTGACCGTTACGGCTACGAGGTCGCTTGACGGCAAGGCCGCCTTCACTGTGCCAGTTATTGGGTTTCAGCTAGGGGGAGGCGGTGGCCGGGAACGTGGGTCGGAGCAGAAGGTAACGGTGGTGTTCGGCGAGCCGCTTGATCGGGCCGGGCATCCGGTCAAGGTCGCCTCTGCATCTGACGTGCTGCCGGGGTAGCAGTTGACGCCGGTGCCGCTGGCCGCGCGGGTGGTGGAGGTCATCGCGGACTGCGGCGAAGATGCTAGTCCCCGGTATCGCTGCGGCTCGGGTTGCCTAGTTGCTGGGCGGACAGTCCTGACCGCCGCCCACGTGGTGGCGGGCGCGGTCAGCGTTGTGGTACGCGGGCCGGACAAGGTGGAGCATGACGCGGCGCTGGATCCGGCGTTTGTTGGCGATACGGTTGATGGCGGCCCGGACTTGGCGCTGATCGAGGTCACGGACAGTACCGTGGCCAGCCTCCCAGGAATGGGCCTGGCGTCGGTGGATCGGAACAGCCGCGCGGGTGAGCCGGTGAAGCAGTGTCACGCGATTGGCTACCCGGAGTTCAGGAAGCAGGAAACTGCTGATGGGCGCGGCTTCCGGGAAACTGCTGATGCCGTCGGTCAAGTGCCTGTTCTTTCAGGCCTGGCCGGGGGGTTGTTGTCGGTCCAGGTGATGAATAGTCCTCAGCCGTTGCCGCCTGCTCAGGTGGCCTTGGGAGATTCGCCGTGGGCGGGGATGTCGGGCGGTCCGGTGGTTGCCGACGGATACCTCTTGGGGGTGGTGACGGAGCACGCTGCCCGGGAGGGGTCATCGACGATCACCGCGACACCGCTCACTGCATTGGAGCATGACCTCGCGCACCCGGGCTGGGGGCTGGGCGCTGCGGATCCGGGCGCGTGGTGGGCCCGCTTGGGAGTCTCGGGTGTTGCGGCGCTGAAAAGGCTGCCAGCGGCGCAGGAGGGCCCGCCTGCTGCTTTGGTGTTGCGGCGTTTTTACGGTGAGCGGCTCGTCGCTGGTGTCGAACGGTTCGTGGACCGGGATGGCCTGCGTTCGACACTGCGTGCGCTGCTGGCGTCGGGCCAATGCCGGATTATCAGTGTGATCGGCCACCGGGGTATCGGCAAAAGCGCGCTGGTTGCGAAAGTGGTCGCCGAATTCGAGACCCCAGGCCGCAAGAACGAATCACAGGATGACATCGACGCAATCGTCTACCTCAGCATGCGGCCAGGGATGCCAGCCATCACCCTGGACCGCATCTACCTCGCGATCAGTGAGCTCACCAGCGATCCCGAGCGCAGAGACCTGCAGCGGCTGTGGAACAACCAGGCACGGATAGACCCGTTCCCGGCCCTGTTCGATGCGTTCAGCGCCCGGAAACTTGTCGTGGTTCTCGATAACCTCGACAGCCTCCAGGACCTCGACGCGGATACGCGATTTCCCGATATCTACAGGTTCCTTGGCTCGGTCTGCAGGACGCCCTACTCGTTTCACGTGGTGACGACTTCGCAACGTCCGCTGCGCTTGCCAGCGGAAATGGCCGGGGACGTATACGTTATCGATGTCGAGGATGGGCTCAGTTCCGGTGACGCCGCTGCGTTGCTGAGGACTCTCGATCCGGATGGCGAGGCAGGGCTGCGCGACGCAGACGAGAATGATCTGCTCGCCGCCGCCGGGCGGCTGCGTGGAACCCCGCGCGGACTGGAACTGCTCGCCGGGGACCTGCGCGATCCCATCCTGGGCATCCAGGACGTCCTCGCCGATGACGCCAGCCTCGATGAGATCTTGTCCCAGCTGATCTCCGCCGGATACGCCAGCCTCAGCGAGGCCGAGGCCAGTGTCGTGCACATCGTTGCTATGGCTGGCGAGCCACTGCCGAAGGCCGCCCTGGCGCAGCTGCTGCCTGAACTGTCGGCTCAGACCCTCGGCGACGCGTTCCGCCAGCTGGTCGTCCGGCGGCTGCTCAGCTTCGACAAGACCACCAGCAAGGTCAGCCTGCATCCCCTGGACGCCGACTACGTGATCGGACAGCTGCTAGGGCCACGGGCGGACCTGAAAGCCGAGCTTCACCGGCGGCTTGCTGACTGGTACGCGACGCAGCGCTCGGACCGGGCAGATTGGCGCACCCTGACCGATGTCAGGCCCCAGCAGCTTGAGTTCTCCCACCGGTTCGCGATGGGGGACCGCGCCCGGGCATTGGCCACCGTTGCCCAGGTGGCCGAGTTCATGGCCCGCCATGGCGGCATCGAAGCGCTGCGGGCCGCCGCCCGCGTCGCACACGACGACGACCCGGCCGACATGCGAATCGACAGGGACTGGTGCCGAGGGTTCGCCGAGTTCTTCGGCGGCTCACTCACTGAAGCACTCAGCGCCTTCGGCTCCGCTCGCCAGCTGATCACCGATACTGCTGACGGCAGAGCTGCAGAACTGGACTACTGGACTGGCGCCGGTCTCCGGCACATGGGTCAGGCCCAGCAGGCAGTGGAAATCCTCCAGCGTGCCATCGCTGCGACGCCACAGCCGACGCCTCGGGTTCGTGCCCTTTTCGAACTCGGACTCTCCTACTGCTACCTCCAGGACCAAGCCAGCGCCGGAGCCATCGTCACAGAACTGGAGCAGATCGTCGGCCCGGACTCGCCCGCGATCGTCCGCGGCCAGTTGCACAACATGCGCGCCCTCGTCAGGCTCGTGACACCCGACTACGACGGCGCGATTGCCGAAGTGGACGAAGGCCTGAACTTCTACCGGGTCACACAGCAACAAGACAACGAAGGATTCCTGTGGAACCTCCGCGGCCTCGCGCAACTGGGCGCCGACCGCCAAGACAACGCCATTCAAGACCTGACCCACGGCCGGGACTGCGCCATCGAGTACGGCGTGCTGAGACTTCAGGGCATCTGCTGGACAAACCTGGCCTGGGCGCTGTTGCGCCAGGGCAGCCTGCAAGCAGCCGCCGACGCCGCCACCACCGGCGAACGCCTCCTCACCGCGCAGAAGACTGAGCAAGCCACCGCAGCGCGGCTACTGCGACAAGCCCTGGAAGCCGGTACACCGGACGTTGAAACTTGCAAGGGACCGCTCGCCGATGCCGTAGCCGGTAGCCACGGGAACCCCGACTTCTACCAGCCCAGCCAGCAAGCACTGGCTGCAATGGCGGCCAGCCTCAGCGGCAACACCGACAAGGCCTGAACGGCCCCAACAGCGACCGAGGGGATGTCCTATCATGAAGATCGGGCATTGTGTGGTTGTGGCATTGAATCCGCCGGGCCAGTATGCCGATGACGGCAATCTGCGTGCCCGCCAGCGTTTTTGGCTGCATCAGAGCCCGTACTTCGACATCGAGGGCTGGGTGCTGGACCTAGCCGGGCTCGCACCCGGGATGAAGGTCCTGGATGCGGGCTGCGGGAATGGCCTCTACCTGCGCGCGATGGCTGGGCGGCAGGTGCGGGCGGCGGGGTGTGACCTGTCGATGGGGATGCTGCGGTCAGTGGCCTGCCCGGCGCTGTTCAGTGCTGATGTCGCTGCATTGCCGGTGTGTGACGGTGTGTTTGACGTCGTGCTGGCAGTGCACATGCTCTATCACGTGCCAGACCGGGCAGCCGCGGTGCGTGAAATGCGCCGCGTGCTGATGCCAGGAAGCGTCTGTGTTGCGGTGACCAACGGCGCGCGGCACACGCGTTCGCTGCGCGCTCTGGTCGAGCGCGCCGTTGGCAAGGGAATGCCCGGCTGGCGGATGACCCCGGCCACGCAGGCGTTCACGGCGGAGAACGCGGCAGCGCAGCTGGGTGCGGCGTTTGGGTCCGTGACCTGCGTGCGCCCGCCCAGCCAGCCGCCGGTCGTGATCCGCGACGCCGCGGTGGCCGCGGATTACGTGGCCAGCATGGCCAGCCACTACCAGGATGATCATCCGGAATTGCTCACGGATCCCCGGATCCTGCAGCCTCGAGGTCGCCTTCCATGTCCAGGTAGACCTGGCGGAGCTGCTCGAGGGTCTTGGTGTCGGGCTCGGCCCACAGGCCGCGCTGTGCCGCCTCGAGCAGCCGCTCGGCGATCCCGCGCAGCGCCCACGGGTTGGACCGCTCCATGAACGCCCGGTTCTCGGCGTCGAACACGTAGGCGGCGGCGAGCTGCTCGTACATCCAGTCCGCCACCACCCCCGCGGTCGCGTCATAGCCGAACAGGTAGTCCACGGTGGCCGCCAGCTCGAACGCGCCCTTGTAGCCGTGGCGGCGCATCGCCGCGATCCACCGGGGGTTCACCACCCGGGCGCGGAACACCCGGCGGGTCTCTTCCGCGAGGGTCCGGGTCTTCACGGCCTCCGGCACCGCGGAGTCCCCGATATAGGCGGCCGGGTTGCGGCCGGTCAGCGCGCGCACCATCGCCACCATCCCGCCGTGGTACTGGAAGTAGTCGTCGGAATCGGCGATATCGTGCTCGCGGGTATCGGTGTTCTTGGCGGCCACGGCGATCCGCCGGAACGAGTTCTCCATGTCCGGGCGGGCGTTCACGCCGTCGAGCCCGCGGCCGTAGGCGTAGCCGCCCCAGACCGCGTACACCTCGGCGAGGTCGGCGTCGTCCCGCCAGTTGCGCGCGTCGATCAGCGGGAGCAGCCCGGCGCCGTACCCGCCCGGCTTGGAGCCGAAAATCCGCGTCGTGGCCCGCCGCCAGTCACCGTGCCCTGCGTGGTCGGCAACGGCGTGCGCCCGCAGGTAGTTCTGGCCGGGCGGCTCGTCGAGCCCGGCGACAGCCGCGATCGCGTCGTCGAGCAGGGCGATGACGTGCGGGAAGGCGTCACGGAAGAACCCCGAGATGCGCAGCGTCACGTCGATGCGGGGCCTGCCGAGCTCGGCAGGCCCCGTGACCTCGAACCCGGTGACCCGCCGGGAAGCCTCATCCCACACCGGGCGGCAGCCGATCAGCGCGAGCACCTCGGCGATGTCATCGCCCTGGGTGCGCATCGCGGAGGTGCCCCACACGGTCAGGCCGACGCAGCGCGGGTAACCGCCCTCGTCCGCCAGGTGCCTGGCGAGCAGCGACTCGGCCAGCGCGGCTCCGGTGTCCCAGGCGCTGCGGGAAGGGATGGCCTTCGGGTCGACGGAGTAGAAATTGCGGCCGGTCGGCAGCACGTTGACCAGGCCGCGGGTGGGCGACCCGGACGGCCCGGCGGGAACGTAGCCGCCGCTCAGCGCGTGCAGCACCGCGTCGATCTCGCCGGTCGTAGCGGCCAGCCTCGGCACCACCTCCGTGGCGGCGAACTCGAGCACGAGCGTCACCTCGGGGTTCTCGCGGCCGAGCACGTCGGCGCAGACGTCCGCTGCCTGGTGAGCGTCCCAGCCGACCTCGTCCATCGCGACCACGAGCGCGCGGGCGGTCTCCTCGAACGCGTCCGTCACCGCGCGAGAGGCGGACGCCTCGTCAAGGCCGAGCGCTGTCCGCAGCCCGGGCAGCGCGCCGTGCTCGCCGCCCCATACCTGGGCGGACCTGAGCACGACGAGCACCAGGTTGAGCAGCGCCTCCCCCGCTGGCGCCTCGCCGAGCACGTGCAGCCCGTCCCTGATCGCCGCGTCCTTCACCTCGCACAGGTAGCCGTCGATGTGCAGGACGAAATCGTCGAACTCCGCGGCCTCGGGCTGCTGCTCGACGCCGAGATCGTGGTGCAGCTGGGCCGCCCGCACGAGCGACCAGATCTGCGCGCGGACCGCAGGCAGCTTGGCCGGGTCGAGCGCGGCCACGGTCGCGTGCTCGTCGAGCAGCTGCTCGAGCCTGGCCATGTCGCCGTAGGAATCGGCGCGGGCCATCGGCGGCACCAGATGATCGACGATCACGGCGTGCGCGCGCCGCTTCGCCTGGGTGCCCTCCCCCGGGTCGTTGACGATAAAGGGGTACACGAGCGGCATGTCCCGCAGCATCGCGTCGGGGGCGCATCCGGCCGAGAGCCCGAGCCCCTTGCCTGGCAGCCACTCGAGGGTGCCATGCTTGCCGAGGTGCAGCGCCGCGTCCGCGCCGAACTCCTCGTCGAGCCACCGGTACGCCGCGAGGTAATGATGCGACGGAGGGAGATCCGGGTCATGATAAATCGCGACAGGGTTCTCGCCGAATCCCCGCGGCGGCTGGATCATCACCACCACGTTGCCGAACCGCAGTGCGGCGAGCACGATGTCGCCGCCGTCAGTGTACAGCTCCCCGGGAGGCTCGCCCCAGTGAGACAGGATCCGCTCCCGGAGGGCGTTCGGTATAGCTGAGAGCCAGGCGCGGTAGCTGCCGAGCGTTACCCGCGCCCGCGCGGCGTGCAGCTGGTCTTCTGTCAGCCATTCCACGTCGTGGCCGCCGGCCGCGATCAGCGCGTGGATGAGGGTGTCGCCGTCCGGCGGGAGCCCGTCGCCGAGGTCATAGCCGGCATCCCGCATCGCCAGGAGAAGCCGGACGGCTGACGCCGGGGTGTCGAGTCCGACCGCATTGCCCACTCTCGCGTGCTTCGTGGGGTACGAGGACAGGATGATGGCCACGCGCTTGGCCGCGTTCGGGGTGTGCCGGAGGCGCGCCTGCCTGACCGCGATGCCCGCCAGCCTGCCGGCCCGCTCCGGGTCGGCCTGGTAGAGCGGGATGCCGTCCGGGCCGTCCTCCTTGAAGGAGAAGGGCACGGCGATCAGGCGCCCGTCGAACTCGGGGATGGCGACCTGCATGGCGGCGTCGAGCGGGGTGAGCGCGGCGGGGGACGCCGCCCACGCGGCCCGTGACTGCGTCAGGCACAGGCCCTGGATGAGCGGGACGTCGAGGGTGGCGAGCGCGCCCGCCTCCCATTCCTCCCCCGCCGGGGATCCGCCGGCGGCGAGGACCGTCGTGATCACGGCGTCCGCGGGGCGGAGCAGGTCGAGCAGGCCAGGCTCCGGGCTGCGCAGCGACCCGCAGAAGACCGGCAGCGGGACCGCGCCGCGCCCGGCGATGGCGGCGCAGAGCGTGTCGACGAACGCCGTGTTGCCCGACAGCTCGTGCGCCCGGTAGAACACCACCGCGATCGTCGGGTCCCGCTGGCCCTCGCCCTTCGATGATCGGCCCCCGGATGGCAGGGCCCCGGATGGCAGGGCCCCGGATGGCAGGGAGCGGACGCCGTACTGTGGCATCTGACGTGGCGGGGCGAAGCCCTCGCCGGTGAGCAGGAGCGTGTCAGAAAGGAACGCCGCGAGCTCGCGGAGGTTCTCCGGACCGCCCTCGCGCAGGTAGCTCAGCGCCTCGGCCGCGACACCGGCCGGCACGGTGGACAGCGCCATCAGCTCGGCGTCCGGCGCGGCCTCCCCGCCGAGCGCGACCAGCGGCAGCCCCGTCGCGAGCAGCGCGCCGATCCCGTCCGGCCAGCTCGCCCTGCCGCCGAGCAGCCGCAGCACGACGACGCCGGCACCGTCGGTCAGCGGGCCAAGCTCAGCGGATTCGAGCCTGGACGGGTTGCCGGTCCGGTAGTCAGCCCCGGACGCGCGCGCCGCGAGCAGCTCGGTGTCAGCCGTGGAGAGCAGCAGGAATGTGGCCACGCCACGATCCTGCCATGCGCGCTGTTCAGCAACTGACGGGATCGATCTGCATCGCATCGGCGGCTGTATAGTCGCCGGCAGGTCCCGTGTCGTCCAGGATGATGGTAATGATTCCGTCGGAACCTGCCTGGATGTGCGTGGCGAGGGTTGACCAGCCGGTGAGCTTGGCCTGGTTGAGCGTCACATTCGTAACTCCGTTGTCGGTGCTGACGGTGTAGTGGGCGGTCGGGTTGTTGGCGTAGTTGTCGGGGATGAACGCCTGGATGTTGTAGCAGGCGCTGGCGGTGCCCCATTCGTTCCAGCGGGCGGTGGAGTCGGCGGTTGAGCCGTTGTCGTGGGTCCATAGCTCGTGGCCGGTGAGGCCGTGGCCCATCTGGGTGTACCAGGGGCTGAGGGTGAAGAAGTCCAGCGGCGGCGAGCCGGGTCCGATCTGGTCGGTTGCGTACGGGACGCCCAGGCCGGAGCCGGTCGCTCCGTTGCAGCCGGGGTCTGGGGTGAACGCGAGCGCGTCGGCGGCGACGTATCCGCCTGCGGGGCCGTTGGATTGCAGGGTGACGGGCAGGCTGCCGCTGCTGCTGGTCGCGAACCCGCCGAGATCGGTGAACTGGCTGGTGAAGGCGTTCTCGTTCACCTGCGGGTAGAGGTTTCCGAAGAACGTGTCGGTGACGTGGTAGATCGCGGCGTTGTTGTCGGAGTAGTTGTCCGGCACGTATGCCTGCACCTCATAGCAGGTGCCGGGCAGCAGCGAAGGCGGCGAGTAGGTGACGGTATTGCCGGTTACGGTGGCGCTGCCGCTGGTGCCCGAGTACAGCATGTCACCGAAGAAACCGTGCCCCGAATCGGGCGTCCATCCGCTTGAGAAGGAGCTGGGCTCCATGATCGGCGCGATGTCGCCGTAGCCGTTACATGATGTCTGCCGCCAGAATCGCATTGCGTCTGCGGCGACATACAGGCCGGTGGTGCCCCGGTCATCGAGTTTCACGGCGATCCCACCGCTGCTGTTTGTCTCGTAGACACCGAGTTCCGCCCAGTCGTTGGTGTAGTTGTTTTCGTTGACCGCAGCGTAATTAGTGCGATTCGTATCGGTGACGGTGTACACGGCGACCGGGTTATCGGAATAGTTGTTCGGGACGAGCGCGTCGATTCGGTAGCAGGTGCTCGCGGCCAGCCCGGACGGTGTCCAGGTCGCGGTGGAGACGGCGGCCGCGCCGTTGTCGTGGGTGTACTCCTCCGCGCCGGTCTCACCGTGCCCGGATTGCAGGTACCACACGTTGCCAAGGCTGAACTCACCGGACGGCGACCCCGGGCCGATCACCTTCACCTGGCTGGGGTAACCCCACGACACGGTGCCGACGACGCCGGGCTCGGCGGGCGAGGAGGCCCCCGGCGCGGGGCCGTCGGCGACGTGGATGAAGTACTTCGGCCACGGCACAGTGTAGCCGCCCTGGTTGTAGCTGGTGTCGGTCGCCGGCTGGCCGTAGGCCATGTGGATCGTGGAGTACTCGCCGTTCAGCCGCAGGTTGTACATCTCGATGGTCACCGACCCGTCGGGGTAGACATCGGTGACGTAGCCGACGTGGCCGAACCCGCCGATGCCGTGCGCCGAGTCGGTCGGATGCGCGTCTTGCGGGTCGGTGGTGGCGTTCGGCCAGTAGGCGATCGAGCCGGGCGCCGGGATGGTGTCGGGTGTTTTCCCTTGTGCTTTCCACATCACGTCCCAGTTGTCGGCGTTGAACCAGGTGTTCTGGTTCACCGGGCTGACCGAGGCGTTCGATGGCCGCCAGCCCACCGCGGGAACAGGGACATTCGGGAGCTGCGCAGCCGACCCGGCCAGGTTCTCATACACCTTCCACGCGGCGAACGAGTCGCACTGCCCGTAATACTCGGCCCAGGCGTCGATGCCCTCATTCTGGTGGTCGAACTGCCCGACGGTCTCGTACGGATAATCGTTGCCGGCGTGCGCGGCGTGACCGGTCACCCAGTTGTCTACCTGCGCGACACCGTTCACGTAGCTGATCGATCCGTGCTGGAAGTCCTGGGCGCGGCCGCCAGGAATGTCATGTTCCTCATCGACCGGAAAGCCCAGGCCCGAATTCGCCTCACCGAGCTGCTTGTATTGCTGGAAGATGCAGCCGTATACGGCGTGGACAGCACCGTTCCAGTACAGGGCGCTGCCTGATGATGAGCCGCACGAGGTGCCGGACATGTAGTTTTCTTTCCCGGTTGACATGGGCCGCTCGTTGGATGCCGGGAAGCCGAGCGAACCGGACGATCCACCATAGGTGCTCAGATATGCCTGGTAGATGCATCCCTGCATCTCTCCGGCTCCGGTCGCCGATGTCCACAGGATCGCGCTCCCGCTGACGGACCCGCAATTCGAGCCCGCGAACAGTGATTCGCGTCCGCCGCCGGGCGCGGCCTGCTCATCGGAGGCGGGGAATCCGAGCGGCGACGTCGCCGCCCCTCCCAGGCCGGAATAATCCGCGTAGATCGCCCCGTGTACCTCATGGGTGGTCGTGCCGGACGACCAGTAGATCCCTCCGCCGCTGAACAGCTGCTGCTGTCCGCCGGTGACCGAGGCCCAGTTGCTCAGTGGATTGCCCAGCGGGCCGAGCTGGTCATTGTAGGTGTCCCAGACGTTCAGGAACTGCCCGCCGCCGGTTACGTTGATGACGAGAATACCGACCCCTGGGGCGTTGGGATCAGGTGTGGGGCACGGCAGGGCCTGCGCCGCCGTCGGTGCTGGTGTCGGTACATTGGTGATGGCCACCTTGTACCAGTCTATCGCGGTGTCTCCGGTGCCGCCTCCGTCGAAGATGCGCTCCTGTAGCAGAAACGCCTTATAAGCTGCGCCTGCCTGACCATTGTCTGCAGCGGGGATCGGGCATACAGAAATACGCGAGCCATCTGGCCGCCCATTCACAAGAGGAGCGCCTTGATAACTGGAAGCGAACGGGAACTCGTCGCATTCCAAGGGCTGGCCGTAGCGTGTAGCATAATCGGTGCCCCAGATTGTCCGGCATAGCGGACGAACAACCTGATTACGTCCGGCAGTGGCGATTGCGTCATCGGCCAGGCGGGTATAGGTTGTTGGTATTGTCTTGTTTCCGGTCAGGGGATAGGTGCTATTTGGGTAATTGAGTGCGACATAGTAGTGATGCGCAGCCATGGCGTAACTTATGTTACTCGGTCCGTATGATCCGTTGTAGGCGAGGTTCAGGGTATCCACTACCTGGTTGTCGCCGGCGTCTACCGGCTGGAATGTCGCACCTGTCTGGCGTGCGGGACTCATGTCAACCGATCCGGGACCGTCGAATCGGACCTTTGCGGCCTGCTGGTTAACTATCGCAGGATTAAAGCCGGGCCCCCCGATGGCCGCGGTCCACGTAAAGGAACCGTACGCAAAAGCCACCCAGTGTTGAGGGATGGGAGTCGCGCCGACGCCATCGGGTGAGGTAAACTGAAAGGACGCGCTATTTCCTTCCCAATTCATAAAGGGCATGGTAACCGCCCCCGAGGTGGTGTTGCACGAGCCGGCCGGATCGGCGTTACAGGTAAAGTTAAACGAAAGCTCGGCGCCGGCCGGCAGGGCGCCAAATGTCACCGTGATCTGATCTACGTAAAGAGTAAACGTCACGACACGGCCATCACCACCGTTTCTGTTCGTCGTGTCACCAGCGAACGCTCCCTGGCCGACGACCGTTACGCGCAACGTCCCTTGCGTTTCAATTGTGCCATTAGTAATCGAATACTTCCACGGGACTATCATCATCTGGCAATAGGCGTAATGATTCGGCCGCCACCCGTAGGTAGTATTCGACTGCGTATTATTTCTGCAGTCATCAGCCGTCGGGATATTGTAGCTATAGCCCAGGTTCGGATCGGTGCCCGCGGTAAACGCGGCGGTCACCGCTGGTGTCACCGCCGTAGGGGAAGACTTCGTGAACAGGCCGGTGCCGCGTGCCGGTGCCGCGGCCGGACCCGGCCTGAGAGCAGCTGGCGAAGGGTGTGGCCGTGCGGTCGTGGCCACCGTCGGCACCCGCGCGGCAGTCCCCGCCGGGGTGACGGCTGACGATGGCACCGCGGCAGCGGGCACGGCGGTGAGCGAGAGGCACATGCCAGCGAGTCCGGCGGTGAGCGCCAGGCGTCGGGCCATGCGAGCCGTCAGGCGCCGCCTTCCGGTGAACGGTATGCGGTACGGCATTGACCCACTCCTGCCTCTGCCCGGAATCCCGGTGTGACGGGCTGCCCAAGATCGGTTGGCGCAGTCTGTACTCTCCGGGCAGCCGTCATCGGCTGGTCCTCATTCGGTCATCGGCTGCGCCTCACCCGCAGAGGCCGACTCCAGCGGGCAGACCGCGGAACCGGCGACCGGTGCCCCAGGGCGTGTCCGCTCGTAACGGGGGGTTATCGCGGTCGGGTGGCGGGGGGAGCCGGGCGAGCTTGGCCCGGACCTCGTCGGCATCAGGATGCTGCAGGTCGTCGAGTATGGCCAGTGCCTCCCGCCACGACCGCTGAGCGCCGCGATCACTGGCTGCATGCTGTGCGTCGCCGAGGTGAATGAGGGTGTCAGCCTGGTTATAGGGTTCGCCGAGATCCCGGTACCCGATGACTGCCCGCCGGTAGCAGGCGATCGCCCGTGCATGCCGGCCAAGGTGCAGGTAAGCGCCGCCGAGGGTATCCAGGGTGCTTGCCATGTTGAACCGGTCGCCGGATTCGCGATGCAGCGCCAGTGCCTGGCGGCAGCATTCCAGGGCACGCTGGTAGTCCCCCAGCTGCATGTGACACCAGGCGATGTTGTTGAGGCTGACGGCCTGGCCTTTCCGGTTACCGGCTGCCTGGTAAAGGCCAAGGGCCTGCAGTGCGTGGGCTAGCGCTCTGTCGGGACGGTGCTGCTGGTCGAACGTCCAGGCAAGGCCGTTGTGGGCGCGAGCCATTCCAGGCCCGTCGTCTAGCTGCCGGTAAAGGTCTATGGCATGACCAAGGTGCGTCCGGGCATCCTCGTAGCGGCCAACCCGTGCGCACGGCCGACCGAGGCTGTGGTGGGCATAGGCCTGTCCGGCCCTGTCGCCGAGGCGCTGCGCGGCGGCAAGCGCGACCTTCTGGGTCGCGGCGAGTTCGAGCCAGTGTCCTTGCCGGTCGAGAAAGTCGACCAGCATGGCGGGAATCTGCCAGGCGTGGACGTCGAAGCCGCTATCCGCGGCCTGGGTGACGGCCGCGAGCAGGACGGCATGTTCGGTCCGGAACCATGTCATTGCCTCTGGAGGGGCTGCGAACTCTTCGGGCGTTATACCGGGCTGGGATCTGGCCAGGGGAATAGGGTCACGGGCCGGGTTTACCAGCATGGCGGCGGTATTGCTGGCCTGGAGATAGTGATCCAGAACTCGGTGCACAGCCATTCGGCGGTCGGTTTCGCCGTCGTGTGCCTGGGCTTGCTCGGCAGCGTAGGCACGGAGGAGGTCATGGAAGGTATAGCGGCCGGGGACGTGTTCGGCGAGCAGGTGCGCCTGGGTGAGTTCGCTGAGCGCGGCGCGGGCCCGGCCGGGGGCGACTGCGGCGAGGCTGGCGGCGGCGGACAGTGAGGTGTCGGGTCCCGGGTGGAGGCCGAGTAGCCGGAACATGCGTGCGGCCGGGTCACTCAGGCACTCATACGACCAGGAGAACACCGCTCGCAGGTCTGTTACGGCATCCCCCGCATTGAGCGCATCCAGCCGGTCACGTGCTTGCCGTAGCTCGCCGGTCAGGTCGGCGAGCGGGCGGGCCGGATGCGTGGCGGCGCGGGCGGCGGCGATGCTAAGGGCAAGCGGCAGCCTGGCGCACAGCTCAATTAGTTCGGATGCGGCCTGGGGCTGGCTGCCGAGGCGCTCGGGGCCAAGGCGGCGGGTGAGCAGTTCGCGGGCCTCGGCATGGGTGAGCAGGCCGAGGGTGAGCGGCTGGGCGCCTTCGGCCGCTACCAGGCTGGTGAGCTGGTTCCTGCTAGCGACCAGGACCAGGCATCCTGGGGCGCCGGGCAGCAGGGGACGGACGTGGGCAGCGTCCCGGGCGTTGTCAAGCACCACGAGCATCCGCTTGCCCGCCAGCAGGCTGCGGTACAGGGCCGCCTGTGCATCCATGCTTCCAGGGATCCGGTCCGCGGGGACGCCGAGAGCGTCAAGGAAGCCGCGTACTGCCTCTGCGGGTTCGGCGGGCTCTGTTCTAGGTTCGAAGCCGCGCAGGTTGCTGTAAAGCTGTCCGTCGGGGAACCGGAGCGCGGCCTGATGCGCCCAGTGCACTGCGAGGGCGGTCTTGCCGATCCCTGCCGTGCCATCGATCGCAGCGATCAGCACCGTACCCGTCCCCGGGAATGCGTCCCGCTGGCTTGCCGCGCTAGCAGGGTCGTCAGCTACGGTGTGGGCCGCCGCCTGCTCAAGCAGCTCGTTCAATTGTTTCAGCTCGTCGGCCCGGCCAGTAAAATACCTCGTCGCCGCTGGCAGCTGCCGCGGCACAACAGGCGCGGCTGCCGGGCGCTCCCGCGCGGTCAGCCGGTCCCGGACCGCCTGGTGAGCCGGGAGATCCAGCGTGGTCGCGCGGGTCAGGACCTCCTGGTGGAGCCCCTGTAGCTCCGCACCGGGGTCAAGGCCGAGTTCCCGGCCGAGCGCGGTGCGGATGTCCCGGTAGGCATGGAGCGCGTCAGCCTGGCGGCCGCACCGGTACAGGGCGATCATCAGCAGCCCGGCAGTCTTCTCGCGCAGCGGCTGCTCGGCGGCCAGGGCCGATAGATCCGCGACGATCGCCAGGTGCCTGCCGAGCGCCAGCATGTGTTCGTAGTAGGCCTCTTGCGCGTGACGGCGCCGCTCGTCCCACCCCACGGCCGCGGTCTCTACCGCTCGCCCGGTCATGCCCGCAAGCAGCGGGCCGCGCCACAGCGAAAGGGCGGAACGAAGCGCGTCCGCCGCTTCGGCGGGCCGCTTCGCTGAAGCGGCGTGTTCGGCCTCAGTGATCCTGGCCTCGAACACCCTGGCATCGATATCCGTATCCGGGACGCCTAGCTGGTATCCAGCCCCGACGGTCACGATGGCTCCCGGTGCCCCATTGGCCTCCAGGAGCCGGCGCAGCCGTGATGCGGCATTGCGGACCTGCTTGGCAGCGGTGACGGGAGGATCGTCGTCCCACACCGCATCCGCCAGCCGCGTCACCGGCACGGTGCGCCCGGCATCCAGCAGCAGCATCGCGAGAACCACCTCGTTCCGGTGACCGCCTAGCGACAGCAGTACACCGTCGGCCTCCGCTTCCAGGCTCCCCAGGATCCTGAATTCCACGCCCGTCCCGAGCGCGCCCGGATCAGAAGGCGGGCGCTGGCCTGGGTGCATGCGCGCCATAGTGCCACTCCCGGGAAACCCGGTCCGCGGCGCGGTACTGGTCCACCCCGTCTGGACATGACCGCCGGATAAACTCTCACGCTTCGCCGAGAACCTCGTAGAGCGCGGTGAGCAGGGCCATCTTGCGCGGGTCGTCGAGAAGATGCCGCTGCATCCGGTTCATGATGTAGGCGAAGGCGATGCCTGCCTCCGGATCGGCGCACACCGCTGATCCGCCGGAGCCGTCGTGACCGAACGCGGCAGGGCTGGGGCCGAAGTGACGCTCAGGACCACTGAGGCCGACCCCCAGGCCGAACTCGAGCGGGACGCCGAGCACCAGGTCCAGGTACCTGCCCTGGCCTGTGCGCGCGGCGCGCATGGTGGCCTCGGAGATCAGCCGCCCGGAACCGCTAGCGGCCGCGTCGAGCACCGTGGCCAGGGCGAGCGCCGTCCCGTGGCCGTTCGCCGCGGGGATCTCGGCCCGGCGCCAGCTCGACCCGTTGGCCTCGGTGCCGCTGAGCGAGGGGTTCGTGAGCGCCGCCCGCATGGCAGGGTGGGCTTGCGCTAATGCCTTGACCCGCGCGGCTAGCTCCTGGTCCGTCAGCCCGATCCGATACAGTTCGGAGCAGCGGCCGAGGTCGGCCTCGGCGAGGCCGATGTGGAAGTCAGCGCCAAGCGGGCCGGCCACCTCGGCCGCGAAGAACCGGCCGAGGCTGAGCCCGGTGATCCGGCGGACGACCTCGCCCACGAGATAGCCGAACGAGAGCGCGTGATACCCCGTCGCGGTACCTGGCTCCCACAGTGGCTCCTGCGCCGCGAGCAAGCCGGTGATCTTCTCCCAGTCGTAGAGGTCCTCGGCGCTGACCGGCACCGTCAGCCCGGCCAGCCCCGCGCGGTGGCTCATGATCCAGCGCACCGGGATGTCCCGCTTGCCCCCCGCGGCGAACTCCGGCCAGTACCGCGCCACCGGTGCGTCCGGGTCCAGCTCGCGCCGGTCCATCAGGATGTACGCGCACAGCGAGGTCATCGGTTTCGTCGACGACCACGCGTTGGTCAGCGTGCTGGCCTGCCACGGCCGCGTGCGGGCGGGATCCGCCCAGCCCGCCCACAGGTCCACCACCGGCGTCCCCGCCGCGATCACCGCGACGCTCGCGCCGATCTCGTCCCGCCGCGTGAAATTCTCCGCGAACGCGTCCCGCACCCGCTCGTAGCC
>Ga0137391_10000145_pt1 | contig 46168 bp, 42 predicted proteins | sample 15con2h24BmetaG_FD_101399 | JGI IMG/M metagenome (GOLD analysis project Ga0137391, IMG submission 101399) | Vadose zone soil microbial communities from Angelo Coast Range Reserve, California, USA - 15con2h2.4B metaG | ecosystem: Environmental > Terrestrial > Soil > Vadose zone > Saprolite...
AACGGCGAGTAATCCAAGACGGTATCTTAGACACCGGGGAAAAGAGCTGCCGTGCAAAAAGGAACACATCTTAATTTGGTTACAGTCTAGAAATCGCAGATGTCAACGCTAATCCGTTGGCTAGCATGACCGCTCCAGCCACTTCTCTCGGAACGGTTGTGACGGAATTCAAATGGCTCAAGAGAGTCTTGAACTCTGGTTCCTGACTCTATTGGCTGGATGCCTCGCCCGGCCGCGCGCAAGGCGCATCCACATCCGCGGAGAGTCTCATCTTGAGCCAGCCCGAAGAAAGTAATGCAAATCTAAAGCAGATGCTTGAGTCGCTAAAGAAAGGGAGATGGATTCTCTGCGCATACTGTCCAATGTGGAACAGTTTCCCTGTTGGCGCGCTGTGATATTTTGGTTTGGGTTAACGTGGCGATTGGCTGAGGATGACAGGTGCCCGAAGCCAAATTGAAATGCCCACACAAAATTCTTCATGATGTTCGCCAAAAAGTGATGAACTCCACGCGGCGGTCCACCGTTCGAGAGGTCGGATCGTGATTTGAGACTATTTTGAGGGCGCTCTTCCTAAGGAAAGCTGAGCTATCTAGCTAGAAGGATATGAGCGAAATACTTCTATATCCACTACGATTCCAACCGATCTATCAGTATCGACTCTGGGGCGGGCGGCGTTTGGCCGGCCTGCTCTCTGCCAGGCGACGGCCCTATCGGCGAAGCGTGGGTGCTCAGCGACCGCGATGATCACTCGAGCCAGGTTGCCAACGGACCGCTCAAAGGGCGGACTATCGGTCAACTGCTGAAGCAGTCCCCGGAGCAATTGCTGGGAAAACTGGCCCAGCGTTTCCGTCGATTCCCTCTGCTGCTGAAGTTCCTCGACGCACGCGAAATGCTCTCGGTCCAGGTGCACCCTTCGGATGCACATACTGACCTTCTACCAGCGGGCGAGACCGGGAAGACGGAAGCATGGGTCGTGCTGGAGGCTGGGACAGAAAGCCGCATTTATGCAGGCTTAGAGCCAGGTACCACTGCAGAGGATCTGCGGCGGGCGGGCGCCAATGGGACGATAGCGGACGACCTCATATGCTTCACTCCTAAGCGCGGCGACGGCGTTTTTCTACCGGCCGGGACAGTTCACTCTCTGGGCGATGATATCGTGGTGTTCGAGGTTCAGCAGAACAGCGATGTCACGTTTCGCCTATTCGACTGGGGGCATGTTGACGCCACGACAGGCCAACCGCGGGCACTCCAAGTGGATCAGGCGCTCGCCTGTGTGGATTTTGCGGACGGTGCGGCCGGTCTCGTGACGCCCGTGATGGAGGCAACGACCCCTGTGGAGCGCGAGAGACTCTTTCATTGTGAACATTTCTGGTTGTGGCGTCTGCAAGGACACTCGTCATTTACCGTCGGCGCCGCGGGGGTGCCGCGCGTGCTGGTATGCATCGAGGGCGCGGGGCAGGTCGAGCACGGCGGCGCAACATACGCTCTCGGAAAAGGGGATGTGTTGCTCTTGCCCGCAGTGGTCGGAGCGTGTGTTTTTCGGCCAAGCGGAGCAGCGAACGTGTTGGAAATTGCGCTACCGGAATAATTTAGAGACGGGCAACAGCGAGATGGTTGGCAGGACCGGGAACTCTAATTGAGACCGTAGGGATTCAGAGGTGGAATGATTGTGAAAAAACTCATTGTCTTCGATCTGGACGGTACACTTGCCGAAAGTAAATCGTCACTTGATACCGAAATGGCGGGATTACTGCATGATCTTCTTGGCATCGCCAAAGTGGCTGTAATTTCCGGAGGCGATTGGCCACAGTTTGAAAAACAATTGCTCTCGAATCTTCCCCATGATGAAAGCCTGGTGAATCTATCCCTCCTTCCTACCTGTGGAACAAAGTTCTTCCAATACTCGGGAGATTGGAAAAAGCTCTATTCAGAAGATTTCACAGCGGAGGAAAAAGAGAAAATCATCGGTTCTCTAAAGAAGGCAGTCGCAGATGCCGGCTTCAAGGTCGAAAAGGTCTGGGGAGAAGCAATTGAAGACCGGGGAAGCCAGATAACATTTTCCGCATTAGGCCAACAGGCTCCTTTGGAGGAAAAAAAGAAATGGGATCCTGATTTCACCAAGCGCAAGAGGATCAAAGCGATTCTCGATCCTCTGATTCCGGGATTTTCCGTGCGCCTGGGCGGCGAGACATCCGTTGATGTCACCAAACCTGGTATTGATAAAGCCTACGGAATCAGAAAGCTGCGGGATCTCCTGGGCATCTCATTGCAAGAGATGATTTTCGTCGGTGATGCCTTGTTCGTGGGAGGGAACGATTACCCGGCTAAGGAGGCCGGTGTTGTTTCTATCCCAGTTCGAGGTCCCAGTGAGACGAAACCAGTTACCGAAGCAATCATCGCCTGCTTAGATGGCGATCATCAAGCGTGACGTTGTGAGGGGATTTGATGGGCGGATTTAAGCTAAAGCGCTTGGGATTGGTGATGGAGCGGGAGCCGGGCAATCCCGTAGGCGTCGAGCGGCTCGGCATCGCCCTGGAGCCGGAAGCCGATTATGAGCTGCGGCCCGATGGCGGCGGTTGCGAAGATCCTCGTGTCACGTTCGTGGAACCGCTCCAGCGCTACATCATGACGTACACCGCATTTTCGGTTCAAGGACCACGGATCGCCCTGGCCTTATCCGCCGACCTCTTCCACTGGCAGCGTCTGGGACTTGCGACCTTTGGTCCGTACCACGGCGTCGAGGCCGGCGGCGTGGATGACAAAGATGCCAGCCTCTTCCCCGGTGCCATTCCTAATCCATCCGGACATCCGGAACTGGCCATCCTTCACCGCCCGCTTTTCCCCGGCACTCGCCCCGAGGAAACCGTCCGCCATCCCGCATCCCGAGATGTAGATCTCGATCGGGAAAGCATTTGGATCTCGTACTGCCGGATGGTCATGGAGAGCAGTGGACCCAATCGCCTCGGCCAATTTACCTCGCATCACCGGTTGGCCGCCCGGTTGCCCCGTGGGAGCGGCTCAAAATCGGCGGCGGCACTCCGCCAGTCCTAACCCGGCGCGGCTGGCTGATCATTTACCACGGCGTGAGCGAAATGACGGAACCGAACGACGATCGACATCCGTTGTGCTGCTCGGCCGGGTTGATGGTGCTTTCGAAGGAGCATCCGCAGTTGATTCGCTATCGTTCGGCGGAGCCTGTATTGACACCCGTGTTGCCACAAGAACGCAGCGGGATCATCCAACGTAGTGTTCCCCACCGGCATCGACCGGCGAGACGATCTTGGTTCACCGAACCGCTTCGATGTCTATTACGGGATGGCCGACTACAGGATTGGCGTCGTGCGCCTTGAGGTGCCGGATTTCTTGCCGGCGGGAGGAGTCGCCGAACCGCCAGGAGCAAAGGTGTAAAGCGCCTGATTCTGGGAATTTAAAAACCGTAAATGAGACTTCTTCGACAGCGTCTGTCCACCGATTGGAGCACGACGTGCCCGCCCGCGCTAAGGAGTCGGGTCGGCCTGACCGATTTTCCAACCCACACTTCAACCCACAGAATGCGATGTCTTGTACGACTTCCGCGTAGTTTGGCAGTCCCCGCGGTCTTGTAAGTTGTTGTAAAACCTAACCACGCTACGCTGATAAGGGCGAGGTCGGTGGTTCAAGTCCACCCAGGCCCACCATTCAAATCGGGTCATTCACATACGATCTCGCCGAACTCACACGAGCCCGGCTATGGTCCTTGCGTGGGGCGAGATTCCTAAGAATTACCAAAGGACCTTGAGACCGTTGTACAGGCTGAATTTTTCGTCGCAAGTCATCACCGGGATCTCTTCACATAAAGCCTGGGCGATGATCTGACGGTCGAAGGGGTCTGCGTGCAGGGGCGGTAGATCGAAAAGAAAGAATGCATGGTTCGCTGTGTACGGCAATACGCGAATGTCCAAGTCCTCAAGCGCGTGGCGCGTGTCGGCAGCGGAAAATTTCAATTTGCCGCGAGCTGCTTTGACGGCGATTTCGGAAAGAGAAATCGCGCTCAGTTCCAAGATGTTTTCAGTGTTCTGCAATATGCCAGTCGCACGCTTGGTGAGTCGTTCCGGTGACTCAACAGCGAAAATCAGAGCGACCGTGTCCAGGAGCAACCGCACCTAGTCACGCCCTTCGACGAAAGCGTCGGCTTCGTCGTCCGACATGGGTTTCCACCAGTCGATATCGCGAATGTGAATTTTTCCCTTCAGTGTTCCGAGCTTCCGTTTTTTGCGACTAGGCTTTTTTGTCCGGATGATGTCCACGGCAGGGACACCGCGCCGGTAGATGGTCACTGTTTCGCCATTCTCGACAGCCTTGATTAGCTCGGGAAGCTTGTTCTTGGCGTCCGCTACGCTAACTTTCATAGCCTCGATGATAGCTATCTAATATGGCTATGTCAACTCCAAAGAACCGGACCGGCAGGTCCCGTGACTAGCGACTTCAATTCTGATAAGGGCGAGGTCGGTGGTTCAAGTCCACCCAGGCCCACCATAAACCACCAATAAATACGCGGCCATCTAGACAGCCAACCCTCTGCCAGCTTGAAGAGTTGACCAGACCAACCAGACGTGTGACAGCCGGCTCGGGAAGGAGTTCTTCACCGTCCCTCCAAGAGACGGGATAAGTTGGGATGACTGGAGAGCTTTCTCACGAACAAGCGCCCCGCAGTCAGCCACTCGCTGCCGTGCCACGTGCCGGGCACCTAATAGACGGTGCCTACGGGGCAACAACAACAGGTCCGCAAACTGTGAGATTATTCCTCGACCAGTGACAGATGGTAGACGGCGACGATGGCTCCCGTGAACGAATTTGATCCCAAGCTCATGGATCTGCGGGCGGCTCTTGCTGGGGTGCAGCGCTTGCTTGAGCATCAAGCTCCCAAAGAGCCTTCGATCAACGGAGAAATATGACGAGACGGAACAGTCGCCCGGCGGTTCTGCATCTGCGGAAGCTGAAAGGAGGACCTGGGACAAATGTCCCTTCACTCAGCAGGGCTAAGCTGATGCAACTAATCGAAGAAGCGGTGTTGGATGCTTACACCGAAGAAGAACAAGCAGCCGGGTTCCTGACGGTGATTGAGGAGCATCTGGCGTTGCCGTTTTCTGTGAAGATCCTTGGCGTCGACGCTGACGTGGAGAAGGTCGACATGACACTAGATGGCCAAATTGTTGGCATTTGCCGCCGAGGCAAAACGCGGCAGAAGATCCCAATCCTGGACTTGCCTTTGCCAACGCCGACTCCGGCAGGCGCGGAATGGATTGCCGCTTATCGCCACTGGTGCCGAGGTTTTTGGTGAGCGAATATCAGTACTACGATTTCCGTGCCCTCGACCGTCCGCTGACGAGAAACGAGATGACCACCCTACGTTCCATCTCCACGCGGGCAGCAATTACCGCCACGAGCTTCACGAACCACTACGAATGGGGTGACCTGAAAGCCAATCCGAGCAAGCTTTTGGAGAAGTATTTCGACGCTTTTGTCTACGTCGCGAACTGGGGAACGCGTGATTTTCATATTCGGCTTCCGCAGGGATCGATCGACTACAAGTTGCTCAAGGCCATGGCGCCAGGCGAGTCCCTGCGGGTACGAAAAACCGGGACATTCGTGATCGTTGAATTTGGATTCGAGTCGGGGTGGGATGGCGAGGACGACGGGACCCGATGGATGGCCTCCCTGATGCCTCTGCGCTCAGATTTGCTTCGCGACGACCACCGATGCCTTTATCTCGGGTGGCTTCGCTCTGCTCAGGATGGCGGACTTGAGAAAGATAAACTGGAACCGCCCGTTCCTGCAGGCCTGGAAGAGCTATCCGGTCCGCTACATGCGCTGATCGAATTTCTCGAGATCGATGAGGACCTCGTCAAGGTTGCAGCACAGGCTTCAAAACCTCTCGCCGCCAGACCGAGTCGCAGAGAGCTATCCGCATGGATTCGGGGCCTGCCGGAAAAGGACAAAAGTGAGTTGCTGATCACTGCGGTCGTGGATCAAGACGAGCGCTGGCGAAACGACCTGGTGCGGCGTTTTCGACGCACGAACTTACAGCAGACTTCCGACGCGCTCGCTGTAAGCGAACGGCGTAAGGTAGGCGATCTTCTGGCAGCGGCTCAGACGCGCGCGAAAGAGAGAGCCCGATTGCTGAACGAACAGCGCACAGCGGAAGTGGCAAAACGCAGAGCGGAAGACCTGGCAAACCGGGCGCGGTATCTCGATCAATTGGGACGACGCCAATCGGAAATCTGGAAACAGGTTGCGGCGCATGTCCAGACGCGGCAGCCCAAAGATTACGACAGAGCGGTCAGTTTGCTAATCGACCTGCATGACCTCGCCGTCTGCCGTGGCCAGACAGCCGGATTTCAAGCGGCTTTGGAGAAGGTCCGGCAAGTACACGTCGCCAAGGAGAGTTTCCTGCGCCGACTCGCCAAGGCAAATCTGTAGGCACAAGAGGTTCACGCGGCCGTGCCAATGGCGCGTTCCGAAGTGGCTCGATCCGAGGAATATAACGCAGGGCGCGGAATCTCAGTTAGCCTCGGGTTTCAACGGTTGCCAGTTTTTCGCTCGAGCCACTTACGTAAAGCCTTCTCAGTTATCAGCCGGCAACGGCCCACTCGGACCATAGGCAGGTCTTTGTGCTGAATCGCATAAGAGAGGAAGCGAAGAATGTTAGTTAAACTTCCGGCGAGAAGTGAACCGTAAAGAGATTGAAGAATCGACCGGTTTATATATGGATGCTGGCACGAAGGAAGAGCTCTACCGGCAAGCTCTATCGGCGGGTAAAGTAGGATCCCTCCGGGGCGGCGCGGCGCGGCGCGACTCGACTCGACAGGCGTTGCCTGTTCCCCGACGAGCCCAACACCAATCATTTTAGAGAGGCGTCGGCTCGAACATGACGACTTGATCTGCATCGCTCAAAATTGTGCCCACAACGGCGCCATCCAATCAGCCTGCTGCACCTGTTTTGATGCGCCTTCCCAAATACAAGGTGGAGACTGTCGCCAACCCGGCGCAGCCCTTCGACGCACTCTACTTCATCGACATGATGAAGCCAGCGACCTTGATCTAGGGGGCGTCTCAGTCACTCTTCTGAAAATCCTGCGAGGGCCTGGTCCTCCGAAACAAATCAGAAGACATACAAACTGCTATGGCGCCGACGATGGCGCTGGGGGCTGAATCTGGTTAGAATAAACGTATGCAAAATTGGCGCGAGCGAGTCAGCGTAAACCCGGCCGTCTGCCACGGCCGAGCGTGCATCCGCGGAACACGTGTCTTAGTGTCCGTCGTAGTGGATAACGTTGCGGCAGGTGTACCGCGCGAAGAGATATTGCGGAGCTACCCGGCGCTGACAGACCCGGATGTCGATGCTGCATTGGCGTACGCGGCTGAGTTGACCCGCGAGGGCACTGTGGATTTGCCGCTGGAAATCAAAGCTTGAAGTTTAAAATCGACGAAAACCTTCCAACAGAATACGCGCCGATCCTTCGCGAGGCAGGCTTCGAAGCAGATACGGTCTCCGACGAGAAACTTTCTGGTGCTGGCGATTCAGTGCTCTCCGAGCGTTGCCGCGCGGAAGATCGTGTGTTGATGACGCTGGACCTGGACTTCGCGAATGTCCAAGCATACCCTCCAAAATCCCATCCGGGAATCGTGGTCTTTCGCTCTAAGTCCCAGGACAAGCCAACGCTTGTTGCTCTTTTGAAGCGCCTGGTCCCCGCGTTGCTGCAATTCTCGCCAAAGCATCAGCTTTGGATTGTCGAGCCGGACCGCATTCGATATCGCGAAGAATAATGCTCTGGGAGCAAGGACCTCAATACTGATAAGGGCGAGGTCGGTGGTTCAAGTCTACCCAGGCCCACCATCCAAATTCGGCACTGTTTATGCGGGTTTTATTCACTTCTGGCGAGATGATATGAATACGCCAAAAAGGCGTTTTGCCAACGATTTGCCAACTATCCGGGTAACGGTCTGGGGCAGGGCCATGCAATCACGCAATCGCGTGCAGATCGTTTTTGCTCGAAGTCTCTCGCAAATGGCAGATATGGTATAAGCGTCGAGAAGGGCGCCATCTCGCGCCGACTCACAAAAGAGGGGGCTTTAACATGGCAGTCGAAACGCGGATGACCACGTGCTGGTTCGTCAAGGCCTGAAATCATTGCTGGAGCGGGAGAAATTTCAAGTTGTTGCGGAAGCCTCCGATGGGCAAGATGCAGTCCGCCTGACGGAGGCGCACCACCCGGATATCGTGGTCCTAGACATCAGCATGCCGACACAGAACGGCATAGATGCGGCTCGCGAACTGAGCCGTTCCTGCCCAAAGACAAAATCAATTCTCCTTACGCAACATGAAGAGGAACAATATATCCACGAGGCGCTCGAAGCCGGCGTGAAAGGATACGTGCTGAAGAATCAGGTCGCAAGCGATCTGGTTCATGCAATTCAACAGGTCTCACGGGGAGAGTTCTACCTAAGCCCGGGCATTTCCCGCGCGGTGATGGAGGCATACAGAACCAAATCGGATAGGCCTGCAGATCCCTTGACTGTGCGCGAGCGACAGGTGCTGCAGCTGATAGCAGAAGGAAAATCCACCAAGGATACTGCTTCCCTCTTGGGTATCAGCGTGAAAACGGCCGAATCTCACCGCATGCGACTCATGCAGAAGCTGGATATTCACGAGACAGCAAGTCTTGTGCGCTATGCAGTCCGCCGTGGGTTGGTGCAACCCTGAATGGAAAACATTTCCGTAACCACTGCAAAGCTTCGACGTTTCCTCCTCTCGATGCCGCCCTCAGCAGTACTCGCGCCTGTTCACAATTCTCTTGACGACGGCATTTCACATCACTTCTGAGTGATGCATTTTGTCACTGTCGAAGGATTTTGATGGAAGCTGTGGACTTGCTTCCCGTCAGCGCACTGCAAATGGAGCGATTTCAGGAGGATAAAGAGACTGCTGCCAGATCATCTCCTGCTTCAGCCGCGCCACTGATCGGGTCTTTACCCCACAGGAATAGAGGAGACTACCCGATTGCCCAGGTTGGAGGGATTTTTTAACCTACCGGGGAGATGCCCACACGCGTTTTACTTGCCGATGATCATGCCCTGGTCCGCCAGGGACTTAAGGCATTGCTGGAAAAACAAGGGTTTCAAATTGTCGCCGAGGCCTCGGACGGACAAGAAGCACTGCGCTCGGTAGAGAAGACCGCACCTGACGTCGCCATCATCGACATCAACATGCCCGTCTTGAATGGTGTCGATACTGCTCGCGAACTGAATAAATCCTCTCCGAAGACCAAGGTCGTAGTTCTCACGCAGCACGATGAGGATCAGTATGTCACCGAGTCACTGCGTGCCGGGGTCAGAGGATATGTGCTGAAGAGCCAGGCGGGGGACGAGCTCGTGCATGCGATACAAGAAGTCTGTCGAGGGTCCATTTATCTTAGCCCGAACATTTCGCGCGCTGTTGTTGATGCGTATTTATCCAAAACAGATGACTCGGCCGATCCTCTTTCTGGGCGCGAGCGCCAGGTTCTTCAATTAGTTGGTGAAGGGAAGTCCACGAAAGCCATCGCCGCGCACCTGGGGATTAGCGTAAAAACTGCCGAATCACACAGAGCAAGACTCATGAAGAAACTTGATATCCACGAAACCGCGAGTTTGGTGCGCTACGCCATTCGCCGCGGTTTGATCCAGGCCTGACACCACCAGCCAAAAGGGATCGCCAATAGGCAATTTTCAGTCATTTCACTCCGTCGAAATGGGTGATTCACCGGATTGAAATCATTTGGCAACCGGCTATGTTGCAAGCAGAGGAGCGGGCCGCCTCCGTGGACAGAGCCCCCACCTCGATCACACCAAACTACCGAACAAGCGCTGACACGGGGGCGGGCCGAACTCACGGCGTTGGAGGGGTCGATGGAAAAAGGAGTTCAGCAGACGAAGCCAGCGAATGGAAATGTGGTTCCTGGTGCGCAAACTGACCGATCTGACTGGCGATCAGCGGAGTTTCATTTGCTTTGGCATCAGGTCGTTCTTCTCGCGATGAAGCATGGGCGCGCTCTGCTGCCTGTTACTCCTTCTGTTTGGAAGGGACTGCAGAGGTGCGGGGTTCTGAACGATCTTTATGATCTAGGGAGTATTGCGCGCCGCCTCTCATTCTTGGGGGATGGACGCCTATTGCTGGATGAACTGAAACAGCGGAGTTCCACGAAACCACCAGTGGAACAAATTGTCTCAAGAGCAATCGAGATCACCGCGGAGGGTCATCCGTAGAACGAGGATGAACGCAGATGCCCATGGGATCGAATAGACTTCGATTAAGTAGTTGCCTACGCAAGCGGCAGGCCGGAATGGGATGCGAATCCAATCCGACTGATGTCGCAATCCTGAACATGGCCGTCGATTCCCAATCATTGTTTCGCCGCAGAGCGCCAGTCTTGTCGCCAGGCAGAGAAAATGAAACGATTGATGACGTTTTCCGATCTTTACTTTCAGAAGCTAATCGAGACCTGGCCAAATTATTGCGCGATGTACGCACGGAATCCGGCGGCACGGTGCTCGGCGACGCCCGGAGCCGGCAGGTCAGCGCGCTGCTGATGCGCGCAGTCCGCTGTGCCGCAAAACAATACATGTTGCAGGCAGAACTCGGTAATCTTACACTCACCGACGAACTCACTGGGTTGTATAACCGCCGTGGCTTCATGGCCATGGCAGAACGCCAAATGAGACTTGGGCGGCGAACCGGCCGAGGAATGTTGCTTTTTATGATGGACGTGGACGGCTTGAAGCAGATTAACGATTCCTTCGGCCATTTGGAAGGTGACCGCGTACTAAAGCGTACGGCAGAGGTTCTTGAAGAAACATTTCGGGACTCAGATGTTATCGCTCGCCAGGGAGGAGATGAGTTCGCGGTTCTTGCGATCGAGGCAGCCGGGCACTGCGAGCGCACAATCCAGACTCGACTCTTCGATGGCTTGGACTCAATCAATGCCGAACAATCTCACCATGAAATTTCTCTCAGTATAGGCTTTGCGCGATTCGATCCGCGCAACTGCACCTCGATTGGAAAATTGATGGCCAAGGCCGATCAGGCCATGTACGAGCAGAAACGGCGCCGATCGGCGCCAGTTATGGAGATGGCGACCAGTGCTTAATCTCAACAGGCAGTTTGGATTTTAGAGAATCAATCGTCGCTTGAATTCTTTTGGCTTCGGCAACTTTTTGGCACTGCCCAGCCCGGTGCCAGCCAACAAAGCCCAGATTGGAAGGTCACTTCAGAAATGCCTGCGCGGTCTGGAAGACTTGAGAAGCGGATTCCGCTGATGGTTCCGTTGCAGATTTCCAGCGTCTTGGACCCGGCTGCGGCCGAACGGACGACTACAGAAAACATCTGCTCGCTGGGAATGCGCGTTCTGACCCAGCGAGCTAGAGAGCTGAACGAGCGACTCATGATTAGTTCACTCATGGGTGATCTCCGAACATTCGCTCGCGTCGTGTACTGTCAGCGGCTCCCGAACGGACACTTTGCCGTGGGATTGCAATTCCAAAGACAAGCCGTCAATTGGGCAAGAGGCTTGGTTGGTGCCGGTGGTTGAATGGCCGGCGCGGGGATTCTTCGCGCCTTCCAACTAGGTCAGAAATCAAGTAGGGCAGTATGAATCGGACGTCGATATTTTCCGTGAATCGCTTGCAGAACTTCACGTTCTCTCTCGAGCATCAAGCAGTTGTCGTCGACCGTCTGTTCTAGTGGCTGCCCTAGAATAGGTCGGCGTCCCGCAGGGACCGAATTCTTTCGCATCGAGGAGCGAATAGCACGCAAATCACGCGATTGCGCATGTTCGGGGTTTCGCGGCTCGCCCGTTCGGCTCGAAAAAACTAAGCCGCACATTTCGCACAACTCTCTTGACCTTGGCGAATACTTCGGCGTTGCCGCTGCCACTAGAGCAACGAGGAAACGGTAAGATCTGCCGTCAGAGTATTGCTCCTATACGAAGCCGAGATCCTGACGGAAGTTGAGAAGAAAACTATGGATGTGTTCACCGTGAAGGTGGCACCGGTGGCTCCGGCAGGAACGATAACACTGGAAGGCACGCTGGCTGCCCCCGGGTTGCTGCTGGAAAGTGCGACCTGCGCGCCGCCTGTGGGAGCCGGCCCGCTGAATTGAACCGACGTTTACGGCGTCCAACCTGACGCTATATTTCCGAATGACCACGATACTATGCATATAGCACCATAAATGACCCTGATAAGGGCGAGGTCGGTGGTTCAAGTCCACCGAGGCCCACCAGTTTCTCTCGTAAATTTCTCAACCTTAGGAAAATATACGGTTATCGGTGCGACCCGATTCTTCACTTAGGGTGATGCCAAGGCAGTTCCCTTTCTAGAATCGATGCGCTGGGCCGATCAAATGCCAATGCAGAGAGAACCATGTGAGAAACAGGCAGGCAAACGCGACCAGCGAGAACTTCAGCTTAGAGATGACGCGGATTTCGGAGCGCCGCCAAACGAGCAAGCCAGACACGACCGCGAACACGCTGAAGAAAATTGCGAGCCCGGTAACAAGATTCATCATCACAAAATATTTGTCCACGTCGTGACTCGGCAGCATGGATTCATTCTCCAAGCGGGACATGAGGACCGCCGTCCCGATCGCCAGAACAATCCAAGCGATTGCGGACAGCCGTGGCGCCAGCGTCAGCCCAAGCGTTCCTGGCTGCGGTTTGAATGCCGCTCGCTTGGGCATGATGATCCGCCGGCCCAGGCGGACCAAAGAAGCCACGATTACGAGCATTAGGATCGCCAGGCTAACGCCCAGAACCGGCAAAATCTTGTTGCTGTTTTCATACCAAACGACTCGTTCGAATTGAACTCCGGGAAAATTCACCGCGATACGCACAATTTTCCCTGCGCTGTCGCGGATCGCGAACATCCGCCTTTGATCGTTTTCGTCCTGCCACAAATCCTTGCCGATCGGTTTCCACTTTCGCACGTGGCCGCGCAAGTCCTTGAATTCGGCTACCTTCAGGACACCGTCCTTATCCACATCGGCGTCTCCTTGTGAAATCAGATTGCCGAGGCTTAGCTTGGTGCTGTCTGCGCGTCGAGTGGCTTGGTAGGTTCCCTTGATGGCTTTGACTTCTTCGGCGGCAAGCTTCTGAAAGTTAGGCGCCTGCGCGGACAGGTAATAGCGGTCCGCGAAAGAAGTCAGGATCTCCGTGCGCGTTTTGCTTGCTGCGCCCGCGGAATTGTACGAAATGAAAATCACAAGCTTCTCTTTCGGCTCGATGAGAAACATGCTGTGAAAAGCGATGAGGTCGCCATCGTGACCGATGAAACGCAGCTTGTTGCGCCAGGTCTGATAGAAGCCCATGCACATTGCGGGCAGCGCATCGGACGTGCCGAACTGCTTCGTCCACATGGCCTGTAAGGTTTCTGGCTTCAGAATCCGGTGGCCGTCCAGTTCCCCGCCGTTCAAAAGGGCCTCTGCAAACCGGCCCATATCTGAAGCTGTGGACGAAACGCCGCCTGCCGGGGCAGGGGTAAAAATCTCAAAACCAACCGCCGGCTTTTCCGTGCTGTCCCGGTAGCCCTCGGAAGGCAACTGAGAGAGGTTTTCGGCCAGGGGCTGGCGAAAGCTGGAATGCGTCATCGCCAGCGGCTGAAAAATATGCTCGGCCACGTAGTCCTCAAACGGTTGCCCGGAAGCGCGCTGGACAATGTAACCGCCGAGACCGACGCCGTAATTCGAATAAGCGGGTACTTCACCGGGAGGAAACATTCGCCGTGGCTGGTTCTCGATCAGGAATTCCCGCAAGGGCGTCGCTTTCTTCGGATCGGTGAGGAGAATGTCGCGTATCTCCTCTTCGAAGCCTGCGGTATGGGTCATGAGATTGCGGAGCGTGACAGGTTTGCCAAAGGCGAGAGCAATTTGAAAATCGAGATACTTATTTACGTCCGCGTCGAGATCCAGCTTGCCCTGCTCGACGAGCTGCATGACGGAGACCCAGGTAAAGAGCTTGGAAATCGAAGCCAGACGAAAAATCGTGGAGTCTGCATCCACGGGTTTCTTCTTCGCAATGTCAGAGAAGCCGTAGCCTTTTTTCAGCAGCTCTTTCCCGTCCTTCCTGACTAAAACCGTGGCGCCAGCGGCGTCGCTCCGTTCCAATTGCAGCGAAACGATTCCGTCGAAGAATGCTTCGAGGTCCGCTTTTTCGAGAGCGTGCGGAAGAGGAGTCGGAACGGCAGCGGGAGGCTTCGCTTCTGCTGGAGCGGGAGCCGTCTTCGGGGCGACTGCCGTTTGTGGCCGCCGCGCGTGTGCCGAAGCCGCGCAGGCTATCGCTGCAAGGAGCAACGCGCGAAGCCGGATCATGAACCCTCCATGGTTCTGAAAAGCCCACCGAGTTTCATGGATATCGGAGCGACGTGCAACTGGAAACTTGGTCCCAGTCACTAAGGAGCCGGCGGTTTCGGCGCCGTCCCGGGAGGCGCCGGCGGAGGCGCGACGAATTTGGCATCGTCCACCGGAATGTTCTGCTGAATCTGGTCGATTTGAATCGTGAAGCGATTGCCGGGCCGCGCCAGGATCCAGCGGAAAGGCAGCTTCACTCCCCCGGCGTCGCGGTAGTCGGCGTAGTCAATTTGGGTAGGGTTGCGGCCGAGCGGAGTTTCCGCATAGCGAACGAGGCGGAGCAACAGCCCGGATTGCCGCTCGAAATAGAGTTGGAGAGGCGGTTGCCCTTCGTTGCGTCCGACGACGAGGAAAGTCTCACGGCCATCGATTTTCTCGCCTGCATGCACGCGAAATTTTGCGAACATCGTCTTCAAGTGCGCCGCGAAGGTGAGGTCGGCGTCCATGCGCGCAGCGGCGCTTTCCGCGGCGGACATCATGTGCGTCCGCCCGGGAATACCGAGCCATCCCTGATTCCCGTCAAATGCCGTGATGCTGTCTCCACCCTTGAGGTGCATGATCGAGAGATGCTTGTCCGGTCCTTTCGAATAAACCTCCACAGGAAATCGCTCCCCGCCAAACGCAGTGACCGTTCCCTTCTGCACGCGTGTCGAAATTTTCTGCAGTGCCCCGGCGCCACCAAGGGCCGCGAGATAGTTGTCCAACAATTGCTCGGCCGCAGGCAAAGCGGGCTTTGCTTCGCCAAGCTGTTTTCCCTCACCGTTACCCGGCTTGGCCTCCTCGTCGCTAATGATGGGAGTTGCGACCGGATCCTTCGTCCCGCGGTGGCAGGAGAAACAAGTCACCTCGCGACGGTTTTCGAAATTGTCTTTATTGATGGCCATCATCATGGCAATCATCTTGCGCGCCGTGACTTTGGGTTTCTTGTCGTCTTTCTCCATCGCGCCGTGCACGTGGCAGTACTCGCATTCGACGCCGAGCGAAGCGCCGATAAACTGCATCGAGGGACCCACCTGGTCAGCAGGGATGCCCTTCAGAGTTTGGATATTCTTGAATTGCTCTTCGGCGAGCTTGGGAGGGGCTCCTGACGGGGCCGATTGCTGCAAACTGGATTGCGCCTTCACGCCGAAAAAACCGAGACAGAGGCTCAAGGCCATTCCACTAATCAACAGCCACAGTTTCAGAGCATTGCAACTCATTTGGAATCCTCGCAGGAGATGTGACGAACACCCGGGCAGCACGGTTTCGAAGAACCCGGCTCAGTGCTGTGGGCCGAGGTGAGATCAGGCGCTGATCTCGCCGCGCTTCGCGAGCGCGGTGATGCGGTCGCCGGCTCGAAATGCCAGCGCCTCGATGGTCATGGTGGGCTGGCCGCGGCCGGAGGTTACCAGGCTGCTGCCATCGCAAAGGAAAAGATTCTTAACGTCATGCGTGCGGTGATCGGCATTGATGACGGAAGTCTTCGGATCGTTCCCCATCCGGCAGGTGCCAAGGAGGTGGACCGCGAATTGTGATTCACCAACGGGCTGGGACCACTGCTTTTGCGTACCGGCAGCATCCAACAGCTCACGCGCCCGCTCGTTTTGCCAACGCCACAGCTTCAGATCATCGGGATGATCCTTGTAGGTCATGCGAAGCGCCGGCAGACCCCAGCCGTCTTTCAAATCTGGATCGAGAGAAAAGCTGTTGTTTTCGACAGGCAACGAAGTGCCGTGGCAGAAAATCTCCATGGTGCGATTGAAATAGTGCGCGAGGGAGGTCTTGAAGTCCTTCCCCCAGCGGGGCGTCCCGGGGGGTAGAGCGTTTAATGCAAAGTTGATGGGCGTGAGATCGAATCGCGCATCCAGTCCGCCGCCGCCGTAGAAGCCGACCTTCTGCGGATCAAGCTCGTAGAAATCGTGCAGCACGCGGCTCACAGCGAAGCCTTTGTAGTCGTTGAGCGGATGTTCGAACACCCCGACGGTAACACCGCCGCTGTTCAGCATAAGATTCTTGCCGACGAAGCCGCTGGAGTTGGCGAGGCCATTGGGGAATTGTTTGTTGGCGGAGAGCAACAGCAGGCGCGGAGTCTCCGCGCCGTTCGCGCAAACTACAACCGCTTTGGCTTTCTGCAGGTGCGTGTTGCGTTTCTCGTCGAAATAGACGGCGCCAGTTGCCCTGCCATTCGCGTCCGTCTCAATGCGATGGACATACGAATTGGGGCGGATTTCGCAGCGGCCGGTCTTCTCCGCCATTCGAATGGCGGTCGCCAGCGAGCTCGATTTGGCGCCAACCTCGCAACCAAATGCCAGACAAAAACCACAATTAACGCAAGCGCTTCGTCCGCGGCGCGGCTGCGACAGGATCGCCATCGGCGCGGGGAACGGGTGCCATCCCAGCTTCCGGGCCGCACGTTCGAAAATCACTCCGGAAGATTTCACCGGCAGCGGCGGCATCGGGTACGGTTTCGAACGCGGCGGATCAAAAGGGCTGGCACCGGCCAGGCCAGAGACCCCGATTTCCCATTCCACTTTCGTGTAGTACGGCTCGAGGTCGGCATACGTGATGGGCCAATCCGCAAAGGTCGTGCCGGGAATGGGGCCAATCTTGCTGCGCTCGATGAAATCAATTTCGTGGAAGCGCCAGAAATTCGCGGTGAAGTGCACGCTGGTGCCGCCGACGCACCGGCCATAAAGGACGGCGCGCTGCGGTTTGGCTTTTTCGCTGGACGTTTTGCGGAACGTGTTTGGCTGGAGCTTCGGATGGTTGGTGAGCTTGTCTTGAGCCAGGGTTTCGACTTCGTTGTGCGTGAAATCTGCTTCCGTCAGATAGGGCCCTTGCTCCAGGACAACCACGCGAAAACCTTTGGTCGAAAGTTCCTTGGCGAGGATTCCGCCGGCCGCGCCGGAGCCTATGATGACAAAATCGACTTCATCGGAAGTTTTGTACTTCGGCTGGTCGACCATCATTTCTTGTCTGCCTCTTTCGGCATGGGTTGCCAGCCTGGATAATCCTTGTCGTAGAAACCGAACGGCGCCTGAAACATGTGTTCGCGTTCGCGGCCGATGACTTTCCATCCCGCTCCACTGTCGTTGCCGCTGAAGTCGGGATCGATCAGGAATCCGGCGATGGTGTGCTGCCGCATTGTCTCGAAGAAATTCTGGGCGCCGGGACTCGCCCGGAAGGGCCGCTGGGGGGACGGCGCATTTTCATCCAAGGAATGCAAGACCTCGTCCTGCTGTTGGGGCGTCAAGGAGGAGAATTTGGCTGCGTTCGGAAACATCTCAGTTACTCTCGCCTGCAACTCTGGCAAACCCTCCCGATACGTTTTTTGGTCATCCGCGCTGAACGTGGCGAGTCCCCGATCGATGAAATACAAGACGCCCGCTTCGCGCGCTCCGGGCATTTCATCCGTGGGAATGATGCGCGCGGTGATGGCGTCAATCTCGGTCGCCTGCTCCGGCGTGAAGAATTCCAGCTTCGGCGGTCTGGCTGCCACAGCGGCGCTATGCGCGTGTTTTGAGGTAGAAAGAAGCGCAGGCCAATTTGCCGAGATCCACGCGGCGCTGATGCCCGTGCCTGCGCGCAGGAGAAAGGTACGCCGGCTCAGTTCGTTGATCATGGTAGATGAAAGTTCCTTGAACTCGCAAACTGTAGGCTGAAGGAGACATACCGTCAAGAACAATTGCCAGATACGAGCGCTTCAAATCTTCCATTTTGGCTGGCATTGTGTCACTCGTTGTTTGCCGCATGCAGCGAAGCTAGTGTAGGATGCCGCAGATTTGGAAAGCGCCGGGCCATTTCGCGAAACTGGCCACCATTTGAGACACTGATACAGCCATGGCTACGTTCACAGGGGCGATCGGAACCGTCAGCAAGTGGCTGCTCGACAAGATTGTCGGGGCCGTCGCGGCCACAGGGATTAATCCAAACGTATTGACCTTTCTCGGATTGGTCGTCAACTTCATCGCTGCGGCCTTTTTTGCCGTAGGTGGATTCTTCCTAGGCGCGCTCATCATTCTCTTTGCTGGTTTCCTGGATATGCTGGACGGACAAGTAGCGCGGCGGCAGAACCGCGTCACCGCGTTTGGCGCATTTTATGATTCAACACTCGACCGCTATGCCGACATGGCTCTGTACATGGGCCTGCTGGTCTATTATTCCGTGAGTGGCCGCACGCCCTATGTCGTGCTCGCCGCTGTCGCTACGGCCGGTTCGGTCATGGTCAGCTACGCGCGCGCGCGCGCCGAGTCGCTCATTCCGCTCTGCAAAGTGGGATTCATGGAGCGGCCCGAACGGCTGGTGCTCTTGATCATCGGCGGCCTCTTCAATCGCATGGGACCGGTACTCTGGGTGATCGCCGTGGTTTCCACCATCACCGTCATTCACCGCATTGTTTACACCTGGCGGGAAACGCGTGCGGGGCGCACCCTTCCGGGGATCAAACTGTCGCTTTAGTGAGAATTTTTATCCCTCGCCAGACGTCGATGACACGTTGATTCTCAGCTTGACTTTCAGTTAACCTGTGATATACTTACTTCTGTATATATCTGCGCCTTCCCGAATTGGGACTGTTTTCAGCCTCGGCAACCTTCCATCCCCATTCGCACTCAACTCTTTTCGTTTGATAGGCTTGCGAATTGGTCCGAAGCAACGGCAAATCTCGGCCTTCTAGAATCAATCAATTACGAATTGCCCTTCTTTTAAGTCCCTTGTTTTGATATTCATGCATCGGATGGGGGGTGTACCCCCCATATTCAGCTCCCCTCTCGCTTCAGCTGCTCTTCCACCGGCGCGGCGATGATTTCGCGCACTCGATCGCGCAGCGCCGGCACATCGGCTTTGGTAAGCCCTTTGGTGTCAATCGTGTCGTGCAGAATGACGGTTACTTGTGCCGGCCACAGCATCCAGTGACCGGTACGGTGATGCTGGAAGGATCCCACCAGGCTCACGGGCACGATGGGAACGCCGAGTTGCTGCGCAACGCGAAAGCCGCCGTCCTGGAACTGATCCACATGGCCGTCGCGTGTACGCTTGGCTTCGGCAAAAATGATCAGGCTGGTGCCGCCGCCAATGGCGTCCTGCGTCAGCCGCCACATGCGCTTCAGGTCCGACGGGCGGCGAATGTCCGGCACGGGAACATTCCCAAAGCGCTTCATCAACCAGCCATACGCGGGAATTTTGAAATGCGATTCCAGCTCCCAGCCTCGGACGAACTGCGGAATGGCGCAATAGAGCATGAAAGGATCGAAAAGATTGACGTGATTGGACACGAAGAAAGAGGTCCGGCTGGGGTCGAAGCCGGGCGAGCGACGGACCTCCACGCTGGCGCCCGAAAGAAACACAATGCGGCGGCAGAAAGTACGCTGTAGCCAGTCGTGCTTGTGCGGATCCAGAAAAATTCCGAGAAAGACGAGCAGCGGCGCAACAATGAAAAAATGCAGGCCGCTCAAGATCCAGAGAATCGCGCTGCGCAACGCCAGCCAGCTCTTCTTCATATATAGACGTCCACTGCGGCCGGCAGAATATCGAGCGAGCGGCACTCCAGTGTAGCCACTTCACCGTCGATCATGACGTCAACGGGTGATCCGATCTTGAATTCAACGTGGCGCACGGCCCGGTGCGAGGCAAGCACGTGTTCGATGTGCGTGCCGTCATACAGCCGCGGCAGCATGCGGAGCAGACCCAACCGGCCGATCGGTCCCCACTGCACAAATTCGATGTGCCCATCGGCGGGATCCGCGTGCGGCGCGATGAGCATCGTGCCTCCGGTGTACTTGCTATTATTGAAAGTCAGAAAAAGCGAGCGGCGCTCGTTCCATTCCTGATCCTGATCGCAGCGAAGGGCGTAGGAGCGCCGGCGCAGCTGCACGACGCGGACGAATACTCCCAGCAGATAACCAAGGTGGCCGAGCGGCTTGAACATGCGATTGGTAAGCGCGGCGACATCGGCCGTGAAACCAACGCTCAAGAGATTGAAGGAATAGACTTCCCCGGCGGAGTGCGTGAGACGGATTAAATCGATGGAACGCCTGCGATCCTCGAGCAGGGCCCGCATCGATGCTTCCGCGCCATCCTTTGAAAAATCGCGCAGGAAGGAATTACCGGTGCCGAGCGGGAGGAAACCAAGCGCGATTCTTCCAACGGGCTTGCGGCCGGCAAAAACGCCGTTGAGGATTTCGTGCGCCGTGCCGTCGCCGCCAACGGCAAGAAAACGCCGGTAACCCTGATCGTAAGCCTCGCGCGCAAGCTGCACCGCGTGGCCCCTGCCGGCGGATGCGATGACGTCAATGCGCAATCCTTTCTCTCGCAGGCTCGCAAGCGCGGGGCCGGCGAGTTTTGCGGAACGGCCGCCACCGGCGGCGGGGTTCACGATGGCGAAAAAGCGGTCCATTTGTCTCTCGGGCAAACTGGAACTGCTAGCTCCTGCTCTACCTAATCGTTTTCAATGCGCTTTCACAAGGGCAGAATCGTCGATGCGCTGTCCAGACTCGCGAGACGTTCCGCCAGAACATTCCTTTTTATTTTCAAGGAAGCCGTCCGCGGAAAGTCTTCGTCCAGGACAATGACCCCGTGGATGCGCTTGTAGTTTAGCAGGCGATTGTTGCACGCGTTGATGTCCTGCCGGAGTTCTTCGCTGTATTGCTGGCCCGGCTCGAGATGGATGACGAGCACAAGCTTTTCTCCTGTCATCGAACGTTTTGGCCAGATGTAATTGGCGGCGAATACGCAGAATTCTTTCACGGGAAGGCTCTCGAAGACCGCCTCAACGTCTTCGGGATAAATGTTCTTCCCTTCTTCGGTGACTATCATGTTCTTCTTGCGGCCGCTCAGCAGCAAGTGGCCAGTTTCGTCGAAGCGACCCAGGTCGCCGGTCATCAGCCAGCCGTCAACGATAGTTTCGGCTGTGAGTTCCGCGTCGCTGAGGTAGCCGGACATGACCGTCTTGCTGCGCACAGAGACTTCCCCGACCCCGTCCGCGGCAGGATTCATGATGCGCACTTCCATGCCAGGTAGTGGCTTGCCGACGGTGTCGGCGCGAAATGGTTTCAAATCATTGACGGTGATGGCCGTGCCTGCTTCTGTGAGGCCGTAACCGTTTGCGACCGGAATTCCCAGGTCGTAAAAAAATTGCAAGGTCCGCGGTTCTGTAAACGCGCCGCCGACGATGATGGCACGAAGTTCGCCGCCAAAGGCCTCATGCACCTGTTTGAGTAACCGGCGGCTGATGCCGGGCCGCGGCCGGCCTTTCGTCAAGGCTTTGTTGATCGCCACGAGCGCGTTGAAAATCTTCCGTTTCGCCGGTGGCAACGCATCGAACCGCGCCTGCAAACCTTTTTGCAGATTTTTCAAAACCAGCGGAACGAGACTGACGTAAGTGATTTTGTATTTCGGAAAAGCCTCGCGCACGTATTCAGGCCGCAATGTTCGAAGATGCACGACTGCTGCGCCGCAGGTGAATGGCCCGAAAAATCCCACCATAAAATCAATCGCGTGGTTCGTCGGCAAGATGCTGAGGTAGCGCACGCCCGGCCAGAACGGATAAAGCGAAGTGAGCGCGACGCACTGCTCCAGATAATTCTCGTGCGTCATCATGCAGCCCTTGGGGCGGCCGCCGGTTCCAGAGGAGTACACGATGCAAGCCGCGTCCTTGCGTTCGCGCAGAACGAATCTCGGCTCGCCCGCGCCGTGAAAATCTTCCCAGCGCAGCGCGCCCGAGAGTTCCGCATTTGCTGGAGCCTCGGTCACGAGGACCGTACGTACGTTTGCCGCTGCCACGCGCCCCACAGAAGCGCCGAGCTGCCGCCAGATGGGATATTCCGTGATGAGCACGCTGGCGCCGGAATGCTTGAGAAGCTGCCATTGCTCGTCGGGAGTGAGCTTGTAGTCGAGCGGAACCAGCGTGCCGCCCGCAAAAAAAATGGCGTAGGCCGAAATCAGCCACTTAGACTGGTTGGTCATGATGATGCCGGCCCGGTCGCCCGCTGTGAAACCGCCATCTTGCAAAGCTCTGGCCAGTGGGTGCGCGCGTTCCTTGAAGTCACGATACGTCAGGCGTTCCTTTTCGCGTTCGCGGTCGGCTTCGATCAAGCACGCTTCATTCGCAAATTGATCCAACGCATCCTTCAGCGCCTGGCCAATGGATTGATATTTAGAAAGATCCAGCATTACAGGCGAGATTGAATCCGCTCAGCCAGGGTCCTGAAGTCGCTGATACCCTGGACTTCATAGTCCGGCAGCTCGATGCCGAAATGATTTTCGATGCGCGAAAGCATCTCCAGTGTCTGAAGGCTGTCAATGCCCAGCTTCTTGAAAAAATCATCCGCGGGCGCGAGCGAGCCTGCAGGCAGCTGAAAATGCTTCGCTGCCAGGTCGAGGACTTCCTGCGTCGTTTGTTCCAGTGTGCGCATGGACAGGTAAATTTAGCACTCCTGCGACGGGAAAGAAAATTGAACGAGGCCGACCTCAAGATCGAGGCAAATACGGCATAGGCCCGGAATCTTCGACGAATTTCTTGAGCGCGGCCATGACCGCGGGCCGCGCGAAGAGCTCGCAGAAAAGATCGATTTCGCGGCGCAATTCATCGTGGGGAACAGGCTTGATGAATTTTTTCGCGGCGGCGCACGTGACTGCGTCAAATTTTATGATCTGTGTGGCGGTCGAGCGTGCGATGCGGAGAGCTTCGCCTTCACCGGCAAGTTGCGCCACGAGGCCGACAGTGTGCGCGCGGGTTGCGTTGATCGTGCGACCGGTAAGAAGCAAGTCCCGCACGAAAGCATTGCCAACATCGCGTTTGAGGCGCGGGATCCCGCCGAATCCGGGTATGAGTCCGAGACGCAATTCCGGAAAGGCAAAGCGCGCCATCTTGTCCGCGATGATGATGTCGCAAACGAGGGCGAGTTCGAGTCCGCCGCCAAAACAAACGCCATGCACGGCAGCGATGGTCACGAAAGGCGCGGCATCGAGAGCGTTCAGGACCGCATGAATACGTTCCAAAAAATTACGGACGCCCGCAAGGCGCTCTTTTTCAGGAAGCGGCGCCGCACCGCGGTACAGCTCGCGCAGATCCGCTCCCGCCGAAAAAACAGACTTGCGCGCACTCGAAATGATGCAGACGGAAGTCTCCGGCGCAAGCGCGCCGCATGCAGCAACAAACTGTTCAAGCTCCGCGAGCATCGCCGTGCCGATTTCGTTGGCGGGTTCGTGATCGAGCGTCAACTCGATCACGCTTTCGCGCCATCCCCAACGCAGCGTCTTGCCGGCAAAACTTTTCATGCGTGCTTTCCGCTGGCTGCTTCGCGGACTCCCTTGGCATCGTACATGGCGTTAATTTCCGAAGCATACCGCGCATTGATGGCGAAGCGGCGAAGTTTGCCGTTCACGGTGAGCAGGCCGTTCTCGATAGTGAAAGCATCTGGAATCACCGTGAAATTGCGGATCTGGCGGTAATGCGGCAGCTCCGGATTCACGGTATCCAGCGCGGCCTGGACGGCTGCTCGCTCGACGGCGCCGGTGACCAGCGCGCCGAGATAGCCGCGGCCATTGCCGACCACTACGACCTGCTGTGCCGCCGAAAGAAGCTGCGCGATTTTTTCTTCGACCGGTTCCGGGGCTATATTGTGGCCGGAATTCAGAATAATCAGGTTTTTGATGCGCCCGCTGATGCGCCAATTTCCGCGCACGTTTACTTCGCCCTGATCGCCGGTGGGGAACCAGCCGTCTTGCAGCACGCGCGCCGTCTCTTCCGGTCTGTTCCAGTATCCCGGGAAAACGTGCGGGCCACGCACAACAATTTCTTCGTTCTCGGAAATTTTCATTTCAATTCCAGAAATCGCAGTGCCGACGTAACCCGGTTCAACGGGCAAGCGGGGATCATCCAACGTGCAGATGCCCGTGGTTTCCGTGAGTCCGTAGCCTTGCAGTACGGGAATGCCCAGCATCAGGAAAAATTGCTGGGTCTCCGGCGAAAGAGGCGCGGAGCCGCAAATCAGCGTACGAAGATGCCCCCCGAAACGTTCTTTGATTTTTCCGAAAATAACTTTTCGGCCGATGGCGAGCCAAAGAGAATCCAGCGCGCGGCCGCGGCCCACGTGCAGGCGCTGCCAGGCGTCGCGCGCCTTTGCAAAAAGCGAACGGATCATGGCTGGGCGCTTCGATAGCGCTTCCTCCACGCCGCGGCGCACGCGTTCCAGCAGCGTGGGAACATTCAGAAAATAGTGCGGAGAGGCCAGCCGGATTTCGTCGGCAAGCTTGTTGAGATCCGTGGAGAGCGTAAGAACCGACTCGCGCGTGAGATAGGTGAGAAGCACGATCCACGAAGCAGCAAAATTGAACGGAAGATAGTGGAAAACACGGTCCGGCTCGTGCGTTTCGCCCATCAATTGATCAAGCCGCTCGGTGGTGCAGGAAATCATGTGCGTGATGTTCCCGACGTTGAGGCAAACCCCCTTGGGCTCCCCCGACGTGCCTGAGGTGTAGATGATGGTGACAAGGTCCGAATCCCGCCGCGGATTGGGAGTGTCCGGAGCCAATCCCGGCGACGCAGGCTGTTGCAGAGCATCCTCGAACAAAACGCGAGGCGGAGCTTGCGGCCAAGCCTGAGCGACACCTTCGCCAAGAGCGGCATCACCTACAAAGAGAAATCGTGGCTGGCAATCCTTCATCATGGCAGCGAGCTCGGCAGGCGCCTGGCGCGAATAGAGCGGCACCACGATGGCGCCTTCGGCCATTAACGCCAGGTCAAACGCGGCCCAACGGATGGAATTCGCCGCGAGGAGCGCGCAGCGATCGCCCGGTTGCAAACCGGAGCGGCGTAAATAGCCGCGCACACGCTGGACCTGATCCAGCAGCTCGCCTCCCGCCAGGCTGACAAATTGTTCGCCGCGAATTTCCCGCAAAACGACGCGGCCCTCCGCTCGTTTCAATTGCGCGAAAATATTTTCGAGAAAGTTGGGCATGAAAAGTCAGCGAACCGCGGCGAGCGCAACCGGCGAAGAGTCGTAGCGCTCGGCAAGCTGCAGCAAATTGCTGCTGAGCGGCGGCAGATATTCTTCCCACGAAAGAACTCCGGAGCGCAGCGGAAATTCGGGGTATATCCGGCGCATGGCGTCCTCGAGATACGTTCCCATGCGCGCCATGACTTTCAGATTGCGGACGACCGTGCGGCCGATGCCCTCGCGCACGGATTCGGCTTCAGTAAACAACGTTTCCATGACTTGGAGAAGCTTTGGCCCGAGATCGGGGTCGTCCACGGTCAGCAAAAATTGCTGATGGCCGCGCTCGCGCATCAGGTTTCGGATGCGCTCGTCCATGGTGACACCAGCTGAGGCGACCAGGCTGGGCATGCAGGTGACGATGCCGTGGTAGCGCGAAGAAACCATGTAAGTGGCTGCACGCAGAAGCGACACGAGCTGGAACATGTCGTAGTCGTCCGAAGTGAACACCGGCGTGCCCGGAATTTGTGCGGCGATATCGCGGCACGCAACGGCGTCCAGCCGTTCCATGCCGACCAGAATCGGAAAAACGCGATGGCGCTGCAGGAATGCCTTCGTTGCGTTCGTAAATCCAGAAAGGTAGTGCCGGTATTTGCGGTCCACTTCCGGCCCGGATTCGAAAAAATAAACGGTGCGGTATTGGCTGTCTTTGTAGGCGCCGGTCGTGAAGCGTGCGAGATATTTTGCGACGGATGCTTTCACGGGCCACACGAACGGATGGATTGGACATAGGACGAGTATGGGCGTTTTTTCATCCCAGCCGGACTCGCGCAGAACTTTGCGTGCGTACTCGAGCGGGTGCGGCTCAAACGTCCATGCGGTATCCGTGCCAAGCTCCGTGGGAATTCCCAGCGAACTCAGCAGCGTTTGCGATTCCACATTGCGCGTGATCACCATCGAATCATGGACGTAGCGTTCGCACATGGATTGGATGATTCCGTCCATATGGCCCGCTTCCCCGCCGTACGCGAGAGAAAGTTTGTTTTCCGCGGAAGCCAGCCCGAGCGAGCCAATCATCATCGTCGTGAGCGCGTTGGCGAATTTGCTCTTGAACATCGATCCTTCGCATGCAATGACGCCGTGATTCCGGCGCACCTCGCGAAAGAGGAACGGCGGGTACACATCGGGAAGGTAAACCTGCCGGGTACCTTCGAAGTAGCCCTTGGTGCGGTCGAAACTCTGCGTCATCACGCTGAAGTCAACGTTATCGGCGCCCAGAACATGGCGAATCTGGCGCAGCATCTCCTGGACGCGAACGTCGCTGCCCGTGTTGCGCGTCCCGTTGTAGCCCGCAAACAGCAGCTTGAGTTTTTCGCCAGGAGTCCAGCGCTTGCCAAGACCCAGCATCCAGCCGACGCGCCGGATCTCGATCAGTGCGCTAGCCCAGGCGACGAGCAGAAAATCCGTCATGAGCCGGCGCCCCGTGCGGTCAAATTCGTCGCCACGCTTGCACCCGATGGCCAGGGTTTGGCCGGATAGCGAAACTTGTTTTCACGGCTGAACTTCAACAGGGCATGCGCGTAGGTCGAAAACTTTGCTGGCGTCTCGTCCAGTTCGGCGACGACGCGCGAATTGTCAAAAACCGTATTCCAATCCAGGTACGGCCAGAAAACTTTCAGGAGCGAGGCGCCGTGGCCAAGTGCGCCGGTGCGATTCGCAGCCCAGTTCACGGTGCGCGAAAAAGTCCCGCCCAGCCATGGCGAATACTTTGGCCGCATCTTGCCACCCGCCTGCGCTAGGACATCGGTCAATTCGTGGTAGGTCTGTGAACCGGTCCCCGAGGACAAATGATAGATGCCGTGGGCGGGCTTGTCTTTTTGGTGAATATTCACGATCGCTTTTCCGACGTAGTTTGCGGGCACGATATCGATTTTATCGCCAGGGCGCAGGGGAAGAACAGGCATCTGCGCCAGGACGTGGAAGGCCTGCACCATGTCGAATTGCGATGTGTCGCCGCGGCGGCTGTCGCCCAGGATGATCGAGGGGCGGAAAATCGTTTTCGGCACATCAGGCAAAAGTTGATTGGCCATGTGCTCGCAGAACTTTTTTGTGCGCGCGTAGGGATCGTAATCAGAGCGCGACCAGTCAATAGCGCCATCTTCGGTTACAATTTCGTTTTGCCGCTTCCCCGCGACGGCGACGGTCGAGACGTGCGAATAGCGCCGCAGCCCGTGACGATTCTGCGCGCGGCGTGCGAGTTGAATGACTTCCAGTGTGCCGCGCAGATTCACGTTCAGGCATTGTTTCTCGGATTTGCGGTTGAGCGAAGCGGCACAGTGAATCAGCGAATCCGTCGAATCACCCAGCGCGTGGTATTCGTCGTCCGATAGTCCGAAAAGGTCGCTGGTCAGATCGCCGCGGAAGATCCGAACGCGTGTATTTAGGAACTCGAGGAATTCGGGAAAGGCAAAGTGCAGTTGGAGCGAGGTCCAGAGCCGTTCGTGGGCCTCCTGTTCAGTTTTTGCGCGGACCAGAAGATTCAGCGTGTCGCGGTGCTCCGTAAGGAGGCCGGCGACCAGATAACTGCCAAGATAGCCGGTCGAGCCGGTTAGGAAGATCGCCATAAAGGATCGGTCGGCGTTGCAGCTTTGGAGAGCGCCGCTTCGCGGGCGGGTTCGGCAGACCAATCGAGCGCACGCGGCTCACGCGATTCGAGCGGGCGGCCTTCCATCAAGGGATAACACCAGCGGCGCAACGCCGGGATGTGAACGTTAATCCAGTAGTCCCACCAATCGATGGATTCGGGGGCAAAGCCGAATAGAGGACGCTCTTCCGGAAGCAGCGCAGCGGAAAGCAGCCGCGCGTTTTCACTTTCGAAGACATGCTCGTTGTGGAGAATGAATGGTTCGTACAGCTCGATAAGTTTTTCCGCGCGAATGAGGTCGCGCTCCGCCCGGGCGAGCGGTGGCTTTTTCATGCCGAGTGTGACGGCCACGCGGTTGATGCCCGAGACAACGGCTTTCTGCCTTGGAATCGAAAGCTGCTCGTAGCGCTGCTTCGAAACCGGGATGGATTCGAATTTCACTTTCAGCCAACTGTCCACGCTCTGCGTCGTGCGGTAATGCTTGCGGTGAGCCAAGCCGGTGAGTTCGATGCTGCGGCCCATGTTGACGGGATTGATGGCCGAAGTCGCGAGCTGGTACATGCGGGCGTGGCGCCGCGCAATCACGCCGGCGGCAATCAGTGTCATGCCGCGGCAAACCATGTCCACGGGAATGACGTCGAGGCATTTTCGTTCGTTCGAAGGAAGCTGGCGGAAGTTCGTGCCAAGCAAATAAGAAAGCGGCCCCGACGTGTTGATGCCCTCGTTCCACCCGATGAAGGGCGAGCGCTCCGAGCTCTCCACAATCGAGGGACGGACGATGGCGATGGGGAGATCGCGGCCGCGGCGCGCGAGGATGGATTCGCCCAGACTTTTCGTGAAGGTGTAGGTGTTGGGCCAGCCGAGGTGCTGGGCGCGGCGCATGCCAACGCGCACAAGCCGGTTGCGCGCCCAGCGCGCCCGGTTACGTTTCAAAACACCGTCGAGTTCCGCGGCGGGCGCGGAAGCAACGTCGCCGCTGCGGCCCAGCGCCTGGCGGCGAAGCGCCTTCGTGAGTTCCGGGCTTTCGGCGCGGGCCTCGACACGGCGGATGGTTTCGCGCAGGGATTCCACTTCACGCTCCGCGTCGAAATCCGGACTGTTCGCCGGGTTGTAGTTTCCCTGCAACACTTCGGTGACGCGGCCGTCGCGCATCCCGACAACGTAGCACGTGGAAAGATGCATAAGTCCGGCGTGATCGGACTTCCGGAGAAAGTCGAGCAAATGAAGCGCAGAATCCACATTCGAAGAAATGGCGTCGCGCAAATCGGGATTAAAGTCCGTGAGGCCGGCGCTGTTGACGATGAGGTCGAGCGATTTCGCGAGCCGCGCTTGTGTTGCTTCATCGAGGCCGAGGCCCGGCAGGCTCACGTCGCCTTCGACGACTTCCACTTTTCCCCTGAGAAATGCGCCGAGTTTTCGGCCGTGTCGCTCGTGCAGCGTGTCAAACGTAGGAGACTCTTCCACAATTTTCTCGAAGCGGCGCTGCGCGGAGGTGGTGCGGTTGCGGCGAATCAGGAGCGTGATTTTGCCGATGTTCGGAATATTCTCGAGCAGGTCTACCAGCCAGACTTTGCCGATGAATCCGGTTACGCCAATAAGCAACAGGTGCCGGTTCGCCAGGGTTTCGCGCACCAAAATGCGTTGGACTTGAGGCGCATCTCCGAATCGAGCAACGGACTTGGCTTCGCTAGAAACAGGGCGAGCGGTGGTCTGCACGGCGTCATTGAGTTGCCCCGGCTTCTCCGTCCAGCCAAGCTGGACGAGCAATCTCTCACGCGAAACACGGCCGTCAGTGGCACCGCTCGCAATCCAGGCGAACGGCCCGCGCGGGCGGACGATGGGATCCATCAATCTTCCGGTGGCCTGGCCATCTCGAAATTCCAAGCGGTTAGAAATGAACGAGTCGATCCCGAAATGATGGGCCAGCGAGCGAAGAATGCTTTCGAGGAGCTGCCCGACAAGAACGATTCGCTCACCGCCGCGAACCGCTTCGATCAGTTTCTCGACGGCCTCGCGGCGCAGTTGCGGCTTGAGAACGTAGTGGAAGTATTCTTCACCGAGCAGATCCAGTCGATCGCGGCTGATGCCGCGGAGCAAGGTATGCAGGAAGCGCGTGGCAAACGTGCGGTTGGCGGCGTAGGCGAATGGCCGCGCGAGCGCCATCCCGGCCATGCCCAGGCGGCGCGCCCAGCGCTCTGAAAAACTTTGCGAGTTCCAGGTGAAGAAACCCACCGGGCGCATCGCACCCAGCTCCAGGAGCGAGCCTTCCACTCTCCAATACACCGGCTCACGTACCCCTGCGGCGGGCAATCTGTCGCTCGAATTGGAACCTGAATAAGACATGGCAGGCGTGGGACTAGCGACCGTTCATCCGTCGCGAAGAATGCCCAGAACTCTCGCTATGAGTAATGATGATTCGCACCCTCGGACTCAGCCAAACTGGAACGGATTCAGCCCGCTTACGAAGCAACGCAACCGAGTGTTCCCCGACTCCAGCTCGCCGCGGGCTGCTGGGAAAGTGTAAAAGTAGCATTCTCAGCAAGTTCTCGCAAGGCGCGGGGGCACGAACAGCATGAGAAGGGGTCGAAGAGAGCTATGCTCGCCTGGAGGGCCGGGCGGACGAGCCAGCCCTACACGCCCCAGCCATAGCGCTCGGCATGTTCGAGCGTGCGCTGCATCTCCTCGCGAAGGATTTCGGTGAAAACCGAGCCGCCCACGGCGCGAGCGCCGGGCTCCGTGATGTCCGGTGTGCGATAGCCGCCGGAGAGGACGCGCAGGAGCGATTGCTCGACCCAGTCGGCCTCGAGTGAGAGGCCAAAGGCGTCGCGGAGCATCATCGTGGCGCTGAGAATCGAGCCGATGGGATTGGCGGCGTCGGTTCCGACGAGGGAAGGCGCCGAACCATGAATGGGTTCAAACAGCGGCGCGGTTGAACCGAAACTCGCCGAAGGGATCAGGCCGATGGAGCCGGCCAAGGCCGCTGCGGCGTCGCTCAAAATGTCGCCAAACATGTTGGAGGTGAGCATCACGTCAAACTGGGAGGGCCGCAAGGTCAGTTGCATGGCGGCATTGTCCACGTACATATGCTCGAGTTTCACGGAAGAAAAGACGGTGCTCATCGCCGTAACCGTGCGGCGCCAGAGTTGAGAGCTGGTGAGCACATTGGCCTTGTCCACGGAACAGAGCCGCCGCGAACGATTCTCCGCACGGTTGTAAGCAAACGTGGCGATGCGCTCGATTTCCGGCGCCGAGTAGGACTCGGTGTCCCAGGCGCGTTCCACGCCTTTTTCTGTAGCGTTTCCACGTTCGCCGAAATACATTCCGCCGGCGAGCTCACGCACAATCTCGAGGTCTAGATCGCCGAGGCGATCTGGCTTGAGCGGCGAGATTCCCTTCAGCGGCTCAAGGAGCTTCACGGGACGAACGTTGACGTACAGTCCCAGGCCTTTCCGCAAGCCGAGCAGCCCGCTTTCCGGGCGCTTCCCCACCGGCAGCGAATCCCACTTCGGGCCGCCGACGGCTCCCAGAAAAACGGCGTCGGCCTTTCGGCAAGCGTCAAGCGTTTCGCTCGGAAGAGGCGTGCCCGCAGCATCAATAGCGGCGCCGCCGATCGGAAGTTCATGGAACTCGAACTCGTGGTTAAATTCGTGCGCGGTTTCGCGCAGGATCGTGGCTGCGGCACGCGTCACTTCCGGGCCGATGCCGTCTCCAGGCAGCAGCACGATGGTCTTCTTCATGAGGATCCCCGAACCAATTCAAAACTGAGGCAAACCGCTGATGCTTCTACAAGAGGCTCAGCACGCCATGATTCTCGCGTTGCAAACTTCTCAGCAGCGGAAAGGTCACGCTGCGGAGGACGATTCCGTCGCCATGGCCGCGGGACGGCGGCGGATGACTTCATGCGCGATAGCAAGGATGTCGCGAGCGCGCACCAGCTTAGACTGATCGGCCAGCGCGGTTACGCGGGTATAAACCTCCGCCAGTTCCGTATCGCTCGCTTCGTAGCCCAAATCGCGCAGCGTCTGGCGCAGCGCGTTGCGGCCCGAATGTTTTCCAAGAACGAGCGAGCGCGCCGGGACGCCGACACTCTGCGGCGAAATGATTTCGTAAGTCAGCGGGTTCTTGATGATTCCATCCTGGTGGATTCCCGCCTCGTGTGCGAACGCATTGGCGCCCACGATGGCTTTGTTCGGGGCGACCTGCGCGCCGGTGATTTCCGTGAGCATGCGACTTGTGGGGAAGAGCTCTTCGAGCCGGATTCCCGTCGTCACGCCAAAACTTTCCTTGCGCACCGCGAGGGCGACCACCACTTCTTCAAGCGATGCGTTTCCGGCGCGTTCGCCGATTCCGTTGATGGTGCACTCGATCTGCCGGACTCCCGCGCGAACGGCTGCCAGCGAATTGGCGACCGCCATGCCCAGGTCGTCATGACAATGCGCGCTGAGCGTAATGCCGTCGGGATCGCCGAGGTACTCACGCACCTTGGTGAACATCGCGCCGTATTCTTCCGGAACCGCGTATCCCACCGTATCCGGCAGGTTCAGGACTGTTGCGCCGGCATCCACGGCAGCACGGCACACCTGGCAAAGAAAACCGATGTCGGTTCGTCCGGCGTCTTCGGCGGAGAATTCGACTTCGCCGACGTGCTGGCGGCCATGGCGAATCATCGAGGTGATGGCTTCAAGCGCCTGTTCGCGGGTCATGTTTAGCTTTACGCGAAGGTGCAAATCGGAGGTCGCGAGGAAAACGTGCAGCCGGGAGGAGGCCGCCGGCTTCAAGGCTTCAACGGCCGCGTCCACATCCTGTTTTTTTGCCCGAGCGAGTGCCGCAATGGGCACGGTGCGGACTTCTTGCGCGACTTTTTTGACTGCTTCGAGGTCGCCGCGCGACGCAATCGGAAAGCCCGCTTCGATCACATCTACATTCAGGGCCGCCAGTTGGCGTGCCAGGCGGATCTTCTCCTCCGTGTTCATCGAGAAGCCCGGCGACTGCTCGCCGTCACGGAGCGTTGTGTCAAAGATGTGTACGACGTCCATAGGGTCTCCCAACCTATAGTTACGCACGGGAGAGGGCCTATAGTCCAATTTATCTTTATTCTACTTTTGATAATACTGTCTTATACTGGGTAGCCGAGGGACCAGTGGATCTGGGAGAACTCCAAGTATTTCTAATGGTGGCGAAGGAAGGCAGCTTCTCGCGGGCGGCGGAGCGTCTCTATCGCACCCAACCGGCCATCAGCCTGGCCATTCGCAAGCTGGAGGACGGGCTGGGCCAGCCGCTGTTCGTCCGCGGGGCGAGGCCGGTTCGCCTCACCGATGCGGGAACCCTCCTCAAGGACTACGCCGAGCGCCTGATCAATCTGCGCGATGAGGTCAAGAAAGGGCTCAGCGAATTGGAGGGTTTGAAGCGGGGTGAACTTTCGCTTGGCGTGAACGAGAGTTCGATCCACGCGCTGCTTCCCGCGCTGGCACAATTTCGCGAGTTGCATCCTGGAGTGCAGGTGCGCGTGCACCGCATGTTTTCCCGGGATATTCCACATGAGGTTTTGAACTACCGGCTGGATCTCGGTGCGGTTTCTTTTGTGCCGCGCGACGCGCAGCTGCTGGCAACGGAAATCCTGAAAGATGAGCTGACGCTGGTCGTGCCTTTAAAGCACAACCTGGCGAAGAAGCGCGAAGTGGATGTCGCGGAACTCGGCGATCAAAACTTTATCGCGCACATTGTGGAATCGCCGTTCCGGCGGCGCGTGATCGAGCTCTTTGCGCGAAACCGCACGGCGCTGAACATGCCGATCGAAATGCCCACGATTGAAAGCATCAAGCGCTTCGTGCAAATGGGCATGGGCGTGGCGATCGTGCCGCGCATGTGCGTGCAATGGGAACTCGAGCACGGCTGGATGAAGGAGGTGAAAGTGCGGCAATTGAACATGCCGCGCCACCTCTATCTCGTTTCACGGCGTGGCGCGCGCCTGCCGCATGCCGCCGCAGAATTAGTGCGCATCCTTCGCGAAGCGTAACGCCGCGCGGGCAGTTCCTTCTTTCCCCTGCAGCCTGAGAACATAACAGTAATCTATATTTTATAGTATCCAATTGGATAATTTGTGTTGACGCTTCCTCAAGGCAACGGTACTGTGAAGCTGTAATTGTTTCCCTCTCAGAAATCAGAAAGAGCCGCGTGAAAAACGGCCGAGGAAGTTCGATGTCCACGCAAACGGAAGCATGTTCCGTTTCGCTCTTGCCTCTTCTGGACGGAATTCAGCGCCGTTCGAGAGTTATACCGTTCCTTTTATGTTGAGCATGTTACTGGGAGCCACTTCCGCGGCCGATGCCCAGGCCCCTCCCCTACAATATGTTTACGGTTCTCAGCCGACAACTCCGACTTCTTCAGTCATAACAGGATTTAGCAAAGCCAACCAAACGGGGGCCCTCAGCGCGGTCCCTGGGTCACCCCTTAACGAGCGATTTGAAGGTGGCCTCGTCGCTATCGACGGCCGGGGTAGGTTTGTCTTCGTCCTCAATCCCACCCATAACGATATCTCCATGTTCCAAATCGACCAGAGCACAGGCGCTCTCACGGAAGTCCCCGCGTCTCCCTTTGCCGTCCCTCCAACTCTGAATTCCAATCACGCGCCCACTCGACCTATTTCCATCACGACCGAAGAGTCGGGGAGTCTTGTCTTCGTCGGTTACTACGACGGCGATTTCGTGGGGTCGAGTTCCGTCGTTTCACTGGCCATTGATGCAGCAGGTCCCAGCCCCGTGCTCGTCACACAACAGAGCACTTCACTTTCCAGCGGCGGCGCACCTATTCAATTGCTGACCGATCCCAAGGGGTTTCGCTTGTACGTTGGCCTGAGTCAGGGTCAAAACGGCCTGGAAGTGGGTGGAGCAGAGGTGTATTCCATCAATCCCTCGTCGGGCGCGTTGAGTTTCAACGGGCTGGCTGATACTTCGGCTGGGCGCGGGCACTCAAACGCCATGGACCCTCAGGGGCGGTTTTTCTTTGCTGGATGGGGCCAAAATATCGGGTTCATCGACAGCTGCATGATCTCGCCGGTGGCTGGTACTGCGAGGCGCCCTTCATCCACTGTGAACCTGGGTCCCAATCCCGGCATTTTACCCGGTGCTATGTTCGTCGATAACTCCGGCAGGTTTCTCTACGTTGCGCAAGTTACCGGCGATAATGTCGTCGCTTACTCGATTGACCAAGTCACGGGCGCATTGACGCAAGTTCAGGGACCTTTCACAAACATTTCTTTTTCCCTAGGCACCTCCGTCGCCGATCCCCTGGGCCCGTACCTTTACTCTCTCTCTCCCTTTGGCAGCGTCGGCATTCACGTTTATCAAATCGACCAGCAGTCTGGAAATCTCACGGAGATTTCGGGATCTCCCTTCAACGGTGGGATGAGCGGAATAGGAGGCGCATCGGGAATCGCCATCTCTGGCAACCCAGTTCAGGCTCTCAGCGGTCCTGCCGCGACGATCTTTCCATCCACCGCAAACTTCGGCAGCGTCACGGTTGGCACCCGCGGCCCAACCCGGGTGTTTTCGATCGTCAACAGCGGTGACCAAGCCCTGGCCATCAATTCCATATCGATCATCGGGACAAATGCTTCCAGCTTTTCTCAAACAAATACTTGCACGGCAACGCTCGCACCAAATGCGAACTTCTGTCAGTATCGATTTTTCGCCCACCAGCGTTGGCCCATTGTTGGCCACGCTTCAGGTTGCAGACAACGCTCCTGGCAGCCCGCAAACTCTTGTCCTGAACGGCACAGGCCTCGCCGCCGTTCCCGCCGTCACCCTTTCTCCGACTGCACCCTCTTTCCCGACCATTACACAGGGAACAACCGGCGCCCCACAAACGTTGACCATCACCAACTCGGGGAATGCGCCTCTCCACATTTCCTCCGTGGCTGGCGCCGGCCCTAATCCTTCGGACTTCAGTTTCACCAACAATTGCGCAGCTGCTGTTGCACCCGCTGGGAACTGCACGATTTTGATTGCATTCAATCCGATTGGCCCCGGCCACGCACGGCAACCTTAACCATCACGGACGATGCGCAGGGTTCTCCACAAAGTGTTTCGCTTAGCGCCATTGCCAATCCGGCATTCACCGCAGGGGCCGCTCCGGGAGGTGCGACAACCGCGTCCGTCACGGCCGGTCAAATGGCTCAATACCTGTTGCAGTTGACACCCGGGCCGGGCTACAGCGGAAGCGTTTCCTTGGCCTGCAGCGGCGCGCCGCTCGGCGCGACGTGTTATGTGCCTTCGAGCGTGTCCGTCGCCAATAGCGCGTCCTCTCCGTTTACGGTTACCGTAGCGACGAGCGGCGGCGCAAGTTTGCCACCCTCAATTCTCATACGCTTCACACCCGTTTCCGGGCAGCGTGTGCTGCCGCTGTTGGCGCTCGGATTGGTTCTCCTGGTGGCCATCAAGAATCTCCGGAGGCTCGGAAATGCCGAAGGCAGAGGGCGTTTGACGAGGTGTAGCGCTCTCACCGTGGCAGTTTTCTGCGTCTTTCTCGGCATCGCGGGTTGTGGAGGAGGGAGCGCGCCGTCCCACAGCAATCCATCGTTACGCCAGCGGGAACTTCAACAATTGTCATTACACCAGCGGCGATGTCGTCCTCAGGGCAGCCCCTGGAACTGCAGCCCATTCCGCTCAAGCTGATTGTCAAGTAACACTGGCTTCAGACTGCGCATGCGTGGGCTACAGCCGCCGCGGAACCGCGTAGCGCGGACGTGACTGTTTCTGATTCAACAGATTCCGATCCTGTCTCCTACTTCGCGAATGAGATGCGATAGACCACGCCTGCCCCGTCATCCGAGACGAGGAGCGAACCGTCCGGCGCGATGGCCACGCCCACCGGCCGTCCATTGACATCTTGTCCGCTGGGATCGGGTACGAGGCCCGTCATAAACGGCACGGGATCGGCTGAGGGCTTTCCATTCTTGAAGGCCACAAACGCAACTTGGTATCCCGAGCGCTTCGCGCGGTTCCAGGAGCCGTGTTCCGCCACAAACGCGCCCCCTCGATAACTCTCTGGAAATTGCTTCGCGGTGTAGAAAGCGAATTGCAGCGGGGCCACGTGCGCGCCGAGCAGGACATCCGGAATAATCGCGCGTGCGACCAGGTCCGGGCGCTGCGGCTTCACGCGTTGGTCCACATTGTCGCCGATGTAGCTATAGGGCCAACCGTAAAAGCCGCCGTCCTTCAACGATGTGAAATAGTCCGGAGGCAGATCATCGCCCAGTTCGTCGCGTTCATTCACGGAAGTCCAGATTTCTCCGGTAACCGGCTCGAGCGCCAAGCCTACGGGATTCCTCAGGCCCGTGGCATACAGTCGCGCATTCTTGCCGTCGGGATCGCAGATGGTGACAGCCGCGCGGCGGGGATCCTCTCCCGTGTCAATATTCGAGTCCGAACCTATGCCGATAAACAGATGCTTGCCGTCCGCGGAAAATGCCAGCGATCGCGTATTGTGTCCTCCCGACGGCAAATCCAGGAGGTGCTCCTTTTCGACGAGGCGCTTCGAGGTTTTCGGATCATAGCGAAAGCGCAGCAGCTCATTCATGTTCCCGATGTAAACGTAGTTCTCTCGGAAGGCGATGCCAAATGGCCTCTTCATTCCGTTCACGAAGACTTCGCGCTCTTGCGCTCCACCGGTATTTTTCGGATCGCGTAACACGATGATTTCGTCAGCTCCGGTGTCGGCCAGGAAAATGTCTCCATTCGGCGCTACCGTAAGCCATCGCGGCCCCTTGAAATCCTTCGCAAAAATATTGACGCGAAAGCCCTGCAGCACCGTGGGAAGAAACCCCGCGGCCGGCTTCTCCCGGTGCGGCCCGTTACCGGCGGATTCAGTGGCATAGAGAGGAGGCAATTTCGGCCTCTGCCCGTGGGTTACTTGCCCTGGCACTATGGGTGGGAACCAAAGAGCGATGGTTAAAGCAAGGATGCTTCGTGCGCGCATGAACTTAACCCCTCGGGCTGAATAGTAAACGCCTCGGCTTCTATGATGCATGAGCCGGACACACTGTTCCAACAACGGGTGGTTGCAGAAAAGGGCTCGGGGACTAGGAACGAAGCTAGGCTAAGTGTGAAATCTAACCTAATCCAGCAGGAACCGTTCCGCATCCAATCCTCAGTAGACAGAGTAAACTAGGATGGATGGTTTTGGGAGCCGGACAATGAAGAGCTCGTTTATAGGTCGGAGTATCGCAGTCGCGCTGATTGTTGGCGTGGTGGGGTGGAATGCAGTGCGAGCCCTGGGCTCCCGATCGCCGGAAACTCCGAAGCTCCCCTTCCCAGCGCCTGCGAGCGATGAGCCGCTGGCTTCTGCCAAAGGTCAGCGGACTGCTGTTCTTGCCGGCGGATGTTTTTGGGGCATCCAAGCAGTATTCGAACACCTCAAAGGAGTATCTAAGGTGACTTCTGGCTACGCGGGCGGTTACGTCCAATCTCCTTCCTATGAAAGTGTGAGCATGGGAGTAACAGGCCACGCCGAATCCGTGAGCATTACGTACGACCCGTCAGAAATCACCTATGGGCAGATCTTGATGGTTTATTTTTCCGTGGCCCACGATCCGACCCAAAGGAACCGTCAGGGCCCGGACACCGGCTCTCAATATCGCTCCTTGATCTTGTTTACAAGCGAGGAACAGAAGCGGATTGCGCAGGCCTACATCGCCCAGCTTGATGCCGCGAAGGTCTATTCCCGTCCGATTGTGACGAAGGTCGAGCCCTTTCAAGCGTTTTACGCGGCGGAGAGCTACCACCAGGACTATCTCAAGAATAATTCCAGTAATCCGTACATCGTGTACAACGATCTACCCAAACTGGAGAATCTGAAGAAAGTTTTTCCAGCTCTTTACCGGCCCTAGCTAACAGACCTGGATCACACTTGGTCCGAAGGGCGTTCGGTCACGGCTTTGCCACCGCCGCCCGGTAGCGGCGCCTTCGCGCCGCCGTCCTTTTCACCATCGAACAGCGCCTGCAGGCTCGGATAGGCGTAGATCGTCGGCGCATGGTTTTGCATCAGTCCGCCCGTGTCAGCAGTTGGCCCGTAGTTACTGTGCACATCGCGTCCCAACATGCGCAGCATGGCCATCTGCTGGCCCCGATGATGTGCGGTATGTGCAATTCTCCGAACGATGACCCAAGCGCAGGATCGCTTCACGTCAAAAAACTTCGTATCAGATTCCCACCAGGAGTCATCCCTCGCGCTTAGCACTTCCAGCCGCTTCCCGCTGTCCTCCTCGTATCGTTTCATAAATTCCAACCGCGTCTCTGTGGCCGGCAGTGGCGGTGCATTGACGTCGATTCCCAGCATATTCCGGAACCATAGATCTTCGCTCACACACTGATGCACCATCTGTTCGTGTACGCTGCGCCCTCGTGGGTCGCCCGAGCGTGGACGTACGGGGAGATCGGCGTCTTGAAATTCACTCCAGACGCTCACCACTTTGATCCGTTCGGTCTCATACGTTTCAACGAGGAATTCATAACTCATGGCGATAATCCTCCTGCGGCAGCTTCTGCGCGAATTTTCACTCCCCAAAAAACTACGTCAGCTTTCTCTCCGGGTAAGCGGCCTACGTATTGACAGGAACGACGCCGAGGAGTATTTACACGCTTACGCGCATTGTACTGCCGGTCTTCCTCCCGTTTCCATTGCGCGCACGTCCAAGAGAATTAGGAGGCCATCATGCAGAATCCTGTCCGCGCTATCCCCGAGGGGTATCACACGATTACGCCGGGACTGACTTGCAAGAACGCAGCCCAAGCGATCGACTTTTACAAATCCGTTTTCGGTGCAAAGGAAATCATGCGTATGCCGGGACCGGGCGGCATGATCATGCACGCCGAAATTCAAATCGGCGACTCTCGGATCATGCTCTCCGATGAAATCCCCGGGATGACACGCGCGCCATCGCCCGGCACCGTGAATCCCGTTTCCATGTTCCTGTACACGGAAAATGTGGATGCGATGTTCAATCGTGCCGTCAGTGCCGGCGCAAAGGTGGACATGCCGCTGATGGACCAATTCTGGGGCGATCGGTACGGCAAAGTCACCGACCCCTTCGGCCACCACTGGGGCCTGGCGCAACACGTGGAAGACGTCGCACCCGAAGAAATGCAACGCCGCTCCGAGGAATGGACGGCGAAGATGGCAAAAGCAGCGGGCCAGAGCTGAGATAAATTACCGGCTGTTGCGCAGGCAGTTCTTCCGTTTCAGAATTGTTTGCTATTCTTCGCCATGGACCTGCCACCAATCGAGGCGCTCGAACTCCGCCATTTTTTCGGCGCCGTGCTCCTGATACCAGCGGCTCCAAACGACTGCGTCTGCCGGTAGCTTTTCGTCCGTAATTTGCTGGAGCGCGAGGAAGCACCAGTTGCGCATTTGGGAATTCGTTCGGGAATTCATCGCCTGATCAATGAACTTGGGCACCATCCTCATGCGCTGCTTCCGCAGGAAGTTGCCGCAATCGGAAATGTTGCAGCCGGCGCGGTCGCGCACGGATGTGGACGGATCCTCCGTAAACGAAGTAAACAACTCATCGAGAACTTCGTCTTTGCCGAGATAACGCATGCCTTCGACCGCCCATTGCCTCACCGTGGCGTCTTTGTCATTCCGGGCGTACTCGAGCAGCACGCCGTGGATGCGGTCGTAATCCACACCGCGTCCCGCTAGCATGCCGAGAAAATAGACGGCCGCGGCCCGATAGTGCTGGTCGTTGCGCGCACGTTCGATCAGCAGATCGGCGGCGCGCTCGTTCTTCTGCCACCCGTCCAGCGCAAGATTGATGTCCGCGTTGGCATAGCGCACGCGGAGGTCCTTGGAAAACTGCGAACGCCGCTCCAGTTGCCTCATGCGATCGCTGATGCGGATATGCCCGATCCATCCTTCGACATGCTGATCAAACAATTCGAGCGCACGTTCGTCGTGGCCAATCGCGCGCTCCAGGAGTTCTTCCGCTTGATCCTGCGCGGGCAACGCAAGCACACGTTCGACATCCGCTTCCGTCATAGGCGCGGAAAAGACGCGACGTGAAACCGGATTCGGACGCGACGCTGCTGCGGCGCGCGAACCACTCCCCCGTGAAGCGCCCGTGGACGTCCGCCAGAAGACCCAGCCAAACATTGCCACTGTGACCAAGGCAAATACAGCGATGGAGGCGACCACGGACTTTTTCGGCTGCGGCCGGGTGAAGACTTGGCCGGTCCCCGGTTGCGGAGGCGGAGACGAGACACCAAACGTTGAATCCACTTCGACATGCGTATCGAGTTTCAGGCCTGCGAGCGTTTCGATCTGCGAAACGACCCAGCGAGCCTCCTGGCGGCTTTCGATTTCGTCCGCGAGAGTGTATTTGCGCCCGTTTTTCATCCGCAAGCGGATTGCATAGAGCGCGTTTCCCGAGCTGCCGCCCTGTTGCATGCTGACGACGGGCACAATCGAGGCCACATCGGAAGCCGGAATCCGCCGCGTGGAGCCGAGTCCAAGAATGCCCGTGCGCGAAAGGATTTCGCCGTTGGCCACGCCGATTCGAGCGCTTCCCAGGGTGACGTGCAAAACGCCGTAGACTAGAAGCAGATCGAACAAACCAAAAACGACGAAGAAAAACAAGGGAGCGTGCGAATAGAGGAAATAGACCACGCCGCTCCAAATCAACGTGAATACAAGAAGCCCAAGAGAGCGGCCCGGATTGCGAAACGCCGGAAAACAAAACTCAGTGCCGCCAGAATGCATCGAGACGATGACTTTCGTGCGCGCCGGTTGCGCTACGGCGCTGGAGTCCGCCTCGGAGGGCGCCGCGGGAAAGCCGGATGCCTCCGCCCCGCAAGAAGCTTGCGATTGCGAAACGCGCGCCGCCTCGGCCGATGCCCCGCTCCGGAAGACGGGCAATTCGAAATCGTCGGAGTAGTCCACGCCGGGAACGTCGGCTTGCGCGTGGAGCAGCCAGAGAACCTGATCATTCGGATTATCGTGGTTGGTGACGTAACTCTCCACGGGAAGCGCGAAGTCCACTGGAATCATGCGGCCGAGTGGTCCCGGGCCCACAGCTCCCGAGGGAACATTTTGCTCGGCCTGCCAGAGAACCACTTCACGCGTGGTGCTGCTGTCGCCAGAGCCCGAGACGACTTTACGAACGCAGGAGAGGCGCAGGTCGATGCCGTGCGCAGCCTGCGTTTCGAGCTTCAAATGAATCCTTCCGCCGACGCGGTCACCCGGGGAAAACGGCAGCGCATTGAATTCGAAATAGGTATTTCCGAAGCGCCGGTGACGAATCGTCGCGCGAACCGCGTTTGCGAGGAGGATCACGCCAATCAAGCCGAAGCCGAGAAGCAGGAAGGCGCGCGGATCACCGCTGCGCACCATCTTCGGTGCAAGCCCTCCGACCACCGGGAGGAGGATCATGTTCCAGAAAATGCAGATCACCCAGTAGGTGATTTCGGTCTTCTGGTTCAGGCTTTCCGCACGGCGGCTGGCCCAGTCCGTGCGCCACAGCCACGGGGAGAGTGGATTTCCTTCTTCGATCGCAGCCTGCTTCTTCAGGCGTCCGTAGCCGCCGATCGCTGCGTACATCAACCCTGCTCCGATTGCGGCAAAGACCAAACCGAACATGATGCCGAAAATCCTGCTCCCATTTCCAAAATTTCCGCTGCTGGCGAGCTGCGCATAGATGAAGAAGAGCCCCGCACCCAGAAAGGGGAGGCCAAAGAGAGCAAGGAAGAGAGAGGCACCTTTGGAAGGCTGGGTCATACCTTGATTGTAGAATCGCAGGGGTGATCAAAACGCAAGTCGAGTAGCGGCTTGTTCTTAAAGTTATTGATGTTGAGTACGCAATTGATTTCTGCAGGCAGCTCGCGGCATCCCTATTCTTTCACTGGGATTCGACCGTTGGATTTGCGCGCAGTAACGCATTCAGATCCGCAACGATGTCCCCGGTAATTTTCTTGAGGTCATCGTCCGAGGGGTTCTTATCCAACTCAAAGCGGGCTACGGGAGAAAACGACGTCACGGTAATGACCGGGCCACGTCTGGCATCGTTGCTGGGTGGCTTGGCGAGCTCGTATAACGGCTGTTCGGGACGTGTCAGGTCGTCGACGCCGACATAGAGCAACATCTTCGGCGTGGTTGAATCTCCTCCGACGACCAGGCGCCGGATGCGGTTCTGTTCGTCGGGCTCCGCAAAGACGCCTCGTATGCGCAAGCCGGCCTGCGGCGATGCCTCCCCAGCTCGCTGGCGATGAACGGTATAGCCCGCCTTCTCCAAAGCTTTCACAAGACTTTCGGACACGGCGTTCACGAGGGCATTCGCCCGGACGGCAGGGCTGTTTTCGGCCTTGGAGTCCGCCGGCGATGCTATTGCAGGCGAGCTCGAGGTCTTGCTGGATGGGCTGGCAGTCGCCGAGCTCAAAGGAGGGCGCGGCGCAGTGGACGCAGCACCAGCAGGCTCGCCTGACGCAGGGTCTGACGCGCTCCCCGATGGCGAGTTCTTGTCCGTGCTGCGGCGCGCGACTTCCAGTTCAAAATCTTTGACATACACAACCTTGGAATTGCCGGGATTTGCGTTTGGGCCCTGCGTCACGCGCAAAGCCACAGGAGTCTCTGCTGCACTACCGCTCGGAACAGGATTGGCGATGGGAGCAAACAAGAGGAACAGCAGGACCAGGCGAAAAAGCCTCATGTGTTTGCCTCGCAGCGCGAACGGTTGGGCAGACTGGGGTAAGCCCCGCAAGTATGATGACACAAGACTATAAAAAGGAACGGTCCAGTAACCTGAAGGACAAGCCGGCATTCGGCGTACCCATCCCAATCGATTTGTCCCACGGTTCGCTTGGTGGCCGCTCTAATAGCCTTCGGTCGCGGCCAAGATGGCACGCGTTTCATGATTCCAGAGGATAAGCCGGGTGCCAGGGTATTGTGCTGCAAGCATGGGCAAACGCTGCCGCGCAATTTCGAGGTTCCGGAGGCGTTCCAATCGCAGGTGGCGGCCGTCTGCATCCTCGATCAGGATGTCGTAGACGGGCTCGATCATCGAAGATAAGTGTGCTGGCAAGGTGTACTGTCTCCCATTGAGTAGTGACGGAGGGGGAAGAATCGTTTCAATTGGAAAAGAATGTGAGGGCCATGCGAGAGCCCAGGTCCTTGCCTCCTGGACGGTGAGAACTTAGCGAGCAGCGGCGTCCCGGGCCTGGCCTAAGGGAGGAGCCATGCCAAGTTGTTGGAGCATCCCGAGAGCGTCCCAGCTGACGTACGAATCCATGATCTTCCCATTCACGATGTGATGGATCGTGATTCCATCGAACGACACTTTCGTGTTAGTGGCAGGGATTCCCATGTACCTACCTTTGTGGGTACCGGAAAAGTTCCAAGAAACAGCCAGCTTCTCTTCTTCGGCAACGACATCTTCGATCGAGAAGCGCAGATCAGGGAAACCCGTCAGGAACCGAGTGACCGTGCGTTTATAGTGTTCAGGACCAATGGAAGAACCCGGGGTATTGTTGTCATGAAGAGCGTGGCTGGGAGAGATTATTTCGTTCACGACTTCGAGTCGCCGGTCATTCCAGATTTCTCCGTAGAGCCGGCGGACAATGGCTTTGTTTTCCGCTGACATGAGAATTGTCCTCCTCCTCCGGGTGACTCAATCCAGCATCCAGGAGATGGGGCCTGGCCTCACAGAACCACGTGTTGAGGAGACGGGAGGGGTGAGGCTTTTCCGAGCCTACTCCCAAGATGTTTCGTTTGCAACGTGCCGAACGTGGATTCACAGGAATGAAGTCTGGCTAAAGTCCAGCGAATGCACCGCGGGAAGTGTAGTCGGCTGCATTCCCGGCTGCAGAAGTAACGCACACCTTCCAAGAAAGAAAAGCCCACACATCGCAAAGAAGGCGAAGAATGGGCCTCAAGCTTTTTTCTTGACGGTTCCAGAGACCGCGGTCGTTACTTCTTGCAGCTATCGCTGACCATACTGATGTTGGTCACCTTGAGATGGCCATGTTCGGTAGAATCCTTGTCCATGCCATGCTCTTTCATTTCATCTTTGGCTTTCTCTTTGGCGCCGTGCAGGTCGGCAGCTCGTACTTTGCCGGTCACGGTTACGGTATGACCCGTGTGAGGCGAGAGCTTGACTGTCTTGCTGCGAAGCTCCCAGGTGGAGCCATTTTCGGTGGTCAGCTTGTACTCGTGGGCGCCGTCGCCCCTCGACAAACAGCCCGTCAAGGTGCGGACTTCGGCGCTCTTGTCCCCACTAGAAGCAATCGCCGGAACCATCAATAACGCGGATGCGGCGACCATACTCAACAGCAATTTATTCTTCATGAAGTTTCTCCTTTTGATTCGGAGGAGCAGAAAGACATCCGCTCCCTGGATTCACAGATTCGTTTATCTCCCCTAGTTCAAACCATACTGACAACAACGGACAAAAAATTCAGTACGTCCCAGACCAGTGCTGGCACTCCAAGACTCTGGCGTCCAGTGATCAACCTAGGCTGTTCTGGTCCCGCCCCTTACGAAATGCAAAATGAGAAGCACGAGGCCCACGACAAGCAAGAGGTGGACCAAACTGGCACTGACGTGAAATGCGAGAAACCCAAGCAGCCAAAGAACAATCAAAACCAAGGCAATTAATCCAAGCATGTCTACATCTCCTTCTTTACCGAGCGGGAAATCAAGAGCTCCTCCCACAGAGAGAAGAATTCCCGAGCGGAATGAGTCTAGGAGTTTCGGCAAGACAGGTCTGTCCCTTTTGAGACACTGACGTGTGCTGGTCGTTTTGCGTCGAGAACGGGAAACGGCAGAGAGGAATCCGGCAGACAAAGGCGCGGCATCCCAGGTCACCGATGGAAGGAATCAAGAGCCAACGTGAAGGGCAAGCCGGAAACAAAAAGGGCCCCGGCATGGCCGGGGCCCTGAGACACAAATGTAAATTGTTGTTCTCTTTGACTCGACACGATCTGCCAGAATCTGCCCGAAACTGCCGTGACTTCAGCCGGAGCCGAAGAAGGGCAGCGCGAGAAACTCGAAACGTGCATCCCCGCGGCCCGTGAGAGCTTAGAGATGCATTGCGTGGCATGACCCGCACACCATAGCGGGTTGAGCCACGACTACTTTAGAAAGGAGGTGATCCAGCCGCAGGTTCTCCTACGGCTACCTTGTTACGACTTCACCCCAATCATGGGTCAT